>Ga0118677_10009333_pt1 | contig 15353 bp, 9 predicted proteins | sample AliMusrvi5mmetaG_FD_86154 | JGI IMG/M metagenome (GOLD analysis project Ga0118677, IMG submission 86154)
CTGTGAAGAGAGGCTGTCAGCAAGTCGCGACTGACTTTCCTCAGACTTTGAAACTTCGAGCGAAAGACGACGGACGCCCTCCTCGGCCTGCTCCGCACGTAGAAGTGCGACAGAAAGCTCACCCGATCCTCTCGCATCCCTGAAAAACCAGCCAACCAAGCCTCCGAGAATCAACCCGGTCAGCAAAACTAAAGCGGATATCATGTTTCAATCCTATCACGTCACCTCGAGAAAACGGAACGACTGAAACGATGAATTTCCAAAATTTGCTGAAATAAGCCTCAAAAAGCAGACTGAAATTGCTTTGTTCCATTCTAGGAACAGGACCCACTACCAACGCATCACAGCGAGCGTAGTCAGACTAGTGGAGCATGCCATCCACCCGAAGGCAGAAGGACGTCATTAACAGCTTCTGGACCCCAGGTTCCCTGCTTGTAAGGATGCACGGGAACGGAATTCCCAATGATCTTTTCGACGATCCTCCATCCCTCCTCCACGACATCTTGTCGGGCAAAGAGGGCTTGGTCTCCTTGGATGGCATCACCGATAAGGCGTTCGTAAGGAGACATCTCGTCGGGTTGTTGATCGACCACCTTTAGTTCCATCGGTTCACCAACCATCCGTTCGCCATCAATTTTTACCTGCATACTGATTCCAATTTCGATTCGCGGAGAAAAGAGAAAACGGACGTAATTATGAAATGGTGCCTGTTCGTCGGGAAAAACAACCTGAGGAGGACGGCGGAACTGGACACGCACCTCAGTCGCTGTCACTGGAAGGTGTTTCCCGGCACGGATAAAGATGGGCACACCCTGCCACCTCCAGTTGTCGATGAAGACGCGCACCGCCGCAAAAGTTTCAGTGCGACTCTTCGGAGCCACCCCTGGTTCGTTGAGATATCCCTCAAACTGACCGCGAATGATGTCATTGGGGGTGATGGTTCGTATCGAACGGAAAAGCTTCACCTGTTCGTCGCGAACCCTCTCCATGTCAGGCCAGTAAGGGGGTTCCATACAGAGAAACCCGACCACCTGCATCAGATGGTTTTCGATCACATCCCTGAGACATCCCGTCTGATCGTAAAATGCGCCACGACCATCCACCCCGAAAGACTCGGACATCGTGATCTGAATATGGCTGATATAGTTCCGGTTCCAGACGGGTTCAAGGAAGGCATTGGCAAAGCGTGTGTAGAGGACATTCTGAGTGGCTTCCTTTCCAAGGTAGTGATCGATTCGAAAAATCTGCCTCTCGTCGAGCACCTCGTGAAGAATCTGGTTGAGCGCCTCGGCCGAGGCGAGATCGTGACCAAAGGGTTTCTCCACAACAACCCTCGCATTCTCGAGGCATTGCGCGGCCTTCAAACCTTTCGTGACCACGCCGAATAGCACTGGTGGGATCGCAAGATAATGTATGGGTCGTTGGGCGCCCCCCATCGCAGTCTTGAGATTCTCAAAAGTTGATGGATCCCCATAGTCCCCGTCCACATACTGAAATCCATCCGAAAACATCTTGAAGGCTGCTTCATCCACCCCTCTTCCAAAAGTGTTGATCCCCTCACGGGCACGTTCAATCAATTGCTCACGCGTCATTCCACTCTTCGCGACGCCGATAACCGGACCCTCAAGCACCCCGCGTCTGTAAAGCGCCTGAATGGTGTCGAATAGCTTCTTGTGGGCCAGATCTCCTGTGGCTCCAAAGAGCACAAGGACATCACTTTTGGGTGCGGACATGATCAGAAAGGTTGGATATCAGCAGCTGATTACTTGGAATCGACGGGTTTCTCGTGATGACCCCCAAATTCAAAACGCATCGCAGAGCAGACCTTATCGGCGAAAACCGCAAGGTTACGGCTGGAAAAACGCTCATAAAGGGCGCAGGTGAGTACCGGCGCCGGGACTCCCTCCTCGATGGCCGCCTGGATAGTCCAGCGCCCCTCACCAGAATCGCTTACCCTCCCCCCAAAGGTGCCGAGTTCAGGGTCACCAGCCAAGGCATCTGCGGTAAGGTCGAGCAACCAACTGGCTATGACGCTGCCCCGGCGCCAAACCTCAGTAATTTCGGGCAGATCTAGATCATACTGGTAATTTTCGGGATCACGCAGCGGGGTGGTTTCTGCGTCTATCTCACGTGTCGCCTTGCCGGCATTGGCGTTTTTGAGGATGTTGAGTCCCTCCGCGTAAGCAGCCATCATCCCGTATTCAATTCCGTTGTGGACCATCTTCACAAAATGACCGGCTCCAGAGGGACCGCAATGTAGGTACCCCTCCTCGGCTGTTCCAGTACGTGTACGGCTCGGAGTTGGATCAGCGCCACCCTTGCCTGGGGCAAGGGTCTTTAGAACAGGATCGAGATAACCTACGTCCTCCTTCGATCCGCCGATCATCTCGCAATACCCTCGTTCCAAACCCCAGACGCCACCCGAAGTGCCGACATCGACATACCCTATGCCATTGGCTTTCAGTTCCCCGGCCCGGCGGATGTCGTCCTTGTAGTAGGAATTCCCCCCATCTATGAGGATATCACCTTTTGAAAGTAGCGGAGCGAAGGTAGCGATGGTGTCATCCACATAGGCCGCCGGAATCATCATCCAGACAGCCTTTGGAGAGTTAAGTTTACCGACCAGATCCTTTGGATCACTCGCTGCAATAGCCCCCTTGGAAGCAAGATCTTTCACAGCAGCCTCGCTGCGGTCCCAGACAACTACTTCATGACCCGCCTTAAGAAGGCGCTGAACCATATTGGCTCCCATTCGACCGAGTCCGACCATTCCGATACGCATAGTGTTTGTTCCTTGGTGTTGGTTGAATCGAATCCCTCTCATCACAGAGGATCGTCTTAACGTCAAGCTCCGCTTAACCAAAGTGGTGATCTTCCCGGCTGGCTATTGTGGATTCCCTCATGATAAGCACAGTTGCGTGGAGAAACGCACGGGTATCATAGCGGCCATGGAGTCCGAGCTCCGAGATCTGGCATTCACCCTTGAACACGAAAGGACCGAGAAGATCGCGGGGAAGGAAATCCATTACGGGTGCTTGGAAGGAGAAGACGTGGCAATCATCCTCTGCGGTTGTGGCAAGGTTAACGCGGCCCTCTCAACCACTCTTCTGGTGGGACATGCAGAGGTCTCCCGTATTTTAGTAACCGGTGTATCGGGTGCCCTTGCCGAGGGTTTGCGCGTGGGTGACATCGTGATCGGTGACTCGTTTGTTCAACATGACATGGATGCCCGCCCCCTCTTCGCGATTCATGAAATTCCCTTCGAGGGATTTTCCATTATCGAGTCCGACCCGGAGTTCCGACACATCCTTGCGGGAGCTGCACGTGAAATGCTTGCTAGCCGTCGCCCCGCCGGTCTTGAATCGGCGGAAGTCTTTGAAGGACTGGTGGTCAGCGGGGATCAGTTCCTTTCCAGTAGCGAGGAACGCCTGCGAGTTTTGAGTGTGGTTCCAAATGCCAGTTGTGTCGACATGGAATCAGCTGCGGTGGCCCAAGTCTGCCGTGCCGCGGGATTGCCCCTAGGAGTCATGCGGGTCATCTCCGACTCGGCAGATGGGAGTGCTCATATTGACTTTGCCCAATTCGTCGAAAAATCGGCCTCCAAAGCCTGCGCGGGGACCGTACGATTCGCTCTAAGGGCCCTAGGAAACCATTTGTAAACGACTTTGCCGCCAACGGAGGCAGAAAGCGCTGTGTTTGAATCGAGGGTTCATTCCAACTTAGCATCTCGACTCTCCTGGGGAGTCAGTCCTTCTTGATGCTAGAACGTCACCCCGATCTGCGCACCAAGCACTAGGGCGTTCGGGACCGCTCCGGATCCTCCGGGGTTGATCACCCACTGAAGATCCGGTTGGACGTAGGCGAATTTTGTCAGGTTGATCCTGTATCCAAGCTCGTATACCAGTTCGTAAGTCGCATACCCCCCAAGGGTACTCTGGCTGGCTTGAGCGTAGTTGGAACTGAAGTTTCCATAAGCGACGCCGAAGATTGATATATCACTCGGACGGCAGGGAATCAGGCCGGTGTAGACGAGCCCGCCGTTATATTGAAAGGGAATCAGGGCTGTGTTTTGCTGTGGGCAGAGGACAAAGGCACTCCATGCCGTCAAACCGGTATCCTTGTAGGGATTCATCCGGTAGAGCATCTGGTCAAAATGCCAGTAAAGCCCGTAGGCTCCGGGTTGTCCCTGCGAGGTCCCGAACTGCGGGTAGGTCCAGGTGGAGTAATAGCCACCCATCCAGTAGTGGCCGGGGAGTCCGTGTGGCACCTCGGCATCGGCGAGAGGGGCAAAGGTCTTACCGTCACCCTGAGGTGAACGGGCGGAGGAGGAAACCGATTTACCATCGCCCCTAGCGGGCGGAAGAGGTGATGATTCTGGTTTGAAGAATTCAGGGGCCCATCCATACTGACCGATCAGCATGACTCCGTCCCCAGGGTTCATGGTCCAATTGAAACCATGCATGTAGGGAAGTGATGCCTGAGGGGTAACTTGATAGATGCCGAGCATCGCCTCGCTATCGGGAGTTACAAGGGCCCGCAGACGAGCGCCCCAAACAGCCCAGGGGTAGGTTGTAAACTTACCATTAACCGGAAGTGACTGAGGGTTCCCGTCAATACCGTTGTTCATATAGAGCCAGTAGAGGGGGGAGGAGGCAAAATCGTCACCCGCCGCCATACGACCGAACTTGAAGCTGATCTTGTCGTCACAAAATCGCTGGTTGTAGGCGAGTCCGTAGAAAATCGCAGTGGAGCCTCCATAGACCTGCTGGACCGTGAACTGGTTGCCGATATTCTGAGCGGAGAGGCTGTTCCCATCGCGGTTGAGCATGATCACGCTAAGAGTGCCCCCTTGGTAACCGAACAAAGGCCCGGACTGGAATTCCAAGTCGAGGGTGAGGTTGTCGCAATAAGTGAATCCCCTGCTCATGCCTCCGGTCACATTTCCGGCAAGGTCGCTTGTGTAATTCAGTGAGATATCAAGTCCGTCCTTGGACAAGGCATCCCTCAGCCCCCACCAGTTCATTGTCGCGAATCTGGATTGGAACCATGTTTTTGTCGTGATCGGCCGACCCAACTGGGTGGGTTGGTAGGGGGTCCAGAAGCGTTGCGAGATGAAGTCCAGGCCGGGAATCTGATACGGGATGTCAAACTTCAGCTCCGTCGCCGGGGTGATCATGGGGATCGCCGGAACGGGCGCTCGAAGGGAAATCCTTTTTTTTGGAGATGCGGCAACCGAGGCATCTACCGGAGCAGAAGCCGTGGTCGTCGAGAGAGCGGTGGCTGCCGCTAGAAACAGTGGGAAGAACATGGGGGATCTCCAGAAAAGCACGTCAGTATCATCTGACAATCCGATTTATCGGACAAAAATTGCTTGGAAGTGTTGATTTTATGAACCCGGGGGATGCAGTTTTGGTGTCGAGAGAACCAACCGTTCTTTAATAAAATCGAGGCTTGGGCAGATGTGCCAGGCACCCATCCACCAACTTCGATCTCTGCATAGGGCTTAATTGCGCCATGTCACATTGCTACCAAACCAAACCTCGTTATGGTTATGGCCTGATATTTGCCTGCCATTCTGTCCATGGATGACCAACAATGGTCACTTAAATAAATGGAAAAGCGCTTGCACTCCGGCACAAGAATCCACCCCCTGCGTGAAGGCATCATTGCCTGCGTATTGATTCTTGCAGTGTCCGCGATCGGAGTAGCCCTGATCTACTACTATTCCTGGCGGGCCGAGATCGACTCCGTCCGTGAGAACCTTGCCTCACTTGTCCGAACTCTAGCCGTGCAGATGGATGGCGACCTGCACCTCACCCTGACCACTCCGGAGCAGATGGGCTCCCCGGCGCATCTTAAGGCGCTCGCCCCGATGGTCGCCTTTCACAAGGCCAACCCTAAATTGTATTTTGTTTATACGGCTATCCTGAAAGACGGAAAAATCCAGACGGTTCTTGGTACGGATCAGGTGATGAAAAACGAGCGAACCACGGATCCGCCCGATCCGATCATGACTGTCTACAAGGGGGTGGACAAAGAGTTCGAAAAAGCCCTGCGCGAGCAACGGGTCATGGTCAACTACAGGCCCGTTACAGATCCACAAGGGACGTTCATGAGCGGGTTTGCCCCCTTCTATGACTCGTCTCATCGGTTTGCGGGTGTTGTCGGCATCGATCTGGAATTATCGGATCTGCAAGTGCGCCTGAGTGATATTCGAAAGGCGATTTATATCGCGCTCGGCAGTATAGCCTTCCTATCCGTCATCATAGGCATCGTTGTTTATAGACTGCGTCAAAATGCCGCCCAAATTTCAGCCCACGAGGTTGAGTTCACAAAGGAGTTAAGCGAGGCAAAGGAACAGGCCGAGGCGGCGAATCGTTCCAAAAGCCTTTTCCTCGCGATGATGAGTCATGAAATTCGAACCCCTATGAACGGCATCATGGGGATGGCCAGCCTGCTGCATAAGACTCCTCTGACGAAGGAACAACTCGACTTGCTCAATACAGTCGAATCTAGCGCCGACTCCCTGCTCAACATCATCAACGACATGCTTGATTACTCTAAGATCGAGTCGGGGCGCTTTGAGCTCGAAAACACGTCATTCGACCTTCTCAACTGTATCGAAGAGTCACTCGAACTTTTCGGAGTTGATGCGGCGAAGAAGAACCTCGAACTCGCTTACTCGATAGCCCCCGACGTTCCGTCTTGGATTACATGTGATGTCACTCGGTTGAGGCAGATTCTGGTGAATCTCGTGAGTAATGCCGTGAAATTCACCGCCGCCGGTGAGGTGGAAATTACCGTGAACGTGGACACCCCGGCACCCCATCTGATGTTGCACTTCGCAGTACGGGACACAGGCGAAGGCATTCCTGCGGACCGTCTCGACCGATTGTTTAAGATTTTTTCCCAGGTGGATGATTCCATTACGCGCAAGTTTGGCGGTACCGGGTTAGGGTTGGCCATCTGCAAGCGCCTTACCGAGCTCATGGGTGGGCGGATCTGGGTTGAAAGCTCTCCAGGCGTTGGTTCCACTTTTCATTTCACCGTAAAGGCGGCCCCTCACACCGCGAAAGTAAGGCTCGATGTAAGAGCGAGGCAGCCATCCATGGAAGGTTTGACTGTTTTGATCGTGGATGACAACGAAACCAACCGCAGGATCCTGGTCGCCCAGACACGATCCTGGGGGATGATTCCGACTGAGGCGAACTCCGCCTCGGTTGCGCTTCGATTGATCGAAAGTGGTAATCAATACGATGTTGCACTGCTGGATTACCAGATGCCAGAACAGGATGGAGAGATGCTTGCCAACGAACTGAAGAAACGGCCTGATACCGCGCAACTGCCGCTCCTTTTACTCAGCTCCTCCGGGGTGCAACCCTCGTCTGGCCCTTTTGCAGCCACACTGACCAAGCCCGTGAAGCCGGCTGCTTTGCTTAATGCTCTTGCGGGGATTTTTCAGCATCCCGACAAAGAATTCATGCCTGAAACATCCGAGCCAGACCTTCGTCTGTCTTCGGAACAGAAAGCCCTGCGGATTCTGGTTGCCGATGACAACGCCATAAACCTTAAGGTCGTTCAGAGGATGCTAAGCCGTCTTGGCTATTCGTGCGATTCCGCATCAGATGGACTTGAGGTCCTCCAGGCTGTCGATCGCACAAGCTATGATGTCATCCTGCTGGACGTTCTGATGCCTGAGATGGACGGACTCGAAGCCACCCGACGTATCAGGGCCAGCAGACCCGATGATCGCACAAGGCCATGGATCATCGCAATCACCGCCAGCGCCATGCAGGAAGATCTGGAGAAGGCATTTGCTGCTGGCATGAATGATTTTCTCTCAAAACCTTTTCGCTTAGAGCAACTTTCAGCAGTTCTCGAAGTCGCAAGCCAACATCTGCTCCCTCGCAGCTGAAAAGCACATGGAGATAGGTCGCGGGGAATGGCTCAATCTTTCTTCTGCACGGCCATGCCAAAGCTTACAAAAGCCGCAATTAGCTGAAATAGATTTACTCAACCATCCCATCCCCCTGTATTAATCAGTGTTAAATGAAATATTTGGACGCACTAAAACGCCCTTTAACTTGGATTATCATACTGGCCTTCATGGTCGGGATTGGTGTGTGGTGGTGGCACGAGAAGAGTGGTGAAATAGTCTCGTTTCAAACGGCGGTCCTAAAAAGAGGTGATGTCTCCACAACCATCAATTCGACTGGAACACTTGAACCGATAGAAGTGGTGGATGTTGGCGCCCAGGTCGCGGGACTCATCAGTTCTTTCGGCACCGATCTGGAGGGAAAGCCGATTGATTATCGTTCCGTTGTTGATAAGGGCACGGTTCTGGCAAAGATCGACTCCTCGGTCTATGAGGACGACCTTGCCGTTGCGAAGGCACAACTTGCGCATAGTCGGGCTGCCGAGTTGAGTTCTGCTGCCAATGTCGATCAGGCAAAGGCTAAATACGTGCAGGCAGAGGCTGAGTGGAAGCGGGCACAGCTCCTGACGACTTCCAAAACAATAGCCCTTACAGATTGCGATACAGCAAGGGCTAACTACGAAGTGGCCAAGGCAAACGTTTCCTTGGCCAATGCAGCTCTCCAACAGTCCCAGGCGGACACGGTTCAAGCCCAGGCGGCCCTTGATAAGGCACAACGCAATCTGGATTTTTGCACCATCAAATCGCCCGTAAAAGGGGTCATCATCGACCGGCGGGTAAACATAGGCCAGACGGTTGTCTCGAGCCTCAATGCCCCCAGTCTGTTTCTGATCGCGCGAGATCTCACAAAGATGCAGATATGGGTGAGTGTGAACGAGGCTGATGTCGGCCGTATCGTCCCCGGCCTGCCCGTCACTTTTACTTGCGACACATTTCGCGATAAAGAATTCAGCGGCAAAGTCGTCAAGGTGCGCCTCAATGCGAACATGACACAAAACGTCGTGATGTTCACCGTCGAGATCAATACAGACAACCCGGACAATCTGTTGCTGCCGTATCTTACGGCCAACGTGCATTTCATCGTGCAGAAGGATTCCGACGTGCTGCTTGTCCCCAATCAAGCATTGCACTGGTCGCCTTCATCGCTGGCAGAAGTTGCGCCCGATGCCCGTTCCGCCAAGCTTCTCTCACATAAAGACTCGATTCCGAGGGCTTCTGGCACCGATAAGCCGGGGAAGAAGGCAACCGGAACGATTTGGATTAAGGATGGTCAATATGCTCGCCCGGTCAGCGTGACCCTCGGCGCATCAGACGTCATGAACACAAGTGTTTCCGCAGAGAATTTAAGGGAAGGCCAGGAGGTCATCATCGGGGAAATGTCGGCGAATTCCCACGATGCCGTCAAAAATCCGTTCCTGCCGCCGGTCATCAAGCGTTAATGGGCCGCGTGTCGAGTTGCCCGGTATTTTCAGCATGGAATTAATCAGGCTCGAAAACATTGTTAAGGTCTATCATCGCGGCGTCATGGAGGTTCCCGTCCTTCAAGGCGTCTCCCTGAGCATTCAAGCGGGCGAGATGATGGCGCTCGTCGGGACCAGCGGTTCCGGCAAAAGCACGTTGATGAACATCGTCGGCTGCCTCGACAGGCCCACATCTGGGAAATACTGGCTGGATGGACAGGAAATCTCCTCCATTTCTGCCGAGGAGCGGGCGTTGGTAAGAAATCTGAAGATCGGCTTCGTCTTCCAAAATTTCAATCTCCTGCCCCGGACGAGTGCCCTGCAAAATGTCCTGATGCCACTGAATTATACGGCGGCACACCTTTCCGAGCAGGAATGCCGTGAGCGCGCTGAAGCGGCGTTACGGCTCGTTGGACTGGGCGAACGGATGGATCATGAGCCCTCGCAGCTTTCCGGGGGGCAACAGCAGCGTGTCGCCATCGCCCGCGCGCTCATCAATCGCCCTCCCGTGCTTTTTGCCGATGAGCCTACCGGGAATCTGGATTCGCATACGACCGAGGATGTTCTAAAGATGTTTCAGAAGCTCAACGAGGAGGAGGGCCTCACCATCATCATCGTCACCCATGACGAAAATGTGGCGAGACACACAAAACGGGTCATCCGCATGAAGGATGGCATGATCATCGAGGAAGGGTCTCCGCAAAATATGCAGGTCTTTTCCACGGGCAAAACGCCCGAGGCTCCGAGCCCATTGCGACTCGATAGCGGAGCCAGTGGAGACGCAATCAAGTCCGGGTGGCGCACCCTTCTGCTAGCGTGGCATGCGCTGCGCAGGAATATCATGAGGTCGCTCCTGACGTGTCTGGGCATCATTATCGGCATTGCCGCCGTCATCGCCATGATGGAGATCGGCCAGGGTTCCTCCCATTCCATCGCGCAGACCATCTCCAGTCTCGGCGCCAATGTTATCCAGATCGACCCAGCGAACATTACCATTGGTGGTGTCAGTTCCGGGGCAGGCGGAGGCGCGACCATAACGCCGATGGACGCGGATGCCATCCTCGAGAAATGCAGCGCGATCAAGTGGGTAGCTCCCAGCGTCGATTGCCGCACGCAGGTCATCTACCAAAATAAGAACTGGAGCCCCAACAACGTGCTGGGCACGACACCGGAATATCTGCTGATCCGCCAGTGGCCCTTGGTCGAGGGGGAGGCATTCACTGATGATGATGTTCGCAGCTCCGCCGCCGTCTGCGTCATCGGTCAAACGATTGTGAAGCAGCTATTCGGCGGGGAATCACCAATCGGCAAGGAAATCCGCGTGAAGAACGTCGGGATGAAGGTTCTCGGGGTCCTCAGTGCAAAAGGCCCGAATATGATGGGGCGAGATCAGGACGATTTTATCGTCGCCCCTTGGACAACAGTCAAATTCCGTGTGAACGGGGTGAGGCAAGCATCCCAGTCGACGAACGCCGCAACCACCAACGGACTCAATTCGATTAGTCAGCTCTACCCAAATCAATCACTTCAGCTTTATTCCCAGCAATCCGCAGTTCAGGCCACGGACATGCCCCAAATCACACGGTTAGCCGACATGGATGACATCTGGATGTCAGCTAATACGCCTCAGGATATCCCAATAGGTGTTCACCAACTCACCACCCTCATGCGGGAGCGTCATCACATCCCGCCAAGCGCTCTGGAGAATCAACCGGGTATTATCGATGACTTCCGAGTTCACAACCTGACCGAGATTTCGCAAGCCCTTGCATCCACAAGCAATGTGATGACCAATCTCCTGCTTGTCGTAGCTTTAATCTCACTCGTGGTCGGAGGAGTGGGCATCATGAATATCATGCTCGTTTCTGTCACTGAACGAACACGCGAGATAGGCTTGCGAATGGCCGTCGGTGCACGGGCAAAGGATATTTTACGGCAGTTTCTTGTGGAGGCGGTTCTCCTCTGCCTGGCAGGTGGTATTGTCGGGATTTTACTCGGGCGCGGCGCTTCCATAGCAGTCAGATATTTGCTGCATTGGCCGACCCTACTATCAATCCCCGCGATCATCGCGGCGGTCGTCGTTTCCGTGACCGTGGGAATTACCTTTGGCTACTATCCCGCCTGGAAAGCGTCACAACTCGATCCGATCGAGGCCCTCAGATATGAATAGTATCGTCTACTCTACGGCGATACCCCCACATTGGGAGACGTGAGCCAGCTGCCTTGGGCAATCTGGCGTCCCCCGTTTAAAGTCACTCCTTGGCGTCCTTCCTTCTCCACGCTAGAACCATCACCAGCGAGCCGAGGGCGAGGAGGGCATAGGTCGATGGCTCAGGAACAACGAGACCGGTGAGATTATAAGACCAAACGCCGCGGATGGGGGTGGCGTTTGCATAGGCACTATTTGTGGGAAGAGTGACCGATAAACCACCGGAAACATCTACATTGGTCGCATACCACATCTCCATGGCTCTGGCAGCGGAGATGGTAACGTTGCTGAAAGAGAGGGTATTGATACTTAGCGGAGTCGTGTAGAGTCCCTGAATATATCCAGCATTTGCAGCGTTGGTAATTTCAATGTTGTCAAAGGCGATATTTTCATAAATTGGTGTGAACGAGTCTACCGCTGTGGGGTTGGTGGGGTAATACGTTCGATTTGTCGGGGAACTCGGGAAGGTATCGCTACCATTATAGAAGCTTTCGATCACGATGGGGTTGGCAACGTTGCTCATGGTAATGTTGTTGTATGTCACCCCGGTGACAGGAAAATTCGTGCCTCCGCCGGAATCACTTCCTGAGATATCGCATGCCTTAATCCTGATTCCATTCGTGGTCCCGTTAAAGGTACACGTGGTCACCAGCATGTTGGAGAGCCCGAACGCCGTTCCTCCTCCGATGGAGATGCCGTGACCTGCTCCAATCGTACAGTTGGTAATGACGATGCTGGCGCATGGTCCGCTGGCCGGTTTTGCACAAATATCATCATCACCGTCGGCAACATTGCAGTTCTTGATGAGGAAGTTCGTTCCCCAGAAGTCGATTCCGTCCGTATTGGGAAGGTAGGCTCCATTGTTTGCCGCGAGAGTCCTTGGGTCGGCTATGGTGACTCCACTGATGGTGACATTGGTGGCGTGTTCCACCGCAAGATGCTCGTTCCCCGCATTCTCGACGGAAATATTCGTGATTTCCAAGTTCTTGACTCCCGAGAGGTAAACCAGCTTGTTGCCGGAAGCGACCGTGGTTGCGTTTCCATCTATGATTCCACCTCCGCTAATCTCGACGTTTGTAACCGTTCCGGAATAGGTGACAAGGGTGTTTGTAAAGTTGGCATCCTGAAGAACGCAGTTGGTATCGATCTGGAGATTAACGTTCTTTTTCAACAGGATTTGGTTCAAGGAGTATGTGCCGGCAGGCACCTCGACCGCTCCACCAATTCCACCCGCTGTGTTTGTCGAACAGTAGGTAATAAACGCATTAAGAACAGACGCATTGGAAGCCGCTGAGTTATTGGTGCTCATCGTGGCTCCTCCGGCAATTTTGGGGTTGGATACCGTGACGTTAAAGACGCTAGAGCCGAAGGAAGGAAGCGTAGGATCAGCCCGCATTGTTGTGCTGAGAGCCAACAAGAAGAGAGCGATCAGTGCCGGACAATTTCTTGATACGAAAAGGTAGGGGGTCTTTTTTTGTGAAATCATGATTGGGACGGGGGTAGCCAAGTAATATATTCATACGTTTGGAATCAAATCATCCGTTTTTTTTCGTATTTATTCGTTATTTTTTGATCGCGAGGTCGGATCTCTGGGAAAGTTTCAGTAGCATCACGGAACAAGGATCCAATCTTGGATAGGGAGTTTGTCCATCGGGGCATAAGTTTTTTGGGCGTCACGAATTATAGGATCCCCGTACACTGCAGATCCAATGGCAAGCCATCCCTGGCAACTCGAGGTTTTATACAGACCAATCTCGCTGAATTTCCACTTCTCCCGGTGATCTATGAATGGAATCAGGAAGCACATTGCCTTCCTGATGTTACCACCTCCTTCAGGAGACTCATGTTGCCACACGTCTATTCCCAGCGAATGAGCAACCAGGCATGCATAGCTAATGCCCGTGACCGCATAGTTGCAGTAGTGCCAACTTGTGGGTCTGGCCTCTTCACGGGGCATCTCACCCGATCGGGTGATCTGCTGATCAAGTCGCTTGCTCAAATGTCCCAGGAGGTGATTTTTTGCCTCTTCAGGATGCCCGGATCCGATCAGGACACAGGAGAGTTGGAGATCGTAATAAAATCCATGGTTGTTCGGGTTCTTTGATTCAATGATCCCCTTGGGGCTCTCCCGGAGCCATTTTGCGTAATCACTCCACCATCGGGTCATCCCAACGTCATCCTCCCTACTCCACGACGGACTTGAAAAAATCAGCGTGATGCAGTCCGGCAGATAACTCAGGCAGAAAACATCGATCATCCCGCTGCCCCGACCAGAATTGACCCCCATGATTGCCTGCGCATGTTCCATGTTGGGGTTCATACGGGTCGCTGGATCCAGAAAAAAACACCTTAGGAAGCGCGAAGCCGCGGCCGCATATTTTTCATCGGCGGTCAGATGGTAGGCGAGCGCGAGGGAGCGGACAGCTGCAACCATCCGCGAGAGTTCCAGGTTATCGGAAACAAGATCCTTCTCCGGATTCCTGATTCCGTCCTTGTGCATGTAAGGAATCCCGTCCGGCTTGTTGGGGTCGGGCCAAAAATAGGGCGCCAGACTGAAATAATCATGGGGATCCTGTCCCCTGATGATTCGGATTTTTTGGGTATTCGTGGCGACCGTAAAGGGTTGGTGTGAAAGGGCCTTGTCGGCCTCATTGACGATCTTTCCTGCCAATGCCTGTGCCCCAGTATCGTTTTTAGTGGATTTATTCTGAAAGGCTTCCCTCAGCTCACGCACCCTTGCACTCTGCAGAAAATAGAGCTGCTTTTCTCCTTCCGCCCCCCACCCCTCACACAGCGACGATTGAAGAAAGAGGATGCTGAAACTGAGCAACCTCAAGAGCATCATTTTCATTCGGGAGGGAAGTTTGAGCTTTTAAGGGGGATCGGACTCTCCAGTTTGGTCAATTAACTACCCGCGCCCTCCCCCTTTGCAAGCATCAGGAGCTGACTCCATCCCCTTCGGGAACTCCAGTACGGCGTGACGCACCTATAAGCCGGGTATCCATAAAGGACATCCGGCGGCTTCACCTTGCTTTCAGATAGAACCCATGTTCTTCTGCCCTCAATTTCGTCAAAGAACCAAGACTCCCTTTTCCACCACCTATGACTTCTCTTCTGCGACGCGACTTTGTCAAACGGGGATCTCTTGCAGTTTCCGCACTTTTCATGGGAGGACGGAGTGCCTTCCCTCTCCCTCCTGGTTTGTCAAGGCACGCGGATTTCAGGTAGTGCCCTAATTTGAAGGTTTAGGGGGTTCAGTAAATTTCGTCGTCAACCATTCCAAGGCTTTCCTCTGCTCATCCTGTCCGGCTCGCCTAATCTGCGCGAGTAGCCAAATCCAAGTTGGCTTCTCTCCGGTGATGTTCTTTGCGCCCTGATTACAGGTCGAGCACAGCGACCGCAGATTGCTTAGCTCATCCTTGCCGCCAAGGCTCTTGTCTTTGATGTGGCCAATGTGAAGCCGCACCTTTCGCCCGGTATCGGGATCAATGTCGCCGGGAGTAAGTCCGCACATCACACAGGTGAACCCATTGCGGTCAAGAACCTCTGCGCGTAGCTTCGCGGAGATTGGGCGCGAAAATAAGATGCCATCGCGCTCGGGAGGCTTGCCGGTAAGAATGTATTGGCCGGGGCTTAAATCTGCTCTGTCGTTATGAGTGACGATTGGCCATTTCTCATCCTCCCGCAGTTCACGCAAACGTCGCGCCCATTCGGTAACGTGCGTTCCGATGGCATCGCGGATTTGAGC
>Ga0118677_10008718_pt1 | contig 15352 bp, 15 predicted proteins | sample AliMusrvi5mmetaG_FD_86154 | JGI IMG/M metagenome (GOLD analysis project Ga0118677, IMG submission 86154)
TCCGGGCAAGATGAATGCGGAGATCGTACAACCGGTGGGGCCGGTGGATCCTGACGTCTATGTCGTGTATGCCGAGACCGCCGCTGGCAAGCCGCTTGCGACGCTTGTCAATTTCGCGATGCATCTGGATACGGTGGGTGGCGCGCAGTATTCGGCGGACTATCCGTTCACGATTGCGAAGATGCTGGGCCAGATCAAAGGCCCGGAGATGATGACGATGTTCACGATCGGGGCGGCGGGCAACGTGAATCACATCGATGTGAAGTCTAAGGACCGGCAGCAGGGGAACGCCGAGGCACAGCGCATCGGAACGGTGCTGGCGGGCGAGACGATCAAGACGTTTGCGCGGCTGAAGCTGCTGGCAGGTGGTCCGGTGCGGGTGAAGAATGAAATTGTGCGGGTACCGCTGGTGGAGGTGAAGCCGGTGCAGGTGGCGGCGGCGAAGGCCACGGTGGAGAAGTTCGGCAAGCCGAATCAGCCGCCGTTTCTGGAGATGGTGGAGGCGATGAAGGTGCTGGATGTCGCCGAGCGCAAGCGCGATCTGGTGGAGGCGGAGGTGCAGGTGATCATGGTGGGGGAGTTGGCTTTCGTGTCGCTGCCTGGCGAGGTTTTTACGGAACTGGGGATTGCGATTAAGAAGGCCTCGCCGTTTCCGCTGACGATTGTGAGTGAGCTGGCTAATGGGTCGCCGAGTTATGTGCCGAATCGCAAGGCTTATGCGGAGGGCGCTTATGAGGTGATCAGTGCGCGGTGCGGTCCGGGGTGTGGGGAGGCGCTGGCCGATGCGGCGATACGGATTCTGGCGGAGATGAAGAGGGGACGATGATGGGGAAAATGGGTGTTTGGGAGCGCTCCGTTGAGGTTGTGTCGTTATTGGGGACGCAGCAAGCTACGTCCCCGGAGCGGTGTGTTGAGGATGTGTCGTTATTGGGGACGCAGCAAGCTACGTCCCCGGAGCGGTGTGTTGAGGTTGTGTCGTTATTGGGGACGCAGCAAGCTACGTCCCCGGAGCGGCGTGTTGAGGATGTGCCGGTTTGGGGGACGCAGCAAGCTACGTCCCCGGAGCGGCTTTATGACGGAGATGCGTCGTGGGGGGGACAGCCCGCGCAGTCCACGCGCTGCGCTTGGAACAGCGTGGGCAGTCCCCGGCGCGCCTGTCTTTCAAGCTGTTCAACACTCCTGGTTTCCCTGCTGGCCATCGTTTTGGCTTCCTGCGCAGATAAACCCGCCGCATCCGCCGCGCTGCCCAAAGTAGCGGGGGCGTGGACGCTGACGGAAGAGAAAGTGCTGGCCGCGGATGCCTACCCGCAGGTGTTGGCTACGCTAGGCGTGGTGGATGCGCGGACGGCTGTGTATGCAGGGCCGTCGCCGGTGACGGTGCGGGTGTTCCGCATGAAGTCCGGTACGGTGGCGTTTGAAGCGCTGCAGAAATGGAAGCCGGAAAAGGGCGTGATGCATTTCTATCGCGAGGCCTATTTTGTGCTGGCCGAAACGGCGGACATGAAGTTTGTGGATGCGTTCGATAAGGCCACGGCGTGGGGAAGGCCGGGTGCGTAATCAGATCGATATTTTCTTCGAGTGGTCGCTGCTTGGCCTGGTAGCATCGGGCTACTTTGCGGTGGCGGGCTCGGGGTTTATCGATCAGCCGACGGTGATCCTGGCAGGGCTCGGGCTGCTGCTGCGGGCATTAATCGTGGCGCGCATTGTGCGGGTGCAGATCCCGGCAGGCGTGCAGCTTTCTATCGCCATTGGGTACATCGGCTTCTATCCGATCGACTACTTTTTCCTGTCGAAGGAGTTCCTTGCCTCGACGGTCCACCTGGTGTTTTTCCTGGCGGTCTTTCACATACTGACGGCCAGTTCCATGCGCGACTTCTTCTTTGTGAAGATGATCGCCTTTCTGGAGATTCTGGCAGCTACGGTGCTCTCGGCCAGTGCGAACTTCTTTCTGTTTCTCGCGCTGTTCCTGCTGTTCGGTATCGCGTCGTTCTGCTGTTCGGAGATCCGCCGTTCGGCGGCGCGGCACAAGATTGTGCATCGCGGCGGGCTGGCGCTGTTTCCGGCGCGGCTGACGGTGTTGACGTTGATCATGACGACGGGCGTGATGATTCTGACGGCCGGGTTGTTCTTCGTATTGCCGCGCACGGCACGGGCGGCGTTCCGCCATCTGGTGGCCGAGCGTTTCCATCTGCCGGGCTTTTCGAATGAGATCCGGCTGGGGCAGATCGGCGAGATTCAGCAGCAGGATACGCCGGTGATGCATGTGCGCTATGCGAACAACCGGCGCATGGATGGGTTGAAGTGGCGCGGCGCGGTGCTGTCTGAATTCGACGGGCAGCGCTGGTTCAATCCTCCCGGGGGCGGCGAACTGCTGCCGGTGCAGAACGGACTGATCAAGTTGCGGCAGGGATGGGAGCGGGCGCAGAGCGGTACGCAGATCGCTTATGAGGTGCAACTGGATGGCGTGGCGGCCGATGCGCTGTTCTTTGCCGGTGAGCCGGAACTGCTGCAGATTCCGGCGCCATCGATCTACCGGACGTCGACGGGCGGCTATCGTCTGGCATATCGGACGGGAGAGCAGATCCGGTACAACGCTTACAGCTTTTTGAAAGACGATCAGAGCGATGCGGGCAAGCTGGCGGAGGGGCAGCGCGCGGCGTACCTGAAGTTGCCGGCGGTGGATCCGCGAGTGACGCAACTTGCTATTGATACGACGGCAGCGGCAGGCAATGACCGGGCCCGCGCTGCGGCGCTGGAGGCGTATCTTAAGACTCAGTTCGGCTACACGCTGGAGCTGCCTTCGAAGGCGCCTGCCGATCCGATCGCTTACTTTCTGTTCGAGCGGCGCAAGGGGCATTGCGAATACTTTGCGTCGTCGATGGCGGTGATGCTGCGGGCGATTCATATTCCGTCGCGCGTGGCGACGGGGTTTCAAAGCGGGGTGTTCAATCCGATCTCCGGGTGGGACTTGATCCGCGCTTCGGACGCGCACAGTTGGGTGGAGGCGTGGATCGATGGCGCGGGTTGGGTGACGTTCGATCCGACGCCGCCCTCATTGGCCGCGGCGCAGCAGGGCTTCTGGGAGCGTACGAAGCTGTATGCGGATGCGGCTGAGATGTTCTGGAACGAGTGGGTGTTGAACTACGATCTGGATCGTCAGCTGCAATTTGTGACGCGCGTGGATGGCTCCAACCGGACTTGGAATTTGAATTTGAAGGAGCGGTGGAAGGGGCTGCACGTCGATTGGAAACTGTGGCTGCAGGGCCTGGTGGGTGGTGCAGTTGCCATCGCGGCGCTGGTTTTGCTGGTTCCGATTCTGCGCAGGTGGTGGGCGCGACGAGGACAGCGACGGCGCATTGCGCGGGGTGAGGTGAAGCAGTCGGACGGAGCGGTGCTGTATACCCGCATGCTGGCGATTCTGGAAAAGCGCGGCGTGCCGCAGAAGCCGGTGTGGCTGACGCCGTCCGAGTTTGCGCGAACGGTGCCTGTGGAGCAGGGCGCGGAACTGGTGGGGGAGTTTACCAACTCGTATCATGAACTGCGCTATGGTGGGCGGCCCGAAGCGGCGCTGCGGATGGTGGCGTTGCTGGAGAAGCTGGAGGCGCAACGGGCGCAATAATAGCGGAGCTTACCGTGGGGCGATATTGGCCGCGATCCATTTGGCCAGGGCTTGCTCTTTGATCTCTCCTCTTGCGACCCCCAGCATGGTGAGGATTGCCTCGGTTTGGTCTACAACCAGGCGTTTCCCGTTGAGCATGAGGAAAAGACCGATGGCCATGACGGCGGAGCGTTTGTTTCCATCCACGAACGCACGGTTTTTGGCGATGCCGAAGCCGTAGGATGCAGCCAGTTCGGAGAGTGTGACTTTGCGGTTGTAGGCAAAGGCATTGAGCGGACGGGCGAGGGCAGAGTCAAGCAGGCCTTCATCGCGCAATCCACGTGCCCCGCCGAATTCCGCGAGGCTCTCTTCGTGCAAAAGTAGCAGCGCTTTCTTGTTGATCCACTTTGGCGTTGCCCTCATTTGGCCAGGGCTTTGAACGTTTCCTTGTATTCCTTCATGAATTCAAGGCCCGCGTCCAACTGTTCCTGAATGGAGGGGTCGTATGGGGTGAGCAGATAGCCTTCGGGAGTCTCGATTGCATACAGGCAGTCGCCCTTTTCCACTTTCATTCTGGTCAGCATCTCTTTTGGGATTACCGTTCCGGTGGAGGTGCCGATTTTAGTCAGTTTGAGCGTTTGCATTGAGCGATCCTATACTTATAGACATTATAATGGAGGATTCCTGGCCGGGCAATGCTCAAGGCCGCGGACATCTCGACACAAATGTCGAGACGGCAGGCCTGGGGGCCCGCGCTACCACTCTGCGACGGAGCCGTCCTGGTGGAAGACGCGGGCCATCGGTTTGGTGCCGCCGAAGGGATACTTCTTCAGCGCTGCTTCGGTGAGTTCGAAGCCGAGGCCGGGTTTTTCCGGGAGGGGGAAGCGGCCATTCACCATGCGCATGGCGGGGAAGCCGAGCCACTCCTGCCACACCCGTTCCTTCTCTTCCGGCTTGACGCTGCCGCAGATCTCCTGCACGAGGAAGTTGGGCATTGCCGCATCTACGTGCAGCGTGGCGATGCCGCCGATTGGGCCTTCGCAGGCGTGCGGCGCCATCGAGATGCCCGAGGCGTTGGCCATTGCCGCCACTTTCCATAGCGCGGTGATGCCGCCGACGTGATTGATGTCGGTCTGGAGAATGTCGATGACTCCCATTTCGATCAACTCGCGGCAACCGTAGCTTGCGACAAGGCGCTCGCCGGTGGCGATGGGCGTGGTTGAGCGGCGCGCGATGCGAGCCATGGCCTTCACGTTTTCCGGCGGGCAGGGCTCTTCGATGAAGAGCAGATTGAGCGGTTCCACTTCCTTCACCAGGATCGATGCGACGCTGGGGCTGGTCTTGGCGTGGAAGTCGACAGCGATATCGATATCCGGACCGAGGCCTTCGCGCAGCGTCTCCATGTGCTTCACCGCGGCGCGGATCTTGGCGCTGGTTTCGATCCATTCGTAGTAGCCGGGGATGCCGCTCTTGAAGCAGCTGACTCCCTGGGCAACGGCGGTCTGGCGCAGCGCGCGCAGTTCGTCGAGCGTGTTGGCGCGGGAGTGGTAGTAGCCGCGCACGCCGCGGGCATCGAGCGGTCCGCCGAGCAGTTTATACACGGGCATGCCGAGTGCCTTGCCGCGGATATCCCATAGCGCCTGGTCTATGCCGGAAATGGCCGAGCCGATCACCGGGCCGGCGCGGTAGAAGCTGTGCACATACATCGATTGCCAGAGGTGTTCGACCATCATCGGATCGCTGCCGACGATGAAATCGCGGAAGTCGTTGACGCAGGCCATCACAGCGGCGGCCTTGCCTTCGAGCGTGCCTTCGCCCCAGCCGACGAGGCCCTGATTGGTTTCGAGCTTCACGAAGACGTAGGGGCGGTCCGAGTCAGGTGTGAGCGACACGCCGAACACTTTCATGGCGGTGACGCGCAGTTTGGAGCCTACCGACTGGAAGGCGTTGGCGCCAAGCGGGGAAGGCTGTTGCTGCATGCCCGGCGCGCAGCCGCACCAATCCGCGGCCAACGCATTGGATGCCGCGAAGGCGCCGAAGAAAGATCGTCTCTTCATATGGAGTACCTCTGTAGGGCCTGTTCGTTCACTTCGATGCCGAGTCCTGGTTTGGTGGGGAGCGTGGCGAAGCCTTCGCGTACCGATTCGATCTCAGAGCCCGCGATCTCGGCGCGCATGCGGCGGTCTTGGTCCGCGGCGGGGAAGGGGAGCTGCTGAATGAAAAAGTTGGGCAGGCTCGCGGCGAGATGCAGCGCGGCGGCCGTGCCGATGGGGCCGCCATCGTGGAACGGTGCGACCGCGGTGTAGTAGCTTTCGGCGATGGCGGCGATGCGGCGGATGCCGGTGATGCCGTGGCGGGCGAGATCGGGGCGGGCGATGTCGATGACCTGTTCGCGCAGCCAGGTTTGGAATTCGGAAGCCGAAGCGGCATGGCGGCCGTAGCCGATGGGCGTCACGCATTCGGAACTGATTTTTTCCAGGGCTCGGGCGTTGGCGGTGGGGCAGGGTTCATCGAACCAGAGAGTGTGGAAGCGTTCGATCGCGGCGGCGGCGACCGCGGCGTCGCCGGGAGTGAGACGGGATGCGGCATCGAGTACGAAATCGATGCCATCGCCGGCGGACTTGCGCAGTTCCTCCAAGCGCGACAGGACAGCGCGAGCGTAAGCCTGGCCCTGGTTGCGGGCGGCCGGTTCGGGCGTTGGCACGGAGACCGCTTTGTAGCCTGCCTGGATGGCGCGCTGCATGGAGGCGGAGAAGCCGGGGCCATCGATTGCAGCGATGGCGCGCACTTTGAAGCGGGTCGGTCCGCCGAGAAGCTGATAAAGAGGTGCTTTCGCCTGCTTTGCGAGAACATCGAGAGCGGCGATGTTGAAGGCGGCGGCGAGGCCGGGGTGTTGGGCAAGCGACTTTGCGCTGGCCTCGTAGGCTTGTGCGGAGAGGCCAGTGACGATTTGAGCCGCATTTACGGGCACTTCAGCACATTCGCCGTAGCCGGTAAGGCCGCCTTCGACGCGGATGCGGACGACGTGCCAGGTGCGTTGAGAGACGGGCTCGCGCACTTTCCAGGATCGGAAATCATTAACGATCATTTGTAGATACTATCGCACTGGGGGTCATCGGCAGTATGATAGGAGCAATGTTCGGAGGAACAGGTATGAAAAAAGTGATTTTGACAGCCATGCTTTGGGGTGGCTCATTGATGGCGGCGCCTTGCACGACCACCACGCTAGATGTCTACACGACAACGCTCTTCAGTTGCACCTTGGATCAGTTTACCTTCAAGGATTTTCTGTTTGCGGTGCCGGCTTTCAGCGGTGTTACCCCGCTTACAGCGTCTGCCATTACGGTTACGCCAACGATCACGACAACTGTGAATGGAGATTTGTTGGGACTGCAGTTCAGTTCCACAGGGTTCAGTATTGGAGCCGGCCAGTCGGTCACATATGACATCCGTTACAACGTTGATCCGCAGCCTGACATCATCATCGAAGCCGACGATCAGCTCAACACGAATACTCCTGTCGCACCAGGGTTCGCAATTGTTCTGACAAAGCTCTGCGTGGGCGGGCAGTGGCTGGGTATAACGCCAAGTTGCGACGTCGCAGGCGGCGTGCACACGTTGACGGTATTCCATATGGGCTCTTCAACCGGAAATCAATTGACTGACAGTGTTACGTTTGCCGCTGTGAACCGGGTCGGCTATGACAACTACATCCATTTGGATGGGGGGGCCGCGGGAGGCGGAGGGTCGTCGGCAATTGGCGGCTTTTCGAATGTGACCGTGACTGTTCCTGAACCCTCGGCGATTGCGATGTTCCTGACAGGCGCGGCCTTCCTAGCGCTTCGCCGCCTGGGCGCGAAAGTCCGCTAGATTCTTTTCGAACTCGGAGCGCATCGCTGAAGTTGCCGTCCTGGGCAGTGCCGCCAGCGCTTTGGCTTCGGTCTTTACGGCCATGGCTGCGTCGCCGGTAGCCGACTGTGCGCGAGCCAGCAGGTCGAGCATTTCGGGGCTTTCGCTCCTGGTTCTGGTGACCAGGGTTTGGGCGATCTGGAGGGCGAGCGCGGGGTTTTGGATGTCTTTGAATTCGGTGGTCAGCAGGCGCCAGCAATACTCGTACAGATCGTAGCTGTGGGGGTCCTGCTTTTCGATCATCGGTTTAAGGATAGAAAACTCCCGCACGATCATCTGGCGCGCTTCTGCTTTGTTGCCGGATTCGGCGAGTGCGGCGGACAGTCTGCCCAACGTCGCGGCAAGATCGCGCTGGTTCTGTTGATTCCTGGGATCTTTCAACGCCAGTTCTTCGGAGATCTTCAGCGCATTGCGGAAATAGCCGGCGGCGGTCTGCGGCTGCTTATTCAGGGCGAAAATGTCGCCGATGCTGTTGTCCGTTGAAGCGAGGTTGCGTTTGAGTACCGCGCTTTCCGGCAGTTCCGCCACGAGTGCGGCGAATTCCTTACGGGCGCGGCCCAGTTGGTCGATGGCCTGCTCCCTTCCACCGGTGCGTCCAAGCAGGCGGCCGTATTTCAGATAGGCTACGGCAAGCAGTCTCCTTCTGCTATTGGATTTCTCTCCGGCGCCGGGGATCATGGAGGAGGTCAAATCGAGATAGCGGCGGAAGGAACGCTTCGCGGCATCGACGTCACCCTGTTGCTCCTGTACTGTTCCGATCCGGCTCAGGAGTTCGGCGAGTTGCCGTTGCGCCTGGCTATCGGTGGCAGCAAGCGGCTCGTAGATTGCCATTGCCTTTTTGAAGTACGACAGCGCCTCACTATTGTTGCTTTCGAGCGAGTACATCTCTCCCAGTTTTGAGTTTGCCTGTCCCAGGACCAGTTGGGATTGGAGATCGCTGTTGGTGGCGCCTGCAAAATCCTGCGCCATACGAATCGCTTTCTTGTAGGTATCTTTTGCCGCCGCGGCATCCCCTACATTGGGCCTGATCAGATTGCCCTGCAGGTCGCCAACTTTCATGTAGCCGCGAACGATTGTCCGTTGCAGGGACAGGTCTCCACCTGCCTCCTGGGTGAGTCCATTGAGATAGATCAGGCCTTTTTCGATGACCGCCTTTCTGGTGGCAGTCTCGCCGGCTGTCAACGCGTTATCCAAGTCAAACAGGAAGAACTCGGCCAGTTGCTGCACTTCCTTGAAGCGGCGGATGGCGCGGTCGCTTTCGGTTTCGGCGCGGGATTTTTCTGATTCCGCGCGGGTGCGCTCCTTTTCGGCAGTGGCGCGTTCGTTTTCGGCGCGGACGCTGGCGCTGACGGCCTTTTCCCGTTCGCTGCTGGCGACCTCTCGTTCGATGTTTGCCCGGCGGGCGAAGTTGATCGATATGATGGTGGCTGCGATGAGGGCGACCGCGGTGAGCGATGCTGCTGCAACACCGGCTTTGTGGCGGCGGACGAACTTATCGACACGATACCGTACCGTATCGTTTTGGGCGCTGACAGGGAGGCCGTTGAGATAGCGCTCGATGTCGTCGGCCAGTTTTTCGGCGGAGGCGTAGCGGCGGCTGGGCTCCTTGCGGAGCGCCATGAGCACGATCATGTCGAGGTCGCCGCTGAGTGTGCGTCGAGCGCGCTCCACACCTTCGGGCGGGAGCTTGCCGTCCATGCGCGTGACGGCTACGCTGGGGCGCTCGGGTGCTTCGTCGAGGATCGCCTTTTCGATATCGATGATGGTGTTCGATTTGAACTTGTATGGCGTGCAGCCGGTGATGAGGCGGTAGAGGATGACGCCGAGCGCATAGACGTCACTGGCGGTGGTGATGGGTTCGCCGCGGACCTGTTCGGGGCTCGCGTATTCGGGCGTCATGGGACGCATGTCGGTACGGGTGAGTTCCTCGCCTTCGGTCATGAACTCCGGTGAGAGCAGTTTGGCGATGCCGAAGTCGAGCAGTTTCGGCGAGCCATCGATTCCCACGATGATGTTGCCGGGCTTGAGATCGCGATGGACGATCAGGTTCTGGTGGGCGAACTGGACAGCGCTGCAGACGGTGCAGAAGAGCTTGAGGCGATCGTTGATGCTGAGGTTTTTCGATTCGGCGTAGCGATCGAGCGTGACGCCTTCGACGAACTCCATCACCAGGTAGGGCAGGCCCTCTTCGGTGGTGCCGCCATCGAGGAGGCGGGCGATGTTGGGGTGATCGAGGCCGGCGAGCACCTGGCGCTCCTGGCGGAAGCGGCGCAGGATGTCGTCGGTATCCATGCCCTGGCGGACGAGCTTGATGGCTACTTCCTTGTGGTATTCCTTGTCGGCGCGGCTGGCGGCGTAGACGGTGCCCATGCCGCCTTTGCCGATGCAGCGGGTGAGCTGGTAGGGGCCGAGCATGCGGCCTTCCATTCGGTCGACGGGCTTCTCGCTGAAGGCGAGCGGGGCGATGGGCTGTTCGAGGAAATCTTTGTGGCCTTCAAAGGAGCGGATGAGGGAAAGCACTTCATCGCGCAGGCTCGCATCGGCAGCGCAGGTTTGATCGATAAAGGCGTTGCGGTCTGCGGTGGGCTTATCGAGCGCGGAATCAAATATGTCCTGGATCTGCTTCCATCTCTGCTGCGTCACTCAGGTTTCCCTTTTCGATTTCGCGATATAGCCATGCCTTGGCGAAGGCCCAATGCCGTTTCACGGTTGCGGGCGAGATTTTCATGACTTCGGCGGTCTCTTCCACGGAGAGTCCACCGAAGAAGCGGAGTTCGACGATACGGCCCTGGTCGGGATCCATGGCTGCCAGTTTGGTGAGGGCCTGGTCGAGCGAGATCATTTCGACGGCGCGGAGTTCGGTAACGGCCATGCCTTCGTCGAGCATTACTTTTTGTCCGCCGCCGCCGCGTTTTTCGGCTTTGTGGACACGGGCGTAGTCGAGCAGGATGCGGCGCATGAGGGTGGCGGCGACTCCGAGAAAGTGGCCGCGGTTTTCCCATTGCACGGAGCGCTGGTCCACCAGTTTCAGGTAGGCTTCGTGGACGAGGGCGGTGGGTTGCAGGGTGTGGTCGCTGCGTTCGCGGCGAAAGTAGCCTCCGGCGAGGCGGCGCAGTTCATCGTAGACGAGCGGGAGCAGCTGCTCCATCGCGTCCTGATGGCCTTTCCGCACTTCGACTAGGAGCCGGGTGACTTCTCCCTGCGGGTCATGCATGGTTCCTTTGATTATATGACGATATCTCGACACGAATGTCGAGATGGCTGGGCTGGAGGCCCGCGCTACGAGGAGCGGGTTTCTTTCGATGGTGTAAATAAGGGACAATGGAATATTGGTCTACGAACTTAAGCCCACCCCCTACAGCAGTCATCTTTTATTGATTGGAACATTGCCGCCAAAAGGTGGCGGAAAGCGAGTTCTCGATGTTGGCTGCGGCAATGGTTATCTCGGCAAGCTGCTGGCCGAGCGCGGTTACGAGGTCACGGGCGTTGAGCAGCGCGGCGGGACGAACGAGCAGTTTCCGAAATCGGTGAAGCTGGTGGAGGCGAATCTGGAGGCCGGGTTGCCTGAGCTGGACGGTAACTTCGACTACATCATTTGCGCCGACATTCTGGAGCATTTGCGTGATCCGCTGGGATTGTTGCGGCAGGTGCGGGGGAAGCTGGCCAAGGGCGGGCAGCTGGTGGCATCGCTGCCGAACAGCGGTAATGTGTATTTCCGGCTGGTGATACTATCGGGGCGGTTCCCGCAGGAAGACAAAGGTCTCTTTGACCGCACACATGTCCGGTTCTTTACCTGGGACGGCTGGAGGGGGCTGCTGGCTGAGGCTGGATTCGAGATCGATGGGGTGAAATCGAGCTGCATCCCGGTAGGACTGGCAGTACCGTCTCTGAGCGAGACATTTCCCATCCGGCTGGCGGAGCGGATATCCTACGAGATGGCGAAAGTGTGGAAGCGACTGTTCGCTTATCAATTTGTTGTGACGGCACGTGTACGATGACCAAGAAGCCAAAAGTAGTAGTTGTGATGCCTGCGTACAACGCGGCCAAGACCCTGCATATGACCTATGCCGAACTGCCGCACGACGTGGTGGACCTGGTGATCGTTGTCGATGACGGCAGCAAAGACGAGACGGCGAAGATCGCGCGGGAACTGGGGCTGGAGCTGTTTACGCACAACCGGAACTACGGCTATGGCGCGAACCAGAAGACCTGCTATCACGAGGCACTGAAGGCGGGGGCCGATATCATTGTGATGGTCCATCCGGATTATCAGTATGATCCGACGCTGCTGCCGGAGGTGATCAAGCCCATCACCGATGGCAAGGCCGACGTGGTGCTGGGTTCGCGGCTGCTGGGCGGGCGCGTGATGGAGCAGGGGATGCCGTGGTGGAAGTACATCTCCAACCGCTTTCTGACGTGGATGGAAAACAAGGTGTTCGGCCTGACGCTGGCGGAGTATCACACCGGTTACCGCGCGTATCGCGCGGAGGCACTGGAAGTAGTGAACGTGGCCATGAACTCCGACAACTTCATTTTCGATCAGGAGATTATGGCGCAGTTCGTCAATGCAGGGTTGAAGATTGACGAAGTGCCGGTGCCGACGCGGTATTTTCCGCAGGCGTCATCGGCGTCGTTTGTGCAGAGCTCCGTATATGGCTGCTCGATCCTGGTGCTGCTGTTCCGCTATGTGGTTCACACCAGCGGCATATGGAAGCAGCGGCAGTTCCAGAGTTTGCGCCGGCGCTACACGAACGCTTCGGCGTCTCATTCCGGCGTCAACTGATACTCCCATGAAACGCAGCGGATCGCGGGAACTGCGCGGCGCGGAATTTGACGTCCTCATTCTGGGGGGCGGCATCAACGGAGCCGGTGTGGCACGCGACCTCGCACTGCGGACGCATTCTTCGTCGACGCCGATGCGGATCCTGCTGGTGGAGCAGAATCACTTCGCCAGCGGCACCAGCGGCAAGAATTCGCATCTCATCCACGGTGGCCTGCGGTACCTGAAGAACTTCGAATTCCATCTGGTGCGCGAGGCGTTACAGGAACGGGCTACACTGCTGACCCTGGCGCCGCATCTGGTGGAGCCGCTGCGGCTGCTGATTCCCTTTTACAGCTACTTCGACCGTTTGTTTTATAGCGCGGGGATTGCGCTGTATTCGCTGCTGGCGGGGAAGCATAAGGTGGGGAGCATCGCGTTTCTATCGCCTAAGAAGACCGCAGAGATGGAGCCGGCGATTGAGCGCAAAGGACTGCGCGGCGGGGCGGTTTATTATGATTGCCGCGTGGATTCGGCCCGCTTTGTGCTGGAGAACTTGCAGGACGCCTACGGCAACGGCGCCGTGCTGGCGAACTACATGCATGCGGAGGCGTTCACGAAGCTGCCGGATGGCTGGTGGGATGTGGTGCTGCTGGACCGCTTGAGCAATGAGCGGGTTACCGTGAGGGCGCGGAAGATCGTGGACACGATGGGCGCGTGGAGCGGCGAGAAGGATTCGCTGCGGCTGGTGCGCGGGTCGCACATCGTGATCAAGCGCGACGATACCAACTGCCATGACGAAGACAGCTCGATCGCGTTTTTCGGCGAGGACGGCCGCATCGTATTTCTGATTCCATGGGGCGGTGCGGGGCGGAAGGTGACGATGGTGGGCACTACGGACGTGGATCATTCAGCGGGGCCCGATCACGTCGCTATTTCGGACGAAGAGATCGCTTATTTGCGGAACGTGGTAGACCGGTTGTTTCCGAAGACGGATTCGAAGCCGGTTTCGGCGTTCAGTTCGCTGCGTCCGCTGGTGCGCGACGAGGCGGTGTCGGCAACGAAGACCAGCCGCGAGCATCGCATCTGGAACTCCGAGGACGGGGTGCTGCACGTGACGGGCGGCAAGTATACGACTTACCGGGTGATGAGCGAGCGGGCCGTGGATCTGATCGCGCATGAACTGGTGCCGCCGCTGGAGGGGTTGCACCTGACGGCGTTGACTCCGCTGGTGGCGCCGAAACGGCCTGATGATTCGACGATGATCCGGTTTGCGGTGGAGCAGGAGATGGCGCAGACGCTGCGCGACGTGATGTTCGTTTCCACCTACTGGGGGTACGAGCGGCGTTGGAGCCGCAATGATCTGCGTCCTTTTGCTACCGTGGTGGGCGAGCGGTTGGGGTGGAGCCCGGAGACGGTGGAGCAAGAGCTCGATACGATCGAGGTGGCCGAATGCTGAAGTTGAGCCTGGTGCGGCGGGCGTTTATCGCGGCGTATGAGGATGGCTGCTTTGGTATCGCCAAGGCCGCGGCGTACTCCGCGCTGTTGAGCTTCTTTCCGGTGCTGACATCGCTGACGGCGATACTGGTGCAGGCGAATGCGGAATCGGTATCACGAGTGCTGTCGCAGTTTCTGTTTGAGGTGGTGCCGCCGGGGACGGAGGAACTGGTTGAGTATCAGTTCAAGATTCGCGGCGCGCAGCCGGTCTCGCTGCTGGTGGTGGCGACGATGCTTTCGGTGTGGGCGGCGAGCGGCCTGATGGCAAGTTTGATGGAAGGGTTTCAGGCGGCGTACCGGATTCCGAGCGGGCGGCATTTTATCAAGGGGCGCGGAGTGGCGATCCTGCTGGTGTTTGTGGCGGCGCTACCGGCGATTGGGGCGTCGGCACTGGTGCTGTTCGGCGATCGCACGGAGAAGACCGTTATGGGCAGCCTGGGGCTGCTCGATTCGAGCGGGCAGCTGATCGGCATGCTGGCGTGGACGGGGCGGATGATCCGCTATACGCTGGCGCTGGGGGCGGTGGCATTTGTGACGGCGGCGACTTACTACATCGGGCCGAACCGTCCGCAGAAGTGGCGGCTGGTGTGGCCGGGCGCGATCATGGCGACGTTCTTCTGGCTGCTGGCCACACTGGCGTTTGCGTGGTATGTGCGGAATCTGGCGAACTACAACCTGCTGTATGGCAGCATCGGCGGCGTGATTGCGCTGTTGGTGTGGATGTATCTGCTGGCGGTGATTTCACTGGTGGGGTGCGAGTACAACGCGGAGCAGGAGAGAATGAAGCAATGAGCTTTCATGTCTCGGTGCCATATAAGCCGTGCGGCGATCAGGCGACTGCCATCGAGCAGTTGACGCGCGGGATTCTGGATGGCGAGCAGCATCAGGTGCTGCTGGGTGTGACCGGCAGCGGCAAGACGTTCACCATGGCCAAGGTGATTGAGCAGTTGGACCGGCCGGCGCTGGTGCTGGCTCATAACAAGACACTGGCCGCTCAGCTGTATCACGAGTTTCAGAACTTCTTTCCGGCGAACGCGGTGGAGTATTTCGTCAGCTATTACGACTACTACCAGCCGGAGGCGTACATTCCTTCGGGCGATGTGTACATCGAAAAAGAGTCGACGATCAACGATGAGCTGGACAAGCTGCGGCTGGCGGCGACGCGGTCATTGTTCGAACGGCGCGATTGTGTGATTGTGGCGAGCGTGAGCTGCATCTACGGTTTGGGATCGCCCGAAGCTTACTACGGCATGCTGCTGATGCTGGAGAAAGGGCAGATCATTTCGCGCGACGATATTGTCTCCAAGCTGGTGGACATTCTTTACGAGCGCAATGATTCCGACTTCCGGCGCGGGACATTCCGCGTGCGCGGCGACGTGATTGAGATCTTCCCGACCTATGACGATTATGCGTACCGGGTGGAGATGTGGGGCGATGAGGTGGAGAGCCTGTCGCAGGTGGATCCGCTGCTGGGGACGGTGCGGCAGACTTACATGCGGCTGCCGGTTTATCCGAAGTCGCATTATGTGATGACCGAGGAGATAAAAGAGGCCGCGCAGAAGACGATTGAGAATGAGCTGAGGTGGTGG
>Ga0118677_10009342_pt1 | contig 15348 bp, 11 predicted proteins | sample AliMusrvi5mmetaG_FD_86154 | JGI IMG/M metagenome (GOLD analysis project Ga0118677, IMG submission 86154)
CCGGCACGAAAGCGCTGGTCTCGCTCCCGGTTTGCGAACCCGCCCGCGCTGTCGTCAAGGCCAACGGCGTCCCCGTCTGGCAAAACAGCAAACCCGCCCAGTCCGTCCCCGGGCTCCAATCGGGCTACGCTGAAGGCGGACGGATCAACTTCGTTGTGTCCCCCGGCGACTGGTCTTTCGAGGTGCACTAACGACTCAAGAAAGTTTCCATTACACCATGATGAATACCACCCAAAGCGCCATTCGCACCTGGTGTCCCCAAGGATCACTGAGCCGCGCCGAAGGGTCTCGGCGTCCGGTGCATTTTCAACAGGCGGCTAGACCGCCTTGGCTTCCGCGATAAGTTTCTCAAGTCCCTTAAGGCGGTAACGTCTACACACCGCGCGGACTTCACTCAGGTTCACGTCCGGATTGCGGGACAATAATTCGACGATGTCGGCCTTTGACTTGTAGCCCCCGGCGTAGAGTTTGAGTGCAATAAGATGAGGGATAGGCGCCAGCCGGAGCGGACTTCCCTCACGCACCACAAGTGTTGCTGAGAGCAAAGCATCGTCAATTACCGCAGGGAAACGGCCCGCGTAACTGATAACCTGAAGCAGGCCGAATGGCCCACTGACGTCAATAACGCCACCCAGCGGGTCGTCGCCGTCCGGTTCCCTGAGTTCCGCATTAAAACCCGCGAGACGGAGGGATTCCGTAACGGCGCGTAGGGTCGGGAGATTGGCATTGACCCCCAGATCAACATCGTCAGTTTGCCGCACGTAGTGGTGCGCGGCGAGGGCGATGGCGCCAATGACCACAGCATCGACGCGATGTTGTTTGAGGATACCGATGACGGTTTCAGCGGCCTGAAGGATGGCTTCGGGATTGTTCACAGGTCAGGTGACCCCGTGTTTCGGTTTCAGCCATGAGAAACGGGCACGCATGGACAGGGCGGCTTCAACCCTGTCTTGGATAGACATCCGCCTCAGTTGCTCCAACTCATGCTCGCGGGAGCGAGCCGCGCAGGCGCTACGCCGTGGCTTGAAGGCGACGGGCAGGCGCGATAGAGGCGTCCCTTTGGCGATTTGCTCCTGAGTCATGGCTTGGAATTTATCAGTGTGGCAGAGGGGGTGCAAGACGAAAGGGTTCCCTAACTGCCCGGACATTTTAAATTGTTAAGTAGTGTCACCGCGCCAGGAGAATGGTAGGATTGTGTCAACAGTCAATCCAAAGGGTACGATCATGTTAAAGGACGCTTTGTTGAATGGCGAGTTTGTCGTTTCGTGCGAATTTGTTCCCGGCCGGGGACAAGAGGGGGCGAGCGTAGACGCGGCGCTTCTTTTTGCGCGAAATGTCGCGGGAACGGTGCCGAAGATTCATGCCGTCAGTCTGACCGACAACCCCGGCGGCAATACCGCCATGATTCCCGATGCCCTGGCGCCGGAGATTCTCAAGACGGGACTGGATGTGCTGATTCACTTTTCGTGCCGGGACATGAACCGCAATGCCATGGAATCGCGCCTGATGGCCCTGGCCCGTGCGGGAGCCAATAATCTGCTGGTTATTTCGGGCGACTATCCATCGGGTGGATATGAGGGAAATGCGGCCAGTGTGTTCGATCTCGATTCCGTCCAGGCCGTCAAATACATCAAAGCACTGAATGGCGGACTGGAAATTCCGGGTGCCAAGAAAAACGCCCTGACCCGTATTGCGCCAACTCATTTCCTGGTGGCGGCGGCCGTATCCCCGTTCAAGGCAACGGAAGAGGAACTCCTGCCCCAGTTTTTCAAGATGGAAAAGAAGATCGCGGCGGGAGCCGATTTCATCATTCCCCAGCTTGGGTATGACATGCGCAAGTTCCTTGAGATCAAGCGATATCTGAGGAGCCGCGGGTTGAACGTGCCGGTGCTGGGGAATGTCTATGTATTGAGTTATGGTGCCGCCAAAGCGATGAATGCGGGACTGGTGCCGGGATGCGTCGTGACGGATGAACTGCTGCGCGTGGTCGAGGAGGAGTCCAAGGAACCCGACAAGGGCAAGGCGAAACGACTGGAGCGTGCTGCCAAGATGGTCGCCATGTTCAAGGGCATGGGCTTCAATGGCGTCCATATCGGGGGATTTGCCCTCAAAACGGAAGACTTCCGGGCGATTATCACCCGGGCCGCTGAATTGGAATCACGGTGGGTGGAGTTCATTCCCGAGGTGTCGTTCGCCAGGAAGGGAGAGTATTATGCCTTTCCACCCCCGTCCAACTACTCCGATCCCGGCCAGGACGGGGATGTCGTGAAAGGGCTGGGGAAGGGGAGTTTTAATCCGGGGTATGCGGTTTCAAAGGTTTTCCATCGAATTGTCTTTGAGCGTAACAGTGTGGTCGCGCGCCTTCTGACCTGGTACTACAAAATGATTGGCGACAAGTCGGTCCTGGCGCATGTCTCGCACGCGGGCGAGCATGCGGCCAAGATGCTGCTTTATGGGTGCCAGGACTGCGGGGATTGCGCACTGGCGGATATGGCCTACTGTTGTCCCAAAGGCCTGTGCGCCAAACAACAGCGCAATGGCCCCTGCGGAGGCAGCACGCATGGGATGTGCGAGGCCTATCCCGATGAACGGGCCTGTGCATGGACGCGGGTGTACAAACGCTTGAAGAGCGATGGAAAACTCGACGAGATGAGGATGAAATACGTACCCCCTCAGCGGTCACAGTTGGCCCATACGTCAGGCTGGGCCAATTACTTTCTGCGGCGGGATCATGCCGCCGGCCCCAATCCGTAAGCGGTGTTTTTTTCCGTGTTTTCCCGGCGATGGAATCCTCTGGTAGTACAGGGCATTTGATGCCATACTGTATCCGTGAATAATTGCACCAGAAGCGGGCATCCCGCCAATAACCGTGTACGATACTACGGGTGTTTACCTGTCGAAGCTAATGCCATTGCAGAATCGGAGTCGTTATGAAGAGTCAGGAAGCGCTTCTTCGTAGGCGGGAGGCTGAGATCAAGACAGGGCAGGAAGACCTTGCCCGTGCGTTGGCAAAATCTCTCGTGTTGCTTCGCTTCAAAGGACATTGCAAGTGCGGCTTGATGTTGACGGAGCAGGACAAGAATCCGAATACGGAGCACTATCGCTGTCCGCATTGCGGGAAATCCGGCCCGCTCGCGACGGGGGTCGCCGCCGCCTCAAAATAGGGATGACAGGCTTCAGGCGATTGGATTTTTTCCGGTCCCATGTGCGACATCACAGAGGCCAGGCCAGCAGGAGACCGCGTTCCGTCCAGTAGGCGAGCAGCGCGGTGACGGGGATAGTCAGAACCCAGGCCCAGACGATCCGACCGACGATTCCCCATTTCACGGCACTCAACCGTTTGGTGGCGCCGACGCCCATGATGGTTGTGGAAATCACATGGGTGGTGGAGAGCGGGATGCCCCAGTGGGTTGCAACCTGGATCACCGCCGCCGCCGTGGTTTGAGCGGCAAATCCATGGATTGGCTGCATTCGCACGATCTTGTGCCCCATGGTCCGGATGATCCGCCATCCCCCCGCCGCAGTTCCCGCCGCCATGGTCAGGGCGCACGCCACCTTGATCCAGAACGCGACAGCAAATTCCGGGGTGTTCAGGAAATGGAGCCATGCGGGAAGTTGGCTGAACGTGCCATTCTTAGTCGCCGTATACAGGATCAGGGCGATGATCCCCATGGTCTTCTGGGCATCATTGGTGCCGTGGCTGAAGCTGATCCATGCGGCGCTGGCCAGTTGGGCTTTGGAGAAGATTTTATTGATCAGCAGGGGCCGGAGTTTATGAAGAAGGACCACCAGCAGTGCCATCAGCAGGGCACCCCCGATAAATCCAACGGCGGGTGAGATGAACATCGGCATGATGACCTTGGGCCATAACCCCTCCGCATGGCCGGAGGCGGCGTTGGGAATTGACCAGCGGATAACGCCCCAGTTGCCATGGGCCGAGGCCAGGGTGGCTCCACACAGGGCTCCGATCAGGGCATGGCTGGAACTGGAGGGAAGTCCGAGCCACCAGGTTAGTAGATTCCAGATGATGGCGCCGATCAGGGCGGACAGGATGGTGTCGATTCCCACAAAATGCGTATCGACCAGACCTTTTCCAATCGTAGTGGCCACCGACACGCCGGCGAGAGCGCCGGCAAGGTTGAAGACGGTGGCCATGGCCACGGCTTGACGCGGGGACATGACCTTGGTTGACACCGTGGTGGCGATGGAATTGGCCGTGTCGTGGAATCCGTTGATGTATTCAAAGATCAACGCCACCAGTAAAACGGAAATGATGAGGATCAGCATGAGCGGCCTTTAGGAGTACTTCAGTACAACCTGAAAGATGACATTGCCGACATCCCGGCAGCGGTCGATGATTTTCTCCAGGGTTTCATGGAGGTCGAGGATGATGATAACCTTGAGGGGATCATATTTCCCGCTGTACAGGTCCTTGACCAGGTCCAGCATCAGTTTGTCGGCCTCACCTTCCAGGTAGTGGAGCCGGTCATTGTATTCCTTGATCTGCTCAAGGTGGGCGCGCTCCCGGAGTTTCTTGACCATCTGAGAGACCGTCTCGGTCGTTTGCTCAAGGATATGGGCCTGCTGCAAAAAGTCCACATCCCGTATCTGGGCTTCGCAGAGCAGGTATTTTTCGCTGAATTTCTCGGCGGTTTTCGGAATTTTGTAGAGGGCCAGGGACAGTTCTTCAATATCCTCGCGCTCAAGCGGGGTCACAAACGTCCTGCACAACTCCTCCGTGATTTCCTCGGTGATTTTCTTGTCTTTTCGCCGACTTTGGACGAAATCGCCCATGGAGGATGATCCATTCGGCGTTTTCAGAATGCCGAGAAGAAGCTGGACACAGGCCTTGGCCTCATCGGCGCTCGACTCAAGGAGGTCGAAAAATTTATCGTCATATCCAAGGAGTTTTCTGATGGCGTTTATCATGAGGTAAACTTTTCGCATAAACAGCGAAAATAATCACGAAAATAACAACACGGAATATTATTGCGGTTTTTCTTCCCGCAGGGTTGTTTTTCCCGGCTTGCAGAACGGCTGGGTTTGGCGGAGAATAACATTTTGTCAAGCGATCGGGAGTGCGGGAGGGTGTTGAATGAAGCAATTCTTGAAATGGACTTGTCTGGCATGGGTGATGATGGGGATCGGCTCTGCGGGGTTGGCGGAGGAATCCATCACCAATACCACCACACAGGCAGGTGATTTGTTGCGTCAGGCGTATCTGTCGGTGGTGGATGCCGAGCTGGCCCGTGCCGAGCAGCACGACGTGGAGGCGGCGACCGCTTATCGAGCCGCTCTCGGGTTCTACGGGCGGCTCCAAGCCGAGTACCCAGGCTGGCAGTCGGAGATGGTCAGTTATCGCATCGCGGAATGCCAGGATGCGGTAGCCGCTTTGGATACGGCGGGACCGGGGGGTGTCAATGCGGAACCCCGCCTGCAAGCCCTGCTGGTTGAGATCCAGAATGCGCGTAAGATCCTGTCTGCCCAGCCTGAACCCGTTTCCGTGTTGAACCAGAAGCAGATGGAAAAGGACATGAGGGCGCTCCGCGACCAGCTTGATCAGGAGTTGAAGACAAACCAGTCCCTTCTCCGAAAGGTGTCGAAGATGGAAGCCAGGATGAGCCGTGCAGGTCTGGCGAGCGGAACGAATACGCAATGCCGGGCTGTTGTCGCCGCCGTTAAATCCGAATCCCGGCGATTGATGGATCAGTCCAAAACGCAGGAGGCGATCTCCCTCATCAAGGAGGCGGCCGAAATGATGCCTTTAGAGACGGATTTTGCCGTTATTCTGGCGATGGCGCAATGCCGGATCGGCCGGTATGCGGATGCCATCCAAACCCTTAAACCTCTTGATGTCAGGCATCCGGTGGATGCCGACGCGTTGCTGGTTCTAGGGACCGCCTACATGGGGCTTGGCGAGATTGGCGATGCCCGGGTGGCGACCGAGAAAGCCCTCAAGATCAATCCCGCCTCCCCGGAGGCCCACTACAATATGGCGCAGATCCTTCTCTCGGTCACGCGGCCCGATTTGGAGGGGGTCATGCAGCACTACCAGCGCGCCTTGGATCTCGGGATGCGGGCGGATCCTGATTTTGAAAATACGCTGCGCACAGCCCTGCTCATTTCGAAACTCAAGAAACATCAAACCCAATCCCGTGGCTCGACTGCCGACCATGTTTCAACAAAGGCGCTCCCGATCCCGGTCCCCTGAAGCCTGCACGGAAAGCATTCCAATCATGGCCCGATACCATCTTATTGCCTGTCATGTCCTGTGGCGGGAATTGTGCCATTACATTTCGCTTTCGCCCCATTCCTACACCATCAATTTCCTCAAGCAGGGGCTTCATAATACCCCCGAATTATTGAGGGAGCGGCTCCAGAAGGCGGTTGATGAAGCCCCGGACGAGTCCGATGCGATACTTCTGGGATACGGGTTATGCAGCAACGGGGCGGCGGGTGTGAGGGCCCGCGGCAAGCCTTTGGTGCTTCCCAAGGCGCATGATTGCATCACCCTGTTCCTGGGTTCCAAGGAGCGATACCGGGACTATTTCGATACCCACCCGGGTACCTACTGGTACACTCCGGGATGGATCGAGTGTTCGGTTCAACCCGGGAAAGACCGCTATGATCTATTGCGCCGGGACTATGCCGGGAAATACGGGGAGGAGAACGCCGACTACCTGATGGAGATGGAGCAGGGGTGGATGAAGGAATACAATAACGCGGCCTATGTGGATCTGGGATTTAGCGACACCACTCGGTTCAAGGACTATACACGGGAATGCGCCCGATGGCTTGGCTGGCGTTGCGATGAACTCACGGGAGACCCCGGCTTGCTGAAAGACTTTGTCGGGGGACGGTGGGATGCGGACCGGTTTATCATTGTTGAACCCGGGGAGGAAATTGCGCCCTCATTCGATGCGGGTGTCGTGAAGACCAAGCCGGGGCAGGAGGAAGGGTGATCCATGGCAACTCGTGCCGATTTTGTTCGATACCGGGATAATTTGAAGGATGAACGGAATGCTGTAACGCTCTATGAGCAGTTGGCCGCTCTGGAGGAACATCCCGATCTGGCGAAATTGTACCGGCAACTTGCCAATACCGAACGGCGGCATGTCCTGGTGTGGGAGCGGAAACTTCAGGAGGCGGGGGAGAGCGTGCCTCCCTGGCGTGTGGATTGGAGAACCTGGATTCTGGGGTGGCTGGCGAAGCGGTTTGGTGTCGCATTTGTCCTGCCAACCATTGCGGGGATCGAGCAGGGAGCAGGGAACCGGTATGATGCCCAGCCGGAAGTCAATGCGACGGAAATGCCCCGGGATGAGCATTCGCATGCCCGGCTCTTCAGGATGATCTCCGGGGAACAGAAAGGGCTTGATGGCAACGCTGTGGCGCGCTTGGAGGGCCGTCACCGCTCTACCGGGGGGAATGCCCTTCGGGCTGGGGTGTTGGGCGCAAATGACGGACTGGTCTCTGTGTTGAGTCTGGTGATGGGCGTGGCGGGGGCTGCCATGGATTCCCATGCGATTCTCATCACGGGGCTGGCGGGGCTGGTGGCCGGCGCCATCTCAATGGCCATGGGGGAATGGCTGTCAGTCCAGAGTTCCCGAGAACTTTATTCCCGCCAGTTGGATATTGAACGCCAGGAACTTGAGGAGGCTCCGGCTGAAGAGAAGGAGGAACTGGCGTTGATTTATCAATCCAAGGGATTATCTCCCGAGCAAGCCCGGACATTTGCGGATCAGTTGCTGTCCGATCCCGTCCATGCCCTTGATACCCTGAGCCGGGAGGAGTTGGGGATGAGTCCGGATGAATTGGGTGGTTCGGCCTGGGTGGCGGCTCTGACATCCTTCCTGTTGTTTGCGATAGGCGCCATCATTCCGCTTTTTCCGTTCTTTTTCCTGCATGGGATGACGGCGGTTCTGTGGAGTGTCGTCGCGAGTGCCATAGGTCTCTTTGTGATCGGGGCGGGGATCACGCTTGTGACCGGGCGCGACATTTGGATTTCCGGGTTCCGGCAAATCGCCTTTGGCTTGGGTGCCGCCGCTGTCACGTATGGTATCGGACGGCTGGTCGGGGTGCAGATTTCATGATTGAGCCTTGTGCGGTCCTTTCCGGTGTGATACATAACCTGCCCTTTTAAAGGAAGATCAGCCATGCAAGCATTAGCGCATATCCAGATGGGCGAAGACCAGTTCGAGGAATGGTTTCTCGCCAAAGTGTCCGAGCCGAACATGCCGGTGGATGACATGCAGAATGCCCTGCGCGAATTGCGCCGGGCCGGCATGACGGACCAGACCAATAGTTGGGCCGAGCTTATGGAGGATTCGCTGATCGAGCAAGGCGCCCTTGATCACGCTGTCAAGGTACTCCGGATGCGGGCCGAGTGGAATCCCGGTAATGCCGGGTTCCGGGATCTGTGCGCCAGGAAACTGGCGTCCATCTACCGCAATGATCCTGTGAAAAAGAAATATGTCACCAACATCGGGATAGACAAGGGACTTGCCTTGCCGGAGTGTTTTCGCCGGTTGGATACGCTCCAGCACATGAAACCCGGCCTGCTTTGCATGGATAAGACGTGGGGGGTTGGATCCGTCAAGAAAGTGGATGCGTTCTATGAGCGTGTGACCATTGATTTTACCCGGAAAATGGGGCATGAGATGTCATTCGCCTATGCTGCCGAGGCGCTTCAGTTTGTCGCGGACGAACATCTTCTGGCCCGCAAATACCGTGATGCCGTCGCATTGGCGGCCCTGGCCGGGACGGAGGCCGCGGAACTGGTGCGTATTGCGCTTCGCAGTTATGGCCCGCTTCCGGTCGCCCGGTTGCAGGACATTCTGCAGGACGGCATCGTCAAGCCGGAAGGCTGGAAAACCTTCTGGGAAGCCGCCCGGAAAGCATTGAAAGCCGATCCGTTGGTGGTCATTCCCGCCAAACGCAACGAGCCGATCATGTTGCTGGATAAGGCGAAAGCCTATGACGCCTCCTGGTTCTCGCTCCTGGCGGCCGAACGCACGGCGGAGGGTGTCTTTGCGCGGTTGGATGAATTGGCCGACATGGTCAAGCCTGACGAGTTGGATGCCCCGAGTCTCCGCGTCGTCGGCGAAAGGCTTGCGTTTCTGATGAAGGGATTCGGCGACAAGGACATGAGCATCCGGGTGCAGGTCGTGGTATTGGCCCGGCAGTGGAAGGTTGCGGTTGAGCAGGTGAACTGGGAGCGCGAAGCCGGCTTGCTTGTCGTTCCCGCCCAATTCATGGCGGCGGCACAGGCGATCACTTCGAAGCGGTTGGATGCGCTCCTGAGATTGTTGGACAGCCAAGACAGTGCCACCCTTCATGCCACAATCACGGTCTTGATTCCAGACATGACCATGAACGTGCTGAATACCTGCGTCGCTTTCATGCTTGAGTGTGGTCAGGATTCCGCCTGTGCCGCCGTGTTTAAGGATCTGATCGGGATGCGTAAGGCTGGTGTTGAAGTTCTTTTCTGGCTGGCCCGGCGTCCCGAGCAAATGGCTGTCTGGGGTTTGGGCACAATTGGTGATCTGGCTTTTCAAATCCTTCCGGCGCTGGAGAAGTCCTACATGGGCGAGCGCCTCAGGGCCGCCAATCAACTTGCCGAATTGGTCGAACAGCGCGAATGGCTGGAGGCTGCCGCCCAGGTGATGAATGAAGTTCAGCGGTCGAGCTTCATCCGTCACCTCTACGGCGCCATGGGCAAGGTCCCGGTTGACACTCAGGCCATGATCGGACGCATGGTCCGGGTCTATCCAGAACTGGCCGAGATCCTTGCCACCAAGCGTGATGAGGGCGCGGCATTGGCGCCCAAGAGTGGCCTCACGTCGTGGCGATCCTACCGGCAGCGGCAGAAATTGTTGGAGAAGATCGTCAACGAGGATATTCCCAAGAACAGCCGGGATATCGGCGTGGCCCGCAGTTACGGGGATCTGCGAGAGAATTTCGAATACAAGACCGCCAAGGAGCAGCAGGGGATTCTGATGCGCCGCAGCGCGGAATTGGATCAGGATCTCAACACGGTCAAGGGAACAGATTTTTCGAGTTGTACTGCCGAGACGGCGGGAATGGGAACCTCGGTGACCATCCGGATGGAGGATGGTCGGCAGGAGCAATTCCATATTTTGGGCGAGTGGGATCAGGATACCGGGAAGAGTATCATTTCATGCAGCAGCCGGATGGGGAAGGCTTTGACGGGGCATCGTCCCGGTGAGGCGCTCATGGTTCCGGGAGATCAAGGGGAAATCCGGTGTAGCATTGTCGAGGTATCGGCTCTTCCTGAGGAGATCATTGCGTGGACGAAGGAAGGGTGACCCAATGCGCATATTTAGCCAGATACGACGGGGATTCACGTTGATAGAAATGCTTCTGGTTGTTGCGATTATGATGATTTTGGCAACATTGCTTTTCCCCGCGATCCGGAACGCCCGTGAATCTGGCCGATCGACGGCCTGTTGCTCAAATTTGAGACAATTGTATTTGGCGACCATGAGTTATTCCGGAGATGGATATACGCCGTCTTCAAGCACCTATTGGTATCAGGAGGGATCGGATCTGCAGTGGTATTTACGACGTGGATGGATAACATGGTACGATTGTAATACATATCCGGATTTCGGTCCGAGGTCGTCCAAGCCCTCTCCTGATGGGAACTATGACTGGCAGGATGCAACGGCGAGCCAGGGCACCCGATGTATTACAAACGGAGTGCTTTGGGGATATGCCAAGGGCAAGGATATTTACTGTTGTCCCACGCATAAAGCAATGACAGTCGCAAGAAAAGCAGTGCGCAGTTATGCCATGAACACCAATTTGTCTTTCCAAGTGTTTTTGCGAATTACAAACTCGAGGCAAGTTTTGTTTGGCGATGACGCGAGCATACAGAATAGTCCATACGATGGCCAGTTTTCGACAAATGAAGTGGCAACCTGGCATAACAGGAAAGGCAATGTTGTGTATTTGGATGGGCATGTTGAACGCTTTCCCTCTCCCTGAAAATATTGTTAATTCTCCATATTTTTTACAGTTTTATAAAAAAACTGATTATTTCAGAGGGGGTTGATTGACATCTGTGGCGGGATAAAATATAACTTATCCAGCAATCGAGACATTGAGTCTCTGAAATAGTGACACAAGTAGTGGCCGATTTCTGGTCGGCTGAGCGTAAGTGAGGGCGACCAGAGAGATGGTTGTTTTTGTGTCTTGATCTTTGAAAACAGAATAACCTGCTAAACACACTTCGATTCGGAAGTGGTGTGATTTGTTAAGCAACTGTTCTGGTTCTGTCTGCCAAGTGCAGGCAGGACGAACTTAGTCAAACTCCGTCGGTCTGGAAACGGGCTGATGGTTTTATTTATTCGGAGAGTTTGATTCTGGCTCAGAACGAACGCTGGCAGCGTGGATTAGGCATGCAAGTCGAACGAGAACATTGGTGTAGCAATACAACGATGTAAGAGTGGCGGAAGGGCGAGGAACGCGTGGGCAATCTACCTCCTGGTTGGGGATAACCCGCCGAAAGGTGAGCTAATACCGGATACGATGGTTCGTCATATGACGGATTGATCAAAGATGGGGAGCCGTAAGGTCCTGTCGCCGGGAGAGGAGCCCGCGTCCTATCAGCTTGTTGGTGAGGTAACGGCTCACCAAGGCTTACGGGTAGCTGGTCTGAGAGGATGGTCAGCCGCACTGGGACTGAGACACTGCCCAGACTCCTACGGGAGGCTGCAGTCGAGGATCATTCGCAATGGGCGCAAGCCTGACGATGCGACGCTGCGTGGAGGATGAAGGCCTTCGGGTCGTAAACTCCTGTCATTCGGGAACAATAAATTGGTCATTAATACTGGCTGAAATTGATAGTACCGGAAGAGGAAGCCACGGCTAACTCTGTGCCAGCAGCCGCGGTAATACAGAGGTGGCAAGCGTTGTTCGGATTTACTGGGCGTAAAGGGTGCGTAGGTGGTATAGTGTGTCGGGCGTGAAAGCTCACCGCTCAACGGTGAAATGTCGCCCGAAACTACTAAACTAGAGTGCAGGAGAGGAGAGCGGAATACTTGGTGTAGCGGTGGAATGCGTTGAGATCAAGTAGAACACCGGTGGCGTAGGCGGCTCTCTGGAATGTAACTGACACTGAGGCACGAAAGTTGGGGGAGCAAACAGGATTAGATACCCTGGTAGTCCCAACCCTAAACGGTGTACACTTGTTGTAGGGGGAATTGACCCCCCCTGTGACGGAGCTAACGCGTTAAGTGTACCGCCTGGGGAGTACGGTCGCAAGATTAAAACTCAAAGAAATTGACGGGGGCCCGCACAAGCGGAGGAGCATGTGGCTTAATTCGATGCAACGCGAAGAACCTTACCAGGGCTTGACATGTAGCTGGACGTCCCGAGAAACCGGGATTCCTTCGAGGCTGCTACACAGGTGCTGCATGGCTGTCGTCAGTTCGTGCCGTGAGGTGTTGGGTTAAGTCCCGCAACGAACGCAACCCCTGTATTTAGTTGCCACCACCGGTGATGAATCGGTGAGCACTCTAGATAGACTGCCCGTGATAAGCGGGAGGAAGGTGGGGATGACGTCAAGTCAGTATGGCCTTTATGCCCTGGGCTGCACACGTGCTACAATGGTCGGTACAGAGGGAAGCTAAGCCGCGAGGTAGAGCAAATCCCAAAAAACCGGCCCCAGTTCAGATTGAAGGCTGCAACTCGCCTTCATGAAGTTGGATTCGCTAGTAATGGCGCATCAGCTACGGCGCCGTGAATACGTTCCCGGGCCTTGTACACACCGCCCGTCACATCATGAAAGCCGTCTGCACCCGACGTCGTTGATTCAACCCGCAAGGGAGATAGACGCCTAAGGTGTGGGTGGTGATTGGGATGAAGTCGTAACAAGGTAGCCGTAGGGGAACCTGCGGCTGGATCACCTCCTTTCTAAGGAGAATCCCAACCCGCTGATTGGTTGGGATACGGTCAATGCATCTTTACCCTTCTCCGGGGTAGAGGAAATGCTATACAGATACGGAAGCTGACAAATCACACCGCTCCCGCATCGAAGACAATGTTATAAGCAGGTTGTTCTAAACGAGAATGGGCGGCAATGGTGACTCCGCCTGGTTTAACCGGAATGGGGGCATAGCTCAGTTGGTAGAGCACGAGCTTTGCAAGCTCGGGGCCACCGGTTCGAACCCGGTTGCCTCCACTTTTTGGGCGTGTAGCTCAGTTGGTTAGAGCGCGTCCCTGATAAGGACGAGGTCCCCGGTTCGATTCCAGGCACGCCCACCAATTCTCAGAATTTAAGATTTAAGATTTGAGATCTGAAAGGTGAGATCTTAAATCTGAAATCTTAAGTGATTGTGTTCTTTGAAAACTGAATAGAGATGGGTAATTAGACAACTCGCGCCAAAGGTATAGGCCAGGATTTATGGTCAAGCTTTTAAGGGCGCACAGTGGATGCCTTGGCATCAGCAGGCGATGAAGGACGTGGTAAGCTGCGATATGCTTCGGGGAGCCGCATGCAGGCTTTGATCCGGAGATTTCCGAATGGGGGAACCCAGCACGCTTAATAGTGTGTTATTCCGGCTTGAATATATAGAGCCGGGAAGCGAAATCAGGGGAAGTGAAACATCTCAGGTACCCTGAAGAATAGAAAACAATAGTGATTCCCTAAGTAGTGGCGAGCGAACAGGGAACAGCCTAAACCATCCGGTTTACCGGGTGGGGTTGCGGGACCCCGATATGGGACCGTGAGACGTAGCAGAAGGATCTGGAAAGATTCTCCAAAGAGGGTGAGAGGCCCGTATGCGAAACGTCGAGCGGCTCTAGGGGTATCCCAAGTAGAACGGAACACGTGGAACTCCGTTTGAATCTGGGGGGCCCATCCTCCAAGGCTAAATACTAGCTGATGACCGATAGTGAACCAGTACCGTGAGGGAAAGGTGAAAAGTACCCCAGTAGGGGAGTGAAATAGTACCTGAAACTGTGTGCCTACAAGCTATGGTAGCCTGCCGCAAGGTGGGTGGCCGTTTGCCTTTTGCATAATGAGTCCGCGAGTTACTGTATACAGCAAGGTTAATCCCGCTCTGCGGGAGGAGCCGAAGCGAAAGCGAGTGCGAAATGCGCGACTAAGTTGTATGCGGTAGACCCGAAGCCAAGTGAGCTACTCATGGACAGGATGAAACCCCGGTAACACGAGGTGGAGGTCCGAACTATTGAATGTTGAAAAATTCTTGGATGATCTGTGAGTGGGAGCGAAAGACTTAACAAACTTGGTGATAGCTGGTTCTCCTCGAAATACCTTGAGGGATAGCCTGCACGAATGCAATCAATGGAGGTAGAGCACTGAATGGACTAGGGCCCTTACCGGGGTACCAACGCCAATCAAACTCCGAATGCCATTGACGTCACGTGTGGAGTCACACTGCGGGGGATAAGCTTCGTAGTGAAAAGGGAAACAGCCCGAATCGTCAACTAAGGCCCCAAAATGCCGATTAAGTGGTTAAGGATGTGAGATTGCTGAGACAGCGAGGATGTTGGCTTAGAGGCAGCCATCATTTAAACAGTGCGTAATAGCTGACTCGTCGAGTGATCTCGCGCCGAAAATGATCGGGACTAAAATCGGCTGCCGAAGTTACGGGTTCATTCCGGTTACGACCGGGATGAGCGGTAGAGGAGCGTTCTGTATGGCTTGAAGCGGAAGTGTGAGCGACCGTGGACTGTACAGAAGTGATTATGCGGACATGAGTAACGAAAAGCCGGGTGAGAATCCCGGCCGCCGTAATCCTAAGGTTTCCTGGGGAAGGTTCGTCCGCCCAGGGTTAGTCGGTCCCTTAGCCAAGGCCGAAAGGCGTAGGTGATGGACATCAGGTTTAATATTCCTGAACTACGTTGTAGCGTTAAGAGCGATGGAGTGACGCAGGAAGTTAGGTTGGCCAGCTTATGGATGTGCTGGTTCAAACCCACAGGAGGTCTCGACAGGAAAACCCGTCGGGGCAACTCTGAGGGGAATGAGACGCCGAGTCTACGGACAGAGCGATGTGACCGATACTACGCTGCCTAGAAAAACTTCTAGCGAGCGAAAGCGTAACCGTACTAAAACCGACACAGGTGGGATGGTAGAATATACCAAGGCGCGCGAGAGAAACCTCGTTAAGGAACTCGGCACAATAGCCCCGTAACTTAGGGAGAAGGGGTCCTCTTTAGAGTCAATCGCAAGATGAAGCTTTGAAGAGGCGCAGTGAAAGGGCCCAGGCGACTGTTTAACAAAAACACAGCACTCTGCTAACTCAATAGAGGATGTATAGGGTGTGACGCGTGACCAATGCCGAAAGGTTAAGGCAAGAGGTT
>Ga0118677_10009343_pt1 | contig 15347 bp, 13 predicted proteins | sample AliMusrvi5mmetaG_FD_86154 | JGI IMG/M metagenome (GOLD analysis project Ga0118677, IMG submission 86154)
TCTATGGCCGCACCAACGGCACCACCGCCAGCCAGGACAATGTCATCCCCGCAGCCCTGGAAACGACCGCGGCGTTGGCGGCCAATTCCCAGCTGGTGAACCTGCACGGCATCAATGTCGGCGCGGGCACGCCGACAGTCTGGGCCGTGCCCAACATTGATGCGTACAACAATCAGTTCCATATCTTTGACCAGACGGCGTTTCCAACCCAGACATCGGGCGCCACCAGCGCGGCGCCGTGCAATGTCGCACCAGGCTGTGGCGCCTTCCTGCAGGGCCCCGGCCAGTTCCTCAGCCAGAACGGCACCGTGAAGGAAAACGACCTGGGCCTGTGGATGCAGGGCGACTGGGACGCGCAATTCTATGGCGCTCCCTTCCGCGGCAATCTGGGCCTGCGCTATGTCGAGACCGTCCAGAGTTCGATCGGCTACAGCTACGATCCGGCCGCCAAGGCCATCGTGACGACGACCATCCGGCGCAACTATCACGATGCGCTGCCGTCGATGAACGCGGTGCTGGAGCCGGCGGACAATTTCCTGATCCGCTTCGGTGCGGCCTATGTGATGGCGCGTCCCGACCTGGGCAACCTGCTGCCGGGCGGTGCCACCGCAACGGTGACGGGCTCCAACTTCAACGTCACGGAGAACAACCCGAACCTCAATCCGTTCCGGGCCAAGACCGCGGACATGTCGTTCGAATGGTATTATCACAAGGGCGCACTGCTCTCGATCGCCTTCTTCTACAAGCATCTGGATTCGCTGATCCAGACGGTGAAGCAGAGCATCCCCTTCAGCCAGAACACCGACGGCGTGCCGGTGAACCTGGTGCAGCCGGCCTGCGGCGCCGCTTATGTCGCCCCGCCGGGGACGGGCTGCAACGAGAATGCGATCTGGCTGTTCTCCAAGCCGATCAATTCCAAAGGCGCGCCGCTCTAGGGCACGGAAATTTCGTGGCAACAGCCTTTCGACTTCCTGCCCGATCCGTTCAGCAATTTCGGCTTCACCGGCAACGTCACCTTCGTGCAGGCGCAGCAGAACTACTACAATGCCGACGGCTCGATCTTCGCCAAGACCGACCTGACCGGCCTGTCGCGCACCTCCTACAGCGCCACGCTGTATTACGATGACAGCGTGCTGGAAATGCGCGGTACCGCGTCATTCCGCAGCAAGTACATCCCCGCGGGCGGCGTCAATCCGGGCAACCTGAACGACTTCCTGATCAATCCGTCGACCCTGAACATCGATGCTTCGGCCAGCTACAAGATCGATGACAATTTCACCGTCACCTTCGACGGCATCAACCTGACCAACCAGTCCAGCACCCAGCTGGCGGATTCCATCGGTCAGCGTCTGTATTACAACCACTATACAGGCTCGAACTACTTCCTGGGCCTGCGCTACGCATACTAGCCCGCTTCCCCTTAGGGCGCCCTTGGGCGGAGCCTTTGGCTCCGCCCTTTTCTTTTTTCCAGTCCTGCCGCTAGGCTGCGAAAAAAGGGGAGGGTGGCCATGAGATACCTGCTTGCCGCGGCTGTGTTGCTGCCGCTGGCCGTGTCGGCGCAGCAGCCGGCCGGTGTGCCGCATCCCACCACCGAGTCTGCATCTTGCGCGCCTTCCATGGGGCTCAAATTCGTCTGTGGCCTGGATCAGCCGGAAGACCTGCTGCAGCTCGGCGCCAGCAAATGGATCATCGCCAGCGGCATGGGCGAACATGGCGGCGTCTTCCTGGTCGACAGTCAGGCCAAAACCGCCAGGCGCTTCTTCACCGGCACCAGTAAGCCCGACCGCAAACTGTATCCGGACTGCGCAACCGCTCCCACCAGCTTCAACAGCCATGGCCTAGCGCTGCGGCCCGCAGCCGTGTCCGGTACCTATACGCTGTATTCGGTCACCCATGCGCCGTTCGAAAGCATCCAGGTCTTTGCCGTGGACGGGCGGGGGGCTGAGCCGGCTATCACCTGGACCGGTTGCGTCAAGCTGCCGTCCGACTTCAAGTCCAACGCCGTAACGGCAACCAAAGACGGCATCATCCTGATTGACGTCCAGATGCATGGCGGCATGACCGATTTCATCAGCGGCAATGTCACGGGCGGGGTGTGGCAATGGACTCCGAAGGACAAGCAGCTTCACTTGCTGGCGGGAACCGAGCTTCCCGGCAACAACGGCATCGAGATATCGCCGGATGAGACCGAGTTCTATATCGCGGTCTCCGGCACCCAGACCGTGGCGATCTACAACCGCGCCGATACATCAAAGCCGGCGCGCACCATCAAGACGCCCTGGTACAATCTGGACAATATCCATTGGAGCGGAAGCCGGCTGATCGCGGCCGGCATGATGTTCGACGAGCCGGCCTGCGGCGGCACCCGCAAGCAGATCCAGGACGCGCATGGCAACATGAATTGCCATCGCGGCTGGGTCGTGTCGCAGCTGAACCCTGCGGCCATGACCTGGAAGATACTGGCTTACGGCGAACCCAATCCGGCTTTCGGCGGCATCGCCACCGGGCTGGTGATCGGCGATACACTGTGGATCAGCTCGTTCCAGATGGACCGCGCGGCATACCGGACGGTCCCGAAATAGGAGTTTTGGTATGGAAAATCGCCGCCGCTTTGTCACGGCCCTGGGGCTCGCCGCCACCGCGCCGCTCGCGCCTGCCGCTGACGCTGCTCCCGCGCGCAAAGCGCCGCTGAAGCCGGTCAAAGCGCGCGTCGGCCATGAGATGCAGGGCATCCTGACCGACAAGGCCGCCGCCTATCTGGCGCGCTTTGGGGTGGATGGCGTGGGCTGTGCCGCCCCGATGGCCGATCCCACCCGCGTCTATGCCACGGTGGAGGAACTGAAGCAGGCGCGAGACCTGTGCGAGCGCCACAAGCTGACCATGGACATCGCCGAATGCGCCCTGCCGACCCAGAATGTCGACAGCCAGGAGCATCCCGCCATCAATCTGGGGGAAAGCCCGCAGCGTGACCGTGACATCGAGGGCTTCCAGACACACATCAAGAATGTCGCGGCAGCCGGAATCCCATGCATCAAATATGCGCTGAATTTGCTGGGCGCCATGCGCAGCGGCACGGTGCAGGGGCGGGGCGATGCTTTATATACGTCCTGGAAACTGGCGGACGCGCCCAAGGACTTAGCCCTGACCAAGGCGGGCGTGGTGCCGGGCGATGTGTTCTGGGAGCGCATCACCTATTTCCTGGAGCGGGTGGTGCCGGTGGCCGCCGAATACAAGGTCAAGCTGGCGCTGCATCCCCATGATCCGGGCGTGCCGCCGTCCGGCTATCGGGGCATCCAGCGGGTGCTGGGCACGGTGGAGGGCGTCAAGCGCTTCGTCGCCATCCACGAAAATCCCTATCACGGGCTGAACTTCTGCCAGGGCACCATGTCGGAGATGCTGCAGAATCCAGCTGCGGAAATCTTCGATGTCATCCGTTATTTCGGCAGCCGCGGGAAAATTTTCAACGTCCATTTCCGCAACATCCGGGGCAGGCGTGACGATTTCGTCGAGACCTTCCCGGACGAAGGTGATGTGGATTTCGTGCGCGCGGTGAAGGTCTATCGCGAGGTCGGCTATGACGGGCTGTTGATGCCCGACCATGCGCCGCGCTTCAAGGACAACCCGGGCGGCCCCAACGAAAGCTATGCTTTCGACTTCGGCTATATCCGCGCCCTGCTGCAGGCCGAAGCCCACATTACTTGACGGCGGCGCCCATCTTGGCCGCCAGCAGAAAGGCCTGGGTCATGGCTTCGTCCTTGGCCTTGCCCTGGCCCACGATATCAAACGCGGTGCCATGCGCAGGTGTGGTGATCGGCACCGGCAGGCCGCCGGCCACGGTGACGCCGCGCTCAAACCCCAGCAGCTTGACTGCCACCTGGCCCTGGTCGTGATACATGGTGACGATACTGTCGAGCAAGCCGTCGCGGGCTTTGAGGAAAATCGTATCGGCAGGGAAGGGCCCCAGGATGGGCAGGCCTTCCTCATTCAATTCGCGCGCCGCCGGTTCGATAATGTCGATTTCTTCGCGGCCGCAGGTGCCGCCGTCGCCGCCATGGGGATTGAGCGCCGCCAGCGCCACGCGCGGCTCAGCAAAGCCGGCGCGCTTCAGGGTCTGGAAAGTCAGCCGCGCCGCCGCCTTGATGCGGTCTCTGGTGACATATTTGGGAATATCGGCCAGCGGGATATGGCTGGAAATGCGCGAGGTCCACAGCGTGCCCAGGGTATTGAACTCGCAGAAATAGCCGGTGACCCCCAGATGATCGGCGAAGAAATGCTGTTCATCCTCGAACGCCATGCCGCCTTTTTTCATCGCCTGCTTGTTCAGCGGCGCAAAACACACGGCATCGATGTCGCCGCGCACGGCAGCATCCAGACACGCGGTGAGGGCCTGCCGCGCCCCGCGTCCCGCGGCTGCCGTGACCTGACCTTGAATAATATCGGTCTGCGCGACCGTCTGCATTTCCAGCAGCATCGGTATGCCATCGCCGCGCCGGGCCTCGGACCAGTCCTTGATGATCTTTACCGGCGGCGACACGCCGGCGATTTTCTGGCCTTGCGCCCATACCCAGGCATCGCCCACCAGCACAATCTGCGCCGCAGAGATTTCGGGACGGGTCAGGAATTTGGCCACCAGTTCCGGCCCGATGCCGGACGCATCGCCGAAGGTGATCGCCACCACGGGTTTGGTCATCATTTCACCGGAAGCGAAGCGGCATAGGCCGTGAGGTTGACCATATCGGCGGCGGTCAGCTTTGCGGCAACCGGCTGCATCGTCGCCGCCATCTCGCCATGCCGCGTGCCTTGCTGGAAGTCGTACAATTGGCGGCCTAAGTAGCTGGGCGAGCGGCCGGCAATGCCGGGCGCATCGGCGCCTCTGAGCCCATCGCCATGGCAACCGGCGCAGCCTAGCTTCACGGCCAGCCGCTTGCCCTTCGCGGGGGCACCGGGCGGAACATAGGCAATGAAACCGGCATGGGGATCGCGCAACTGCTCGCGGTCTACATTCGCGGGCGTTTCAATCACGCGCATGCCGATAGGTTCGCGCACGCCACTTTCATGCGGCAGCCACATGCCTTCCTGGCTGCGCATCTGCGGGACGGTGGTGGTCCGGATCACCTTGATCGGTACAGTCGGTGGCAGGGCGGCATAATAGGCCGCCGCCTCGGTGATCTCGGCGTCGGTCATCGCCTTGGCGAAGTCCACCATCTGCTGGGCGTTCTTCTTGCGCGGCTCGGCGCTGTGGCGGGCGCCCGATTTGAACTCCCGCAACTGGCGGGCGAGGTAGTCGGCGTTCAGCCCGGCGATATTGGCGTTCTGCGGCCGGCCCTTGCCGTTGGGATAGTGGCAGCCGGCACAGGCGGTGATGCCGCGTGCCGCATCGCCGGCGGCGATGATCCTGGGCATGGGCGGATGATCGCCCGGATACCAGTCGGCGGGCGGCGTATGATTGGCGCCGGCCGTCTGGCCGCGGGTGAAGGGGCCGGCCGCGCCGGGCAGGGTGAATTTGCTTCCGTCATCCTTGGGTGCGGTGGCTTCATTCTGCGGCGTGGGCACAGCATAGGCCCATTCTGGATACGAAGGGGCGGGATAGCCGGACGGCGTGGCCCCTGCCGGACCCGCCAGAAAGAACAGCAAAATCAGCGTTTTTTTCATGACGATTCTTCCCCGGCCTCAGGCTAGCATGCCCGCATACGCGCGCGACAGACGCGAGGTGGAGGGATCATGCGACTTCAGGCTTTGGTGCTGGCCGCGATGCTGGCTGGTAGCGGTGCGCTGGCTCAACCGGTGAGCATCCATGTGGACCTGACCCGCAAGCTGGCGCCGTACCGGCCGGTCTATGCCTGGTTCGGCTATGACGAGGCCAATTTCACCACCGGCCATGACGGCAAGATCCTGCTGCGCGAATTGCACGATCTCAGCCCCGTGCCTGTCCATGTCCGGGCGCATCATTTCTTCACCACCGGCGACGGCACGCCGGAGTTGAAATGGAGCTCCACCAACGTCTATCGCGAAGACGCGGCCGGCAAGCCCATTTACAACTTCACCATCCTGGACGGCATCTTTGACGAATACGGAGCCGCTGGTGTGGTGCCGATGGTGGAGCTGGGCTTCATGCCCAAGGACCTGACCAGCGGCACCAATGATTACCAGGTGCATTATCCCGGTCGCACCACATCGGGCAGCGTGCAGGCGCCGCCCAAAGACTACGCCAAGTGGCAGGAGCTGGTACGAGTCGTAACAGCGCATCTGGTCCAGCGCTATGGCGCACGGACGGTGCGCGGCTGGTATTTCGAAGTGTGGAACGAGCCGGATATCGATTACTGGCACGGCACACCGCAGCAATATTGGCAGCTTTACGATTCCGCCGTGGCGGGTGTGCGCGCGGCGCTGCCGGGCGCGCTGGTGGGCGGTCCCGCCGCCACCGGGCCGTCGATCGACCATGCTTCGAAATTCCTGGACGGCTTTCTCACCCATGTCACCCAGGCCAAGGTGCCGCTGGATTTCATCTCCTTCCATGCCAAGGGCATGCCGCGGATCGACAATGGCGAAGTGCGCATGGGCATCGCCAAGGAATTGCGGGATGTTGATATCGGATTCGAGATCGTGGCCCGGCATGGCATGGCAAAGCTGCCAATCATCCTCAGCGAAGCGGATCCGGAAGGCTGCGCCGCCTGTTCCATGAAGGTCAATCCGGCCAACGGTTATCGCAACGGCACGCTGTACCCGTCCTACACGGCTGCCGCCTACAAGGGGCTGCTGGACCTGGAAGCGCGCCGCAAGGCCAACCTGATTTCCATGCTGAGCTGGTCGTTCGAATTCGAGAACAAGGATTATTTCGAAGGCTTCCGCTCGCTCTCCACCAACACCATCGACAAGCCGGTACTGAATTTCTTCCGCATGGCGGCGCTGATGAAGGGCGTGCGGGTGTCCGCCACCAGCGACGGTGCCGTGCCGCTGGATACAATGATGGCGAACGGCGTCGGGGCCGCACCCGATATCGACGCCCTGGCGACCGCCGGTGGCCGCGAGGCGGCGGTGATGCTGTGGAATTATCATGACGAGGAAAAAAGCGCCGCGCCGTCATCCGTCAGCGTGACGGTGGCAGGCTTGCCAAAATCTGCGTCGCGCGTGCTGGTGACTCACTACCGGATCGACGATGCCCATTCCAATGCCTACACGGTGTGGAAGGCTATGGGTTCGCCGCAGAAACCCAGCGCGGATCAGATCGCCGAACTGAAAGGCAAGGCCGGGCTCCAGCTTCTGGAATCGCCGCGCTGGATGGCGGTGGAAGGCGGCGCGGTGACGATTGCCACCGACATGCCGCGCCATGCCGTGTCGCTGATCCAGCTTAGCTGGTAGGCAGGTCCACCCAGGCGCGCGTTTTGTGGCTGGCCAGCTCCGCGTCCAGGATTTTCATTTGCCGCAGGCCATCGGCAAATTGCGGATAGTCCGGCGTCAGTGCGGGATCGCTGATCGAGGCATAGAAACGCCGGTATAGCTGCTTGTGGGTGTCGGGATAGCCTTCGGCATGGCCGCCGGGATAATCGGCGAACGCGGCAGCCTTCCTATCCAGCAACGACGGGTCCTTCATCAGCACTTGATTGGGCGCGTCGCGGTGACCCAGCCACAATTCCTCCGGCGTTTCCTGCCGCCAGGCGCCGCCGCCTTTGGTGCCGTATATTTCCAGCACCAGCCCGTTCTTGCGCCCGGCCGAAACCTGGCTGGCGGTCATGGCGCCGCGCGCCTTGCCCATGCGGAATAACGTGGCGCCGAAATCCTCGGTGACGATTTTCGTATCCACCGTTTCGCCACTCGTTTTGCCCGAAAAGGTTTCGCCGCCCCCTTTGGGCTGCTTGCGGGTGGGCCAGAAAATCTGCAGGTCGCTGCATACCGAAGACACTTTCAGTCCCGTCACATGCTCAACCATGTCGAAGAAGTGCGATCCGATATCGGCCATCACCCGCGACGGGCCGCTGACGGATGGATCGACGCGCCAGTTCCAGTCGGTCTCGTACAGCATCCAGTCCTGGGAATAAGTGCCCTGGACCACCAGAATTTCGCCAAAGGCACCGGCCTCCCGCATGGCCCGCATCTGCTGCACCATCGGATAGAAGCGCAAATTGTGGCACAGCGCGTTGCGCAGCTTCTTCGCCGCCGCCAGCTCGGTCAGTTCGCGCGCCTGTGCGCTGGACATGGCCAGCGGCTTTTCGCACAGCACATGCTTGCCCGCTTCCAATGCCGCTTTGGCGATGGGAAAATGCGAGTCATTGGGCGTGCAGACATGCACCGCATCGATGGACGGATCGCGCATCACGTCCTGCCAGTCGCCGGTGCTGTTCAGCACATTGTAGCCTTCGGCGGCGGCGCGCGCCTTGTCGGCGCTGGTGGCGGCCACTTCCACCACATCGACATGTTCGATGCGACGCAGAGCCTCCAGATGCACCCGGCCCATGAAGCCGGTCCCGATCACCGCGGTGCGGATGCGTTCCATCACACCCACCAGGCCGCGGCCGGTTTTTCCTTGATGATGACTTGGGCGAGCAGCGCCGCCGCCTTGGTCAGGCCTTCGTCGGGCGACATCAAACTGTCTTCATGCTCGATGGACAGCACATCGTCATAGCCGAACATGCGCAAGGTGGAGATGAACTCGCTCCACCATTCCGCGCTATGGCCATAACCCACGGTGCGGAAGATCCAGGAACGGTGGCGCTCGTCGGTATAGGACTTGGTGTCCAGCACGCCGTTACGCTTCACATTGGTGGGGAACAGCTGGGTGTCCTTGGCATGGACATAGTGGATGGCATCGCCCAGTTCGCGCACCGCCACGATGGGATCAATGCCCTGCCAGAACAGATGGCTGGGATCGAGGTTGGCGCCCACCGACGGCCCGGCGATGGCGCGCAGGCGCAGCATGGTTTCGGGATTGTAGACCACGAAGCCCGGATGCATCTCGATGGCGACTTTCACGCCATGGTCGGCGGCGAACTTGCCATGCGCCTTCCAATAAGGCGTCACCACTTCGTCCCACTGCCAGTTCAGGATTTCCAGATATTCCGGCGGCCAGGAACAGGTGACCCAGTTGGGAAACTTGGCGCCAAAGGAATCGCCGGGACAGCCGGAAAAATCCACCACCGTCTTCACGCCCAGCTTTTCGGCCAGCAAAATGGTCTTCTTGCTGATCTCGGCATACTTGGCGGCAATCGCCTTGTCGGGATGCAGCGGGTTGCCGTGGCTGGACAGGGCCGAGATGGTGAATCCAGCGTCCGCGATCTTGCTCTTGAAGGTGGCCAGCTCCGCCGGATTGTCCAGCATGGACAGCTTGGCATGGGCGTCGCCGGGATAATTGCCGGTGCCGAATTCCACCGTGTCGATGTTCAGCGATTTGAGCTTTTTCAGCACCTGGTCCAGCGGCAGGGCCGACAGCAACGGCGTGAACACACCCACTTTCATGATTCGCTCCCAAAATGCCCCTGCAATGGGGCTTAAGGCCTTGATTTCAGACCATCGGCGAGGGGAGTGCAACCCGGGACCGGAACCGCCAAGGCCCTCTGGCCATTACCGCTGCAAGCAGCAGGAGTGCAGCCATGTCACTATTCAAGGACAAGGACGAACATGCCGGCAGCGGTCTCGATAAGCCGCAGGCCAAGGGCCTTGTCGAAAAGGTGGTGGACAGGGTGAAGGGACCCGCCCAGGCCCAGCCGGTGATGCCGCCCAAGGGCCCCGCCGCGTCCTGACCTGTTTGCGCTTGCCCGCAAGCGGCCTTATCTCTTGCCGGTGAGCCAGCCTGATTTCGTCCTGTCGGTTTCCTGTCCCGACCGCCGCGGTATCGTCGCGGAGGTGACGCGTTTCCTGTTCGAGCGCAACTGCAACATCCTGGACAGCCAGCAATTCGGCGACCGCGCCAATGGCCGCTTCTTCATGCGGGTACACTGCCTGTCGGAAGGCGGCATCGGCATTCCCTGGCTGGAAAGGGAATTCGCCGCCATCGCGCAGAAATTCGCCATGGACGCGAAATTCTTCGACACCAGCCGCAAGACCCGCGCTCTGATCATGGTGTCGAAGTTCGGTCACGGTCTTGTGGACCTTTTATACCGCATTCGTATCGGCGCCATTCCCATGGAAGTGCCGCTGATCGTTTCCAATCACCGCGACTATGAAGATGTCGCGGTCGCGCAAGGAATTTCCTTCGTCCATCTGCCGATGACCAAGGAAAACAAGGCGGCGCAGGAAGCCAGGCTGGCGGCGCTGATGGACGAGCACCGCATCGATCTGGTGGTGCTGGCGCGCTACATGCAGATCCTGTCGGATGACTTTTGCCGCCCGCGGGCCGGCAAGATCATCAACATCCATCACAGCTTCCTGCCCAGCTTCAAGGGCGCCAATCCCTATACCCAGGCGCATGAGCGCGGCGTCAAGCTGATCGGGGCGACGGCGCATTATGTCACCGGCGCCCTGGACGAGGGGCCCATCATCGAGCAGTCGGTGGAGCGCGTCACCCACGCGCTGGGGCCAGAAGACTATGTCTCGGTGGGCCGCGACATCGAAAGCCGCACCCTGGCGCGCGCCGTCAAATGGCATTGCGAACACCGCATCCTGCTGAATGGCAGGAAGACGGTGATCTTCTCCTAAAGCGCGACCGCCGTGCGCAGGCCCAGGACCATCGCGTTCTCGCGCGCCGGCGGATTGGACAGGTCCAGCACCCGGCCGCCGGGATGGATGATCCATTGCACGTCCGGCTGGACGATCCACCAGCTGGCCACCTGCGCCTGGTAGGAAATCTCCAGCGCCGATTCAAAGTCCGGCGCCGGCATGCTGGTTCCCGTCAGGCGGCGATAGTCCCGCGCCAGGTCTTTCTGGGATGCACCGATCTGTTCATAGCTGAGGCCGATGCCCACCGTGTCGTTGGCGCGGCCGAACGGCGCCGCCAGGGTCAGGCCGCCGTCCATGTGTAGCTCGACAAGGTTGCGGTCATTGGGTGCGCCGCCGATGCGGAAGAAACCGCCCAGCCCCGCATCGCTGCCGCCATTGCGCCACAAAAGCTGGTCCAGGATGAAATAGCCGCCATCGTCGCCGCGATGCAGCCCTGCCATGCCACTGGAGGCCGGATCGGCGAGCGATACGCGTGCGCCGTCGAAACGCTGGTCATTGAATCGTCCGCCATGAAACCAGGCGCCCAGCTTCATGCTGCCGGGCATCTCGAACATGGTCATGCTGTAGGCCAGTTCGCTGATGGCAAAGGGATCGCCATTGATATGGACATCCAGGCCGCTGGGATCGGCCTTGGAATCGCCGTTGAACACCGCCGCGGCCAGGGTCAGGCGCGGCGACAGCGCCACGCGGGCCCGCAGGCCCAGCCGCGCCATGGGATAGGCGGGACCGCCGCTGGGCAGGTTGATGCCCATGATGGCAGGCCAGCCGAAAGTCGAATTGATGAACAGCGGCGCATACTGGCTGACGAAGAATTCGTCATCGGCCGCGATCTGGCCGGCGCGCAGCGACAGCGTGTCGTCGAACAGCGATTTTTGCAGCCACAGGCTGAACAGCTGGGTGGCAGGACGCGCTTCGATATTGCTGACACTCACCAGATTGCCCAGATTGTGCGACGACAGGCCCTGGCCGTGAATCTGATAGGCATTGGCGTGAAACAGCGCGCCCTGCCAGCCCAGTGCCTTTTCCAGGTCGATATTGGCGAACAGTTCGAAGCGGCCTTCGACGCGCCCGCCTTGTTGCAGCCCGCCTTGCGGATTGCCCAGCGCTTCCAGGATTTCATCACCGCCCAGCTGGATGCCCTTTTCTTCCAGCTTCGTTCGTTCGCCGTTCCAGGTGCCGGTCAGGGTGGGGCTCTGGAAAACATCCTCATAGTTCAGCACCTGCGCCTGCGCAGGAATGGCGAGTGTCAGCGAGATCGTCAGGACCGCGGCGCGCCGCATATCAGGGCGCATGATGAGGGACGGCCGCGGCCTCGGTAGCGGCATAGCCGCCATAGAGAGTCTGGGTGAGCCTGGCGATCAGGGCCGACAGTTCGGGATCGCCCGCACCGCCCTGCACCGCCTCCTGCCCGATGATCATCGTCTGGTACTGGCCGGCCAGGAACAGCTTAACCTGCGCCGAGACCAGCCGGTGCGGTCCCAGCATCCGCTGCATCCCCGCCATGGGAAACAGTTGGCGCACCTGACCGCCGGCATAGGGCAGGAGTTCAAATGTCCATTCGATCCGGTTGGGCGCCGCGATGCCGGGATCGCGGCGCTCGAACCGCCAGGGCGCGATGCCGGCCTTGGTCATTTCGCCGGCCAGATAAGACGGCGCGTCCTCGATGGGAAATCCCGGCAGCTCTCCGAATGCCTGCACGGCAAGGACGGTCTCTCCCCATGCCGGTGTGCACAGGAGCAGGGCTCCGGTCAGCAATCCCCACAGCATGCGCAAGCCCGCCATGCCTGCATGCTAGGGCTGCGACCGTGACAGTTGCGTGTCAGGGCGTATTACGGCGGTGTCAGCTTCAGCAGCGCCTTTTGCTCGGTCAGCACATAGACCGCACCGTCCGGCCCCACACGCACATCGCGGATGCGGGTCTTCAGGTCGGTCAGCAGTGGCTCTTCCGACACCACCTTGCCGTTCTTCATTTCCAGGCGATAAACGCCTAGTCCGCGCAGCGCCCCGGCCAGCAGGTTGCCGTTCCACTTGGGGAACAGCTTTCCTTTATAATAAGCGAGGCCCGAGGGCGCGATCACGGGATCCCAGTAATAGACCGGTTGTTCCAGGCCGTCCTTGGCGACAATGCCTTCGCCGATGGGACCGCCCGGATAATCCAGGCCGTGGGTGATGATCGGCCAGCCGTAATTTTTGCCGCGCTGGATCCTGTTCAGTTCGTCGCCGCCGCGCGGGCCATGCTCGGTTTCCCAAAGCGTGCCGTCGGGCGCCATCGCGAAACCTTCCGGGCTGCGGATGCCGTACGCCCAGATCTCCGGGCGCACACCGGGTTTGTTCAGGAAGGGATTGTTCGGCGCCGGCATGCCGTCCGCCGTCAGGTGGATGATCTTGCCGACATCGATATCCGTCTTCTGCGCCAGCTGCTGGTCATAGTCGGCCTTGCGGTTGCCGTCGCGGTCGCCCACCGTCATGAAGAGGGTGCCGTCCCTGGCAAAGGCGATGCGGCCGCCCTGCTTCATGGAGAAATTCTGTTCCGGCAGTTCCGGCACGCCGCGATAGATCACCGTTACGTCATGCACCGCATTGCCCGCCTGGTCGAGCACGGCATGGGCCAGATAGGTGTTGCTGTTGCCCTTGGGCAAAATGTTGAAGAAGGAAAAATAGATGCGCCGGTTTTTCTGGAAGTCCGGCGCCAGCGCGACATCCAGTAGTCCCAGAGGGCGGGCCGCGGCCAATCCGCTTAAGCCCGCCAGCGGCTCGGTCATCGCGCCGTCGGCGCTGACGATGCGCAAATGGGCGGGAAATTTCTCGGTGACCAGCATCTTGCCGTCCGGCAGGAAGGCGATGCTCCAGGGCAGGTGCAACTGGTCGGTAACCGTGGTGACCTTGTAATCTGCTACCTTGCGATAGGGCGCGCGGGTTTGTTGGGGGAACAAAGGATGGTCGTCGGGCTTCTCCGGCGGGCGGGCATCCCAATACTGCCCCTCGACCATGCGCGGCGCCGGGAATTCGCGGCTGTCGCCCGGCGTCGGCGCCTGACGCGGTGGTTCGGTCTGTGCCGCGAGGCTGACGGGCAAAAGCGCCAAAAGTCCCGCCAAAATCAGATGCCGCTTCATGCTGTTTCCCCGTTTGGACGCCAAATGGACGGCGCCGCTATTATGCCCTTAGACTAGCCGCAAACGGGCGCTGTGAAAAAGCGCCGTGGGGGCAGTTTCGTGAATTCCACCTTGGCCATGTTGCCGCTCGATTATGTCGAGTTTTTCGTCTTCCTGGCGGCGCTGTGCGTGGTGGGCTTTGTCTCCGGCCGCGGCGAGCGCGGCTCTTCCAGCGACTATTTTTTGGCCGGACGGCGGCTGCCCTGGTATGTGGTGGGCGGCTCCTATATCGCCGCCAATGTCTCCACCGAGCATTTCATCGGCCTGATCGGCGCCAGCTACCTGCTCGGCATGCCGACCGCCTTGGCCCAGTGGCAGACCACCCTGGCCGAGATCGTCATCGTCTTCCTGTTCGTGCCGTTCCTGATCCGGGCCCGCATCACCACCGTGCCGGAATATCTGGCCAAGCGCTTCGGGCCGGGGGTGCGTCTGGCTTTCGCCCTGCTGACTATCTTCGCCAACATCACCATCTTCATGGCGGCGGTGATGTATGCCGGCGGGCTGGCGCTGGCCGGCTTCTTCGGATGGCCGCTTCTGTGGTGCATCATTGGCACCGGCATCTTCGCCGGCGGCTGGGCGGTCTATGGCGGTCTCAACACCGTGGCCTGGACGGGCGTCTTGACCGCCATCGTCAAGATCGGCGGCGTCACCTTGCTCACCATCCTGGCGCTGAAGGCGATGACAGCATCGGGCGGCATCATTGATGGCTTCAAGTATGTGATCGACAAGAATGTCGCCGCCGGCGGCATCTGGCACCAGGCGTTGAACGTCAGTGCGCCGCATCTGACCCATTACGGCGCTTACAATCGCATGACGGTGTGGCAGCCGCCGGACCATCCGCTGGTGCCCTGGACCGGCACCATGTTCGGTTTCCTGGCGGTTGGCGTGTGGTACGGGGTGATGAACCAGTTCATCGTCCAGCGCGTGCTGGGCGCACGCGACATCTGGCATGCCCGCATGGGGATGGTGATGGCCGGTTACGCCAAGCTGTTCCTGCCGCTGATCATCGTGCTGCCGGGGCTGATCCTGTTCGCGCGTCATCCCGAATTCATGCTGGCCGACTGGGCCACGGCCAATCATCGCGCCGATGGCGGTTTTGTCGTGCTGGTGCGCGAATTCTTTCCCGCCGGCCTGCGCGGACTTTTGCTGGCGGTGCTGATCTGCGCCGTGCAGTCCACCATCAGCTCGGTGGTCAACGCCACCGGCGCGATCCTGACCTTCGATATCTATGCCGCTTTGATCAACAAGTCGGCCACGGAAAAACAGAAGGTGCGCTTCGGCATCTGGGCGTCCTTCGCCGCCATCCTGGCCGGCATTGCCATGGCCATCGCCATCAGCCGGATGGATGCGGGCATCTATCAATACATGCAGACCATCAATGCATTGGTGGCGCCGCCCTTTGCCGCCATCCTGTGGGTGGGCCTCTTGTGGAAGCGCACCAATGGAGCGGGGGCCATCGCCGCCATCATCACCGGCTTTGGCGTCGGTATCGCGTTCAAGGTGGCCGCCTTTACCTGGCCGTATCCGCACCTGCCGGGCTGGTTC
>Ga0118677_10009344_pt1 | contig 15345 bp, 17 predicted proteins | sample AliMusrvi5mmetaG_FD_86154 | JGI IMG/M metagenome (GOLD analysis project Ga0118677, IMG submission 86154)
ACGTATCCCGGCGGCTCGCCTCCTCGCAACAGGACCTCGTCGGCAGCGGTGTGGGCGATCCCATGAGAGGTCGGCTCCTCGCACAGGCGCTGCAGTCTCTCGACGATGCGCCGCGCGGCGCGGCGCGTACGGCCATCACTTGTGGTCTCGCCCATGAGGCCCGCGTAGCGAAGGGCCTGCTTGTGGTCCTTGTTCTGGATGGCGATCTCGTATAGAGCGCGATAGGCCGCCGCCACAAGCCGCCCGCTGCGACGGTGACGCGCACCCTCTTGCGACAGCACCTCGTGGTAGAGGTCGTAGGCCAGATCAGACCTGCCCGCCTTTCGGGCACGCAGCGCAATTTCGAGCAGCAGCTCGGAAAGCTGCGGGCCCTCGCTCGCCAGCGCCTCGAGGACGCGGTCGCGCTCCTGCACAGGCATGCTATCGAGCAGGGTGAAGGTGCGTCGCTTCATCGCAGTCCCGCCTCCGGGGAGCAGGGCAAGACAAGGAACCGGAGGTCGCAGCGGCCGCAGTAGTGCGTCGAGGGATCGATGTCCCGGGCAAGGACGACTTCACCGAACGCGGCGCGCTCCAGCGTCTCGACGTCCAGGTTCTCGTCGGCGGGCACGACGAGCACAATGCGGTCGCTCTTGCAGCAGATGGGGCACCGCGGATCGCTCCCATCGCCCGACATCTCGCCGTCAGTTGGAGCCAGCACCGCACCCAGGCCGCCGCACACATCGCAGGGCGCGATCGGCGTCTGCCCGCTCGCGAGCCGGTTGGCGGTGACCTTTGCCATGATTACCGCGTGAGGCTTGGTCGCGGACGCACGAAACGACTCGCGCGACACCATCTTGGCGACGGCGTTGCACATCCGGCAGCGCCACAGCACCGGTCCGTCCACGCTCCACTTGTCGAAGCGCCAGTCGTGGCCGCGTGTGCGAAGGACACCGATCGGTGAGCCCTCGGCGCAGCCCCAAACCGCGCCGAACGGCGCGTAGGGCGGATCGAGGACGGGATTGCCGAGCCCGTGGGTGAGCTGCGTTCCTGAGCAGACGGGGCAAGGAATCAGTACGGAGTGGGTACTCTTCATGGCCCTCTCCTTTCGGAAGAGGCGTGCCACGGGTGCACCCGTGGCGCTTTAGCAGTTGGTTACGCGGCTGCAAGCTGCTCTTCAAATCCCGCGTGCCGCCCTCGATGGCGGCAAGTTGCTGAGGAGAGTATACGCACAGGGGCCTGACATCGAGAGCGCCGGACGCCTCCGCCTGCGATCGTTCGCGCGGTCACACAGCCGTTCTCGCCACGATGCGCACGAGGCGGGACACTACTCGTCTCCAATCTTCGCTCGGAACTCGGAGACAGCCGACTCGGCGTCAGACCCGCCGATCGCCGCCAGGGCATCCACCGCGTTGTCGGAGATCCAACCATTCTCCGAGTACATCAAGGTGATCAGCTCGGGGACCGCCTCGCTGACCCCGAAAAAGCCAACGGCCTGTATCACTGCCGTTTGCAGGTCCGCCTCAGGTGAGTGCAGCAGCGGGAGCACCAGCTTCGCGGAGCCGGTGGCCTTGAGTTCGCGCAGGGCCTCGACGGCACGAGCCTTGACGCCCGGCGTTTCCTCTTCGTCGCGCAACCGATCCTCGATGTCGGCGACCGCCCAGGTGGCCCCGCCTTGCCCCAGTGCCCAGCATGCATCGGCGCGCACGTCCCCCGACGGATTGCTGAGCAGGTCGACGAGCTTGTCCTTCACAGCTCGGGGCAGTACCTGCCCGACCACGGCGCGACTCCCGGCCTCGGAGACCGCCCAGTAGCGCACGTCGGCCACATCGGAGTCGAGCCGCTCCATTAGGCCGAGCCAAGGTTCGGAAAGTGCGTTCTCGGACATTGGTGACCCCTTTCGCAGGTCTCTTGCACAGGCGAACGCCTAGGGACAAGCCCCCTCACTCATGCGTTCCCCGACAGATAGCGGCAGACACGGCTCGGCGGACCTGCCCCCGGTCTGCCTTGACGGTCCTGGGACTCGTGAATAGCCGACCGAGGGGTGTGCGTCAGGGCTCGTGAGTAGACTGGTTCTCAGATCGACGAAGGACCAGCGGTGTGAGCTCAGAAGCCGAAGGAAGCGCCACGATGAAGAGCGACCTTGCCGTCAAGTCCCTAGCGCCCTCGGCCTCGTTGTCGAAGACCCGGCTCGTGCATGGCATGCAGTGCCCGCTCTACGTCTGGCTCGACGTGCGCACCGACGCTCCTCGGGCCGAGTTCGACGAGTTCATGAAGGCGCTTCTCGCCGCCGGACACGAGACTGGACAGTACGCCCGCCAACGATGGGACCGACGCCTGCAGGTCGCAGGACAGGCACCGGGCCGCATAAGTGAGGACCCGACCCAGCACGACACCGCTCTCGCGGCAACCGAGGGGCCCTTTCTGCGGGTGCAAGTGTCGTGCACGAGGCTGCCTTCACTCACGGCGGTGTGAGAGTGCGGGTGGACGTCTTGGAGCGCCTGTTCGACGGCACGTTCGCGATCAACGAGGTGACGTCGACCTCGAAGTACGACCCGGACAAGCATCTTCTCGACGCCGCGATCCAGCTATGGGTCGTGCGCGGCTCGACACGACGAAAGCCCGCGCCCGCTCTATCATAGGAAGTGGACCAGCGATCGGGGGCAGGTCAAGGTCAGGACCCGCCCAACCATCGGCGGACTGCAGGAACTTGGGTCGCGTTCGAGTCCCGGACGGCTCCGCGGTGAGCCTTGCCCAAACTGACCTGAGTGTGCGCTCATCTGACAGGGAGATCGGCCACGAGATTCAAGGCAGAGGAATCGACGACCAAGCTGCGGGGCGGCTACTACACGCCTCACGTGATAGCTCGCTTCCTAGCGCGGTGGGTCTTGAGCGCGCGGCCCTCCTCGCTGCTGGAGCCGAGTTGTGGAGACGGGGCGTTCATCACGGCAGTCCGCGAACTGGGCCGTCAGGATGTGGACTTCCTGGGAGTGGAGCGGCTGCCGGAGGAAGCGGCTAAGTCACGCCGTGCAGTCGATGGCTGGGCAGCGAATGCTGATGTTCTGACGGCCGACTTCCTCGAGTGGAGTCTTGACGCTATGTCTGCCGGGGCAACGTTCGGTGGCATTCTCGGCAATCCCCCCTATGTCCGATACCAGTACCTCGAACCAAGAGACCAAGTGCTCTCGGAGCAGATCTTCGCTCGCCAGAGCCTTCGGTTTACCCGCCACACGAACGCTTGGGTGCCGTTCGTGATTGCCAGCGTTGGACTCCTCGAGGCCGGTGGCCGGCTTGCAATGGTCATCCCGGCCGAGATTCTCCATATCCTGCACGCTGGGTCGCTGCGCGAGTTCTTAGTTGCTCAATGCCAGAGGATTCTGGTCATCGACCCTGCACAACTGCTGTTCGACAAGTCCCTACAAGGGACGGTGCTCCTGCTTCTCGAAAAGAAGCGCACCGACGGCGAGGCATCCGAAGGCGTCTGCGTGCTCCCTATGTCAGACAACGCGTTCTTGGACAGGGACCCTGTGCCAGTCTTCAGAGATGCCCAGTATCTGTCCGGGGATGTCCTGCGCGGAAAGTGGATGAGGGTTCTCTTGTCGCCAGATGAACTCCGGGTCTTGGACAGCGCCATCGAACTTCCAGGAGTGCGTGCGTTCAGGGATGTTGCGACCGTCGACGTAGGAATCGTCACGGGTGCGAATGCGTTCTTCTTGGTCAACGACAGTGTCGTTAGCCAGTACGGCCTCGGGGAGTTCACTGCGCCGATGTTCGGACGGAGCGAACACTGCCCTGGAGTCATCTACGACGATTCCATGCACGAAGCTAATCGGGCACGAGGGCTCCCGGCGAACTTCGTTGCCCTCGGGACGCAACCCAGCGAGAGTCTTGCGGAGGGCCCGAAGGCGTACATTGCCCGCGGTGAGGCGCAGGGGCTGCCGCAGCGCTACAAGTGCAGGATTCGAGAACCGTGGTACTCGGTCCCGTCTGTCTATGCGACGCCAATCGGTATGCTGAAGCGGTCAAGCGTGTTCCCCCGCCTCATCCTGAACACCGCGGGGGCCTACACGACCGACACAGCCTATCGAATCAAGCCGAAGGCCGAAGCGCCGTCTCTCGAGGCGCTCGTCTACTCATTCGTGAACAGTCTGACCGCACTGACGGCGGAGCTCGAAGGCAGGCACTACGGTGGGGGGGTCCTGGAACTGGTCCCGTCTGAGATAGAGCGACTTGTCATCCCCGCCGTGGAGCCGCGGGCCGGACGCTTGGCGGATCTCGACAGACGGATACGCTCACACGAGGAAGCGGACCAAATACTGGTCGAGCAGGACGAAGTGGTGCTGCGGGCGGTAGGTCTTGGACAACATGAACGCGAAGTCATTCACCAAGCGTGGAGCCGATTGCGGCACAGGAGACTGCGGACGGGTGTCGAGCAGTAGGCCACTCGGGGGGAACGTGGAGACAGCGAAACAAGTGGTGGCAGATCGCGTGGCGGTGTTTCTTGCGGAGCAGGATCGATACTGTTCGACCGCTTTGGGCTACACGGAGACTGAGGCCCGGGTGGAGTTCATTGATCCCTTGTTCAAGGCCCTCGACTGGGACATGGAGAACGGGCACGGCGCACCAAACAGCCTCAAGGACGTCGTCCGGGAGGAGTCGCAGCCCACTGAGACGTCAGCCAAGAGGCCTGACTACACGTTTCGGATTGAATCCGTACGCAGGTTCTTCGTCGAGGCGAAGAAGCCGTCTGTTGACATCCGAACAAGTCGCGAGAGCGCCTTTCAGGTCCGTAGCTACGGTTGGACCGGCGGTCTGCCAGTTTCGGTATTGACCAACTTCCGAGACTTCAGGGTCTACGACACTCACGCCGCTCCAGAAGTGACCGACGATGCGAACGTCGGTCTGCTCATGGAGATACCTTGCGAGGACCTCGTGTCGAGGTTCGATGAGCTTCTCGCGCTCTTCGGAAGGGAGGCTGTGGCCCAGGGTTCTCTTGATACCAAGTTCGGCGCAGCTGCCGGAGATGCTATCCCCATTGACAAGATGTTCATGGATCGACTGAACGACTGGCGCCTCAAGATTGCTGAGGACCTATGGGCCAGATATGCACATCTCCACGCCGACGAAGTGAATGACTTGGCCCAGAAGGTTATCAACCGAGTGGTCTTCGTTCGGATGTGTGAAGATCGCGGAATCGAGGGGGAGGGAAGACTTCGCTCGGTGGCCGAGGGCCAGGATCTGGTGGAAATCCGGCGGTTCTTTGAGGGAATGGACGATCGATACAATACCGGGCTCTTCGATGTCGGCCGCGACCCGATCCAGACTCAATACGCGCTGGCCTCTTCCGTATTCCTCGAGATCGTTGAGGAGCTCTACCTTCCTAGGGCGCCATACAGCTTCAGCGTGCTGGATGCGAACTTCCTGGGCCAGGTATACGAGTACTTCTTGGTCAAGCGTCTTGCTGGCGGACCAGCTGGGCCCATCGTCCTGGAGGACAAGCCTGCTTACGAGGGCAGGGAGATTGTCACCACACCCCAGCCTCTGGTGGATGAGATTGTTCGGAGGGCAGTCTCTGGGCTCATCCCCGAAGGGGGACTCTCGTATGACGACATCAAGGCACTTCGCATCGTAGACATCGCCGTCGGCTCGGGCCGATTCCTCCTTCGCGCTTTCGACGAGCTTGTTGACGCTTCAATTGCCTATTTCAAGCGTGTGGGCGACTCAGTCGCAGTCTACCGTCGGCCTGAGAACGACTATCGGCTCCGCTTCGCCGTGAAGTGCGAACTGCTGAAGGCATGTCTCTACGGTGTTGATATCGACTACACGGCGGTCGAGGTGGCCAGGTTCAGTCTGCTGGTGAAACTCCTCGAGGATGAGAGACACGGGACTCTCCCTCCAGGCCGAAAGATCCTTCCGAACCTCGATACCAACGTGGTCTGGGGTAACTCGGTTGTCGGCCCGGACTACAAAGATGAGCCCAGCATGGACCTCGTTCGACCGCTCGACTGGCAGGCCACGAGCCTGGCCGAGAACTTCGACGCCGTCGTGGGCAACCCACCGTACATGAAGACGGAGGAGATGAAGACGAGGTGCCTGGGGGAGTTCGACTACTACAGGTCGACCTACTCGACACCCTATCGACAATTCGACAAGTACTTCGTCTTCATCGAGAAGGGACTCTCCGTGCTCAGGGAGGGGGGCCTTTTGGGAATGGTTGTGCCGAATAAGTGGATGACCATCGAGTCAGGGATGAAGATCCGCCAACTTCTGGCGCGCAAGGGCGTAGTTGCGGAAATAGTCGACTTCGGAAATGAGCTGTTGTTCCACAACCGATCGACCTATGTCTGCTGCTTGGTCCTTTCCCAAACGCCCCGGGCCTTGGTCTGCTACCGGCGGGTTGATGACTACGTGACTTGGCTTGCGAGTCCGAGCGACAAGGGAATGGCGCTCGACAACGACTTGATTCGTGACCTTGGCGGGAAGGCTTGGGTGCTTCCTTCGACACCCGAGGAGCGGCTCATGCTATCGGTTCTCCACTCGGGTTCGGAAAGACTCGGCGACATCGCGGACGTTGTGAACGGCATACAGACCAGCGCTGAGGACGTGTTCCCGATATCGAAGTGGACATCCTTGGGCGGCTCAATCGTGTTCGAGCGGGATGGCCGGACTTGGAATGTCGAGGAAGCGCTAGTCAGACCCTATCTGATGGACTCGGCCGCTCGTATCCACTCCTACTTGCCTGTGGAACCTGATGCCCTTGTCATCTTCCCGTATGAATACGGAGACAACGGCGAGGCGGTCCCGATTCCCCCCGAGCGGTTGCAGGCCGAGTTTCCTGGGGCATGGCTCTACCTATCGGCATATCGAACACGCCTCGAGCAGCGCAGCGTTTCTCCGCCCCCCGCCGAGGGGGAGTTCTATCGATATGGTCGTCACCAGGCATTGGCGACCGCCTTTCGACCAAACAAGATCATCTACTCCGTCAACCAGCTTGGGGACAAGTACGGGATTGACTTGCAGGGGGTCGGCTTTGCCTCTGGCGGAACTGCGGGTGAGGTCGCTATCGCCAGTCCGAGGGGAGGCTACTCGCTTGAGTTCATTCTGGCGCTGCTGAATCAACCCACCGCCGAGTTCTTTCTTCGCAAGAGAGGGAGTCCGTTCCGAGGTGGCTATTTCAGCCGGGGGAGTGCTGTCGTGGCGGATCTTCCCGTTCCGAAGGTTGACTTCGGCGATGCTGAGAGCGTGAAGGCCCACGATGGCATCACCGCCGATACTCGCGTCCTCATCTCGGTTTGCATGAGTCTCCAATCGGCTGTGGGTCGGGAGCGGGAGCGCCTCGAGCAGAAGAGCCAGGCCCTACAGGCTCAGATCGGTTCCCGATTCCGCTCGCTTTGGGGTCTTCCGTAGGCACCACCCTAGCTCGATTCGCGGGGACATAATGAAACGCCTCGGGTTCGGCGTCGGCCCGTCTCGGGAGGGGCGTCCCGGAAAGGACCTGCAGGGAGGGGAGGAGCTATGAACGGCTGTGTACGTGGCCGTATCCACATCATGCCCGGGGCCCGCGGTGGCCGCGCGTCCCGGATGTAGAGAACGTATGGAGGCCGAAGGACCTCCTGCTGTTGAGCAGCAGGTAGGCGCGCGGCGTCTGCCGTCTGATGCGACGCGAGTCTCGCGGTACGATGCTTCCGTGGACCCCATCAGTGACATCGACGAGACCGCCAAGGCTTTCTTCCTGGCGAAGGTAGTCAACGGCAGCCAGCCGGAAGTGGTTGTCGGTGGCGAGCAAGATGGGCTTCGCTACTTCCCGACCGTCATCGATGGCGTCACCTACTGGCTCACCGAGTACGGCCTGATGCCGCAGCTTGCCACTCCAGACGCCACGCCCTGCTAGGCTCCGCTCGACTCCACCGTGAGTCACAGCCCGAAGCGATGTGCCCGCCGCGCTATCCTTGGCGGGCTCCACGAGTCACGCCGTGGGGATCCCGATACCGTATCGAGCATGCCGATCAAGGAGGTCCTGACATGCCCAGAGGCAAGAGAACCAAGCCGATCCTCGTGGCGGTCCATGAGATCCCGAAGGCTCAGCGCAGAGGTGTCTACGTCGAGCTCGTCGAGGAGTTCGCCAGCAGCGACGTGAAGATCGCCAAGATCGAGGGCGCGAAGGCATCTGCGTCCGTGAGCGTGAAGAAGGCCATCGGACACCTCGGGCTGAAGAACATCGAAGTCTCAACGGCCAATGGCGAGGTCTACCTCACCAAGAAGTAGCCTTTCCGAGTCCGGGGCGATCGGGTTCTGTCTCCGAGGAGATCAACAAGCGATGGACAAGCCGGACTACGGTCGCGGGAATGGCTGGGCGGCGATCGGTATGCTGCTGGCCTACTTCGCGACCGCCATCTTGGTCGCAGCCGTGGTCAACACCGAATGGATCATCGTCGTTGTTGTCCTGGGCGTGTGGGGTGCGGCGGTGCTGATGGATGCGATGTCGCTTCGCCGTCCCGTGCCGCAGGGCTATCGAGTCTCGGGGCTGGTCGGCCTGCCGCCCTTCGCCTGGGCTATGGGGGTCCTGCTCCTCGCCGGTGTCACCGTACCGGTCTACTTCTTCCAGCGGCCCCGCATCAGGCGCGCGTTTGAGATCGGGGCCGAGATGCTGGAGGGTCCCCCCGTCGCGTCGTAGCGCGACCACTGCCTGCGTCGGCGGGCGCACAGCATGGCGGTTGACGTCCGCCCATGTCCCAGGGTAAGGCCGGGCTGTCAGGGTTTCGTCACACCGACCGAAGGGTCTCGCCATCGCGAAACGCCCATTATCGGGCGCGAAGAAGGGCGCCTGGCAGGCAGGGTCGGCGAGAAGAGGCCAGGATGATCGCGACCCGTTACCTCGCCCGGTGCGTCAAGAGCCGCGCCGTTGCACTTCAAACTCGGAGTACTACACGGTCACGTACACCGTCTTCGTGTTGGCTTCTTGGGCGTCGTCATCCCAGTTGAGCGTGATGGCGTGCTTGCTAGCTGAACCCAAGTGGACTCTGGCGAGAAGCTCGACGCCCTGCTGCGGCTCCAGGATCTCGAGCGGGAACTTGGAGTCAATGTCGTCTTGGAGCAGCAAGTCACCGTCGGTCGAGACCGTGATGTTCCGAGCAGCCGAGCGCCCTCTATTGAAGACCTTGAGCCGCCACCTAGAATCAGTCACCTTGGCGAGGTTCGCGCCCAAGTCAGCTCGGCGAGCCGCTTCCGAGTCGCTCTCCTCACGCTCAAGAAGCCGTCTGTTGAGGAGATCTTGGCTGGCGATCAGCGACTTCTGCCTGCGGTTGAAACGCATCGTCGTGACCGTCGCAACAATGGACAAGACCAGCGCCAATGCCGCAATCACGTCGCCGACGCCGAACGAGAAGTCCCTCACTTGAAGCCCAGCTTCCTGAGGTCTTTGGCGGCGTCCTCGAGAGCCTGCTCACCCATCTTGTGAATCTCAGCCTCGATACGCTCGTGGTTCGCCTGAGTGAGTTCATCTCGCGAGAACTTGCGACCGCAGGCCGCGCAGGTGACCGGCACGGCGTCGTCGTGCTCGTCTGACTCGAACTGATCGCCGCCGCACACCGGACAGATGAGCGTGACCCGCCGCTCGATGTCGCTCGATGCCATGGCACACCTCCCAGTACGCCGAACGCGCTGGGCATGAACAGACGCGCACGCCCTCTCAGGTCAGTCTACCTTCTGGCGTTCTGCTCGATGTCCCTGTTCAACATGACCGCGACACGCACAGGGCTATGGCGTTGTCGTGGTGACGGTCGTGGTGGCGATCACTGAGGCTGGCCTCTGGATGCCCTCGGTTACTGTCGCTTGGACCGAGACAGGAGCTTGACCTGACTGCCGCCGTATGACGGTAGCGGTGTCCGTCGACCAGTACGCGACGAAGACCGTCACGAGAACGAGCCCAACCGCTGCCAGCAGAAAGCCCACCTGCTTGGTGACCCGGCCGGACATCTTTTCGAACTCCGCTTCGTAGTCTGAGGCGGTCGTACGGAGTGTCTCAGCGATAGTGCCTATGTTGGAGAGAAAGGCAGCTTGCGTGGCGGTTTCGTCGCCTTTGCCCTCTGCGAGCACGCCGAGAGTCTGGTGCTTCGACGCATCCCACATCACGACCGCCTGCTTGGCAATCCGCGAGCGGGAGTCGAATACGAGCACGCCGAAGAAGAGACTGACCGCCAGCGATAGCGCTCCGGCGATCAGCAAGCCTAGGACGGCAGGCGCAGGATGGTCGGGGCTGAAACGCCCCGGGTTCCACGTCGGCTCGATTATGTGGATGCCGCGGTCTCCCGGGCGGTTTGCTGATTGTAGTGCTCGAGCACCTCCAGGGGTGTCTGCCGCCGTGTCTGACCTCCCGTCGTCGCCTTCAGCGAGCGATGCCGGCGTCGGGCGTTGTACCAGCCGATGTAGGTCACGATGGCGAGCTCGAGGTCGAGCCGGGTCCTCCATGTGTAGCGCTTGATCAGCTCCCGCTTGAGGGTGGCCATTACGCTTTCTGCCATCGCGTTGTCCAAAGCGGTGCCGGTCCGTCCCCTGCTTGGAGCGATGCCCGCCCTCTTCAGACGCTCGGTGTATTCGTAGGACGTGTACTGCCCGGGTTCAAGGGGTCGTCGCAACGCTGGCTTGTATTGCGGAGCGTAGCAGGTCATCGAATGCTTCTGCCGGCGTTCTCCAGCTGAGGGTCTTGCGGGGCCGGCTATTGAGAGTGGCAGCGACGGCGGCGAGCTCCTCAGGGCCGTGCCTGGTGAGATCCGTGCCCTTCGGGAAGTACTGGCGGAGCAGACCGTTGGTGTTCTCGTTCGTGCCTCGCTGCCATGGACTTTGTGGTTCGCAGAAGTAGATCGCGATGCCCGTGTCGATACGGAGCTGCGCGTGCTGGGCCATCTCCGCGCCTTGGTCCCACGTAAGCGAGCGCCGCAACTGTTCTGGAAGCTTCATGATCGAAGTGGCGATCGCATCGCGGACCGCTTGGGCACCGTGTCCCGCGAACGCGGGCCCGTTGTGGGCCCGGCACCCGGAGCCGTGCCCTTCCATACGCGGCAAGTGCAAGAGCATCGTGAACCTGGTCGTGCGCTCGACCAGGGTCCCTATCGCGGAGCTCTCAAGACCGAGGATGAGGTCTCCTTCCCAGTGTCCGGGAACCGCGCGATCGTCGGCTTCGGCTGGCCGCTCGCTGATCATGATCTCGGGGCTTATGAACTTCTTGCCACGCGATCGAGTGCGAGCCCGGGGGACTCGCAGCGCACGTCCGGTGCGAAGACACGCGATAAGCTCATGGCGCAAGGCGCCGCGACCCTGAACATAGAGCGCTTGGTAGATGGCCTCGTGTGAGATTCTCATGGACACATCATCAGGGAAGTCGACCGGCAAGCGGTTCGCGATCTGCTCCGGGCTCCACGCGTTGGCCCAACGTCGGTCCTTGCGGCGTCCGTGCCGGCGACCGACCCAAGGAACGTGTGGGCCCGGCACGTGCCTTCCGTCTGCTGTGGTTATCACACCCGCGAGACGGTCCTCAACGTAGCGCCTCAGCGCATCGTTGGCGGCCAGCTTCGCGGTCTTCGGTCGCTTGGCCCGGCGGTCGGCATGCCACTGAGCCGTCGAGGCTCGATACTCCAGGGCGCCGCTGCGGGTTGCCGCATTGCGCCGGAGTTCGCGCGATATCGTGGACGGCGAGCGATTCAGCTGCCGAGCGATGTCACACACTCCGCTGCCTGCCGCGTGAAGGAGCGCGATATCTTCGCGCTCAGCGAAGGAGAGATATCGCGCCGAAATCGGGACTTGACTGATCGTGGCCATGCCGCCAGCTTGACGGAACCAGCGGCATCCGACCGCTGGCGACAAGCCAACGGCCACGGCAGCTTCCTCGCTTGAGATTCCCCGAGCGATCGCTTCCCAGAACCGCCGGACATGCTCCCGGCGCCAGCCGGGAGGTCGGCCCGGCGAGCGCATGGGTGGACGTAGAGCTCGATCGGCTTGTCGTCGTCTTCCTCGATCCATCGCAACTCCTCGCTCTCGAGGTGTTGCGACGACCGCTTGATTTCACCCAATATCGCTCGCTCGCCTTCGGGCGCACGCTTCGCGACTCCGAGATCCTGGCGTCGATGGGAAGCGTGGGCGCCCCGGGCGACAATGCGGTGACCGAGTCGGTGATGGCCACGATCAAGAAGGAGTGTGTGCATCGGCACACGTTCAAGACCAGGGACTCGGCGAGGTTCGCGATCTTCCGCTACATCGAGGGCTTCTACAACCCTCACCGGCGTCACTCTTCGATCGGCGACTTGTCTCCTGCAGAGTTCGAGCGGAGACTGGAGGAGCGGCGGCTTCAGGCCGTCGCGTCATAGACAGCAGGTGTCAACAAGAGCGGGGCAACTCCCCAGCGCTCGGCTTGTTTGCGCAAGTCGCAGGATCTAGACGCTGAAGTAGTCGAGGAGTTCGTAGACGCCGGGGCATCAGCTCGTTCGGCCGATCGCGCCGGACTACAAGAACTGCTGAAGTACCTGGAGTCGGGTGGCGTCGACTACGTCATCGTCCACAAGCTCGACCGTCTGGCTCGAGATCGAGCTGACGATGTCGCCATTATGCTGGCGATTCGTAAGGCCGGAGCAATCCTAGTCTCAACCAGTGAACAGATCGACGAAACTCCATCCGGCATGCTCATGCACGGCATTATGGCGAGCATGGCCGAGTTCTATTCGCGAAACTTGGCCAACGAAGCCAAGAAGGGCATCGCCCAAAAGGCCAAGAATGGCGGCACGCACGGGTTTGCACCAGTTGGCTACCACAACACCCTTGCTCGAATCGATGGTCGAGACGTCAAGGGCGTGGCAATCGACAAAGAGCGAGCACCACACATCCGCTGGGCTTTCGATGCTTACGCCACTGGTGAGTGGAGCATTTCGCAGCTACGTGACGCTCTCGAGGATAGAGGCTTCAAGAGCCGACCAACTCGGGTCTGGGAGGGTAAACCACCGTCTCGGGCACAGGTTCATCGCATGCTGACCAATCCCTATTACGCAGGACGAATAGTCCACTGCGGCGTGCTATTCGACGGCGCCCATGAACCACTAGTCGACGAAGTCACCTGGTTTAGGGTTCAGGAGCTGTTGGCCAAGCGCAAAGTGGCTGGTGAGCGGTCGTGGCGACACAGCCACTACCTCAAGGGGACACTGGTCTGCAACCGGTGTGGTGGCAAGATGGGATTCGGTTATGCCCACGGCAAGGGCGGCACTTACGCCTACTTCTTCTGCCTTGGCCGACATACCGGCCGGACTGACTGCGATCTGCCTTACGTGTCGGTTGAACTCGCTGAAGAGGCAGTCCAGGAGCTTTGGGCCGAGAGGCAGTTCGAACCAGAGACAGTCGACTACATCCGCGCAACCTGTCTAACCGAGTTCGATGAGCTACAGAAGCGCGATCGGGTGCTGCTTCAATCCCAGAAGAACCGCCTGAGCAAACTTCTTCGCCAGAAGGACAAGCTCATCGATGCCTACCTCGATGACGCTATCCCGAAAGAAGACATGAAGCGGCGCCAAGCCGGAATACTGGCGGAGATTGCTGACGCCGAGCGCATCATCCAGGACAGCGAGCAAGACATGACTGTAGTGCGAGAGCACCTCGAGCTCTTGCTGATTCTGTTCGAGAATGCCGAGGAGTTGTACCGAACAGCTCCTGGACCGGCACGTCAGGCGCTGAATCAGGCTATCTTCAGCCTGATTCGGATTGACCTGAAGGATGAAGACCCTGGCAACAGAGGCCGACAGTGCCACGCTAGCGGCGAGCTGACGCCTCCTGCCGCCTCTGTTGTGTCAGTGGCGCTGGATGCTAATTCAAGCCCACACGCGGGCACACGTGGTCTCGAGTCGGAAGACATGAAAGGAACCCCCGATCTGATTTCTCAGACCGAGGGTTCCAACGTGATACATATGGCGGAGAGGGAGGGATTCGAACCCTCGTAACGGGGGATACCCGCTAAACGGTTTTCGAGACCGCCGCATTCAACCACTCTGCCACCTCTCCGCGAGGTGCCAGACGCTCCCTCTGAGCGAGGAAGCGGCAGTAACGGAGTATAGCGGCGGCCGCATGGGGCGGCAATCGGCGCGACACTACCCGCCGCCAGGAGGAGCCGGCTGCGCGACCAGCCCCTGGACGAGTCCGAATCCCATCGATCGCCGCCCGGTCACCTCGAGCCCCGCGCTCGAAAAGATCGCCTCGAGCCGATCGGCGCGTCCCATCGCGTGCGTCGTCGAAGCGAGGGTCTCGTACAGCTCTCGATGCCCCGAGAGCAACCCGGCGAGCCACGGGAGGACACCGAAGAAGTACCAGCCGGCCAAGCGCGAGATCGCCGAGGGGCCGGGCTCCACGAACTCGACGACCACGATCGAGCCGCCGGTGGACAGGAGGCGGGCGAGTGCGCGCAGCGCACGCGCGGGATCATCGAGGTAGCGCACCCCGAAGACGATGGTGATCGCATCGAACGGAGCACCGGGGACCATCAGCGAGTCGTCCGTGAGATCGCATTCGATCGTCCGGACAGGGAGGTGCGCCGCGGCCGCCCGGGCGCGGGCCATCTCAAGCATGCCGGGGCTTGCGTCCGCTAGCGTGACATCCGCGCCGCGCCGGGCTGCTCGCAGCCCTACCAGCCCCGTCCCGGCGAAGGCATCGAGCACGCGAGCCCCCGGGCGGGCGACCGCGCGACGCGCCGCCCACGCCCGCCAGTGCGAGTCCAGCCCCAAGCTGATCACGGTGTTGACCCGGTCGTACGTGCGCGCGTTCGCGTCGAACAGCGTTCGCGCCGCCGCTTCGTCCACTGTCAGCGCCTGATGGCGATGCTGGCGAAGACCGACACCAGGACGAGCACCGGGAGGAGACTCGCGCGGTTGAAATAGCGACCTGCCTCCTCGCTGGTCGGCGATCGCACGAGCCTGATCGCGGGCAAGGCCACCGCCCACACACCTGCAGCGAGCGCAAGCAATGTCGCGAGCACGGGCTGCGCCAGGGTCGCCAGAACGAGGAGCATGCACGCCGCGACCGCCACAGTGGCGCGGGCCGAGACGCGCGGGCCGAACACGGTCGCTACAGTCCGCAGCCCGACCGCGCGGTCCGAGACCACGTCTGCCAGGTCGTTCGGGAGGTTACGCCCGCCGATCTCCCAGAGCACGAGGAAGCCGAAGAACGGTGCGGCCGCCATCGAGAGCGGAGCGACCGCCGCCCACCCGGCCAGACCACCGACGCCCACCATCAGTCCGGAGACCGCCGTCTTGGTCCAGGTCACCGATCTCAGGGCGCAGTAGACCGCCTCGAGCGCTACCGCGCCTGCGAGCAGCGCGAGACAGACGGGAGCCAGTGCATACG
>Ga0118677_10009347_pt1 | contig 15336 bp, 9 predicted proteins | sample AliMusrvi5mmetaG_FD_86154 | JGI IMG/M metagenome (GOLD analysis project Ga0118677, IMG submission 86154)
GGGTTAATGGATTCTTCGCTTGGCAGTCATCCAGTGATCGAAATCGCGAAGACATTAAAACGACTCCATTGCCGTCCATTTGTGGTTGGAGCCGGAGTCAGGCTATCGGCTTTTGTGGCGGCGGGGATCAGACGTGAAAAGCGTGCGGTCTCACCAGAGTTCATTCAATATTTGCAAGCCGAACAGCTAGGCCGGTTGTGGGGAACAGAAAGGACTTTGGGTGACACCGCAGAGAGCTGCGAAAGGCGTCGATGAATGATCTGGTTGTTTACGGGAAAACACAGATGGAATGCGCTGGGATACGGCGACGAACGATCAACGATACCGACGATCAACAAATCGATCCTCTGTCCGATATCCGATGGACGCCATTACTCTCCCTGTACGGAACTGCTTCGTCCGTGTTTCATTCCACTGAATGGCTTGAAGCCTTACGTCGTACATACGCTTTTGAACCGCTGGCATTCGTATCCAGCGTGAGACCGGGAGAACCGCCGGTTGTTCTTCTTCGGTGCCGAGTAGACAGTCGACTCACTGGACGGCGGCTGGTTTCACTGCCATTCTCGGATCACTGTGAACCTCTGATAAGCAGCACGGACGGTTTTCGAAATCTGCTGGAAGAGGCCAAGGAAGCGGCCGGAAGCGCCGGCTGCAAATACGTTGAGATCAGGCCTCTGCAATTGGTCCCGCCACCTGAGTGCGGTTTCGTCAAGTCACAGAGTTTCTGCTTCCACACGTTGGACCTCTCCCCCGGCCCCGCCGAACTGTTCGGTGCGTTCCACAGAGACTGCGTGCAACGAAAGATCCTGCGCGCCGAACGGGAAGGTCTTGTCTGCGAGGAGGGCCGGTCGATGGAGATCCTCCGCAAGTTCTATTCTCTACAGATCATGACCCGGCGCAGGCAACAACTTCCTCCGCAGCCGTTTGCCTGGTTTCGAAACCTGGCCGAGTGTATGGGCGACAAACTCAACGTCCTAATTGCGTCGAAGGATGGCCGGCCAGTGGCGAGCATCCTCACTCTCCGTCACCGTACCACCTTGGTTTACAAATACGGCTGCTCGGACAAGACCTTCAGCAACCTGGGCGGCATGCCGTTTCTGTTCTGGCGAGCGATAAAGGACGCGAAGGGCCAGGGACTGCTTGAATTCGATCTGGGGCGCTCAGATTGGGACAACGAAGGCCTCCTCCAGTTCAAAGACCGGCTCGGGGCAACGCGCAGCACCCTCAACTACTGGCGATATCCGGCGTCTTCCGTCGTCCCAGAAAGGCAGTCGTGGACGATGAAGGTTGCAAAGCGCATTTTCTCGCACTTGCCGGATGCCTGTCTCACCGCCGCGGGCGACCTGCTTTACAAGCATATTGGCTGACCATGCGTCATCAATGAACTCTAACCTCGGGAGTTGAGGTGCGGAGTAGTTAGTTAGCATCCGCGTTTGGTACGAGTGCGGGAACTCTAGGCTACACATCGGGGGAAGAGCGTCGCGTGGGGCAAACCGGGGACGGCCAGCCGTTTTCCGGCCAACATCGCCGGAAAACGGAGGCAGTCCCCGATTTGCAGCAAGTCACTGCCGACTGGACATTTTAGGATGAACGACAACCGCAAAGCAGCGATCTGTATCATCGTGGAGAACCTCGCGGTGCCCGCGGACCGGCGCGTCTGGCTGGAAGCGAACGCGCTGGCCGAGGCCGGCTATCAGGTTTCGATCATCTGCCCCAAGGGCCGCGGATTCAATCTGTCCCGCGAGACCTTGAACGGGATCGAAATCTACAGGCATTCGAGTTTCAACTCGGTCGGGGTTTGCGGCCACATCTTCGAGTACTTTTGGGCGCTGGCGGCCGAATTCCTGCTTGCGCTGCTGGTCTATTCACGCACGAGATTCCGGATCATCCAGGCCTGCAACCCTCCAGACAACATCTTCCTGATCGCGCTCTTCTTCAAGCTCTTCGGTGTTCGTTTCATCTTCGATCATCACGACCTGGTGCCGGAGCTATGCCAGGTCCGATTCAAACGCAATACTTCGCTGTACTGGCTGGTGCGCCTCGCCGAACGTCTCACTTTTTGGACGGCCGACGTGACGATCGCGACCAATGAGTCGTTCCGTGAAATCGCCGCGATTCGAGGCGGCGTGCCCCAAGACCGAAGTTTCGTGGTGCAAACCTGCCCGGACCTGGCCAAGCTCTGCTTCCACGACCTGCCGAGTCTCAAGGAAGGTGTCCCCCATCTTGTTGCATACGTGGGGATCATGGAGCAACAGGATGGGTTGGACCTGCTCCTTGCCTCCATCGATCACCTGGTGAACAAATTGGGGCGGCGGGACACGATCTTCGCATTGATTGGCTGGGGTACGGAATTGCCAAAGTTGCAAGCAATGGCAGTCGAGCGAGGACTCGAATCCTGGGTAAGGTTTACCGGCCCGCTTTACGGCAACGACCTTTGGGCTTATCTAGCTACGGCGAACATAGCAGTGGCTCCCGATCCGCTCAACGTGTTGAATGACAAGCTGAGCATGATCAAAGTCTTCGAGTACATGGCCTTTGGTCTTCCGGTGGTCATGTACGACCTGGTCGAAGGCCGCAAGTCCGCGGGCGATGCGGCGCTGTACGCCAAAGGAAACGATCCAATCGATTTCGCCCACCAGATGGAGCAGTTACTGGATTCGCCGGCGATGCGTAAGCAGATGGGCGCCACCGCGCGAAACCTCAGCCTGACAGGCCTGAACTGGGACATTGAAAAAACGAAGTTGTTGATGGCCTATGAAACTGCCTTGCGCCCGGCACAAGAACCGCGGCGAGCAACCGAGATCACCCGGAGCACGAATCCGACAATCCTTCGAATCGCTACAACACTCCTGTTCAACAAAGTCTATTACGCCGTTAAACCGTTGCTCCCACTCCGTGTCCGTCTCGCTGTCCGCCGGTGGAGAGCCAATGCCGTGCGTCCAAATACTACGGGCGTGTGGCCCATCGACGAGAAAGCCGGAACTGCTCCTCATGGATGGCCCGGATGGCCGGATGGCAAGCGCTTTGCCCTCGTACTCACTCACGACGTAGAAGGCACCCGAGGGCTCGGCCGGGTTGAGCAGTTGATGAATCTGGAAGCCAGTCGGGGTTTACGCTCCTCGTTCAACTTTGTTCCGGAATGGGAGTACCGTGTTCCCGATTCCCTGCGGCATACGATGGAGCAGCGGGGATTCGAAGCCGGCGTACACGGTCTGAAGCACGATGGAAAGCTGTACAAATCGAAGGCAGAATTCGTCCGGAAAGCGGCGCGTATCAATGACTACCTGCGCGAGTGGGGCGCATGCGGATTCCGTTCACCGCTGATGCAGCACAGGCTGGGCTGGCTGCATCAATTGAACATCGAGTACGATTGCTCCACGTTCGACACCGACCCTTTCGAACCCCAGCCGGATGGATTCGGAACGGTCTTTCCCTTCTGGGTTCCTGGCCCGGACGGGTCAGGCTATGTGGAACTTCCCTATAGCCTGCCTCAGGATTTCACCGTTTTCATACTGCTTCGCGAAGAGGGTATCGACATCTGGAAGCAGAAACTCGATTGGGTGGCCGCACACGGCGGAATGGTGTTGCTCAATACACACCCCGATTACATGTCCTTCGACGGTAAGGCGGCTCAGGATGAGTATCCGGCGGCTTATTACGAGGCGTTCCTCGACTACGCCCGTGAAAAATACGAAGGCCAGTTCTGGGATGCCACGCCACGCGAGGTGTCCCGTTATTATTGCGCGACCGTTCCCGTTGCCGCACGCAATACACGCAAGAAAGTCTGTATGCTCGTGTACAGCAATTACGAGGCGGATGGGCGTGTCCGACGGTATGCGGAGTCGCTGGCCCGCCGCGGCGATCTGGTGGATGTGGTTGCGTTAAGCAATGGCGACGGACGCTTGGGCGAAACCTCCCTTAGCGGAGTCACCGTACAGCGCATTCAGTGCCGCGAACCGAACGAACAGAGTAAGTGGACTTATGCGTCGCGCCTGACGCGGTTTCTTGTCACTTCATCCGCATTCCTGACAAGGCGGCACAGCACCGTGCGATACGACCTGGTTCACGTGCACAACGTGCCGGATTTCCTGGTCTTCGCCGCGTGGTGTGCAAAATTGGACGGAGCGAAGATGATCCTGGACATCCATGACATCGTTCCAGAATTGTTCGGCAGCAAGTTCGGCGCCAAGCACGACCGGCTGTACATTAAACTGCTCAAAGGCATTGAGCGGCTCTCGGCAGGCTTCGTCGATCACGTTATCATCTCCAATCATCTGTGGAGCAAGAGACTGATTGCCCGATCCGTGCCGAAGTCAAAATGCTCAGTGTTTGTGAACAACGTCGACCAGGCGGTATTTTCTCCACGGTGTCATAGCCGAAACGACGACAGGATCGTCATCGTCTTTCCTGGAAGTTTCCAATGGCATCAGGGGCTCGACATCGCTATCGAGGCGGTCTCAATCGTGCGGCGCACCTTTCCCAGTGTCGAACTGCATCTATACGGCCAGGGCCGGCTGGAACCCGACTTGCGCGCACAAGCGAAGCGGTTGGGAATGAATGGCAGCGTGCAGTTCTTCCGCGGCGTGCCCCTGCAGCAATTGCCGGACATCATCGCCAATGCCGACCTCGGGGTCGTGCCGAAACGTGCCGACGGGTTCGGGGATGAAGCCTACAGCACCAAGATTATGGAATTGATGTCCCAGGGTGTCCCGGTGATCGTCTCACGCACGACTATCGACTCCTACTATTTTGATGACAGCGTGGTGCGATTCTTCGATTCCGGAGACGTGCAGGGCCTGGCCGATGCGATGCTGGAACTCATCAGGAGCAAGGAACGGCGTGCATCTCTGAGCGAGAACGGCCTGCGGTATGTGGAGCGGAATGGTTGGGATGTGCGCAAGCAGGAGTACTTCGACCTGGTCGATTCGCTCGTTGTCAAATAAACAACAATGCAGTACCCTCTTCCCTCCGTCAGCGCCCCGCCGCGCATCTTCATCTTCCTCGGCCTCTGCGCCTTGTGCCTGATTCCGTTCCGGGATCCACTTTCGGCCCTGCTGCACCATGCCGCGGCCAATGACCTTTACGGGCACGCCGCGGTTGTGCCGCTGGTGGTCGCGGCCCTGCTGTACGTTGAACGGGAAACGATTTTCCGCTGTCCGTACTACTCCCCCTTGCCGGGCCTGGCCGTGCTTGCCGCGGCTATCCTGCTGCAGTTGACCGCCACTACACTCACAGTTTCGATCCTGGCGCTCGTGATCGCCTGGACCGGCGCGTTTCTTGCGTGCTACGGCGCGCCGGCGCTTTACGCGGCACGGTTTCCGCTACTGTTCCTCCTATGGATGGTACCGCCGCCTGCAAGTCTGATTGAGCGCCTTTCTATTGCCCTGCAAAACGCTTCGGCGGATATTTCGCATTCCCTGTTCAAGCTGCTCGGCATTCCGGTGTTCCGGCAAGGGTTCCAGTTCTCGCTGCCCGGCCTGACGGTCCAAGTCGCGGAACAGTGCAGCGGAATCCGCTCCACCCTCGCGCTGGTCATCACCGGCGTCCTGCTGGCTTATCTCTTTCTCAAGTCCATATGGAGGCGGGCCGCCCTGGTTGTCATTCTGGCCTTCCTGGGCGTCTTCAAAAATGCCGTTCGGATCGTCTTTATTTCGGGCGTGAGCGCCTATTTCGACAAAGACTTCATGGACGGCAGCCTCCACCACACTTACGGCGGAACGGTGTTTTCAGCGCTCGCCATCGTGCTGGTCCTGCCGCTGCTCCTCTACTTCCGCCGCTGCGAACAAAACTAAAGGAACCTCATGTCAAACCGTTCCCATCTCCCGCTCCTCCTGCTGGTCTCCACGCTCGCCGCCTGCTCCAGCGACCCGAAAAAGGCCAGGCAGAAATACCTCGATAGTGGCGCCAGCTACACCAAAAAGGGCCAGTACAGCGCCGCCATTGTCCAGTACCAGAACGCGCTGCAGTATGACCCCAAGTCCGTAGATACACTGCAAGGTCTCTCGGATGCTTATATCGCCAACCGGCAGCCGCGCGAAGCGTATGCCTCACTCATGCAGGCGGTCGCGGTGGACCCTAACCGGATCGAGGTGCGGCTGAATCTCGGCCGCCTCTATCTTGGCAGCGGAGAGTTCAAGAAGGCCGAACAGGAGGCCGCAATGGTCGTCGAACGAGAGCCCAAGAATGTCGGCGCCCTGCAAGTGCTCGGCGCCTCGTACTCCGCCCAGCAGGAAAATGCCAAGGCAGCCCAGGTGTTCGAGAAAGCGGCGGAGGCCGCCCCCAAGGACGCCGCATCCTACGTGAATCTGGGAATCAGCCAGGTAGCGCTCGACAAAGGGAAGGAAGCCGAAGGCAACTTCCGGAAAGCGATTGAGCTCGACCCTCACAATGCGCAGGGCTATTTCGCCATGGCCGGCTACCTGAACCGAATCGGGCAACTGCCCCGCGCGCAGCAGATGCTGGAAAACGGCATCGAGAAGAATGCCGGCGAGGCGAATCTTCATCTCGCACTGCTGGCCCTGCTGCTCCAGCAGTCCAAGAAAGCGGAAATCGACGCGCACCTGCAAAAGCTGCATGAACAGCTGCGCAAGCCGGAGATGGCGCTTCAACTCGGTGACTTCTTTGCCAGCCGGAACCTGCCGGAGCGCGCGGCCGCGGAATACCTGTGGGGAAACGGCATCGCCCCGAAAAACATAGAGATCAAGTATCGCCTAGTGGAACACAGCTTCGCGATGGGGAAGCTCGGCGAAGCGGAAAAATGGAATTCCGAGATCCTCAGCCAGACTCCAAAGGACATCCGCGCCGGCATTTCCCGCGGGAGAATTCTGCTGGCGCAAGGCAAGCGGGAAGATGCGGCGGCGGGACTTCGCCAGATGGTGAGCCAGGCGCCGGACTCCGTCCAGGCACACTTCTTTCTTGGCCTGGCCTACGTTCGCGGCCTGAGTACGGCGCAGGCCAAAATTGAGTTCCAGGACGCGGTGCGCCTGGATCGGAACTTCCTGCCCGCGCGGCTCAGCCTGGGTGAACTTCAAATGAACCTCGGCGAACTCGCGTCTGCCCGCGAAACCGCCGAGGGCAGCGTCAAGTTGTACCCCAAATCGCCGGCGGCCAGAACGCAACTGGGCACGGCGCTCACACGGCAGAAGGAGTTCGCCGCCGCCCGGCAGCACCTGCTGGCCGCGCGCGAACTGGCGCCGAAAGATCCTGCCGTGCCAGTTCTGCTTGCGGCCGGATATGCCGGTGAGCGGAAGACCGCCGAAGCGCAAAGAGAGTACGAGGTGGCGTTGAGCCTCGATCCTAAGTACTCTGCCGCCCACTCCGGGTTGGCCTCGTTGTGGATCGCCACTGGCCAGTCCGCCAAAGCGCTCGACCATCTGCAGCGGCAGACAGGCGCGCATCCGGACGATGTGGACGCTCAACTGTTGCTCGGCATGCTGTGGAGCCAGCAAAAGGATTACTCGCACGCCGAGATCGCTTTTGCGCGCGCCGTGCAACTTGCTCCGCAACGCGTTGAGGCGCGCATCCAACTGGGGAGCGTCTATCACGAGCAGGGCCGTTCCGCGGCTGCCATCGAGCAGTTTGAGGCCGGGCTCAAAATAGAGCCGCGATCAGCTTCGTTGAATGTTCTGCTGGCCACTGAGTATATGAATAAAGGCGACCACGACGGCGCACGCAAGCGCCTGGAGCAGGCATTTGCCCTGGATCCCGGTTCCGCCATGATCGCCAACAATCTCGCCCTCACTTACTCCGCTTCAGGCAGCAATCTGGACCGTGCCCTTGCTATGGCGGAGAAAGCACGGGAGCTTGCGCCGGACTTCGTCAGCGCCATTGACACACTGGGGTGGATTCAGTATCAGAAGGGCCTGTTTCCGAGCGCGATCCGCACCCTGGAAGAGGTGGTGAAGAAAGCCCCCGCGTCGGCGTTGTACAAGTATCACCTGGGCATGGCACAAGTGGCGGGCGGACAGGGCGAGAAGGGCCGCACGCAGTTGGATGCCGCCCTGCGGTTGAAACTGGACGGATCTCTTGCCGGCCAGGCCCGGGCGACGCTGGCCAAGGCACGGTGAGGCGGCCGAACTACCACTTTTGTGCAAACGTTTGCACATGTGCAGGTGAGGTGGATTGCGGGGATTGCGTTAAGTGGTCTCGGGTCCATAGCTTATGGGCAATGCGGATTTCGGCACATTGGCCATCGGATTGCCATTAAAAGGACTGAGAAGTAGTTTTTTCAGAATCATCAGGGAGGTAACAACATGACGAAGTCAATTTTAAGGGGGCTGGCCCTCTTCACTGCGCTTGGCGCCGTACCGATATGGGCGGACTGGGCACCGATTATGCTCATCAATCTGGACATAAACAACCCGGGCTATTCGTTTAACAATTTTACGATCAGCATAAATTCGGTCTTGAACCCGGGTCTGACTTTTTTGAACGTGGACCAGAATGGGCTTCATAACCTTGGAAACTCAACTACCGATATCTGGTCTGTCACGTACAACAGCAGCACTCTAATCAGCGCAACCAAGGCTGTCGGCGTAAGCAGTGGGGAGACCTTCGGAATCTATTTTGCGCTGGGGAGTCAATTCTTTACCAATCCCGTGCCTCCGTCGTTCCACTATTCGTACTTAGCGAATAACAACACTGACTTTGCGGCAGATGGATACATCGGAGTAGGGAAGCCACCAATTACACCAGATATACCGCCTGGAGCTGTACCCGAATCCAGCTCTGCGGCCCTGACCGGAAGCTGGTTAATTGGACTGGCATTCTACGCCTACAAGCGCAAGAAGACCGGTATCAATCCGCTGGCGGCCGCGTAGTTCGCCCGAATCCCATGGCCGGCCCTACCAGGCCGGCCTCCCGGTTTTGGCCGTCGGTATCAGTCCGAGAAGTGTTAAGTCTTTCGTGTGCTCCAAACCCGCCTCCGGTGCGGCCCCCCCCCCGCTGCACGCATTACTTCATCGCCATCGAATTCGATCAAGCCAGCGAAATCGCGATTGCGCCCGCCCACTGGTGGGGGGCCGGTTTGGCCTTCCTCGGTTTATAAAAGATGAAAAGCTGTTAGAGGTTCGGACTTCTTCTTTTTTGGAACAACTGTCACCTTCCTCTACTTGACAGTTGAACGGCCGCCCCTATCCTTCCCATTGCGATGCGGAAGGCCGGGGCGGCCTTTTTTGTTCTGCCGGGATGCGGCCGCCCATCTCCTGGGCAGCCTTGTTTTGCGGTCGTCTGCAAGCTCCGATGCGTGTCGTACCCCGCCTGATACCCTGCCATGAATCTCCTCCTGCCCGCCCTGCTCTTTTCCGCGACACTTGCCGCCCAAGTGTCAGCGCCCACAGTTTCCGCCACTCCCGGGACACGCATCGTCCTTCCTGTCCTTTTCACCAACCTGACCGGATCCACCGTTGGAATACAGTTCGACCTGCAATTCGATAGCGCCGCCATGAGCCTTGTGGCGGTGGATGGCGATGCCATCACGGGTTCAGGAAAGAGCGTGTTCACTTCGGCCGTGGCGCCCAACAAGCGGCGGTTCCTGATTGCCGGCCTTAACGGGGCGAGCTTGAACCAAACCTCTCTGCCCGGCGGCACGCTGGTCAAACTCCTGCTGTATGTGAATCCCAAAGCCTCGGCTGGCGTCCATGCGCTGACCTTCTCCAATCTGGTGGCCACTAACGCCGATGGAGGTCAGGACATTGCCGCCTCCACCGATGGGAGCGTCACCGTGCTGGCGACCAGCGGACAAGGAGTGCGGCTGCAACAGACGGGGGTGGTAAATGGAGCGAGTTTGCTTCCCGGGCCAGTCGCCCCGGGCGAGTTTCTGCGGCTGGCCGGCTCGTCGATCGCACCGTCGAACCCGATTCCAGGGTCGACCATCCCCGGGGCAACCATGGTGTTCTTCGACGGGATTCGCGCTCCGCTGCTGGCAACTGCCCCGGACCAGATCGATCTTATCGTTCCGTACGGCATTTCTGGAAAGCTCACGACGCAGATGAATGTGATGAGCGGCGCCCAGTTGCTGGCCTCGCTCACGCTGCCCGTGGCGGCGTCTGCGCCGGGAGTTTTCACATTAGACCCGACCGGGATTGGCCATGCCGGTGTCCTGAACCAGGACGGCACGCCGAACTCGGCATCGAATCCGGCGTTGCGGGGAACTGCCGTGACTCTGTTCGCTACCGGACTCGGACAGACCAGTCCGTCCGGCGTGGACGGAAAGCTGGCGTGGTTCCCGCTGCCCATGCCGTTGTTGCCCGTCTCCGTGCGGGTTGGCGGCGTGGAATCGCAGGCGCTCTATGACAGCGCAGTCCTCGACTACATTGCCGGTCTTCACATGGTGGTTTGCAGAATTCCAACCAACATGGTTCCAGGCCCAGCAGTTCCGCTTCTGCTGCAGGTGGGGACGGCTGCCAGCCAACCCGGTGTTACGGTGGCCGTTAAATAGTAAAAGCGCATGGAAAACATACTCAAGACGCGAAGGAGAACGGTGACTGCGGCTGGCCTGGCGTTCCTGCTGGTCCTCAACACCTGCCCCGCCGCCGGAGCTGCCAACGCCTGCGACTTGAACAACGACGGCAAGGTGGATGCTGCCGACGTGCAGACCGCGATCGATATGGCGCTCGGCCTCGCCGCCTGCACGGCTAACATCCTGGGACCGGGTGTCTGCAACGTGATCGTCGTGGAGCGTGTGATCGGCGCAGCCATGGGCAAGACGTGCAACACTACCGGCCTGCCCCTGCCGCACTCCGCCACGCTCTCCTGGGTTGCCAGCATATCCCCTAATGTCGCCGGTTATAACATATACCGGAGTAACGTAGCAGGCGGCCCCTACCAACTGCTCACCAGATCTCTTGTCACGGCCACCTCCTATGAGGATAAGAGCGTCCAGGCCGGGCTCGTGTATTATTACGCGGTCAACGCCGTGGATACGGACGGCAACTCGAGCGACTACTCGAACGAAGTCCGGGCCGTTATCCCCGCCCCCTAATCGGCAAGGCGAGCGCTTGAAAGCGGCGGTGCGGGAACTACGCATCGTTGCCTACCCCACACCCTTCCCACTCAATGTGACATTTCGGAGGGACGTGCCGGCGCATCTTTTGCAATGGAAACTAAATCGCAAAATTCTGTTCCGCCGCGACGTGGGACTTGTCTCACCTAACAGCCCGACGAAAAGCGAACCAGCGCGCCGCGGGCGCCAAAACCCTGGAAATTAGAGGAGCACTGTAAATGAAACGAAATATGAAGGTCCATTGCGCGGCGATAGGGGCGCTGAGAAGCAGCGCGCTGCTTCTATGTCTGATGGCGGCCCCGGCAGCCATGCAGGCCCAGACCACGCTGTTCGGCGCGCCGTCCAACTTCGACGTTTATAACGATAGCGGACAGAATGCCTACGGTTTTGAAATCGAGCTGCAAGGGATTACCCGAGCCGACCTGTCGGGCGTGTGGCCATCGAGCCGGTTCCCGTACACGGTTCTCACCATCCCAGGCGGCGTCGTGATTCACTATGCCAGTCCGTACGTAAACAACTCTTACTCGATCGTCACCACTCCTCCTGCAGTATTCACTCCCACCGGCGGCCATTCGTGCGTAGTCGGCATGATTGCCGGTTGCGAACATTACGGCTACTACTTTGCCTACAACAGCAACCAACCGGGTAAGGTCATTTACCGATGGTTGATCGACGATCCGCAGAATCCTGGCACGTTGATTCCTGCTACCGGAAACATTGTCCAGGTTCCGGCCGTCACTGTGCAGTTGATTCCGCCGGCCGTTGCCGGCGCACAACCGGCCATCGCCTTCCAGATCCCGGTGGAACCACCCCCTCCGCCACAGATCCCCAAACCCGAACTGCAGTACGGTGTGGCCAAATGGGTCAAAGTGCTGGTGAACGAAGTCCAACGCAACGTGGTAGTCGAGGACCTTCTCGAAGACAACCCCGTGGTTCCGAACGACATCAATCCGGCTCAGGTGGAAACGGCGTGGAAGCTTCTCCAATTCAATCCTCACAGCGCCAATAGCGGCACACTGCGTAGCCAAAAACTTCTCGGAAAGGGCGGAAAGGCGGTGATTCGCAAGTACGAATTCTACAAGTATTCCGGTCCCCTCGATCCGGCCACGGGCAAGGCCCTGTGCGGCGGCGACGGTCTGTGCACGACGCCACTCGATGGTGAGCTGGGCGATTTCATTGGCAACCAGATGGCCGCGGCAAACGTTGGTGTTTCATCGGTCACGGTAACGCGTAGCGGAGCAGGATCGGGCAGTGTCTCCGGCAACGGCATCAATTGCGGAAGTTCGTGCACCTCGGCGCTGGCGCTCGGAACAGCCGTAACGCTTACCGCCAAACCGTCCAGCAATTCAACATTCAGCGGCTGGACAGGCGATTGCGCCGGTGCGGCCCTCACTGGCACTTTCCTGATCAGCGGCGAAAACAACGTCACGGCGAACTTCGCCTCGGCGCCTGCTGGTGGCGGTGGTGGCGGTGGCGGTTCGACGGCAGCCTTCAAGATCAGCATCGGCAAGAACGGGAAAGGTTCAGTAACCTCGAACCCTTCGGCCGCCAGTTACGCAAGTGGAACGGTGGTTACGCTGACCGCTACTCCCGATGCCGGACAACCTTGGGTCGGCTGGAGCGGCGCGTGCTCGGGAACTTCCACCACCTGCACACTGACCATGAACGCGGATAAGAACGTAACCGCGAACTTCAGATAGGAGTTCGGCTGACTTCTGAATCGTGATCAGTACCGCTGCCTGCGACTCCGGCCAGAGACGCAGGCAGCGGTGTGTGCAGTGTCCTTTACCAGAAGACGATATACAAGGCCACCAGCACACCGTAAACAATCAAGGCCCCGGCCAGGAATCCATTCGACGTTTTGAATAGAGACGTATCGATGACGAGCGCGGCGCCTGCGGGACTCCTGCCGCCAGGAACTGCCGGCCTCTGTCCCATCAGGCTGATCAGGATCATGCCAATCACGCAGAAGAGGAAGACGATCTCCATGCGATCCAGGAACGGGATCTCATAGACGCCCGCCTCGTTCAGCTTGGTGAAGCCGAAGGCGGCAAGCGCGGAGAGATCCGTCCAGCGCGGAAGGAATTCAAGAAGACAGGAGCAGGCGAAGCCGCCCAGCGTGGCGAAGAGCGCCGCGTTGGAGGTGGTACGCTTCCAGAAGAAACCCATAATAAACATGGCGAAGATTCCAGGGCTCACGAACCCGGTGTACTTCTGGATGAACTGGAAGCCGCCCTCTTTATCGATGCCCAGATGCGGCGCGATCAAAATGGCTATGGCCATGGCTACGACGATCACGCACTTGCCGATCCAAACCACCTGCTTCTCGTCAACCTCCGGGTGGAGATAGCGCTTGTAGATATCGAGCGTGAATATAGTCGAAATGCTGTTGGCCTTGCCGGCCAGCGAGGCCACAACCGCCGCGGTGAGCGCGGCAAACGCCAGGCCCTTCATGCCCACGGGCAGCAGGTTCAGCAACACGGGGTAGGCTTTGTCGGGATTGACTTTGCCGCCCATCAGCATTTCGTTATGGAAGCTGCCCTGTTGATACAGGACGTAGGCGGCGATACCAGGCAGCACAACAATCACCGGCATCAGAACTTTCAGAAACGAGGCGAACAACAAGCCGTTGCGCGCGGTGGGCAAACTGGCTCCGAGCGCGCGCTGGGTAATGTACTGATTGCAGCCCCAGTAATTCAGGTGGCCAATCCACATTCCTCCAATCACCACCGTCAGGCCGGGCAGATCGAGGTAGTTCGGATTCTCGCGATTCAGGATCATGTGGAAGTGATCGCTGGCGTGCGACATCGTCAGGTTGAAGCCGTTGATGACTCCCGTGGTGGCAAACTTTTCTGAAACCAGGCCGAGGGCGAGATAGGTGGTGACCAGACCGCCCAGGACAAGAAAGAACACCTGGATCACGTCAGTGTATCCGATGACCTTCATGCCGCCCAGCGTGATAACCAGGGCGAAGAGCGCGAGGCCGATCATGCAGACGTTGAGATCGAGTCCGGAGATGGCGTTGATTGCGAGCGCACCCAGGTAGAGAATCGAAGTGAGATTCACCACCACATAGAGCAGCAGCCAGAAAATCGCCATAATCATTGCCACGGTTCCGTTGTAACGTTCGCGCAGGAACTGCGGCATGGTGTAGATCTTGTTGGTCAGATACACCGGCATGAAGAATACGGCGACGATGAGCAGGGTGGCCGCCGCCAGCCATTCGTAAGTGGCGATGGCGAGGCCCATCTTGAAGCCGGAACCGCTCATGCCGATCATCTGTTCGGCGGAGATGTTGGAAGCGATCAGCGATGCGCCGATGGCCCACCAGGTGAGCGTGCCTTCGGCCAGGAAGTAGTCCTTCGACGAGGCCGAGGCCGCCCTCTTTTTGGTGTAAATCCAGATGCCATATCCGGAGACGATGAGGAAGTAGAGGCCGAAAACAATGTAGTCGGCAAACTGAAGTGTTGGCTGCATGTGGATCGTCGTTTATGGAATCTTGCGGCCCTGCGCCGCTTCCCAAAGCGCATACCAGTCTTCGCGTTCGAGCACGATGGCGTCGGACTGCGCAGCGGACTGGAGCCGCTCCAGATTGTTGGTGCCGATGACTGGGAGAGGATGAGCCGGGTGCGCCAGAATCCAGGCGTAGGCCAGCTGTTCGAGCTTCGCGCCTTCATAGCGGGCGGCCATGTTGTTGGCAGTCGCGGCAAGTCGCAATGCAGCGGGATTCAGCGGGTCGAAGATCCGTCCCTGCGCCAGCGGGCTCCACGCCATGGGCGCAAGCCCAAGCTTCTCGCACTGATCTAGCGTGCCATCGTTGATCGGCTCAGGGTGCAGCAGATGGAATTCAATCTGGTTGGTAACGAGCGGCTGCTCCATGTGTGCGCTCAGCAGATCGAACTGCGAAACAGAGTAATTCGATACGCCTGCGGAGCCGATCTTACCCGCACGCAGTAACTCGTTCAATCCGGCGGCGGTGTCGTCGGCGCGGGTCAGCCAGTCCGGGCGATGGACCAGGAAGAGGTCGACGCGATCGGTGCCGAACAGGCGCAGGGATTCCTCAAGACTCCGGATGAGTTGTGGACCTGTGGCGTTGTAATGCGCGGTGTGGCGTTCGGGATGTTGGGGACAGGGCACGTAAATGCCGGCCTTGGTGATGATCTCCAGTTTGTCGCGCAGCCCTGGCGACAGCGCGAGTGCAGCGCCTAGCGCACGCTCCACTTCGTAGACGCCATAGATCTCGGCGGTGTCGATGGTGGTGATGCCGAGTTCGAGGCAGGTATGCAGCCGGCGGTTGATCTCCTGCGCGGTGGCTCCTGCGTTGAGTATGCGCC
>Ga0118677_10009350_pt1 | contig 15334 bp, 8 predicted proteins | sample AliMusrvi5mmetaG_FD_86154 | JGI IMG/M metagenome (GOLD analysis project Ga0118677, IMG submission 86154)
GGCAAGCTTCCACCCCCAGGGATCGATAAGAATGAATGGAAATGTTCGAGGGCTGGAACAATAACGAACAATTTCGTCCATTCGTTCGGCAAAGTCCCAGTTCTCCGCGCGGACTCGGAGATCGGGCGAGTTTTTCGCCTTCGCGAATGCGTCCAACTCTGAGAACGGAGCCATTTCTTTTTCAATGAAAAGACATGCTACTTGAGGCGCCCAACTTCTACTCGAAAGCTCTTCGCGGGCGGCTCGGAGTACCTCAAACGCTATACCAAAGGACGTGTCGCTATAATCACTCTTCGTAGAGTTCCAGGGTCCCGCGCAGCAATCAACGTACTTCAGATTCCAAGCTGACCCCAATATCCGTGCTGCTGCTTCGAGATATAGCTTGATGGCGTAATGCTTGAGTTCGGATTGCTCACGATCCTGATAACCTGATTCCGTCATGCTCACCACCGGAATGTGCGGTAATTTGAGTTAGCATTGGCAGTTCGTCGTAGGTAAGCCCATCCAGCAGCCGTCCAGTTTCGCTCTTTCGAACGCCCCCCCATTGTTTGAAAAAGAAAGAAACATCCGACTCGCGGCATTGTCGTTCCAGAGAACGAACCCATTCAGCGTCCATCGGCCTTGCACCGGCCCCGCTCTCTCCGCCAACTATCATCCAGTGAATCTCGCGAAGGTTGAGTTCGCCCAGGTCTTCCAGAAGAGGCTCCACGGACAGAAATCTCACAGCAACGCGGGCACTCCGGAGCCGGGCGATCCGAGGCAGCCCGTGCTTGCGGTTCTCTACGCTGGTCCCCCACCAGATATGTTCGAACATTGAAGCAAAGGCAAGCTTCGAATTGAGGAGTTTCGCCATTCGATCAGCGCGCTTTGTGAGCACCTGAAATGTGTGCCAACGAGCTTGAAGCATTACTTCACAGACCTGAACGATGTATTCGTCCGGGACGTCAGGGTGAAATAGGTCGCTCATCGAATTTACGAAGATTTTCCGCGGCTTCTTCCAATTTAGGGGGTCTGAAAGTTTTTCAGGTACAAGCCGCAGGTCGAATCCCTGCTCATATGGATGTCTCGGCACCCCTCTGAATCGCTCAGCAAAGGTCTCGGCGTAGCAATGCTTGCATCCAGGGCTAATCTTTGTGCAGCCCCGAACGGGATTCCATGTCGCGTCGGTCCATTCGATCGAAGACTTATCTGACATTTTCGCCTCCTATTCGCCCATGGCAATAGTACCAGCTTCTTTCGAAATGCACCATTAATGCAGCAACACTACCTGATTTGGGGCATTTTCGCCAACTTCTAAATTCGTTTTGCTGATGAAATTCAACGGTTTAGGTTAGTCGAGTTTCCGAGTCTGGCCGTTTGTCCCGACAGTAACGGTTTCCGGTTGATCGAAGGATCGCTACCTCGTCACACCAGGTCCAGGGCCATTGGCTTGCTCCTCCAGACTCAACGGACGCTTTCTGACGCGCTGCCACAAGGCGTGCGTTCAATTTCTCAGGCAACGAAGCGTGGACGAATTCAATCTCCTGCGGGACTCGCCCTCCCTCTTTCTCCTTGAGGCATTGCTTATACATGTCCTGCGCGGTCAGAACGACCCTCTGCTGTGCTTCAACCATTGTCAAGAAAAGCATGTCAGACCGGATCTTCAACATCTTGCCAACCGCGTAATTACCGCCGGCGGTCTTCGCACCGCTGGTGGATATCGTCGCAATGATGCTCTTGTCACCGCTCACTGCGTCAAAGTCAAAGACGCCGCCCGATCTGAGCTTCACTCGGTCCCGGTTGAAGGTTACGCCATATTTCGTTGGCATCCATTCCTGCCTTACCCAGTCTTCCACTTCGAGCTGAACCCTTGTATCTGCCATGCGGTTTTCAATCACCTCATTATTCGTTCAAACCGTCAGTCTCCAAAATCGTTTGCTTTGGCTTCTTCGTAAGCGCCTGGCTTGCCGATAATGAAGGCACCATGGCCAGCGAATCTCACCAAATTAAGAAACAAGTCGAGGTCTAACTCTAAGGATTGCGCGAGCACTGCATTCTGATCGATCATGATCCAGAATTGGCGCCCTCCTTCCTCCATTGCTTTGCCATCTTCGTTCTTGATGAACGCTGGCGGTTCCAAATATCGGTCAAGAGCCATGCTTGGTTCCCAACCCATATCCTCAAAAAGCCCAAGAGCCGCGCGCCATTCATTGCGAGTGAGTTCGATCTTCTCGCCACGGCGGTAGATTTCTATTTCGGGGTCGGATTCCGCATCTTCTCCATCGCCTCCAGCTTCAGCGCTTTCAAACAGCAGGGAGTTGTCATCATCGTCGATCGTGATCGAGCAGTGCAGAGCATCAGAACTTCCAGAAGGAGTTCCGTCATCTTCGGCGCTCTCACGGTCCATCCAGGAGTCGTCCCAGCTGCCGTCGTAATCCGTTCGTGCTCCAGGATGTGCGGACCAAGTCATGGTTGTGTAGGAATCGCTGCCCACAGCATCGGTGTATTCGGAGCCACCGCAGGAGAGTTCCAACCAATCCGATCCCACAGAGAATTGCCAAACCGATGAACTGCTGGAGTGTTCGTAGTTCGTCCGGTAGGCGAGTTCAATGGTGACGCATACATCTTCCGTCACTTGGGGAAGGCGCGAGAGGACATGCAGCACCTTGGCGACGCTGACGAGTTGCGCCGGCTGGATAGCCTCGGATCGTGCCAGCCGTTTGAGTAGTCTTTCGACAGCCGCTAGCACTTCCCGGTCTCGGTCCTTCAATCGGTAGGGCTTGCTCATGGATCACTCCGGCTTGCTTGTTCCTCGGTGGTCAATCCATCCGACTGGTGTGATTCGGACTCCCACAAATCCTACTCCGACCCGAGGCGGCCCATTTCCTCATAAGAAGCCTTGGCGGGCGCGGTGGCGCTGGAGGTTCTGGCGATGTTGGTCGGTGAGCGGGGCGAGCTGAGGCACGATGTTCAGGTGCAGTGCCTCGGCGGCGGTGTCGGAAAGGTTCGGGGAACGAAGGACAGTGCCGTTGTCGGCGAAGCTGATTAGGCCGCAATCGAAGGCGGCATCCCAGAGCGCGGACAGTAGCAGGCCGTTGTGCACGTCCAGGCGAAGTTCATCGGTCTCGCATTCTGCCCAGGGCACGATGTGCGATGCGCGCAACAGAGCGGTGTCGGTGATCCCGGTAAGAGGACAGCGGCCATCCCAGTATTCGACCAGTGCGTCACGGAACAGCGATTGGCCAACTCTTTGAATGGTCAAGCGTTCGATTTCAGTGGCGCGCGGTAGGTGGGCGGTGGCCTTCTTGAACGACTCCAGAGGCGCGTCTGGAAGGCTCACTCCCAACTTGTAGACACGTTCAAGGGTTTGGTAAAGCTGCTGCAGAGATGCGAATGCATAGATGGCGAAGCCTGGGCTGGCGATTCCTTTTATAGCCGGCAATTCAAATTCGGCTGCGATGCCGGCGTGCGTGATGGAGAGCAACCAGCTCCCCTCCCCTTCGGCGCGAGCGATCCATATGTCGCCACGGGCGGTGGTGGAACGGAAACCGAGCCAGCCCTCATGGACGCCGAGAGCGATGCGGAAGCCGTTTTCGTAGGCTGCCTTGTGGGCTTCTTCGCGGAGGACGAAGCCGGGCGGCGATTCGATGGTGAGGCCCACGGTTGTCAACGGGGTCGCTCCAGGGTGAATTGAAGCAGGCCTTGGTCGGTGGCAGCGGAGGCGGCGGGAGCGGCTTGCATTGTGGATGGGGCGTGGACGGAACGGCGACGGTCGTAGGGTTCTGGCGCGGGAAGCTCGCCGCGCTCCATGCGGTCCCATGCTTCCAGGACGAGGCGGCGCGTGCGGTATTCGCCGTAGCGCTTCATCTCGTTGGTCTTGAGCACACGGAAGGTCTCGGAGGGGCAGTCGGGGCCCATGACGTCGGCAGGGTCTAGGATGTAACGCAGCTCGTCGCGGGTGAGGCCGTAGGCGCGCGCGTACCAGGCATCGAGTTCTGCGCGAAGGATGGCACGGCGGCCATCGTCCCATGGGAACGGGGGACCATCGCAGCCTAGATCTCGTGCTAAAGGCTTCAGTGCGGAACTCGTGTATACAAGTTCCACTACTCGATGGTTTATGAAGGAGATATCTGTTGAACTGTAGTAGGCGGGCGGCAGAACCGCAAACTGCTTCAGGTAGTTGTACGTTAAATGAGATCCACCGACCTTTAGTCGCGCGATGAAATCCAAGACAACAGCATTCAGGTTCCCAAGAAGTGCTGCAACGCGTTCACGCGGTTCAGCCGTCAACAAGATGATCGGGCAGGTATTGCCTGTCCCGACGAATGGCAAGCAAGTTGTGATCGTCGTGCGCTCGTCAGTGGACCTGCAAATATCGCGGAAGACAATTAGCCAGTCGCTTCTCCACCCTTTCTTATGCAACTGGCTTCGGGCCTCCCCCTCTGGAACCCAGTAGCGCGAGGTCGGCTCGAATGAGGAATCTTGCTTTTCCTTCAAACTAACATCACGACTTTCCACTCCGACATACGTAGACCAGCGATGATCGAACTGGTGAACCATCTTTGCTTCATACAGCGGAACATAACGCTCCGGCCGGTTCCCGGTTGATATCCAGTTTGTATCGTCCCGGATGTATCCGGCTTCGCTCAATTCTTCGCCAGTGCGAAAGAGGCCGCTATCCGAGGTCATATTGAATAGGCCTTGTCGAAACTCGATGCCCCATGGATTCCCGGCCTCGCCGCGTACATCTTCGATCAGCACTGGAACCCGCTCGTAAATCTTGCCCGTTAGCATTGCATCGTATTTTGATCTGAAAATCGGAGCGGTCTTCGTGTTGGGATTGATGGCAGCTATCTCTTCGGATGAAAGCCCAAACCGCGCCTCAGTTCGCTTCGAATCTTCAATGGTGCGCGAGAAGAAACTGAAGTCGGCTGACAACGGGCCGCGATCCTGATCACATAGGGTGAGAAGGCAGAACTTGAATCTCGCATGCCCAATATCATTGAAAAAACCGAGTCCCGTTTGAAAATCGTGCAACGATACGAGGCGGCGTTGTGCCACGATGGTGCCGAAAAAGTCCGCAGTGCTCGCATCTGTTGCAATGCCGGTCGGCACGATGATTCCTGCTCGCCCTCGTTCGCTGACCATCTTCACAAAAAGCTCAGCGAAGAGACTGTAGGTGTTCACCTTTCCTCTGGCGGTAAGATCGAATCTCTCGGATGCACGAGCAAATTCATTGCTTGCTTCAAACCTCCGTTTCTCCGCCTCGTAAGCCGCGAAGATTGAAGGGTTCGTTTGTCGTAGTGTTTCTATTGCTCGCTTCCGCGCGGCCCCAGCTATTTCCGCAATCTCAGGCCAATGTTGAGCGAAGTATTCCTCCTCGCTTAACTGCATGACTTCCCACGGCGGATTACCGAGCACCACATCGAAGCCTCCCCCGGCCATCAAATCCGGGAATTCGAGGGGCCAGTGGAAGGCGCGTGCTTCGATTGCGAGTTGACGTGCGGCGCCGAGGCGTGGCCCATAGACTGTACCGCTTCGCATTGCAGTCCAGACATCGGCGGTGGTGGGCACAAGAGAAGTCTGCAGGTCGAGCGATTGCGCCTCGGTCTTGGGCGTGAGAAAGGCCGCAACGTATAGATCGGCGGCCTGGGCAAGGTTGACCAGACGCGGATCAGAGTGGGCGGAGTGAAAGCGGTCGCGCTTGGCTTCGATCTGCTGGACGGTATCCTCCGGCAGCTCGCGAACGGCTCGCAGAGAGGCGGCGAGCGGAGGCAACGCGAAGGGGCGCGCGGCACTGCCGGAGAAGTCGAAGATTCCAGCTGCTTCGCCTTTGTCGTGCCTGTTGCGGTGGTCGAAGTCGTGGGCGGTGGGATTGTGGTCGCCGGTGAGGGGCTTGTAGGCCGCATCCGGGATGCCCTTGCGGAGAGCCTCGAGTTCAAAGATGCCGAGCAGGGAGTCACCGACTCGTATATTTCCGTCAAGGAAACCGAGGGGTTTGCCAGGCTCTACAGTTTCGATCCAGAGGGCGACGCGGGCAAGTTCGACGGCCATGGGGTTGCGGTCAACACCGTGGATGCAGCAACGCACGGCATCACGGAGGGCGCGGCGGTAGTCGGCTGTGGAGGGAAGGCCGCCGGTGCGTGCGCGGGCAACGCGGGTGGCGATGCGGCGAGCTGCTGCGAGAAGGAAATGGCCGGAGCCGCATGCGGGATCAATGACGGAGACGGCGAGCAGAGCGACAGGGGCATCCTCAGCTTCGCTCTCGACGCGATCGAGGACTGGATCGAGCGCGCTGTCGAGCAGGGCCTGCACAAGGCTGTCGGGTGTGTAGTAGCTGCCGGTCTTCTTGCGCTCGTTGCCTTTGGTCTCGAGACCCTCGGCAAAGTCGAAGCCGCGGCCGTCGAGTGTTAGGTGAGGAGTTAGTTCGAGCAGCCCTTCGTAGACGGAGCCGAGTTCTTCGGTCTCCATGTCGCGCCAGTTGACTGGGACAATGACGCTGTCGTCGCGGAGCCAGGCGAGGCGGAAGATGGCTTCCATGAGGGCTCGGTTCGAAAGACGGGCAGATTCGAGGCTGGGAGTGCCGTGCTGTTCGAAGAGGCCGCCAAGGGCGGGCAGAGCAAGTCGCGGTTCGCCGTTGGCTAGGGCGCGAAAGACGATGAGCAAACCCTCCCAGCGGTCGTGGAACTGATCCCAGCCGCTGCGGCGAATGGCACGATCTCGCAGAGCGCCGAGAGAGTAGCCTTCGGCGTAGACCTTGCGGGCCTGGTCTGGTGCATCCGGCGGATGGAGGAGACCGCGGTCTTCTGCCGCAAGCAGGAAGATGAGGCGATAGACGAGGCGAAGCAACTCATTGAAAAACTGCGGCAGCAGCAACCGGCCACTGGTGAGCCGGTCGCGCAGATCGGTGTTCGCCGCATTTGAAAGAAATCCGTTGCCGAGAGCGAGCAGGGCTTCTTTGACGCCGATGCTGAGTCGCGCGCGGGCGACCAGGCCTTCTTTGCTGCCGGTCTCGCGCCAGCGTTCCAGAGCACAGTCGGTAGCAGGGCTACCTGGTTGACCGAAGCGGCTGGCATGAACAATGAGCCATAGCGCGGCAAAGCCGGCGAAGTCCTCATTTTCGAAGATCTGTCTCAGGTTGGCTTCTAAATAGGCCGGGCGAGTAAGGCTCTGGTTGTCACGGAGAAGACGGAGGCGCTCGCCGTTGCAACAGAGTCCCCAAAGGGCGTTGTCTTCGGCATTGAGCCATTCCTGCAGCGAAGATGCGGCGGAGCGGCGACGATCATGCGACAGGTTGGCACTGGCGTGGTCGAGGTCATCGCCAGGCGCAACAACGACGACAGGAACGCGGCCCTTCAGGGCTTCAAGACTGAGGATGTATGTGCGTTCGTTGTGGACTCTGGGCCCTGTGACCGGCTCGATGTCCGCGAAGCCGAACACGTCGCGCAAGAGTTCCTGGGTAAATCGGATGGCAGACTGCTGGGACGGATGGGCGCCTGCAAAGAGTTCGCGGAAGAGAGCTTGGCCAATGCGAAAGTAGCGCGCTGTTTCGTCGCGAAGGGTGAGCCCCTTGGGGATGTGGTAGTCGGCGTCGGTCTGGGCCGTCGCCTTGCGCTCCGCCACGGCGGCAAGCTTGGCAGGAGAGATGAGAGAGCCTTCGAGGCTGATGGCGTCGAACGCGAAATCTGACTTGCGGACGCGAGCCATGCTAGACGCCTCCCGGGATGAGCACGAACAGGCCGACTACGTCGGCGGGGAGGACAGGCTCAACCGTCACTCTCGGGACGCCGCCGGTCTGCGACAAAGCGGACCGGACGCGATCATGATCCTGGAGCAGGGCGGCGGCGCGCTCGCGGCTGTAAGCGGCGATGGGGCCGTCGCTTTGCAATGCCAACTGCACGCGCTCGCGAGCCTGGGTAAGAAATCGGTCGCGAGCGGATGGGGCGAGATTGTCGCTGGCGGGTGTCTCCAGCAACTTGAATGCTTCGTCGCCGCTCACGTAAGTATCAAGCTGGGTGCCCGAAAACGCGAGAGCTCCGGCCTCTTCCACTAGGAGCAGTCGGTCTTTGCGACCATGCACGATAAGTTTGAACCGAAGCCGCAGGAGAACCAGCGTGGTCATGGTCTGGACCGCGAGGGAGGGCCACACGCCGGTGCGGCCTAGAGATGGAACGGTGGAGTCTCCCTGATGAAGCGCTCCTTCGAGGAGAAAATCGGCGAGAACGGCGGTCATGGGATGACTGCGCACGACGACTTCTGTTCCGGCGGGGCCAGGTTCCTCGAAGACAATGCGCCGGGTACCTTCCAGCCCGCGCGCCGCGAGCCGCTCGCGCAGGGCTAGCGGGAGCGCATCGAGATGGGCCAGCGAGACTCCGCCGTTCGCCTCATCAAGAGGTGCGTTCAAACGGCTCATGGCTCGTTGGAGGAAACGGCCAACTTCCGCAGGACCTCCAAGGAGACTTCGCCAACGATGCCACTCAGGAGCCACTTCTTCTGGGCGGATGGTGTTCTGCGCAAAGCGGGCGCGTGAGCGACTCTCACCTTCTTCCGCGTCACGCCAGCGAGCTTCCATCTGCGCCGAGTCGTGAGAGAGATCGATGCCGAAGTCCAATCGCATTTGCTGCGTTCTGCCCTTGCGCAGGAGGACCGCGTTCATGAGCGCACCGGCGACGGCCGAACGTTGCTGTGGGAGCGGAACGGTGACGCCTGTGGCCTGCCGAATGGCTTCTGCCTTGCGAAGTATGACTTCGAGCACTGCGCCGTCGATAGCACTGTCTGGGGAATATAGAAGCACGGAGCGGACGATCTTCGCGGGTTGACCAAAGCGGTCTACGCGGCCTTCCCGCTGTTGATGGCGGGTTGGGTTCCATGACAGGTCGTAATGAATGACCGAGTCGAAGAGATGCTGGAGGTTGATCCCTTCAGAGAGGCAGTCGGTGGCAACGAGAATTCTCTGCTCCGCCTCAGCCATGGATTCGACGCGGGCGCGGCGGTCCTCTGGCGTGAGAAGCCCGGTGACAACATCGATGCGCAGCTTTGGAAATGCCTTGCGTAGTCCGGCTGCAACATGTTCGGCCGTTGCAATGAATCGGCAAAACAATATTGGATTGGCCTTCTCAGCCAGTATTGGCCGGAGGAGGGCGATGATGGTATTGAGCTTGGGATCGGCGGTGCGTGTGAGTCGCTCGGCCTGTAGTACCAATGCACTCAGCTGTGCATCGTCAGCAACGATCGAAGCGGGTTCGACATCGAGGCCGTCTGCTTCGTCTTCGTCACACAACTGCTCTTCGAGAACGTCTACGTCGTTCAGACGTGTCCGCAGCGTGCTCAGGGCGGCTGAAGGAGAGGATCCGACGCAGCGCATGAGGGCAAGGGTGCTCCAGAATGCGAGCCTGCGACGGTGTTGATCAGGGCCGGCGCCTTCGACGACGCCGAGGCAGTATTCGAGCACCGCATCATGGAAGGCTTGGTGGTCGCCATTGAACCGATAGATTTCCTCTCTGCTCAGATGCTTTGGAAATGAGCGCTCCTCACCCCACTCGCGCCCGGTGATGTCAATGCGCCTGCGCTGGACGAAGTGCCTTGCGAGGCGTCGGCGGCCAGCTTCATCTTCGAGAGAGCCACTGGAGAATTCAGGATTCACCAGTCCAAGTAGTCGGTCGAAGGCGTCTTCATCGCCGCTGTGAGGCGTGGCGGTCAGCAACAGCAAGTGGCGCTGTTCGTCGTCTGCGAGTCTCTTCAAAAGCTCAAATCTCTGCTGGCGTCCCATGTGGGTTCCTACACAGGCATGGGCCTCGTCTACGATGACGAACTGGGGGCAAGCGCGAGCGAAACTCTCGCGACGTTTTTCGGCCTTTATATAGTCAAGGCTAACGACGGTGTACGGGTTCGCCCCGAATAGCGTCTGCGATGCTGCGAGTGTTCGTTCAAGTCGGGCAGCTGACGAGGAGGTGATGGCAACAGCATCTATGTCGAACTTGGCACGAAGTTCCGTCGTCCATTGATCGACAAGTTGCGGCGGACAGAGGATCGCAAAGCTTTCCACCTCTCCACGGTCGATCAACTCACGCAATATCAAGGCGGCCTCAATGGTCTTTCCAATTCCGACGTCGTCGGCGATCATCAGCCGCACTGTGGCAAGGCGGAGGGCCATGAGGAGAGGAACCAATTGATAGGCGCGAGGCTCGAAAGCCACCCGAGAAGCAGAGCGGAATGGTCCCGCGCCGCGGCGCAGCGAAAGCCGCAAGGCCTCCGCGAGAAGGCGGCCGGCGTCCTGGGTTGCCAGATCATCCAGTTTCGGAAGATCAAATCGCGCGGGCACGACCGGTTCGGACTCAAGCGCGGGGTCAAGCAGTTGAATGTCAGATTCGCTGCCGGTCAGCGGCCGGAGACAAAGCAAGCCTGGGTACGCAGATGGAAGGGATACCCATTCCCGTCCGCGCGCTTGCACCAGATCTCCTGGAGCAAATGCTGCGGTCATACTAAGTCTCCTAACAGTTTTGCCAACTGGAGCGGCGATTCGGTGGGAACTTCCTTCGGAAGAGTAAAAACGGTGAACGCCATTGATTCGAGTTTGGCAACCACCTCCGCTGAAACACCATCCGGCACCGCTACGACTCGGTGCTCCCGCCATACCAACGTGAGGTCCACGTCATCGACGATCAACGGCTTGTCGGAAGGCTTGGCTAGTCCCCACGCCTCAATCGCTTCAACCCAGGGTTTCAGCCCGGCCGGCGGTGCCTTCTGTCTCTCCTCAATATGAACGGTTGAAGCAGCAAGCCTTAGAAGCAAACGGCAAGCTTCGGAGTCGGTTCGGTCAATGCATTCGTGGTCGGGCTGATTGTAATACGACAAAAGGCAACGATAGCAGCCCTTTACGCACCTTGCATCGGGATCGGTCGTCAATTGGCTGGGATCTTGAGCAGAGATTGCGGCATCAAGATTCTCATAATGCATAAGCTCCAGGGCCGCTCTTGCAACTTCGGCAAGCTTGCCAGGCTCTTGAATGACCCGGCTCAGCACTCCTGCTCCGCCCTCGGTGGCTTCGTAGACGAGGATCGCATTTCTTCGGTCTCGCGATGGAACCGGCTCTGTGTAAGTCTCGCCCTCTTCCAACTGAAAGGTGAGTTCCAAACCACGCAGAAGCGCATGCTGCAGGGTCGCAGCAGTGACCTCATTCGGGTGCGTATCCGGAAAACGCAGAAGGACTGCGTTCTTGTTGTCCTGAACAATCGGGACTATCCTCTGCGGTGGCGCAACTTCGGGGTCGACTTCTCCGTTCTCGACCTCGTCTTCCCCTTTTGTCCACCGACCGTTCGAAGTGTTGATGAAGAAACCCAAAAGGCTCCGTTCCTTGCGGCGGCGCAGGCCCTTATTGATCCGGCTTATCAGTGCTCCTGGAGCGTAGTCGAGAAGCAGCGTGGGCTTTCCGTCCAATTTGGCGCAAGCCGACAGGACATCAAGCGTTCCCTCCCGGATAGACCACGAGAAAACAGTCTGGATATCGAATCCTTGCCGCTGCCGGTCCTCGTCGTTCGAAGTAATCCGGAGAGCCGCCTGGGTCTCCACATTGTCGATTCTCAGAATGTCACGAATCGGATCAACTCCGGAAAGACTAGCTCGGCAGCTAACACACCGCTCAACTTCTACATCGTGAGCCGCACCGCATTGGTCGCAAACATAGAGGGTCTCAGTGGGAATTCTTCCGGCATCTTCCAGCTGGCGTCCTGGCGGCAACTTCGCTTTCGTGACCCTGTATGCGCGCCCCTCATGGTAAATGAGACTTCTCGGTCCGAACTCCGCAATTGCCAAGAATCTGGCTCTCTGCAGGTAGGTAGCCTTGCTGGCGCCGACTCCTGCCGGCACATAGGCGTAGAGCGGCAAGCGCGGGAAGTTGTACCCAGGTAGGAATCCCTCTGTTGCCAGATAACGATATGTATAGAAGTCGGATCCGGTCGACGAAGTGCCGCGCTCAAGCAAGGCAATCTGCTCGTTTGCCTGCAGTTGCTCGGACCGTACCTCTCGCCGCTCCTGTGCGGACAATCCCCGCATCTCGGAGCGCCTGTTGGCTTCGGTGAGTTGCCGTCGCGCACTTTCATAGAGCTGTCGCCAGCGTGAAAATGCCCGGTCAAAACGCTCTGCCGCATGGTCGCTGCACGCCGCCGCAAACGCGTCCCGGTCCGCTGCCCATGGCGCCTTATCTGCTGGAAGCTCATTGGCAACACCCGCGAGAACCCGGAGCATGCCCGCTTGTGCGCGCTTGGTCAGGGCGGATGCCTTGATTGCATTCCCCAATTCATGGATGAGTGGAAGCCCTTCCAACTCAAGGTTCAGGACATGGGGAATATCTGGCATCAGTTCCTGGCGGGACTCAGCAAGCCAGACAGCATGAAGATGGGATTCGATCAGGTCGCGATTAGCCAATTCCAGAGACGGTGCCTTAACAATCCCGCTGACCATTTCCTGTGGCTTCGAGAAGTAGTGCTGGTCGTGTGGGCTCTGGGCGGCGCAGTAGGAAATCACCAACGCAGCCTGACCCGATCTTCCGGCACGTCCAGAGCGCTGAGCGTAGTTGGCCGGTGTAGGTGGGATGTTGCGGAGGTAGACCGTGTTCAGCGCGGAAATGTCTACACCCAACTCCATTGTCGGTGAGCAGAACAGAACCGGTAGAAATGAGTTGGTTTCTTCCGGCAGCCATTTTTTCGGAGTCTCATTGAGCTCTTTGCGGTCATCGGCTCCAAAGCGGAATCTGAACTCACGCCATTGGCGGCGCTCCTGGTCCACTTGCGCTGTATGCTCTCGCCCCTCGAAACCAAACAGCCCTTCCCCGCCCCTCTCCAACATCTCAGCCAAGGATTCATATAGCTGAACGAAGTACCGGTTGCCTGAAGACCCATCACTTGCAACCTCGCCACCAACAAGCCGTACGGCACCGGCGTCGAGTTGCCACCCTTCAACATCGAAGCTGGTTCCAACGCGTCGGACATACCCGTACCTCTCAGCGGCGGAGAGCATGGCAATGAGGGTCGGGGCGTACTCGCTCGCAGCGAGCCGGCGGTTCCATATGTCGGCGCTCCTCATTTGGCGTGCCAAATTGCTGCTCGGACCGGCCTTCACAATCAGCCCATCGTCGCGCACGCCCGCCTGAACTGGAGTAAGGATGAGAGCGGCGGCTCTGCGAAGATCTTCGCGCTGAGGGACGCTCCATGGCTCGCGCAGGTGCTGCTGAGATGCGACTGCCAGTGTCTCAATACTGGTTTGCTGGAGTGCCTCGGCCGTAACGGCCAAACCCCGGCGCAGGATGTCGAAAAGACTGCGGAATGCCCTTTCTCGGATTTCAGGCGATGCTTCACGCAATGCAAGCGGCGCACCATCGAAAAGATCCCGTTCCGAGATGAACTCATCAAGTCCGGGGTAGTTTGCCTTGACCAGTCCCAATTCCTCGAGATTCGGGTTAGTGTATCTCCACCCTCGACGCTGGTCGGCCCAAATCCGATGAGTCAGGACCTGGCCAATCGTTCGCTCCGCCTCCATTTGCCGCATACCGATGGCATCGGGGTCAGCCATCCATTCCTTGCGCCTATCCTTATTGGAAGCAACGAACCCCAGCTTCTGCCGAACACGAGTACCGAAATCCTCTTGGCCCAGACCTGCGGGTCCAGTGGACCTTGCCGCGGCAAGAATTGCGCCGCGTAGCAACGAGACGAACACGAAATCGTTGAAATGACCTGCCTGCAATGCGGCATCCTGACGATTGTCAGTAAAGGCCAGAAGCTTGCGTTTATCCATCTGGAGTTTGCGCGCAGGCTCGTTCATCCAGCGAAGTGCGCTCGAAGCAAGGACCGTTGTGGCCGAACTCCGGCCCTCGGCTGACAGGCCGGCCAGCTTGTTGATTTCCCGGGCCTGGGATGCAGGTTGGTCTTTGCATGCCGGACAAAAGCGGAACTTGCCCGGAATAAACCAGGCTGAGATTCCTTTTCCGCTAATGGCGCCGGAGGCATTTACCGTGATCGCTTCAAGTTCGAATTTTCTCTTGTCGGTACGAATCCTATCGACACCACCTCGCGATTCACGCCATTCCTCTGGATAGTCCTCCGGATTCCCGGCGAATTGGAAATCCTCGTCGTTCTCTCGAAGCGGAACAATGTATCCGGCCCGTATGGAGGGATCCGCATCGTCCAAGGGAGTTTCGTCGATCGCTCGCGGAACAGCCCTCTCAGTGCCTCCATCCTTGATGAGAGACACGGGATGGAATTCCTGCCCGCACCGGCGGCAGAAGAACATCGAATACAGCCGGGCGTCCGGGAGGTCGGGGTCAAACCTTTGGCCGTCGAGAGTCACCTGCCGCTTCTTCTCCCCCAGCAATGTCGCATAGACTTGGCCTGCACCCGACACGAACCGATGGAGTTTGAATGCCAGGAAGGCCCGATTTCCGCTCCCGCCTCTTTGTGAAGCGGGTTGGCTCATTAGGGTGAGCATTGCCTGCAGGCGCAATTTGCAGACCCCCGGATCCCTTTCAGTGAATTCTGAAAGCCGCTGAGCGGCAGCCGCAAGAGTGGTTGGCACTCGCCGCGAGAGCTTCTGACCATCCTCAAGCCCAATCTCCACGAACTCGAAACCCTGCTGGGCGAACGACTCGCTGACGAAAACGCCGTTCTCCGCGCCGCGCGCTCGCTGGTTGCGTGGGGAATCGAACTGGTGGTCGTTTCCATGGGAAAAGACGGAGCCTGCTTCGTCACCGCCGAACGTGAGGTAATCGCCCGTCCGCCGCACGTGGAAATTCACGGCAGCACCGTAGGTGCAGGAGACGCAATGGTCGCAGGCATCGTTTCCGCGCAACTTCGCAGCCTGCCGCTGGACGACTGCGCCCGCCTATCCACCGCGTTTTCACTGAACGCACTCACCCGAAGCGAAAGCAACCACAACCCCCGCGAAGCGATTGCGGAGGCCGCGAAAAAAGTCAGCTTGGTTTGAACCGTGCTTATCCGGTTGTCACCCAAAGCCCTTTTGGGGTCACATCCAATCGCCACTAACCGACATGGCAGAAATAAACGTGGTCCACAAAGTCAACCACAGTGCCAGGGCTGAGATGGCAACCGCCAGCCAACGATTGCCTGGGGTGCGCCAAACAACGAAGGCTGCCCACACAATATTTCCAAAGGCAACTGTGCAGACGAGAAGGATCGGCCACATCGGAGCTTCGCGGTGATGGTCAGAGTGTTCCATAACCGTCCCGCACAGTAGCACTAGGAGCGGTGCAACGAATGGGGTGAGCAAAAGTAGAGCACGGCTTGCGGTGACCGTGGCGAGATTTTTCCAAGCCGTCAAGGCAATGGCTGCGACAATCGTTGCTGTC
>Ga0118677_10009351_pt1 | contig 15332 bp, 13 predicted proteins | sample AliMusrvi5mmetaG_FD_86154 | JGI IMG/M metagenome (GOLD analysis project Ga0118677, IMG submission 86154)
CTGGTACGCTCCCCTCGCCTCCGCAGGCGCACAAACGCCCCCCGGCCCGCTCCACCAGGCGATAAACGCGCCCACCACGCTGGGAACAATAACGCCGCTCACGCAGTAGAAAAAGCTCTCCACCCCGAAATAGTAGTTGCGGTAGCCGTCGTGCGTGCAGACAAGCGCCAGGTAGTTACGGTTTGCCCAGTGAAAGCCCGTCGCCAACCCCATCAGAAAGCCCATTCCGATGATTCGTTTCCACGTCAGCTCGCCCATGCCGGTCATCGCGGCGAGCACCGCGCCGCACAAGACGATGCCGAAGGCGTACAAGTGCGCGAAACTCAACCGCCCTACCAGAAACCGGTTCAGGAGAAAGGCGAAGGGGATGCCCGCATACAGTGCGAACTGGAAGGCCATCACGTGGTTCACATCCCGCGTGTTGCGCATGATGAGCGCGTACACGAAGATACTGATCACAGGGATGGCGAAGACCGCCATAGACGAGGTGCACAGCATGAGTCTCGCGTTCCGCGGCAACGAACCGAACAGCGCCCACTCTCTGCGAAAAAATGAACGCAACCGCGAGACCATTCAGTCCTCCTACCCACCCGCCGACTCGGCCAAAAACGTCCGCAGATTTTCTGTCGGCACGCCCGGAGGCAGTCCGCCTCCGCAAGAAAAAATCACACGCGAATAGTCGCGTTTCAGCGCCTGCTTCATCTCAGCCACACATCGCCGCACGTCACCGGGCGTGCCTGCCGCCAGCACGTCGCGCGGCGGAATGTTGCCCAACAGCGCAACCTCGGAGCCGACCAGTTCCCGCATCTCGGCGATCGGATGTTCAAAACCGAAGTTGAACAGATTGACGCCCGCACTCGCCAATTGCGTTGCACAGCTTAAACCATTGGCGTCATTGTGAAAGAAACGGATGTCACTGTCAATCGCCGCATAGACTCGTTTCAGACACGGCATCGCGAAAGTCGCCACGTCCTCCGGACCGAGGAAGCCCACGATGTCGTCCAGAAGCAACACGCCACGGATCGTCGGGATCGCAGCCGCCTGAGCCTTGATCCAGTCTTCCAGAAACTCCGTGATCACATCCAGCATCGCACGCGTGCCCTCCGGGTCGAGCTGCATCGCCATGAGAAATTCGGTTGTGCCCATCAGAAACGAAGCGATATTCAGCGGCCCGCGCGCCACCGCAAAGCGGATCGCATGGCCTTCGGCCTCGATCGCCGGACGCGTGCTCATCAGCCGCCGCAACACGAATGGCAACAGGCCTGCCGAATGCACATCGGGCTTCGTCAGCGCAAGTGCCTTTTCCATGTCGCGGCAAATGGGTTCGGCGAACGGCAGCTCGTGCTCGTGCCAGACCAGCCGTGACCCGAACGCCGAAGGCTCCGTGCACATGCCGTACTCCGACCAGAAGCCCGGCAGAAAAATCGCATCAGGAAACATCCGTACAGCCGTCAGGTTGGTCTCCAGCCAGACCGCTTCCGAACTGTAGTAGTCCAAAATCGAGGCCTTGCCCGTCCACTCCGGCAGCCAAGGGCTGTCCGCGATGAAGCCGCACAGCGGCTTCTCCAAACGCTCACCCTTCACCACAGCCAATAACGTTTCCCACTGTTTCTGCGTCATGTGTTATCCCCGTCTCATTTCTGCCGGCTCAGCTTATACGCTTCCATGGTTGTGCGGTACTTCTGCAACATATTCGGCACCTCCCAAGAAGGCATCACACCTGCGTCCAGATACCCGAGATACTTTTCAGCGACCTGTCCGAAATGCGCCTCGTGGCCCACGTGGTAAGCTGGCGGCACAGCAACCTCCCAGCCCGCCGCAACCTTCTTCACGGCAACGCCCGGCCACAGCTTTTCAGCCGCCGCCACCGCACGCTTCAGAGGCTCGTCCAACGAGGCAGGATCAACTCCCGGACGCGGCTCAAGATAAAGCACCGGCTTGTAGCCCTGCGCCTCGCCTTGGCGGATGATCGCCGAAAGTTTCTTGCCCCGCATCAGAGAATAGTGGGTGTCGCCCGCACTGGCTGGCGCCTCATAGTTCCAGATCACAGACACTTTGGCATGAACGCCGCGCAGCGTGTAAGTGAACGCGCCGTTGCAGGGCAACTGCAAACCGCCTGCCGCGTCCTTGTACATCAGGAGATAGTCCGGATAGTTCGCAACCGATGTCGCGCGAGTGAACTGCTCCTGCGACACGGCTGTCTTCCACGTCTTCGCGCTCAGAACCTTCACTTCCCCGTCGGCGATCACCTGTTCCGGGAACAGTTCCCATTGCACCAGATCCACCAGATGCGTCGTGACGTCTACGATACCTTCCCCCTGCTGCTTGACGTCGAAGAACCAAGGCGGACGCTGCAACGGCACGCCAGCCACCTGCTTGAAGAAGTGATGCACGCTTTCCTTGGTCACCGATGGATCATCCGGCGTGCCGGCATCCATGCCGCCGAACAGATCAGGACATTGCGAAAAGTGCCGCTGCAACTGCGTGGTGATCTCGTACCGCTCAGTCATGATGTCGCACAGCATCAGCCGCTTCTCAGCCGCAATCTTGAACGCCTCTTTCAGCAGCTCGAGATCCGGAGGCGTAATCGCCATCGGTTTGTCCGCGAGCACATTGAAGCCAGCCCTGACGCTCTCCAGGATGTACTGCGCCTTCTTGGCGTTGTTGCCGGAGATCACGACGACGTTGCCCTTCTTTTCCTGCACCATCCGCTGCAGGAAGCCGTCGCCCGTATACACCTGCTCCTGCCACGCCGTCGGCTGTTCCGGCCGCGTGTTGAAGCCTTCGACGCGCTTCAGGTGCAGGGCCACATCGGACCCTCCGGGCGCGTAGACGTGTACTTCCGGCGCGACTCTCGGATACATCCTCTTCTGCACCAGCGCCGCATGGAAATGCCCGGGGTCCAAGGTGAGCAGTCGAACCGGAGGAAGTCCCGCATATGCGGCAAACTTTTCGCCGATTCCCGCCTCTTTGTGGTCCCCGGTGAACACCAGCACGCGGTAACGCAGCCTGAGCTTATCGCCTTTGGCCAGCGTCGTCGCCACGCCGTTCGTCGGCCAGAACATCGGCGTCGGCGAGAAGAAGCCGTAGTCGCGCGTAAACCAGGGCGACGGATACCACGGGTTCTCCGGGTGCTGCAGGATCGCCATCCCTTCAGCCACACCCGACCCGCGCCGGCCGCTGCAGGCCATCCAAGGCGAGGCCTTGCCGAAGGTGCCCTTCTCTCCGCTCTCGCCTTGCGCGTTGACCATGGTTCCGCCGCACTTGACGCTGAGGTCGGGATCCATCCTCCCGCTGAAGAACGAGTGGTTGGTCTTCTTGATCACCACATTCGTGAGCGCCTCCAGCGTCACATCGAAGTCGATCTGTCGCAGCGCCTTCGAAGGGGCGCTGATCACGATACGCCGCGAATCCCGGAACGGCTGGTCCGCGTCTGGCCGCGTCCAGTTGCAGGTGTCCGTAATGACAATCTCTTTGCCGGTTGCCGACTCCAGCACCGCGCCTTCGGAGATGATCTGACCGCGCTCCAACCCCTCCTGCCAGTAGTTGCCGCCATTGACTTGGTCACACCCGAAGAACAGTGAACTGTGGTGCGGATACTCGCCGTTGCGCATCGACGTCACGGACGCTCCAGAAGGCCCATTCACAGGGAAGAAGAACGGATACTTCTCCTCCTGCGAGAACCGGTAGCTGGTGAAGAATGCCCCGTCGACCGTCACGTCGATCCGCGAACCGATCTTCACGGCCTTCAGGCTTTGCGCCTGCGCCACAGAGGCCACAGTCGCAAAGGCTGCGAGAGAAAAAAGCAGTTGTTTTTTCATTTTTAGTAATCGAAAGAGTCGAGTTTCGACTTCATCGACTCACTCGACTCCATCGCTTTCTCGATCGCTCATGCGTTAGGCCTTCTTGTTCAGCCGCTCGTATGCACGTCGCGTACCGTACGGCGCGCGCTCCTCACGTGCCAGCATGGCGTTGGCAGCATCGTCGTTGACGAATTTCTCGGCTGCGGGATCCCAAGTCAGCTTGTGTCCGAGCTTCATGCCGATGTGCGCGAGCAAGCACGCGCTACACGAGCGGTGGGCCACTTCGGGCGTCACAATCGCGTCGGCTCGCGTGCGGATGCAGTCGATCCAGTTCTGATGATGATTGCCGCGATGCTTGTAGAGGTGCACCTCGTTCGCGCCGATCTCGCCCTCAAGCAGTTTCGGGTCACTCGCGTCCAACGCCTTCAGCGGCTTGCCCGGCGCCACCGGATCGGACGCTGTCATCTTAGCGGGGCCGCGGCTCACGAATATCCAGCCCTTCTCCCCGATGAAACGGACGCCGTTCGGGAACTTATCCCACACGCGCATCGGGGTGCCGTCGGCATAGGTCAGCGTTACGTCATAGGCCCCATGCACATCCCACAGTCCGCCAGTTAGGAACTCGCCTTTGCCCTCGACCGTCACAGGGCCCGTATGCTCCCACCCCATGCCCCAGTGCGCGATATCCAGATGATGCGCGCCCCAGCCGGTAATCATGCCCGCGCCGAACTGCTCGCACCGGAGCCAGCCAGGACGCGAACCCAGCTTCGTATCGCTCTGCGAATGCACCCGGTCTTCGGTGTAGTAAACCTTCGGCGTCGAACCCAGCCACATCTCGTAATTCAGGTTCTTCGGCACCGGCATCTCGTCCTTCTTGCCGCCAGCGGGATCGCCCGGCAACCCGATCTCAATCGACTTGATCTTGCCCAGTCGTCCGTTGCGCACCAGCTCGCACGCACGGTGGAACTGTTCGCTCGAGCGCTGCTGCGACCCCAGCAGGAAGACCCGCTTGTTCTCGCGCAGCGCATTGCTGAAAATCCGACCCTCGGCGATCGTCAGCGAGGTCGGCTTCTGCATATACACGTCTTTGCCCGCAAACGCCGCCTCAACAGCCGGCTCACTGTGCCAATGGTCGGGCGTCGAAATCGCGACCGCATCGATGTCCGACCGCGCGAGCATTTCCCGGTAATCCTGATACAGCTTCAGGTCGACGGATGTTTTCTGTTTGGCATACAGCCCGTCGATGAACTCCTTGCCCAAAGCCATACGCTTTGTATCTAGGTCGGACAGCGCCACGTAGCGGACGCCCTTGCACGCCTGGATGCCAGGCACATCCATGGACTTCGCGATACGGCCGAAACCGATATGCGCCACCTGAATCATCTTGCTGGGAGCATCCGCCCCCAACACCCACGATGGGATGATCGCCGGAAACCCCGACACACAGACCCCCGCTGCTGCCGCTTTCACAACTCCCCTCCGAGTGCACTGTGCCATGGTCGCGTCCTTTCCAAAATAAGGTAATTAGCGTCAAGTATAGCCATTGCGTGCGGAAAAGCCTATTGCATATTTCGTTTTCAAAAGTGCAGGATTTCGGCAAACGCGCACACAGGTAGCAACTGGCTGCCGGGCCGTTATGGCGCAAAGATAAGCGAACATATTTTGGAGTGCGGTGGCAAGCGGTATTCCGCGCGTAATCGGTTGGTGGCAGGGGGCGCGAGGTGAGTGCGTTTCATGTGCGGAGCGTCTGGGAGGGCGGGCGCCCTCGCCCGCCTAGCGAAAGCCCGCGCAAGGCTGGCGCGCAGCCCAACGTGGAACAACCGTTTGCGGACTGTCGCGTCACCCACGTTGTTGCGGGCGGGGGCGCCCGCACTCCCAGTCTTGCGACACGCTTTCATCGGAAACGCGCCCATCTCGCATACCCGCTCTCATCAACTGATTATAAAATGCGCGACACCGCTTTTCTTGTGCAGACCGAGGAAGTTGGGCGGAAACATGAGTGCTGAAACCTATGGACCGGGATTGCTCGTGGAGACAGAGAGAGATAAGGGTGTTAGATTAGGGAGATCGATTAGGCGCAAGACACCCCTTATCTTTTCCCTTTTTCTGTCACTTTTCCGCCACACACCCTTTTCAATCACCCCCCCTTATTCTATTGCGCTTGGAAGTCCTATCCTTTAACTTATACGTGTATTTTATGGAAAGGGCGCTGGGCATCATGATGAGCGGAAACATGTCCCGGGCTGCACGCCGTCAGACTCAGAGCCTTCGGCGGTGGTGTTTATTGGCGCTCCTGCTGGTGACGCCGGCTGCGTTGCTGGCGGACGATTTCCTTTACGAAATCAGGGGCTCTGTTCTCTATATCACCGGCTACACCGGACCCGGCGGCGCGGTAACCATTCCCAGTACGCTGGACGGACATCCGGTTGAGGCTATCGGCGAGTGGGCGTTCGAGAGTTGTTCGAGCCTGACGAGTGTCACGCTTCCCGACAGTGTGGCAACCATCGGGGGTTATGCGTTTGAGAGTTGTAACCGTTTGGAGAAGGTCATGGTCGGCAGCGGGGTCACCTTCATTGACGACTGTGCGTTCGCGTACTGCCCCAACCTGACCAGCGCGATCTTTCCCGGAAATGCTCCGGCGTTCGAGGGGGATCTCTTTTCAGGCTCTTCTGCGGTGACGGTCTATCGCCTGATGGAGGCAACGGGCTGGGCTGACTATTTTTCCGGACGGCCCGTGGAGATTAGCGATTACACATACACGCTTGAGTACAACGGATGTGCAATTACGCGGTATACGGGCAATGGCGTTAACGTTGCCATCCCGTTTAAGATTAAAGGCTATCGCGTTCACTGGATCGGTGAGGGAGCGTTCCAAAACTGTTCCAACCTGACCAGCGTCATTGTTCCTGGATGCGTCGCCTCTATTTTACCCCATGCGTTCCAAGGGTGCGTCAGCTTGAAGAATGTCACGCTCTGCGCGCCAAGAGCCCTCGAACTGGGAACGGAGGCCTTCGCCGGCTGCACGGGGCTGACCGAAGTCGCTTTTCTGGGCAATGCGCCACAACAGGTCGGGGATGGCGTTTTCGACGGAAGCCCCCGCGTCACCGTCTATTGCCAGCCCCGCGGAATCGGCTGGGAGACAACGCTGGCGGGCTGCCCGGTCGTCCGGCTGCCGTTCAACTATTCGGTGTCGCTGCGCGGCGAAGCAACCTTTTGCGGCTTCGGCCTTTCTTCCTCGGGCGACCAGACGGTTCCGAAGAGTGTGGGAAGATATCCCGTCACCCGCATCGGCGGTCTGGCTTTCCTGAATGCTGCGGGCTTGACCCGTATCACGCTTCCTGAAACGATCACCGGTGTCGGGATTGGCGCGTTCTTAGGATGCTCCGGGCTTGAGGAGATCGTCTTGCCCGAAAGCGTCACGGCGATCGAAGGTTATGCGTTTGCAGAGTGCACAGGGGTGAGACGCGTCGCGTGGGGTCAGGGCATCAGGAGCGTGGGTGTCGGCGCCTTCTCCGGCTGCAAGGGGCTGACGCACTTCGCGCTTCCCTCCAGCGTCACCAAAGTCGGGTCGTGGGCATTTTCCGAGTGCGTCGGGCTGACCGGGATCGGGATTCCGGCCGCCGTAACCGACATCGGGGACTTCGCGTTCTCCGGTTGCGTAAGGCTGTCGGCGATCTCACGGTTGATCCCGCCAGTGCGAATTACAGCAGTCGGGACGGCGTTCTGTTCAACAGGGACGGGACCTCGCTGATACGATGTCCCGGCGGCAAGAGCGGCCCTTATGTGATCCCCTCCGGAACGGTGAACCTAGCAGACGAGGCGTTCGTGGACTGCTATGGCGTGACCCGCATCGGCCTGCCAGCCAGCGTCGCCCGTCTGGGAGCGAATGTCTTTGAAGGGTGTGAAAGTCTGACGGCGATTGAGGTGGATGCAGCCAACGCCGCCTACGCCGGTCAGGAGGGCGTATTGTTCAGCCGAACGCTTGGGACGCTGGTGCGTTATCCGCCCGGTAAAACGGAAGTCTCGTTCACGGTTCCTTCCGGCGTCACCGGCATCGACGATGGCGCGTTCGAGGGCTGCTCCAGTCTGGCGGAAATCACGATTCCGGCCAAGGTTAACAAGATCGGCAAGGACGTCTTCGAGGGCTGTGACGCCTTGGAATCGATCCTGGTGGATGGAAACAATGGGGCCTACGCCAGTCAGGACGGGGTTCTCCTGACGGCGGACCGACAGAGTGTCATCCGATGTCCGCCTGCCAAGGCGGGTGACTATGCCGTGCCCTCCGGAATCACCTGTATTCGAGGTTCCGCATTCAGCAACTGCCGGCGTTTGACCCGCATCACCCTCCCGGCCTCGTTCGAGCGACTCGGTGGGGATCGAAGCGACTACTGGCCTTTGTTCTCCGACGGTTCGGTGTTCGCGGGATGTTCGGGGCTGACAGCGATCGACGTCGATCCCGCCAACGGACGTTTCTATAGCGATAACGGTGTTTTGATTGGACCCTCATATTATTGGGACGGGACTTGTTCGACGTTGCTCTATTGTCCGGGCGGCAAGACCGGAGCGTACACGATTCCAGCAGGAGTCGGAAATATCGAGTTAGATGCGTTCACGGACTGCACGCGCTTGACCGCGATCAATGTCGCTGCCAGCGACGGGCTCTACAGCAGTGATGACGGTGTTTTGTATGATCAGTTCAAAACCACCCTGCTCCAGTGTCCGGGAGGAAAGACCGGGCACTACACGATCCCCGCTTCGGTGCGTCTAGTCGATGTGGCCGCGTTCTTGAATTGCTCTTCCCTGACGAGCGTCGCGATCCCAGCCTCGGTCACCCGCATTGAGCCGATGGCGTTTTTCGGCTGCTCTTCGCTGTCGTTGATCACGTTGGACCCGACCAACACGGTCTATTCGAGTCAGGATGCCACTTTATTCGATAAGACAGGGCACCGGCTCATCCAGTATGCCTGCGGAGAGACCGACAGCAGCTACACGGCGCCTGCGGGCGTCAGCAGTCTGGGCGACTATTCGTTCTGGGGGCGCTCGAGTCTGGCCAGCGTGTATTTCAAAGGGGATCAGCCGAGCGGGGTGGGAGACGGCGCCTTCTACGGGGCCGGCCAGGCGACGGTCTATTATCTGCCCGGCACTTCCGGCTGGAATCAACCGCTTTCCGGCTTGAGACTCGCGGCGTGGAGTCCGCGAGTTCAGGCTGGGGCGAGCTTCGGCTCAAACAGCTCTGGCTTATTCGGGTTCACGGTTTTGGGCACCAACGGCATGTGCGTCGCGGTTGAGGCCAGCACCAACCTGACCGCCGCCTGGGAGCCCGCAGGAAGGGTGACTCTTGCACCCTCCGGCACCGCCGTTTTCACCGATACAGCCTCTGGCAGTCACAGGAGTCGCTTCTATCGCCTCCGCATGCCGTGACCCGCCTAAGCCTTCACCCCGGGAGCCGTGCAGTCTCGCCCCCGCCAGGCGAACCAAATCGTTCCGATGACGCCGAAAGCGAACGCGACTTTGAGGTTCAGCTCGGGCGACATGCGCCACAACAGCGCGCCGCCGAATGCCGCGAAGGCGACCAGCACGTCGCGCACGAGATAGTAGAGCCCGAACATCGACGCCTTGCGTCCCTCCGGCGCAAGGTCCATGATCAGCGCCTTGCGGGTCGGCTCGCCGAACTCCTTGAGCCCGCGCAGAACAAAAGCAGCCACCAGCGGGCCGACGGACTGCGTGTGCAATAGCGCCAACGGGAAACAGGTGAAGAAACCAAATGTGATCAGCACAAACGGCTTCTTCCCGAAACGGTCGGCCATATAGGCGACCGGGAGATACACCAGCACCGCCGTGATATTCTCGATCGCGGATAGCCAGCCAAAGGTGAGCTCCGAGACGGGATGCAGCACGGTGCGCGTCGCCCAGATCACCACGAACGAATCCGGTATCCGCTCGCAGAACCGGATGAGGATGTCGGACATGAGCAGGTTGCGCAGGCCGGCCGGCATCTCGCGCCATAGCCGCAGCGGATTGGCTTCCGCCTCTTTTTTCTCCTTCGAGTCGTCTTCGATCATCACCTGCTGCAACACGGCCGCGGCCAGCGCCAACGCCAGCGCGCACATGAACGCCACGCGCACGCCCTGTCCGACGCCCCAGACCGCGATGCAGGCACCGCCAGCGACCGGGCCCAACATCTTGGGCACGCGCCGCACGAGCGAAATGACCGACACGCCCATGGCCCGCCGATTCTTCGGCACGGCTTTTGACAGCAAATCCATGGTGGCAGGCAAAGAAATGGCCGACCAAGAGATGAAGAAAGCCGCGCCGACCAGTACCGCCCACCAGGTCTGGATGAAAATGACGCACAGATAGCCGACCATCGAAAGTGCATTGAAAACCAGCAGCGCGCGTTTGGTGCCTAGACGGTCACTCAGATATCCGCCCGGGAAAGAGTAGAGCGCCGAAAGCAAGTCGTCCATGCCCGCCAGCAGCCCGATGGCCATGACCGCAGTCGAAGCCTGCGCCAACTGCTGCAGGTAAAGCGGCAGGAAGCGCTCGGCCATGTGTTCGCCCATGCCCACCAGCACAATCATGCCGAGTAAACCAACCATGTTCCGCTTCATAGCCTATTTCTTTCCCGCGTGATATTTGATGATCTGCACTTTCTCCATGGTCACCAGCCCGCCGGAGTTCGCCTGCTCAAACAGGTGGTCCAGTTTCGGAAGAAACGCGTTGATTTTCGCCTCTTCATCCGTGATCTCGATGATAACAGGCATGTCGGACGACAGGTCTAGAATCTTGGCCGTCTTGATACGGCTGGCGGCACCGTAGGCCATGATCCCGCGCCACGCGGTCGCACCGGCCAAGCCGGACTGTTTGGCTTCGCGGACGATCACTTCAAACAGCGGCATGTGCTGAACCTTATCGGACTCCCCTATGAAGATCCTGAGCAGTTTCGCTTCACCTGTGAGTTCCATGAGCCACCTACGCTTTCGTAATGAGATTGACCGCAAACATTCCCAGACAGAGCATTGCTCCACACCCGACAAGCGTCAAAAGGAAGTAGCCTGACGCATACAGGTACTCTGTCGCCTGCACGAACTTGAACATTTCGTACGTGAACGTGGACATGGTGGTGAAGCCGCCGCAGAATCCGGTAGCAAGCAGCAGTCGCATGGTTGGTGACAACACCTCGGTTTTCGCGGCCAGAGAGGTCACCACGCCGATCACGAAACATCCCAGCAGATTCGACCACAAGGTGCCGTGCGGAAACGTGACTGAACAACGCTGACCCAGAAGGCTGAGCGCAAACCGCAGGACCGAGCCGACAAACCCGCCGACACCGACCACGAGAAAGGGCATGATCGTTTTCATCGTTTGGTTAGCGTATACTGGGGCTTGTGCTCCGTCAACACGATTTGCCCCAAAAGCGACACAAACAATTGTTGATTGTGCCCGAATAAATCGTCGGGCATATGCAAGTGGTTGACGTAGACCCGATTTTTCGGCATCATGTCAGTTTTTGAAAAGGAACCCCTACCATGAGCGAACAGATCAAAGCGAAACTGGAAGAACTGCGCGGAATGCTGCAGGCGGACGGCGGCGACTTGGAATTGGTCTCCATCGAGGATAAGAACGTGAAACTGCGTCTGCGCGGCGCATGCGGCAGTTGTCCCCACGCCACAATGACCCTGAAACAGGGCATCGAACGTATCTTGCGCGAGTCCATCGATCCGGATATCGTGGTTGAACGCGTCATATGAATTTTCAGACGGCGTATCTTTGGCTTTGACTTCTACCCCCGTTTAAGCTAATTTGTGCGCCTGTTTTGCGACCACTTTCGGAGCGTAGCGCAGCCTGGTAGCGCGTTTGGTTCGGGACCAAAAGGTCGAGGGTTCAACTCCCTCCGCTCCGACCATCTTTTTAGAGCAAAAAACCTCGAAAACGCCAATGTTTTCGGGGTTTTTTGTGTTTACGACCCATCGTGCCGTTTCCCCTGCAACAGTCTGAAACAGGTTGAAATCCGGGGGTCAAAAACACAAATAAACACACAAACGCAGCCCCCTCTCAAATGGGCTGAAAAGTTAATTTTAATCACGCCCGCTTATGTTTAATGCCTTTTAGGCCTTTCCCTGACTGATCGGCTGCACCGTGTTTCGGTTCCGTTTGTGTTTTTCAGCTAAACTGCAAAAAATACAAGGCCCGAAGCAAACCAAAGCGCGAATTATTCATGCCCGCTTGTCTTTTCCTGTATCAGCACGCCCCCTGTTACCAGCCTTCTGGAGCTTGTTTTGGCGTTTGTTTTGGTTTTGTTTTGGCGCGTTTGTGTGTTTATTTGTGTTTTGGGCAACACGCCTGTAACCCATGCGGAGGTGCCTTCCCGACCCAAATCGCCTATATTTCACTCCACTTCTTTGCAACTGGAATGGATATGAGGCAATCAATACTCGAAAAACTCGCTGCGACGGATCACCCTGGCGGCACGTTTTACCTGACGCAGCATAGAAGCTTCTAACTGTTGATTTCGCGCTCTAGTTCGGCGAGATAGTCCAAGATGGCCTGCCAGTCCGGATATTCGCCGAAAATCATCGTCCGCATTTCCTTATAGTCCTTCACAAGCGCTTGTGACGCCGCCGGTGAGGGCAAAAGGCGCAGGGTGCCGCGTTTAGCGTTCTCGTAGTTCGCCCATCCGCGCGGATAGAACTTCTGCTTGAACGCCACCACCGCCGGCAGGAGGTCGGCCTGCGTCAATGCGCGATCCTTCACCTCAGAATGCCCCATCATGTAAAGGTCGTAATAGTGGCGGGAGTACCGCGAAGGTGTGAGAATATTCTCTGGACGATGATGCTCGTGGTGCAGGATGGTGGCCTTTTCCCAGAACGTGCGTTCCGCGCAAATGGTCGGAACCCGGACGGGCCGCATGCCTAACTGCGGATTAGCCTCAGCCACATAGCTTTCCAAAGATGCGGTTTCATGCGGAGACCACGCCGCAAGCGGGCCTATCTCAAGTTTGATTGCCGGCGACAGGTATCCGGAACTGATAACGCCGGGATAGGCGACGTTCAGTACGTGTTTGTCCGCAGCGTCGGGCGTGATCGGGCAAAGTGCCCCGCATGCGTCTGCCACAAGCGTCCTGAGCGTCTGCGAAATGTACTCCCCGGCCTGGGCCTCGATCTCTTTATTGAAAAGATCCTGCTTCGTCTTCGAGCGTTCCGCCAACGGATCCTTGTCGGACACGCACCGCCAGTCCAATATCAGGTCGATGTCCTCCGAAAACCGCTGGATCAGTCTGTAGACCTTAGACAGGGATGTGCCGCCTTTGAAGCGAAGCATGGAGTGCAACGTCTCGGACTCGAACATCTTTTCGAGCGTCCAGCAGACCCAGAAGTCTTTTTCCACCATGGCCGCTGGGATCTTCTTGTTGGCGGCGACATCCATGAAGATGGCCAGACGCTCTTTTTCGGACGCCATTGCAATGCGGTTCATGTGGTCTCCTCTCCATCCGCCATGCCGCGGATGATGTCATAAATCCACCCCGTCACTGTGGTGGTGTCGGATTTGATCTTGCGCCACTGGGCGGCAGAGTACCTGGTCTTGAGCCTCGCGATGAGTTCCGGCGTCGCGTACGTCTCGCCCAGCGTCTTCAGCGCATGGACAACCAGCATGCTTTCGGGATGGCGCATAGCGGTTTCACGGCTGGACTTCTTTCGGAGCTCCAATGTCTGCCCATCAATATCGTACGTGCGACTCGGCCCGCTGGAGAAATAGATGTACTTCGCAGGGACTTGCGTTGAAAGACCCAGCAAATTCAGAGCCGTGTTGCCCTCCGGCAGGATGTTCCAGTTGAATTTCCGTGCCAGCGCGGCGGCCACCTCGCTCAAATCGGGAGCCACCGGCCGCTTCAGGATCTCGCTATTGCGGGGGTAGTCGTAAATGCCCCGCAAGATTCTGCGGATGTCTCCCGCCTTAGCTAGGGAAGACAACGTCTGGTCAATCTCATACCGCCGGAAATCTCCGATGAAGTCATGCGAGGAGAAGACCCATCCCCCACCATGGCCGTAAATCCTTGAAAGTATCTTGCTGCGGATAGAGTTACACATTCCTTTTACCCCTAAGACTTATAGAAAAATAGCCTATTTTTTCTATAACCGCAACTCGTATTTTCTCACCTACATTCGACGTAGCACCGCCAAGCGCCCTCCCGCCGCCTAGTGTCAACGGGTCTGGGACACAGACGAAGGCTTTCTGCGGCAATCACTTATCCCTGGAGATGACGTAGCGCTTGAGGTGGTACGTGACCAAGGCGACGTCCTCGGGCGACACGGCGTTGCGGGCATTCTTGATAAAGGTGGGAATGACCGTTTCATTCAACACCCAGACTTCGGGCCTCTGGCAATTATTGTCCACATACCAACCCGGATACAGGACCACCGGCTGAACGAAAAAACGCTTTCCCGTGGACTGCTCGATGAGGTCCGACATCCATTTCGCCTCGGCCCGCGCCTGAACGACTGGATCGCGGTCCGGCGTGAAGCCATTCACTGTCACCTTCTCGCCGTCATAAACAACGCGACTATCGCCCCTCTCCGGTTTACTGTGCGTCTTGGTCTCGATGCAGAAGAGTCCGGTCGGGCCGACCACAAAGTGGTCGACGTTGAAGTCGGCGGCAAGAATGTCGTGGAGTACCTGACAGCCCATGGGCCTGAGCTTTTCTTCCAAGTACTGCCCCACCGCCTGCTCCCCCAACTCCCCCAACCGCATCTGCCTGAACCGATTCCGCGACTTGAAAAACTTGCGTATCATCAATAACACCGCAAGCACGAACAGCACCGTCATCAGAATCGGTTGTGGCGGTTGCTTAAAGACAACATGCACCCACTCGTAAAAGGCCATAATAAACGTGCCGAGTACGGCCAGAATATATGGCATAACCTCGTCGTCGAATATCTTATCGATCTTTTCACGCGTGGACTGACCCGGCTGCCTCATCGGCAGATTTTTGATCGGGCTCTTTGTTTCCTGCTTACTCATACGTTCCTTCCCCCGAATCCGGCGGCCTCCTTCAGTCATACTATCCGTTACAGACTGTTTGAAGACGTGAATCTTTATTTGAGCCTCATACACAAGAAACGTCTTGCCATAATTGGCTCGATAACGAGCGAACCCTTCATCATGCAGTCCCGATAATGAGCGCAACCAAGCAGGAAACGCCTACCTGCCCGGCCAAGAATGTTATCTACCCTTCCATCGACGCGTGGCGCTTGGTGTGCGCGGATCACACGAGTTTTTAATTGCAGCCAGCACCGTATCCGCTGAAACGGGAATGCAAGATTTTGCTTTCGAAACTGTGTTATGCCGACACATGGTTTTTTCTGTTCTGACGCTCTAGCCAACTGTGAAGAGCGAAGGAAGAAATGGTTTGGAGAGGCGAGCGCTACAGAGTCTCGACGCTAACCGATTTTACATGGATCTTTGCGCAAAAAGTGTGTTCGATTTTTGTGTGAACTTTCAAAAATGGTGTCTCCCGCCAGAGGCCACGGC
>Ga0118677_10009352_pt1 | contig 15331 bp, 14 predicted proteins | sample AliMusrvi5mmetaG_FD_86154 | JGI IMG/M metagenome (GOLD analysis project Ga0118677, IMG submission 86154)
ACATTGGGTCTGGGTGGTGCCGTGGGGCTGGGAACCGGTGCCACCATCTTCCTGGGCATGATCGAGGCGCCGCTGCTGATCCGCCCCTGCCTGCCGCGCATGACGCGCACCGAATTGTTCATTCTGATGACCGTGGGGCTGGCGTCGGTGGCCGGCACGGTTTTTGTGCTCTATGCCAGCATCCTCGCCAATGTGGTGCCCGGCGCGCTGGGGCATATCCTGGTCGCCTCGATGATGGCGATGCCCGGCGGCGTGCTGATGGCGCGGCTGATGGTGCCCGGTGACGCCGCGACAGAAAATGTTCCGTCCGACCTCGGCTTTCGCTCCAGCATGGATGCCGTGGCGCGCGGCACCGAGGACGGCCTGAAAGTCTATCTCCAGGTCCTGGCGTTGCTGATCGTGATGCTGGCGCTGGTGTCGCTGGCCGACCAGATGCTGGCACTCTTGCCGCATGCCGGGGGCGCGCCGCTGACCCTGGAACGCATGCTGGGCTGGCTCTTCTCGCCGCTGGTGTGGCTGTATGGCGTGCCCTGGCGCGAAGCGGCGGCGGCCGGCAGCCTGATGGGCACCAAGGCTGTGCTCAATGAACTGGTCGCTTTTCTGCAGCTTGCCGGCTTGCCCAAAGACACGCTTGATCCGCGTTCCACCCTGATCATGATCTATGCGCTGTGCGGCTTCGCCAATCTGGGCAGCGTCGGCATTCTGACGGCCGGCCTCAGCGCCCTGATGCCGGCGCGGCGCGGCGAGATCGTGCCGCTGGCGCTGAAGGCGCTGATTTCCGGCACGCTGGCAAGCGGGCTTTCGGCCTGTATGATCGGGCTTTTGACCTGAGCCCATGCCACGGACAGTCTGGAAATTCGCGCTTGTGAGCCTTTGCCTCCTGCTGGCCGCTTGCGCCAGCGCACAGGCGCCGGTCGGGACGGTGCGCGAAACACCGCATCTGACGGACTCCGTGTTGATTGCCCGTGACGGCTTGGCCTTGCCGCTGCGCCATTGGGATGCGCAGGGCAAGCCGCGCGCCATCATCGTGGCGCTGCACGGCATGAGCGACTATTCCAATGCCTTTGACGGCGCAGGCAAGCAATGGGCCGTGTCTGGCATCACCACCCTGGCATTCGACCAGCGCGGCTTCGGCGCTGGCGCCAATGTCGGGCTGTGGGCGGGCAGCGATGCCATGCGGGCCGATCTTGGCGATGCCGTGGCTGCGGCAAAAGGCAAATATCCCGGCGTGCCGGTTTTTGCGCTGGGCGAAAGCATGGGCGGCGCGGTGCTTTTATCGGCCTTGGCGCAGCGCGATCGGCCGCCTTTGGACGGCGTCATCCTGGTGGCGCCTGCGGTGTGGTCGCGCCCCGACATGCCGGTCAGTTATCGCGTCGCGCTGTTTCTTGCCGCGCATCTGGCGCCAAACCTGATCCTTCCCAACAGTGCTGCCAGCCATGTGGTGACCATCGTGCCATCGGATAATGTGCCGATGTTGCGCGCCCTGGGACGCGATCCGCTGTTCCAGAAGCAAACCCGCGTTGCCGCGCTGTTCGGCCTGGTCAATCTGATGGACGAAGCCCGCACCGCGCCGGATGGGATCATTGCGCCGCCGCCGATCCTGCTGCTCACCGGCAACAAGGATCAGATCATTCCGCGTGGCGCCACCGACGGCGTGATCGCCGCGCTGGGGCCTCGCGCCTTGGTGCGCCATTATGCTGATGGCTATCATATGCTGCTGCGCGACCTGGAAGGGCCGGCGGTAAACAAGGATGTCGCTGATTGGATCCTGGCCAGAACCGGCACAGAGGCCCCCGCCATGCAACCCAAATAGGGATGGGCCGTTATTATCCGGCAAACCCGGGAGAACCCCATGGCCACCATAATCGATCCCAAAGCCGCCGATCTGCGCAATCAGAAGCCGTCCAATCCGTCCGGCCGCATTGACGCCGGCTCCACCAAAACCTCGCAAGACGGCCTGCCTGGCGCGTCATCCTCCACCGGTGAAGATGAAGCCACGCCGGACATCCCGATCGCGGAAGGCCAGACCACGAAAATGTAACGATCCGCCTTTGCCGGGTCAGGCAGGCAGGGCGAAAGCCCTGTCTGCTTTGGCATTTGGATAGGGCGATGGCATAGTTCGCCGTATGGGGTTGAACGCCATCAACATCGCCGATCTGCGCCGCATGGCGCGGGCCCGTCTGCCGGATGCGGTATTCGACTATCTGGATGGCGGCGCGGAAGACGAAATCACCCTGCGCCGCAACGAGGCCGGGTTTGGCGATTATATTTTCCGCCCCCGCCATGGCGTGCATGTGCCCGCGCCGGACCTGTCGGTCACCATCCTGGGCCAGAAATTGGCGATGCCCGTGCTTACGGCGCCCATCGGCTATTCCAAGCTCATGCATCCCGATGGCGAACGCGGCACGGCGCGCGCGTCCGGGCGCAAAGGCATCGGCTTCGTTCTTTCCACCATCTCCGGCTATTCGCTGGAAGCAATCGCGGCAGCCGCGACGGCGCCGCTGTTCCTGCAGGTCTATCTGCTGGGCGGCCGGGCTGCCGGCGAAGCGACGCTGCGCCGCGCCGCCGCCGCCGGTTACAAGGGTCTTTTCCTGACCATAGACACGCCGGTGGCCGGCCTGCGCGAGCGCGACGCCCGCAATGGCATGAAAGAGCTGATGGGCAGGGATGTGCTGGCGAAGCTGAAATATCTGCCAAACATTTTCGCCCATCCCAACTGGCTGGTGAATTACCTGCTGGACAGCAAGATGAAGAGTTTGCCCAACGTGATCTTGCCGGACGGCAAGCCTTTTGCCCTGACGGATGTCGCCAAGGCGCTGGAGACATCGGTGGTGACCTGGGATGATTTGAAATGGATTCGCGAAACATGGTCCGGCCCCATCGCCGTCAAGGGCGTGCTCACGGCGGACGACGCAAGGCGGGCCCGCGACGAGGGCGCGCACGCCGTGGTGGTCTCCAATCACGCGGGCCGTCAACTCGACCAGGTGGCGACAGGGCTGGAAGCGCTGCCCGAAGTTTTGGCAGCCGTCGGCGGCGAGATGGAAGTGCTGATGGATGGCGGCATCCGGCGCGGCGGCGATGTCATCAAGGCGCTGGCGCTGGGCGCCAAGGCGGTGCTGCTGGGGCGCGGCTATGCCTATGGCATGGCGGCGGCAGGCGAGGCGGGGATTGACCGCGCCCTGGAAATTTTCCACGCCGATCTTGTGCGGACCATGAAATTGCTGGGCTGCAATTCGGTGGCGGACTTGAACGCGTCTTATATCCAGAAGCGTTAGCTGCGGATCGCCTTCACCAACTCTGCGACATGCTCGGGCGGCGTCGGCTGCATCACGCCATGGCCCAGATTGAAGATGAAGGGCCGCCCCGCCATCGCCGCCACCAGTTTCTTGGCTTCGTCCTGCAGCGCGTCGCCGCCCTGCAGCAGCAGGATGGGATCGAGATTGCCTTGCAAGGCGATCTTCGGCGGCAAGGTGAGCGCCGCCATGTCGGTCATCTGGTCGACGCCAACCCCGTCCACACCCGTTGCTTGCGCATAACGCCCCAGCCAGCCGCCCGCGCCGCGCGGAAAGCCGATGATGGGAATATTGGGATGCTTGGCTTTCACGGCGCTGACGATGCGCGCCGTCGGCTCCAGGACCGCGCGGGCAAACAATCCGGCGGGCACGGTGCCGGCCCAGCTTTCGAAAATCTGCAAAGCCTCCGCCCCGGCATCGGCCTGCGCGATCAGATAGGCGCTGGTGGCATCCACCAGCAGGTCCATCAGGGCGGTAAAGAATTTGGCGTCGGTCCAGGCCAGTTTGCGGATGGTTTCATGGTCGGTGCCGCCCATGCCTTCGATCATGTAAGTGGCAACTGTCCAGGGCGCACCGGCAAAGCCGATCAGCGCGGCTCTTTCAGGCAGTGCGGCGCGCACGCCCTTGATGGTCTGCATCACGGGCGCCAGCAATTCGGGGCGATAGGCCAGTTTGGCAAGCCCGGCCATGTCGCGCACCGGCTCCAGCCGCGGGCCTTCGCCTTCCGCGAACCAGACTTTCTGGCCCAGCGCATGCGGCACCAGCAAAATATCAGCGAACAGAATGGCGGCATCGAGATCGAAACGCCGCACCGGCTGCAAGGTGACTTCCACCGCCAGCTCCGGTGTCAGGCAGAACTGGACAAAATCTTTGGCATTGGCGCGCAAGGCGCGATATTCCGGCAGGTAGCGCCCCGCCTGGCGCATCAGCCAGACCGGCGGCACGGCGGCGGGTTCGCCCTTCAAAACCGAGAGAAGTTTTTTCACCATCCGCGTTTGTCCAGACTTTGAATAAATTCCTCGCCCGCATCGGCGCGGACCAGGCCGCCCAGCCGGCGGCCAAAGGCTGCCGCTTCGGCGATTCCGCAAAGTGCAATTGCCTCTTCGCGGCGCCAATGCTGCGCGCCGTCCGGTGACAAGACTTCGCCGACAAAATTGAGGGTGCTACCGGTGATCGTTGCCAGCGCGCCAATGGGCGTGCGGCAGGAGCCGTCCAGGGCTTCCAGGAAGCCGCGCTCCGCCGCCACGGCGATTTCACTGGCAGCCACGGAAATTTTCGCCAGCACGTCGCGCGTGGCGGTGTCGTCAGCGCGGCAGGTCAGGGCCAATGCGCCCTGACTGGGCGCGGGCGGCATCTGGCTGCTGTCGAGCAGCGACGTGACATGGTGGGTGAGGCCCAGCCGCGTCAATCCCGCCAAGGCCAGAAAGGTCGCGTCAATGCTGCCTTCCTCCAGTTTCTTCAGCCGTGTCTCCACGCTGCCGCGCAGGACAACGACTTTCAGGTCGGGCCGCAAATGCAGCGCCTGCGCCTGGCGGCGCAGGCTGGCGGTGCCCACCACAGCGTGTTGCGGCAAGTCCTGCAGCGTTTTGGCCTTGTGGGAAATGAAGGCATCGCGCGGATCTTCGCGCTGCGGCACGGCTGCCAATACGATGCCGTCCGGCAGCCGGGTCGGCAGGTCCTTCATCGAATGCACCGCCGCGTCTATGCGCCCATCCAGCAGGGCTTCATCCAGCTCCTTGGTGAAAAGGCCTTTGCCGCCGGCATCCTGCAGCCGCTGGTCCTTGAGCCGGTCGCCGCTGGTAATGAAGCTTTGCAGGGGAAAATCCGTTTCGGGCAGGCCCGCAGAGCGCGCCAGCAATCCCGCCACCATACGGCACTGGGTCAAAGCCAGCGGCGAGCCGCGCGTGCCGATTTTGATCATGACCACTCCGCGACCGGTGGCATGGAGGACAGGATGCTTTCGACATTGCCGCCGGTCTTCAGGCCAAAAGTGGTGCCGCGATCATAGAGAAGGTTGAATTCGACATAGCGGCCGCGCCACTTGGCCTGCTCACGGCGCTGCGCTTCGCTCCAGGCGCTGTTCCAGCGGCGTTCAACAATCTTCGGATAGATGTCGAGAAAAGCAGTGCCGACACTTTGCGTAAAAGCGAAATCGCGCGCCCAGTCGCCGCTATCGTGATGGTCATAGAAGATGCCGCCGACGCCGCGCGCCTCGCCGCGATGGGGCAGCCAGAAATACTCATCCGCCCATTTCTTGTATTTGCCATAGTAATCCGGGCTGAAACCGTCACAGGCGGCCTGCAGCCGGGCATGGAAATCCACCGCATCGGAATGCTCGGGCACGCGCGCTGAATCCAAAGTGGGATTGAGGTCGGCGCCGCCGCCGAACCAGCTTTGCGTCGTCACAATCATGCGGGTGTTCATGTGCACCGCCGGAATATGCGGATTGCGCATATGGGCGATCAGGCTGATGCCGCTGGCCCAGAAACGGGGGTCTTCCGCCGCGCCTTTCATCTGCTTGGCGAAGTCGGGTGCAAAGGCGCCATGAACGGTGGAGACATGCACCCCGACTTTTTCGAACAGGCGACCGCGCATCATGCCCATGATGCCACCGCCTTCGCCTTCTTTGCGCAGCCAAGGCGTGCGCACGAAGCGGCCGGCCACGCCGGGATAAAGCGCGGCGGGTGCGCCATCTTCCAACGCCTCGAAGGCGGCGATGATGTGGCCGGCCAGGCTTTCGAACCAGTTGCGGGCGCTTTGTTTGCGGGTTTCGAGGGTATCCATCCGGGTCAGGAACTAGCATGGACACTCAGAAAAGCAACTCGGGGCGACTGCCGCGGGAAGCGCAAATTTGCCGGATTTCCGCCCTTTTGTACGCTAGGCCCTCTAGCTTTTCTCTGGAGCCATTCTAAATTTGCAGGATGCCTGGAACCGATCCCGCTGCTGTGCGTTTGGCCTCGGGGAACCGGGGGTCTCATACCGTCTTGGCTGCGAACAGGCTGGTCTTGCTGGCCGCGGTGCCGTTGTTTCTGGTACTCGCGGTCGTCGCTTATATAACGATCCAATTCGCCGCCAATGAGCGCGACGCGCAAAGCCTGGTGCGCCACACCTATCAGGTGATGGAGACATTCCGGCTCATCCAGGATGACGTCCAGACGGCCGAGACAGGCGCGCGGGGCTATCTGATCAGCCACGATCCCGCCTTCCTGAACAGCTTCCGGTCTTTTGTGGCGAAGGTGCCGCCCGACCTGAAAACGCTGCGCAGCCTGACCGCCGACAATCCCGGCCAGCAGCGCCGGGCCGACCGGCTGGAAAAGCTGATCGCCGCGCGTATTGCAGGACTGGACATCGGCGCCCGCAATATCCAGCAGACGAATGCTCTGTCGCCGCCTGAGCAGCTTGCCCCGGCGCTGACGCGGGCGCGCCAGCAAATGGGCGCCATTCGCAATGAGGTCGCGGCCGGGCTGGCAGAAGAGCAAAATCTGCTGGGGTCGCGCGATGCAGAGCGCCGTCAGCAGGAAACATTGGAGATAGCCTTTGCCATCGGCGCCGGGGTTTTGACCTTGGGCATTCTGCTGATCGCCGCGGCCCTGCTGGTGCGAAACAATGTCAGTCTGGGCGTAGCCGAACGTGCCCGTGCCAATGAGGCGGCGATCCTGCAGGCAACCCTGGACACGGTGCGTGACGGCGTCGCTTATTTCACGTCCGACGGTACCCTGTGCGCCTTCAATGCCGGTTTCTTCAAGCTGCTGGAACTGCCGCTCGGGCTGGCAAAAATCCGCACCACCAATCTCTCGCAATTGCAGGCAGTGGGACCGCAGATTTTGTCGCCGCCTGAAGCCGCGCAGGGCATGGTGGAGGGGCAGCATGTCGCCTGGGCCGGGCGCGAGCTCGATGTCTATAAGGCGCCTGTCGCCACGGGCGGCTTTCTGATTGGCATCTCCGACGTCACGGCCCGCATGCGCGCCGAAGGCTCCGTGCGCCAGTCCCAGAAGATGGAAGCCATTGGTCATCTGACGGGCGGCGTGGCCCATGACTTCAACAACCTGCTGCAGATCATCAGCGCCAATCTGGACCTTGCGGTGGCCTCGGGCGAGGCCAAGGCCAGCCCCAAGCTGGGCCAGAGGCTGCAGAACGCCATCGGCGCGGTGTCGCGCGGCTCGCGCCTGACTGCCCAGCTGCTGGCCTTTGCGCGCCGCCAGGCGCTGGACCCGCGCTCCGTGGATCTGGGCCGCGTCTTGCGCGACATGACGGATCTGCTGCGCCGGACCCTGGGAGAGCAGATCCAGGTCGAAGCGGTGATTGCCGGCGGGCTGTGGAACACGCTGGTGGACCCCACCCAGGTGGAGAACGCCATCCTCAATCTGGCGATCAACGCCCGTGACGCCATGCCGGACGGCGGCAAGCTGACCCTGGAAGTCGCCAACGCCCATCTCGACGACGCCTATGCCGCCCAGCATGGCGAGGTCAATCCGGGCCAATATGTCATGCTGGCGGTCAGCGATACCGGCACCGGCATGACACCAGAAGTGATGGGCCGGGTGTTCGAGCCTTTCTTCACCACAAAGCCGGAAGGCAAGGGCACTGGTCTGGGCCTTGCCCAGGCCTATGGCTTCGTCAAACAGTCGGGCGGCCATATCAAGATTTACAGCGAGCTGGGTGAAGGCACGACGGTCAAGCTGTATCTGCCCCGCACGCGCCGGGCGCAGGATGCGCTGGAAGCGGGCCATGCCCAGCCGGTCGAAGGCGGCAGCGAGCGTATCCTGGTGGTGGAGGATGACGAGGGCGTGCGCGCCGCGGTGGTCGATATGCTCATCGATCTTGGCTATGCGGTGCAGCGCGCCGAGAATGCCGAAGCCGCGCTGAAATTGCTGGAAAGCGGCACAGCGGTGGATTTGCTGTTCACCGATGTGGTGATGCCGGGCGCCCTTTCCACGCGGGAGTTCACCCGCCGGGCACAGGCGATGTTTCCCCGGCTGCTGGTGCTGTACACTTCGGGCTATACCCAGAACGCCATTGTTCATAATGGCCGGCTGGATGATGACGCCTTCCTGCTGTCCAAGCCCTACCGCAAGGATGAGCTGGCGCGGAAGCTGCGCAGCGTCTTTGCCGGCACGGCCCGCGGCCCGGTTGCATCCACCGCGGCAGTGGCGTCTGCTTCCCTGATGGACAGGAACCAGCAGCGCGGCAAGGTGCTTGTGGTGGAAGACGTGATGCTGATCCGCATGGCCACGGTGGACATGCTGGAACAGATCGGCTTTTCCGCGGCCGAGGCCGGCGATGGCGCCGAAGCCCTGGCCCTGCTGCAGGCTGATCCCGCCATTGAAATCCTGCTGACCGATCTGGGCCTGCCGGGCATGAATGGCCGCCAGCTGGTGGAAGAGGCGCTGCGGCTGAAGCCCAGCCTCAAGGTGATCATTGCGTCAGGGTATTCCACCGAATCCGACATGGGCGGCCCCGGAGATAAAGGTTTGGTGCATCTGACCAAGCCGTATGATTTGGGACAGTTGCGCAAGGCTTTGGGGGTTTAACGCACCTGCTTACCGTTCGCTTGTACTCACGCGCTTTTCGCGCCGCACCAAACACAAAAAACCCGCCGGACTTTCGTCCGGCGGGTTTTTGTTTGGTATGCCGTCTGTCTTAGTGGCTCCAGAGCGGAACGGTGTAGGACAGGGTGGCGACGAAGCCGCCGCTGCAGGCATTGTTGGTGGTGGGCATATAGAAGCTGCAGGTGACCCGGTTCAGGCTGGTGTTGACGTAGCGGGCGTCCAGCGAGAAGCCCTGCCAGGTGGCGGTCGCGCCCACATCTTCGTGGGTATAGTCGGTCGGCGCCAACTGAACCCACTGATGGCCGATATTGGTGCTGACCGTCAGCCAGTCGGTGAGGGTCAGGATGGCCTGGCCTTCGATATAATTGCCGGTGCCGCCGGCCAGCGAGAACTGGGGCGAAACAGCATAGACGGCATCCAGCGCCAGCGGGCCGAAGGTGTGGCTGAGGGTGAAGATGCCTTCGAAGTAGCTAGCAGCCGGACCGCCAAACGTCGTGTATTCCGGATAGGCATATTCATAGGCTTCCACATTGAAGTCCCAGCTGTCGCCCAGGTCGAAATGCTTGCCGCCGTAAATGTCCCACTCGATGCGGGGATTGTTGTTGGCGCCGGCCTGCCAGTTGATCTGCGAAGTCCAGGTGCCGACATAGAAGCCATCGGGGCCGGTGATGTTCAGGGCGCCTTGCGGCACGGGATTCTTGTGCGATTGGCTGATGCCGCGGAAGCGGTAATCGCTCTGCACGTCAACCGTGGCGCTCACGGTGTAATCGGGTGCGGCGGCCGCAGCCTGCGCATAAGCGGCAGGGGCGGCGGCAGTGGCCATGCCGAGCAAGCTCAGCGAAGCCAGCGCCAATTTCGTCAAATTCTTCATAAATCGATCCTCTCGTTAAATCGCACCAAGCGGTCGTGCGTAAGTTGACGCGACGATCCGGTGTTCGGGGGGGATAACTCAATATGGCATTTGTGTTGCCGGGCCGGTTTTCGGCCTTATGAGAGCGGTTTCGGGCAGGCGTTGTTGCAATGAAACACATATTTGCACAAAATATATGCAAATCGCCCCAAAATTAACCGGATTGGGGAAAATTAGGAATAGTTACCTATGCTTGCCGGGGTAGGTTGAGGCGGTTCGATGAGGCTGACTCGAAGCCAAGTTGCGGCGCCATCGGCGCGGCAATACTGCCATGGCTTTGTGCAGCGTTTGCGGTGACCTTAGCGCTTCCATGCCTCAGTCCCAGACCCCCTTGCATCATCCCGCTGCCGGGGCGCGCATCATCCTGATCCGCCATGGCCAGCCGGCGATTGCGCTTCGCCCGCGCGCCAGCCATCGCGAATTTCACCATTACATGGACGCCTATGAAGCGGCTGGCCTTGATCCCGCCAGTCTGCCGCCGCGCGAGATCGCCGATCTGGTGCGTGAGCTTCGCCATGTGTTCACCAGTGGCAGGCCGCGCGCCCATGAAAGCGCCCGCCTGCTGGCGCCGCATGCCGAACTGATCGTGGATCCGTTGTTTGCCGAGGCGCCGCTGCCCAGCCTGCGCATTCCGTTTCTGCGCATGACGGTGGTGAAATGGGCGGTGGTGGCGCGCCTGCTCTGGCATATGGGCCAGGCCGGGGACATTGAGAATTACCCCAGTGCCCGCGCCCGCGCGGCCAAGGCCGCTGACATTCTGACAGACCGGGTCATGGATGGCGGTGGGGTCGCATTGGTTGCACATGGCTATTTCAATGCCATGATCGGGCGGCAATTGCGCCGGCGCGGCTGGAGCCGCAGCGGCAGCCATCAGGTGCGATATTGGAATGCCGTGATCTATGATTGGAAGAAGGAAGACGTCCCGTGATCGAACAGAAAATAACGGTCAAAGCCGCCGACGGAAACGCCGAAGCCATCGTCTATTCACCGGGCGGCGGAAAATTCCCGCCACTGTTATTTTATACGGACCTTTTCGGTGTTCGCCCCGCCAACCAGGGCATGGCGCAGCGCGTCGCCGCCGCCGGTTACACGGTGATGATGCCCAATGTCTTCTACCGTTATGGCAAGCTGCCGCTGCTGGATTTTGAGTTCCAGATGGGCGAGGAGCGTTCGATGAAAGCGTTGGGCGCATTGTTCGGTTCGCTGACGGGTGCGAACATGGAAGCCGACGCGCCGTATTACGTGGACGCATTGCTGGGCCGCGATGACGTGCAAGGCGGCAAGATCGCCGTGGTGGGCTATTGCTTCACAGGCGCAATGGCGTTGCGCACCGCGGCGGTGGAACCGGACAAGGTTGCCGCCGCCGCCTCGTTCCATGGCGGGCGCCTGGTCACCGAAGATGAGGACAGTCCCCATGCCCGCATCCCCAAGGCCAAGGGCGAGCTTTATTTCGGCCATGCGGTGGAAGACCAGTCCGCCACGCCGGCGCAGATCGCCAAGCTGGACAACACCCTCAAGGGTTGGGGCGGTCAATTCCAAAGCGAAATGTATGAAGGCGCCCGCCATGGCTGGACAGTGCCGGGGCGCGATGTCTATGACGAAAAACAGGCGGAGCGGCATTATGAAAAACTGTTCGGCCTGATGAAAAGAAACATTGGCTGAGAGCTGTGCCTTGCGAATTCCGGTGACCTGCCTGGCTGTTCTGATCGCGCTGTCGGCGTCTGCTCTGGCGGCGCCTTCCAGCGCGCCGGTTATCAAGCCGCATTTTGTCAGCCAGCGCGAAGGCCTGGCTTACATGCGCGAAGGGCCCAGCTACGACCACAGAATCTTGTGGGCCTATCGCCATCGCGGTTACCCGTTCCTGGTCACGGCGGGTTTCGATGTCTGGCGGCGCGTGGTGGCGGCGGACGGCACCACCGGCTGGATGAGCGCCAACATGCTGTCGGACCAGCGCACCGTGCTGGTGACGGGCAAGGGCCGGGCCCAAATCCGGCAAAGCGAATCCGGCGGCAAGGTGGTGGGGCTGGCGGATCCCGGCGCCGTCGCAAGCCTCAAGACCTGCACGCTGCAGGCCTGTCACATCCATGGCGAAGATATTGACGGCTGGATCGCGCGCGACCGGATCTGGGGCGTGAGCGCGGACGAAGTTTTCAAATAGCGGCTAGTGCCTGAAATGTCTCATGCCGGTGAATACCATCGCCAATCCCGCTTCATCGGCGGCATCAATGACCTTCTGGTCGTTCATCGAGCCACCGGGCTGAATGACGGCGGTGGCGCCTGCTTCTGCCACGGCCAACAGGCCGTCGGGGAAAGGGAAGAAGGCTTCCGAAGCGGCCGATGATCCCACCGTGCGCGGTTCGGTCCAACCCGCAATCTTGGCGGCGTCGCGCGCCTTGATGGCAGCGATGCGGGCGGAATCCACCCGGCTCATCTGGCCGGCGCCAATGCCGGCGGTCGAGCCGTATTTGACATAAATGATGGCGTTGGATTTGACGTGCTTGCCGATGGTGAAGGCCAGCAGCATGTCTTTGATTTCCTGCTCGGTGGGCTGGCGCTTGGTGACGACTTTCAATTTGTCACGTGTGACCCTGCCATTGTCGCGGGTCTGCACCAGGAAGCCGCCCGCCACGGAACGATAGGTCAAGGTCGGCGCCAACGGGTCAGGCAAGCCGCCAGCCGTCAGCAGGCGCAGGTTTTTCTTGGGCGCCAGAATGCGCTTGGCGTCTTCATCGGCATCGGGGGCGATGATCACTTCCGTGAAAATCTTGGAGATTTCTTCCGCCGTCTCGCCGTCCAATGTCTGGTTGAAGGCCAGGACGCCGCCAAAGGCGCTTTGGGTGTCGCAGGCCAACGCCGCCAGATAGGCCGCCTTCAGGCTGGAGCCCAGCGCCACGCCGCAAGGGTTGGCGTGCTTGATGATGGCGCAGGCCGGGGCGATTTTCGGGTCGAACTCGGACACCAGCTCATAGGCGGCATCGGTGTCGTTGATGTTGTTGTAGCTGAGTTCCTTGCCCTGAAGCTGTTTGGCGCTGGCGACGCCGGGACGCGAAGAACCATCCACGTAGAACGCGGCTTCCTGGTGCGGGTTTTCGCCATAGCGCAGGGGCTGGCGGAGCAGGCCGCCAAAGCTGCGGCGGCGCGGCGGATTTTCGTCGCCGCCCTTTTCCAGTTCGCCCGCGAACCAGTTGGACACTGCGGCGTCATAGGCCGCGGTGCGGGCGAAGGCGCGCTGCGCCAGGGTGCGGCGTAAGGCTAGGCTTGTGGCGCCCTTGTTGGCCGCCATTTCATCCAGCACGGCTTTGTAATCCTCGACATCCACCACCACGGTGACCCAGTCATGGTTCTTGGCGGCGGAGCGCGTCATCGCCGGGCCGCCGATATCGATATTCTCGATGGTGGTTTCGAAGTCGGCGCCACGCGCCACGGTGGCTTCGAATGGATAAAGATTGCAGCCCAGCAGATCGATGCCTTCGATGCCATGGTCTTTCATGGAAGCGGCATGATCGGATTTGTCGCGCAGCGCCAGCAGGCCGCCATGGACATTGGGATGCAGGGTCTTGACCCGGCCATCCATCATTTCGGGAAATTTGGTGATGTCGGAAACATCGCTGACCGCGAGCCCGGCATCGCGCAGCGCTTTGGCGGTGCCGCCAGTCGAGATCAGGGTGACGCCTTGCGACGCCAGGCCTTTGGCGAAATCGATCAATCCGGTCTTGTCGGACACCGAGAGCAGGGCGCGGGAAATCTTGCGATTTGTCATGGGCGGCGACTCGGCAAAAGCGAGGTTGCGCCCGGTGTTATCGCTTCATGAAGTAATAGAAAAGGCCCAAACCCAGGCTTGCACACAGCGAATACGTCACGGGCACGGCAAGGTGCATATTGCCCTGGTTTATGACGAAATCGCCGGGCAGCGGATCCAGCCCAAGATAGGCGATGGCCGGCGCCAGGGCTGCCGCGCCCACGATCACGATGCCCAGGAGGAAGAGAAAGTGCCGCATCCCCGCAGTCTAAGGGAACTTGGGTTAAAGGCTGGTTAGGCGGATTTCGCGGCCATGGGTTTGAGGCCCAGCCTGGCGAACAGGGCCTTATCGGCGTCAGTCTCGGGGTTGGGGGTGGTGAGAAGTTTCTCGCCATAGAAGATCGAATTGGCGCCGGCCAGGAAACACAGGGCCTGGGTTTCGGCGCTCATGGCTTCGCGGCCCGCCGACAGGCGCACCACCGAGGCCGGCATGGTGATACGCGCCACGGCGATGGTGCGCACGAAGTCGAGCGGGTCGAGCGGCGCGGCCTTGGCGACCGGTGTGCCTTCGACCTGGACCAGGGCATTGATCGGCACGGATTGGGGATGGGCGGGCAAAGTGGCGAGGGCGTGGATCATGCCGGTGCGGTCGGCGGCGGATTCGCCCATGCCGACAATGCCGCCGCAACAGACGCTTAGTCCCGCTTCTCGCACATTTTCCAAAGTCTCGAGGCGGTCCTGATAAGTCCGTGTACTGATGATATGGCGGTAATATTCGGGCGAGGTGTCGAGATTGTGGTTGTAGTAGTCGAGCCCGGCCTCTTTCAGCCGGCCAGCCTGGGGCGCGCTCAGCATGCCCAGGGTGACGCAGCTTTCCAGCCCCATCGCCTTGACGCCTTCGATCATGGCGCAGACGGCGTCGAGGTCCTTGTCCTTGGGCGAGCGCCAGGCGGCGCCCATGCAGAAGCGCGAGGCGCCCGCCGCCTTGGCTTTGGCGGCGTCGGCCAGCACGGCTTCTACATCCATCAGTTTTTGCGCCTTGACGCCGGTGTCGTACTGCGCGGCCTGCGGGCAATAGGCGCAGTCTTCCGGGCAGCCGCCGGTCTTGATCGAGAGCAGGGTCGAGATCTGCACTTCCGTTGGATCGAAGTTGCGGCGATGCGCCGTCATGGCCCGGAACATCAATTCGGGGAAAGGCAGGGCGAACAAAGCGGCGATCTCGTCGCGGCTCCAGTCGTTGCGGGGCGTCGTGTCGGCAGGGAGCGGTGCGTTCATGGCGCAATTAAAGCCGGGACCGGGGGGCATGCAAGGCCCCTGTTGCCGTCAGGCCGCGTCGTGGAAAATCAGGCCCAATGTGTGCCGGTTGCCCCAGCGCAGGCTGCTGACGCCGTGGCGCATTTTTACCCGGTAATCGCCGCGCGTTCCTTTGACCGGGCGGTCATTGACGGCGAAGACCACGCCATCGCCCTTGCGCAGCGGCACGACATCCACGCGCGACTGCATGCGGGGGCGTTGTTCGGTGAGCACGAAATTGCCGCCCGTAAAATCTTCTTCCGGCTGCGACAGCAGGATCGCCACTTGCAGCGGAAAGATATGCGCGCCGTAAAGATCCTGGTGCAGGCAATTGTAATCGCCTTCCCGGTACTGGAGCATGTAGTTGACGTTGATGCTCGACTGCGACAGGTGAATAGCGATGCGGTCGCTCTGCCGCTGGGTCCGAATGAACAGCTTGCCGATGCCGCGTTCGAAGCGATCCGAATTTTCCCGGATCGGATCGGCATACAGATGGCTGATCGTGTAGTCCGGCAACAAGGGGAGTTCGGCCACAAAGTAGGAGAAG
>Ga0118677_10009354_pt1 | contig 15330 bp, 10 predicted proteins | sample AliMusrvi5mmetaG_FD_86154 | JGI IMG/M metagenome (GOLD analysis project Ga0118677, IMG submission 86154)
CTTTAATGGTTAAAAAATCAAAATATTCCGATACCGCACTTATTATACCATTATTATCGACAATATAAAACGTAACTGTCTTTGTTTCAATACTAGTAATTAACTTGATAATTTTGCCTACATCGTTAGAATAGTTTTTTATTTCGCTCATTTTTTTGTCTACTTCAAACTGATATTTGTTAATGGATTGACACATACCTAAACTAACCGAAACTCTTAGAATACTAGAATTTATTGCATGAATCGAATAAATATTAGAACCCATATTTTTTCCTCCTTATGCAGCTATACCATAATTTTCTAAACCAATATCAATAATTTCTGCCATTGTTGCAGATGCAGCAACTAGATATAGAGCATCAGTTGGTATGGCAATTCCCCCAGTTAATATATCTGATGCAATTGCAGTTGCTATAATAATACCTGCTGCCCCACAACCAGCCAATATATAATCTTTTATAGCGTTATATAATACTACATTTTTCACAGGACTTCCTGTTTTAGTGTTATAAAAGCAGTAATATGCTTGACCGCTGTTTCCGAATGTAATTACCATTTTGAGACCATCCATAACTTTCGCTGTTATTGAGTCCATATGATACCCTCTTACCAACCCAGTTCCTTGCTTTGTATACAATTTTAGTTGATCTTCTGGACTTTCGCCTTTCAATGGTTTAACTTCCCAAACAGCACCGTTCGCTACGATATCAGCTTCGCCTATTCCAGGTATTGAATATTCCAAGGTAACATTAAGTCTCTTTTGAGAAAATACTTTTGCGATAAAAATCTGTGCCATTTCATGAAAAGCCAAATATAATCCCATACCATTCAATGCTAGTACACAATAAGAAACAATAGAAGAATTTATAAGATCATTTGTATAATTTTTACTTAACATACGCAAAGCGCTAACTGCCATATTCCCTTGCGGATCGACAAACATAATTGGATTATTCCCGCAATACACAAATAAATTTGACCCATTGACTTGCCTCATACTATCCGCATTCAAAAACCTGCCAGCTACCGGACTATAATATCTGCTCTGCAAATAGTATAAGTTAAATTCCGGCTCAAAGTAGTAACCCCGATATAAGAAGGGATTAGCCGCGCCAAGTGTACTTGCCATTGAGCCTGTAGCTGAAGTAGGTTCTCCCCAAGCATCATAAGTATACTCTACTACGATGTTTCTGTCAACATCAGTTAAAGCAATAATATCGCCCTGCAAATTTTTGTCATAGAAGTAATTGTTGTTGATGTTGCCATTCCTATAGTTCAATTTGTTATGTAAAAAAGGTTTGCTTTTCCATTTTCGAAAAGTTTGCAGTTGGAAATACTTAGCCAAAATTGTGCGGCAAGTGCAAGTACTTGCTCTACAATGGTGGCTGGAACGGCGAGTGAGTTTTATATTTGCAAGTTTAAAAAATTGAAAGCAAAAAAAGATACTATTGAATGCAACCTTAGTTTGGCGCGGTTTGGATAAGGTTCAACCCAATAAAGTAAAGCAAAATTAAAAGGAGCGGAATTGCTCCCGCTCCTCAAATTTATCAGCAAAATCTCAGATAAACAGCGACATATCCGATTCCTCGGCGTTCGCGAGCATCGCGGCCACGCCGCCTGCCTTAACGCCGTCAATCAATTCCTCAAGCTGCAAGCCCATAAGGTCCATGCTCATGGTGCAGGCGATGAGTTCAACGCCATTATCCATTGCCTGCTGAATCATCTCCTGCAAACTGCTGACGTTTTTGTCTTTCATGATTTTCTTAATCATCATCGCGCCCATGCCGCCCATGTTCATGTTGGAAAGCCCAAGTTTTTTGGCGCCTCTGGGCATCATAAAGCCGAACATTTTGGCGATGAGTTTCTTTTTGACCTTTACCTTTTCGGGCTTTCTGATGATGTTCAACCCCCAAAAGGTGAAGAACATGGAAACCTTTCTGCCCAAAGCGGCAGACCCGTTGGCGATTATGAAGGAAGCCAGCGCTTTATCCAAATCACCGGAAAAAACGATGATGTTTTTATTGTCTCCGCCCTGGGGCACACTGCAGGTTTTTAACCCGCCTTTTTTCAGAATTGCCGTTGTAATGCCCTTGGAGGAACTCATGCTCTCAAAGGTGTTGCCTGTTCTTCTGCACCAGGCCTCAACGTCCAGACCGAAAGCAGGGTCGGTGCTCTTTATCTCGATGGTGTCGCCCTCCGCGGCGTTTTTGATTGTTTCGGCAAGCTTCATAATCGGCCCCGGGCACTGGAGTCCGCAGGCGTTCACGGGGATGACAACTCTTTTGTTAATCGGCAGCATTGTTTCGGTGTTAATCGTTTTATCCTTGGCGACGGGTACAACGCCGCGAAAAATGCTGTTCCAAAGCCTGTAGCCGCCGGAAAGGTTGTAACATTCTATTCCATATCCGGAAAGGATTCTGCAGGCGGTATGCCCGCGCAGGCCTACCTGACAAGTTACATAAGCGGGTTTTGTTTTATCGATTTTATCAATATTGACTCTAAGCTCATCAACGGGGATATTGATAAATCCGTCAATAAAGCCGTTGTCATATTCCGTCTTGGTTCTGATGTCAAGCAAAGTTACGCTGCCGTCGCGCGGCAAAGAGGCAACCTCGTCCCAATGAAAAACTTTGTTTTTGCCTGTCAGGATATTTTCGGCCACGAAGCCGGCCATATTGACAGGGTCTTTCGCAGACGAAAACGGAGGCGCGTAGGCAAGCTCCAGCTCGGTTAAATCATAAATCGTCATGCCCGCGTGCATAGCCGTCGCGATAACATCAATTCTTTTATCCGCGCCGTCATAGCCGACAATCTGCGCCCCAAGGATTTTACCGTCGCTCTTCGCGAATATTATTTTGACGGACATATTGACCGCGCCCGGGTAATAAGAAGCGTGTGAGCCGGAATAGGTGTAGGATTTTTCGTAATCCAATCCCAGCTGCTTTGCCCTTGCCTCGGTAATGCCTGTGCAGGCAACAGTTAAATCAAAACATTTCAGAATGCCGGAACCTTGCGTGCCTTTATATTTGCTTTTTATCCCGCAGATGTTGTCAGCGGCTATTCTGCCTTGTTTATTGGCCGGACCCGCAAGCGGCACATAACCCTTTTCGCCGGTGACGGTGTCGGTAGTTTCAACAGCGTCGCCCACGGCGTAAATATTTTCATCGGAGGTTTGCATATATTCGTTGACAACAATCGCGCCGCGCGGATTCAGGGTTAAGTCCGCGCTCTTTGCAAGGTTGCTTTCCGGCCTCACGCCAACGGAAAGAATAACCATATCGCAGAGGATTTCACCCTTGCCCAAGGTTACATTTAAGCCGGTTCCTGTTTCTGCAATAGCCTTTACGCCGTCGTTCAGAATAAGCGTTACGCCCTTTTGGCGAAGGTGATTGTGCACGTCGCACGCCATTTCGAAGTCAATGGACGCTATCACATGGCCGGTAAGCTCAACAACCGTAACATCAAGGCCGGCATCGCTGAGGCTCTCGGCCATTTCAATGCCGATATATCCGCCGCCGACAATCACTGCTTTTTTGGGTCCTTTTTGGTCGATATAATCCTTAATGCGGTAGGTATCCGGGATGTTTCGCAGGGTAAAAACTTTATCGCTGTCAATACCGTCAATCTTCGGCACAATCGGCACCGCGCCGGGTGACAAGACCAGTTTATCGTAGCTTTCGGTAAATATTTCGCCTGTTTTGATATTTTTCACTTCAACTGTTTTGTTTGCCTTGTTAATGGCGATCATTTCGCTGAACGTCCGCACGTCAACATCGAAACGGGCATTGAAGCTCTGCGGCGTCTGGAGAGTAAGCGAGGATTTTTCCTCTATCTGCCCGCCTATATAATAAGGTAAGCCGCAGTTGGCGAAGGAAATATATTCCCCGCGCTCAAAGATAATAATCTCCGCCTGCTCATCCAGCCTGCGCAGCCTGGCTGCCGCTGTCGCGCCGCCCGCAACTCCACCGACTATAAGTATTTTCATAAGTTTGACCATCCTTTCAAACATTAACAATCCGTTTGATTATATATTAACATTGTATAACTTACAGATAAAACACACTGTGACTTTGTCACACAAAGCAGCTTTCGCCGCTTAATCATTATACCACAAAAACAAAAAGTGCGCATAAATATATGCGCACTTACGGCTGCAGACGGCGGTTACAAACCTCTGACTTCACAAATGCCGATTTTTTCTCTCATCATTTCCGCTGCTGCCTGCACATACTCCGGCTTATGCGCGGGTTCTTCATCTTCGGCGGGTTTATACTGCTGCAGATAATAAGCCTTTGTGCCCCGCACAAGGTCACCGATGCTTTCGATATCCTCACAGGTTAAAGACGGAGCGAAGGTGGTGCGGAACTCATAGGAGATTGAACTGTTCATAATGATCCCGATGCTTGCGGTAATGGCATTGATATCGACCGGGCAGCATACGGTTTCAAAATATTTATTCAGCGGCGCCTTAACATCCATCGCAATATAGTCGAGCAAACCTTTGGCGAGTAAATCCTTTATGACCTTTGGGTTTGTGCCGTTTGTGTCAAGCTTTACCATCAGACCCAGTTTCCGAACCTTTTCAATGAAAAGCCGCAAGTCATTTTGTATGGTCGGCTCGCCGCCGGTTATTACAACCGCTCCAAGCATATCTTTTCTCTTTTCAAGGTAATCGAAAACCTTAGTCTCTTCTACAACAGGAACATCGCCCGAAAGAATATGCTTATTGTGGCAGTATCGGCACTTCATATTGCAGTAAGGGGTGAAAACAACGCAGGCAATCTTGCCGGGGTAATCGACGAATGATGTTTTGGCAAAGCCCGCGATTTTCATTGAATTCAACACCTCCCGCAATAGAATGCAATCAGGGGCGGATGAACCGCCCCTTACCAATTTCAGCCCTCTTTTTCAAAGAGGGTGGCGGGCGAATGCCCGTCGGGTGATTTAAATCCTCAGTCGCCTTTCGGCGCCAGCTTTCTCCGAAAACGGGCACCCTTTTGTCACTTCGTGACATTTTCCCTGTCAGGGAAATTCCCTTTGAAAAAGGAGCCTAATTTCTGATTACTGACCACTCGCTAAATCACAAACTTTTTACGCAGCATATATTCTTCTTTTTTACCCGAATTGTAGTTTTTGACAGGGCGGAGGTAACCGACAACTCTGCTCCAAACCTCCGTATCTTCGCCGCATTCCGGGCACTCGAAATGTTCGCCCGCTATGTAGCCGTGGCTGTTGCAGATGCTGAAGGTCGGCGTTATCGATATGTAAGGCATTTTGTATTTTGCGAAAACGTCGCGGATAAGGGTTTTGCAGACCTCTATGTCGTCAATCCGCTCGCCGATGTAAAGATGCTGCACGGTGCCGCCCGTGTACAGTGACTGCAGTTCATCCTGCAGATCCATGCACTCGAAAATATCATCCGTGTATTCAACCGGCAACTGGGTGGAGTTTGTATATAACGGTTCGTTCTTGCCTGCCTGGATAATATCGGGGTACTTTGCCAGGTCCGATTTGGCTAAGCGGTAACTGGTGCCCTCCGCAGGGGTTGCCTCAAGGTTGTAGAAGTGACCGGTTTCTTCCTGAAATTCAAGCATTAAAATACGCAGATATTCCATCACGTCGATGGCAAATTTCAAGCCTTCCTCACTGCCGATGTCTTTGCCCAAAAAGTTAAGGCAGGCCTCGTTCATGCCGATGAGCCCGATGGTGTTAAAATGGTTGGTCCAATATTCGCCGGTATCCTGCTTTATTTTGCGCAGATAATGCGATGAGTACGGATAAAGTCCGCGCTCGGATTGCTGTTCAAGAACTTTGCGTTTAATCTCAAGGGAAACCTTGCCCAAGGTAGCGACACGCTCAAGGCTTTGGAAGAACTCTTCTCTTGTTTTGCTCAAATAACCGATGCGCGGCAGGTTAATGGTATAAACGCCGATGGAACCTGTCATCGGATTGGAACCGAAAAGGCCGCCGCCGCGCTTGCGGAGTTCTTTGGTGTCAATGCGCAGACGGCAGCACATGGATACCGCGTCCTCGGGAGAAAGGTCGGAGTTGACATAATTCGCAAAATAGGGTATACCATACTTACAGGTGATGCGCATAAAATCATCGACAACGGGGCTGTTCCAATCGAAAGTTTTTGTGATATTAATTGTCGGGATGGGGAAGGTGAAAACTCTGCCCTTGGCATCGCCCTCGAGCATAACCGCGCAGAAAGCCCGGTTGAAAAGGTCCATCTGCTCCTGCATTTCGCCGTAGGTTTTATCCGTCGGTTTGCCGCCGATAATAACCGGCTCATTTTTCAGAGTGCTTGGCACTTTTATATCAAAGGTAAGGTTCGAAAACGGGCACTGAAAACCGACGCGGGTCGGCACATTGATGTTAAAAATAAATTCCTGCAAACTTTGCTTAACCTGTACAAATGTTAAGTTGTCGTAATACACAAACGGAGCGCAATAGGTATCAAAGGAACTCCATGCCTGCGCCCCGGCAGTTTCGCCCTGGGTGGTAAAGGTTGAGTTGACAATCTGCCCCAAAAATGAACGAAGGTGTTTTGCGGGGCTGCTTTCCACTTTGCCTTCAACACCGCCGAAACCGTCGGTTAACAGCTGGCGTAAATCCCAGCCGGCGCAATAAGGGCCGAAAAAGCCCAGGTCGTGAATATGCGCGTCGCCGTTTTCATGCGCGATGCGGACATCATCCGGATAAACCTCATGCAGCCAGTATTTTTTTGTAAAGGTTTCGCGTACATAGTTGTTAAGCCCGTTTACGCTTTTTTGCATGTTGGCGTTTTCTTTAATGCCCCAGTCCTTGTCGCCGAGGTAATCCCCGAACATATCTATCGTAGCGCCGATCAGCGCGTTAATTTCACGGGCACCGCGCCGTTTTTCGCGGTAGAGAATAAAGGCCTTTGCCGTACGGGCATGTCCGTTCTCAATAAGAACTTTTTCGACAATATCCTGTATCCCCTCAACATCGGGGATTTTGTCTCCGTATTTCTTCTCGGCGGCTAAGATGACCTCATCGGTTAATGCCCCGGCAAGTTCTTCATCTTCACCGCCGCAGGCAAGCGCGGCCTTAAAAATTGCCTTTGTGATCTTGATTTTTTCGAATGGCTCAGTGCGTCCGTCTCTCTTGATAATCTGTGTGTACACGGTTTTCGCCTCCAAAAAGTTGATGTGCGCTAATTATACATCTAACAATATGTTGTGTCAATATAAATAGTAATAACAACCTGTTGTGTTTTTTAACGAACTTTTGCACTATATTTTGTCTATTTTATAAGAAAATCGGGTGATTTCGGGCTAAAGATCAATTTTTTTATACGGATTGACAAGAATATTGAAAAAGCGTAAAATTATTTTTACTTCAGTGTAAAGCTGTACAGCTTTACAGATACTTGCCATTCTGGCGTGCAATTTATTGCGATTTAAGCAAATAATAGGATGACAATACGGAAGAAAGAATGAGAGCTGATTATGATACTTAATCAATGGTACGCGATCCTTCCGTCAAAAACTGTGAAAAAAGACGGGATTCTGGCAGCAAAGAGACTGAACCTTCATTTGGCCCTGTTCAGGAACAAAAAAGGCGAACTGGGCTGCGTAGCCGACCAATGCACGCACCGCGGCGCGGCGTTAAGCAAAGGCTGTGTAAAAGGGGATTGCCTTCAATGCCCGTTTCACGGCATCGAATTCGACAAAAACGGTAAATGTGTTTTTATCCCCGCGAACGGCAAAGCGTCCACAGAGGATTTAAGCAGATACAATGTTAAAAAATATTTAGTCAGGGAAGAGCACGGCATTATATATTTCTGGTACGGCGATGAGAAAAAGGCGACCGGACAATTGCCGTTTTTCACCGATTATGTTGACGACAAAGATGTTTACAGCGAGCTTGAAGACGCGTGGAATTCGCACTATTCGCGCAGCATCGAAAACCAGCTGGATGTGGTGCATGTGCCGATTGTTCATTACAATACCATTGGCCGGGGAAACAAAACACTTGTCAACGGGCCGAAAGTCGTTTTTGAAAACGGCGTGATTACAACCAGCGCGAGCAACGAGGTGGACAACGGGCAAAAACCGAAGCCCGCAGGCGAGTGCGAAATCAACCCGACATTTCTTTCTTTTATGTTCCCCAACCTTTGGATGAACCATATCGCCGAAAAAATTAAAGTCATTATCTTTTTTGCTCCGGTTGACGATGAAAACACTGTTTTGTACATCAGGTTTTACGGCAAAATCACAGGATTCAGGCCGGTTGACAGTTTTATTGCTTATCTAGGCAAGTTCGCGAATTTGGTTATTGAACGGCAGGACAAGCGCATTGTGACGACGCAAAAGCCGAAAGCGTCTTCCTTTAAAACAAACGAAAAGCTGGTTGCCGGCGACGGACCGGTAATCCTTTACAGAAAACTGCGGGACGAGCTGCAGAACGGCAATCAATAGGGACGGTATACCCGGCATCCTAAAAAATCTCTGAACGCAACCGAAAAATAACAGCAAAATATACTTTTCATTTAGCCATTTATATAGTAAAATAAATCACAATAAATATTAACAGACAGGAGACGGTATTATGAAAGAAATCAATGTCGGCTTGGTAGGTTACAAATTTATGGGCAAGGCGCACAGCAATGCTTTGAGCAGGCTGGGTATGTTCTTTGACTGCAGCGCGAAGGTCAACAAACGGGCAATCTGCGGCAGAGACGAAGAGTGGGTAAAAAGATCCTGCGAAAAATTCGGCTGGGACGGTTACGAAACCTCGTGGGAAAACCTTGTTGCCCGCAGGGATATTGATGTGATTGACATCACCGCGCCGTCCAACGCGCATAAAGTTATCGCAATTGCCGCAGCTGAAAACGGCAAGCACATTTTCTGCGAAAAACCGCTGGCCTTAACACTTGCGGACGCACGCGAAATGCTTGAAAGTGTTAACAAAAACGGCGTCAGGCATCAAATCGGTTTCAACTACCGTTTTGCGCCGGCCGTTCAATTGGCGAAAAATATTATTATGCAAGGCAAAATCGGCACAATCCGCCATGTGAGAGCCTCCTATTTGCAGGACTTTATTATTGACCCCGAGTTCCCGCTGATTTGGCGTTTGCAAAAAGAGGTGTGCGGCTCCGGTTCGCTCGGCGACCTTGGCGCGCATTTTATTGACCTGGCCCGTTTCCTTGCCGGTGATTTTAAAAGCGTAACGGGTATGCAGAAAACTTTCATCGAAAGCCGCCCGATTGTTGAAAGTATGATTGGCCTTTCCGCTGCGGCAAACGAAGACGCGCCGAGAGGCTTGGTTGATGTTGACGACGGATCGGTTTTTGTAGCGGAGTTTGAAAACGGCGCTTTGGGTGTTTTTGAGGCGACGCGCTTCGCGCAGGGCCATAAGAACGACCTGTCTATTGAAATAAATGGCGACAAGGGCAGCTTGAAATTTGTTTTCGAGCGTATGAACGAGCTTCAGTATTTCAGCGCTGACGATGAGCCCGGCTTGCAGGGCTTCAGGCTTATTCAGGCTAGCGAGGGTATCCATCCGTACATGAGCGCATGGTGGCCGACCGGGCATGTTATCGGCTACGAGCATACCTTTGTGCATGAAATGTATGAATTCTTTGAATCCGTAGCGAACAACAAACCCACATCACCGGATTTTGCTGACGGTGTTAAATGCTCGCAGGTTATAGAAGCTGTTGAGCTTGCGGCGCAAAGGCGCGCAACGGTTGATGTCTGCAGCCTGTAACTTGAGGCTTTTACCTCAAAAAGGGGATATTCGTTTATGAAAAAAATTATATCTGCGCTTTTAGCTTTGACGATGATGCTGATTATTATGTTTGCCGCGCCGTCAATTAAGGTATCCGCCGCAATCGGCGACGGCAGCAAGCTTTCGGCTGACATCAATTTGCAGGTCGGCCGGTACAATACTGCAACAAAAGCCTTCAACCCGCTGAAAGCGGACGAAACACTGAAAACAGGCGACATTATTACTGTACGCATTTGCCCGAAAAGCGACTTCTTATGCGGAGCGACCGAATATGTTGTTATGTTCGATAAACTATATTTTTCGATACAGGGGGCAAACAATCAGGCTTTCACACCGAATACGGAAAACACATTCTATGCCCAAACTGCTGCCGGTTATGCGGGAGCAACAAAGTTTCCCGATACTGTGTGGCCCGCTTCTTTTGGCGCGGCCGAAAATTACAATGTTTATCAAGCTGTTAAGGTTGGCAATCAGGCTGATTCAAACTCCGCGAACGGCGGGTATCCGAATTTATTGCCCGGCACATGGCTTTTCCAGTTTAATCTTAAAGTTTTGAAGGATATAAACGCAGGTGCCAACGCCCGTATTTGGATGGATAAAAGCTGGTTCAGGTCTCCTGCATACACGACCGGAGCCGCATACTTTGCAAAATGCTTATCCAAGAACCAACTTTCGTCTTCGGGCTTGTCAACAACATATAATTTCAAACTTAATCTTAATAATGCCGATATCAAGCTGCCATTAACCTCAGCATTGCCCACGGAACCTGCCGAAACAACCCAAAGCAATACCAAAATAGAAACGACAAGTTCTGTGACTACTGTTTCCGGAACGACAGGCAAGGGCACAACAAAGTCAGGTACGACCAGTCAAAACACAACATCTTCTCTGCCGTCAGCAAACAGTACTTCAGCCGCAGCCGGCACAACAGAAGAAAATACCAATACTTTCGGAAATAGAGGAACAGTCATCATCGCAACAGCTGTTATTGCGGTTCTTGTCATTGCTTTGGCCGCTGTTTATTTAACGAAGAAGAAAAAGTAATATTAACAATAATTTAACAATAGAACCGGATAAGCGTGATATAATTATAATTACAGAACACAACAATCTCTAAGGGGGAACTAAGTTTGAAAAAAATATTATCTTCATTTTTAGCCTTGTCTATGGTACTGTCCGTTTTAGTTTTCAGCCCTGTGAAAGCGTCTGCTGCTCTGAACGACGGCGATAAGCTTTCGGCTGACATCAATTTGCAGGTCGGTAAGTTAAACGGAGATGTTTTCACACCCCTTGCAGCAGGCGAGGCACTAAAAGCGAATGATGTCATTACGGTTCGTATCTGCCCGCAGACAGACTTTTTAGTCGGTTCTTCTAGTTATGTCGTCATGTTCGATAAACTCTATTTTTCGGTTCAGGGAACAAATAAGCTGGCTTTCACACCTAACACAGATAATACTTTCTATGACCAAACCGCTTCCGGTTATTCAGGCTCAACCAATATTCCGGTTACAGTATGGCCGTCAACTTTTGGCGCAACCGAAAACTACAGCATTTATTCGGTGATTAAGGTTAACAATCAGGCTGACTCAACTTCAAAGAACGGAGGATATCCGAATTTATTGCCCGGCACATGGCTTTTCCAATTTAATCTGAAGGTTCTGAAAGATATAAACGCAGGTGCTAATGCCCGCATTTGGATGGATAACCGTTGGTTCAGGAATCCGTCAAATCCGGCTGTTGACGGTTATTTCGCAAAATGTAAGACGGGTGACTATTCCTCATCAGGGCAGTCAACTACTTATAATTTCAAACTTGACTTCAGCGGTGCCGATATTAAGCTTCCTTTGCCGCCCGCAGCACCGGTGCTTTCCGCTTCGCCAAAAACACTTACGAATAAAAACGTAACGGTTACGGTAACATATCCGGTCGGCGCAACAAACAAGCAATATGAAAAATTAACCGGCGGCTGGAAAACATATACAACTCCGGTCGTATTGACCGCAAATGATACAATATCCGCCCGGTACACCAGCGCTGCCGGTACATTGAGCCCGACAGGCTCAATTGTTGTAGGCAATATCGATAAAACAGCACCGAAGATCGTATCTAATTATGTTGCCAATAGCGGGTACACATACGCCAATGTTGTGATCGCAGTCAGCGACGCGAACTTCAGCTCACAAAAGGTTTCAAAGAACGGCGTTGCGATTACTTGGCCAAGCACCAATATGTTTACTTCCGATGGGAAGTATATTGTGACGGCTAAAGACAAGGCCGGCAATTCAAGTACATTTACTTTTACTATTGATAAAACCGCACCGGCAGTTACTGCAAAAACCGTCACCAACAACGGCGCTACAAGATCCAATGTTACCGTCACCGTCAGCGACAAATACCTTGTCGCAAAAAAAGTAACGAAAAACGGCGTAAAAATTACCTGGCCAAGCGGAGGAGTTTTCAGCGCGGCAGCAAAATATGTTATTACCGCCAACGATAAGGCAGGCAATATCACGGTTTTCACCTTTTCAATAGACAGAACGTTTCCGAAAATTACCGTTAAAAATCTTTCCGGCAAGGTGCTGGCAAACAACGGTTCGGCAAAAGGCGGCGCGTCTTTTACAATCACAGAAGCCAATCTATATTCAAGAGCGATAACAAAAAACGGAATTGCTCTTATTCTGTGGCCATCGGCAAACAAAGTCACCGCGGTGGGAACTTATGTGATAACGGCTAAAGACAAAGCCGGAAATAAAACAATATTTACTTTTAAGGTTACAAAATAACGGGTAAAATCACCCGGCAGCAAAACTGTTACCGGTTTCAATCAAATACATTCAGGGGCTGTTTTTCTGCGCACTCAAAGCAGAAAGCAGTCCCTTAACGTTTCCGGGCGCTATGCCGGTTCTGACAAACCATGAAAAATGATATTTAGTTGATTGCGGATTTTTATAGGCAGTGGTATAATCAGTTCAATATAATTCAAGCGTTTGGGAGGGTGTTCATATGTGCGATACGATTGGTGTAAGCCTCGGGGGCGGTTCCGCGTGGTTCGCGAAAAACAGCGACCGGAGCCCAAACGAACCGCAGGCGGTTGAGTTTATCCCCGCGGCGCGGCACAGCGAAACAACGCTCAAAGCCACATACATTGAAATTAAGCAAACCACCGAAACCCATGCGCTGCTGCTTTCTCGCCCGGCATGGATGTGGGGCGGGGAGATGGGGGTGAACGACTGCGGCGTGGCGATAGGCAACGAAGCCGTTTTCACAAAGGGCAAATACGGGCCCGAGGCGCTGACCGGTATGGATTTGCTGCGCCTGGCATTGGAACGCTCCGAATCCGCTAAGCTGGCGCTTGATACGATAACCGCTCTTTTGGAGCGGTACGGGCAGGGCAGCAACTGCGGCTTTGACCACAAGTTTGAATACAACAACGCTTTTTTAATAATGGATAAAGACGAACTTTATGTACTGGACACTTTCAATAAGCAGTGGGCTTATAAAAAACTGCCGAAGGCAAGCATTTCAAATTGCCTGAGTTTGGGCGCCGATGCCGATAGTTACGGCGGCGAAAACTGCAACTTTAAAGCAAAACACAAAGATCCGCTTTTTACGCATTTCTCGGGTGCGGAAAAAAGGCAGGCCCGCACACAAGCCGGATTAAACGCGGAACCGGACGCTTTGGGGCTGATGCAGTCAATAAGGCAGCACAATGAAAAAGTAAAGAACCCGTTCGCGCAAGGGTCTGTGGACAGTGTTTGTATGCATGCCGGCGGGTTAGTGGGGGACCATACCACACAAAGCATGGTGGTCAGCTTAAACGGCACAGCCGCTCCCATGGTTTGGGTGACGGGCGGTTCAACCCCCTGCGTCAGTCTTTTTAAACCGTATCTTTTCGGCAGCAAACTTTGCGCCCCGGTTTTTGCCGCAAACGATACCTGCGCCGAAACCTACTGGTTTACCCATGAGCGTTTTGTCCGGAAACTGATAGGCACGTCGCTGCCGCAGGAATTTTACACCGAACAGGACGGCCTTGAGCAGCGCCTTGTGCGGGAAGCAGCGGTGAACGCCCATAATCCGGCAGCCATGGCGGAACTTTCGGAATACGCTTTGCAGCAGGAACAGCAGTTCTTTTCAAAATGGGAAAAGCAGATTATACCGGGCAGGCAGGGTAGCCGCCGGTTCCTGAATTATTGGGCAAAGAAGAACGCCCTGCTCGGCAAGGGCAGGTAATCAAAGCTGCCAAACAAACGGCATCACTTCATGTTTCGGCTCCGGTGTGTTCGCGGCCAGCGCTTCAAGTTCGGGCAATGCATCTTTCAGCGCTGCCCAATATTCCGGCGCGAGGTACCAGGTGCCGCCCATCAAAAAGATGTTGCGAAGCCCCAATTTAATTTCAAGCCTCATTTTCTCAATCCAGTTTTGCGGCGTCAGGGCAAACTTCGGGTAAACGGTCGATTCGCTGTAACAGCGGGTTGTGTCACCGGTTAAAGCAAGGTGGGTGCTGATGCTCGCTGTTAAGGAAGCCTTCGCCAACTCATGCTCAAAGGCCTTGTCGTCAAAGTGCCCTTCGCCGACGCGGATAAGCGTACCCGGGATTTCGGCGCATATTCTTGTGATGTCTATGCCGTGCCTGCGGTCGCCGTTGTGCATCACCATAATGCCGCTTGTTATGCCTTCCACTGTTACCTCTTTCAGGTATCGGATAATTTTATCGCAGTTATAATCCATCCATGCTTCAACAACCGCTTTGTCATTTTCGCCAGGTTCTTCCTTTATTATGATTTCTTTCAGGCTTTTCCTGCTGAAATTTGTATTTGCGGTTTTATTAAACTGCTCAATGCAATTGTCGCAAAAACAGCCCTGCACATTTTTGCCCCAATGCGCGAGCCTTAAATCGTCATCATAAAAAATCTTCGTTATCCCGATGTCCCTGATGGCGAGCGCGACCTTTTTCGTATCCTCAATGACCTTTTCTGTCAGGCACGCGCAGCAGGACTGACGGTTGCCATTACAGTCAACACGGTTTTGCCAGCCCTCGCCGATGGATAAATCAACCGAGTTATCGCTCGGGTCAAAGGCGTTGCCGCCGTGCCCCAACGGCACATTAATAGCCTGTACGTCAAAACCGTGTCCTTCCAGCACTGCTTTGGCCAGCCGCATTTCCTCAAAGGTCGAATTGTAATGGCCATAGAAATAGCAGAAAAGCCACAGCACATCCACGCCCGCGGTTTTCATTTCGGCAAGCATACTTTCAATATCAGGGTCAAACAAAACAGTTTTCGCGCCGATGCTGTAGTTGATATTCAATTTATCACCCATAATATACCGCCCCTTTGTTTTAATAGAAAAATTTTACAGCAGACCGGCTTATAAAGCAATACGCAGTTAATGAGGAAAACAGCGAAAAATAATGCAGATTACTATTCCGGCAACCGGGATACGAAGTTTATAATAAACAATAAGAAGAATACACCTTCAATTTGATAATCATGAATTATAATTTCGTTATCCGGCTTAAATTTGACTTTAATTGGGCAATTTGTATTGACGCAACAATAAAAACATGATAAC
>Ga0118677_10003502_pt2 | contig 15329 bp, 11 predicted proteins | sample AliMusrvi5mmetaG_FD_86154 | JGI IMG/M metagenome (GOLD analysis project Ga0118677, IMG submission 86154)
TTCAAATACACTGGTATCGCGCGGGGTTGTTTTTCAAGAAATCCCCCGTTGGCGAGTATGGTGTTTTTAATGAGAAACCATATCGCTATCGCTAGCAGGAGTGACAGAATCTTTGCGATCCAATTTTTCGACAGTTTCAGTTTCATTGGTGGGGGTTTTCCCGGTGAAGAAGATTTCGGCGATTTTTTCGCGGAATTGTTTCTCTGTTAGGTTGCGGTAAAGCGTTCCAAACTCGCAGATAGAGATGGCGCCGGTTTCCTCGCTGACTACCACGGCTACTGCGTCCGTGCGTTCTGTCAGGCCTATTGCCGCGCGGTGGCGCAGCCCGGTCGAGCGGTCTTGCATTTGGCGCTCGGTGACTGGGAACACGCAGGCGACTCCGGATACTCTGTCATCCGCGATGATCATGCCGCCGTCATGCAGCGGGGCTTTGGGATAGAAGACCGCCATCGCCAGCTCTGGGGAGAAGCGCGCATCGAGCGTCACGCCAGTGTCGAGTTGTTCCTTGAGGCTGACGTCGCGCTGGATCGCGAACAGCGCTCCAATGCGTTTTCTGGAGAGATTGACCACGGTATCGGAGAAACGCTCCATAAAGGCCACCCGGCGTTTTGAGGAAAACGAAAATAGCCGATTGCTGCCCAAGCGGGCGAGACCGGTGCGCAGTTCAGGCTGGAAGATGACCAGCAGGGCGAAGGCGAGCAGTTTGGCTGCTTGGGCGATGATCCATTGGATCACCTCGAATTTCAGGACCACGGATATCAGGGTAAGCGCTACGATGATGATGCCCAGTCCGACGAGGATCTGGGCACCGCGCGTATTCCTAAAGGCACGGTAGACTTGATAGATGCAGGCGGCCAGAAGGAGAATCTCCGTGCCGTTCCGCCAGGGATCGTTGAAAATATCGTGAAAAATGGTCCACATGGGCGTGTGATGCCCGGGAAACATAGTCTGCGCTCATGCCGCCTGACAATCACGGAAATTTGCACATCATCCCTTGCAGGCTATGGGGACCTCGTTTTAACTCCTGCCATGCACCAAGAGATCCAGCTCACACGGGAAGTGTCCGCCATCCAGATTCCGAGTGGGGACGCGCTGACCCTGCCTGTTGGCACTCCGGTATTCATCACCCAGCGGCTCGGTGGCACCTACACGGTTGCCACGTCTCAAGGCCTTGCGCGCATTTCCTCACAGGATGCGGACGCACTGGGAATTAGCCCCGAGGATGACAAGAAAAAGCAGAAATCTGGTGAGAGCCTCGTTGACGCCCCGCTCGAAGAACAGGTATGGGACCAGTTGAAGGGCGTTTATGATCCGGAAATCCCGGTGGACATCGTGAATCTAGGTCTGGTCTACGATTGCGGACTTGAGGAGATTGACGGAAAAACCGTGGCCATCGTGAAGATGACTCTTACCGCACCGGGTTGCGGCATGGGGCCGGTGATCGCGGCAGATGCCCAGGCTAGGATTATGACCATCGAAGATATCGACGATGCCCGGGTGGAACTCGTTTGGGATCCCGCATGGAATCAGGAAATGATTTCTGAGGAAGGCAGGATGAAGCTGGGGATGATCTGAGGGCAGGCTGGTCCTACTTGGTCAGTGTCAGTGAGCCGCTTCCGAATGAGACCCAATACAGCCCATTGTATTGAGCTAGAGTGTCGGTTCCTAGGACGTACGTGGAGTTTGACGTATTCAGGGGCTCCGGTCACCTGCAGGTATCCGTAAGCGGTCGTATTGAAGATCCATGTGGCAGTGTATGCCGAGGGTGCGTAGGAGTAGACGGTGAAGGATGTTGGGTGGGTGGAGTCTCCAGAGTAGGTGGCAGTGCCGCTGTTTCCGGTAGAGTCGAAATGAAATGTCATCGTGGAACTGCCGAATCCTGCTGTGAGTGTGCGGTTGACGAGCGAGGCGGGTGCCAGAGCATCCGAGTAGGTCACCAGCGGAATCAGATAGAAAGCGCTGGTTAAAGAAGCTGTGTCGATGCTGACAGTGGCAGATCCCGCGCTGCCTGTTCCTTGATAGAGCTCGTTGATTTTCGACCACGTTTTTAAATCTGTGCCACGGTAGAGCTGTAGGACGGTTCCGGCGGGTTGTGGTGAGTCTAAGATGAAATTGCTTGCCACATTGCGGGTAATGTTGAGGTGTCCAGCCACACCGCTGCAGACCGGGAGGTTTTGCCCGAGTTCGTTGAAGGCTATGGCCGCGGTGCCAGTGCGGGAAAAGGTGACGCCGTTGATGGTGGTGCCGTTGGGACCTGCCGCGATGATGGCGTCCACCACACTGCGGCTGGTGGAATCGGTGATCAGGCCGAATATGGAATAGACGTTGTTCCAAGATGGCTGGGAAACGTTGCCAGTGAAAAAGAACTGGCTGCCGTTGGTGTTCGGCCCGGCGTTGGCCATCGCTAGCACGTAAGGCACGTAGGTGAGGCTGCCATTGAACTCGTCTTTGATTGTATAGCCCGGCCCATCTGTGCCATCACCCTTGGGCGATCCGGCTTGGGCAATCACCAGAGTGCTGTCGGTCCGGTGAAATTTAATCCCGTTGTAGAATGGCGTAGTGCGGATCTTGCCGGAGAGAGGGTCTACCCATGGGCGGGATCCGTTCGCCAGGGTGATGAAATTCGCCACGGTCTTAGGCACCTTGTCATATTGCAGCTGCACCACCACATTGCCCTTGGTAGTCTGGAATGTGGCATAGAGTTGAGCCTGTAGCGGGGAGATGAACGCGAGCAGCAGGAATATGGCTTTCACAGCGGCAGGAATTTGCCACAGGACGAGCCTTCGTCAATCTTATCAGCCACAAAGTTGCCGGGAAAAAACAGCCCCATCCACCTCGATAACTTCTTCCCTTTGCGACTTGGCGGCTTTGCGTGAGACGTTCTTCCATTCGGAATCCAGATCCAGCCCCCCGCGAAATCGGCGTCTTTTTGTGAAAATTTTGTCATTCACAACTTTGTGCTTGCAAGCCCGGCTCTCATCCCTCAACACCTGCGCCCCGAATTATGGCTAAGAAAAGTTGGATCGCACGCAACGAGCGCAAGAAGAATACCGTTGAAAAATACGCCGCACTCCGCCTCAAGCTGAAAGCTGAGAAGGATTACGTCGCCCTTTCCATGCTCCCGCGCGATGCGAGCCCATCCCGATTGGTCAACCGATGTGAGATCACTGGACGTCGTCGCGCGTTTTTACGCCGCTTCCGTCTGTCCCGGATCACCTTCCGCGAGCTTGCTTCCGCCGGCATGTTGCCTGGCGTGACCAAGTCGAGCTGGTAAAACGGCCCGGTTGCTGCTAAGAGCGGTGTGGGACGGAAACTGCCCGGTCCACCCCTTGATATGCCCATTTACGAATACGTTTCTGAAGCGCCCGATGACCCTGGGAATTCTTGCCGCGTTTGCGCCAAGGGGTTTGAGCTTAGACGCCCGGTAGACCGCGCGCCCTTGTTGGTTTGCCCCTTGTGCAAGCACCCGGTCAGGAAAGTAATCTCACGCATCAACACCCCCACGGTTACCAAGCCGCTCTCCGTGGTCGATGCGAAGAAGGCGGGCTTCACCATTCTAGAACGCCGGGATCAGGGCGTTTACGAAAAACTTTGAATCTGTGATCCTCCACCTCACCAGCCCTTTTCTCGCCTTAGTGGAGAATGTCACATTCCCCACGCTCGGGGAATCGTTGCTCTATCTCGCGGGAATTGTTTTTTTCCTTCTGCTCAACGCGTTTTTCGTCGCGTCGGAATTCTCCATCGTCAAGGTGCGTCCCAGCCAGATAGAGGCTCAGGCGAAGGAGGACGGGACTAACCCGAAACTCGCGCTGCACGTGGTCAACCATCTGGGTGGGTACCTGTCTGCCACCCAGCTCGGCATCACCATTTCTTCGCTGGCATTGGGATTCCTGGGGGAGCCCTTCGTTAAGGCGCTGGTCTCTCCGCTCTTGTTGTTAACCGGCATGCCGGAAAAGGGCATCTATTGGGTATCGCTCATCCTTGCTTACTCCGTGTTCACCTTTCTCCACGTGGTGGTCGGTGAGTTGGTCCCCAAGTCCGTGGCCATACGCAAGTCACTGGCCATCACCACGGCCTTGGTCGGCCCGCTTCACTTGTTTTACAAGTGTTTCCATTGGGTGGTCGTGTTGTTCAACGGAGCTGCTAACTGGTTGCTCAAACATCTCTTCGGTATCGAACCGGTCGGCTCGGGAGAACACATTCACTCCGCCGATGAACTGGCTTTGTTAGTCACCCAAAGCGGGAAATCCCAGGAGGTCACCGAGACTGAGCGCGAGATCCTCATCAGGGCCCTCGGTCTTAACGAACTCTGGGTGCGCGATGTCATGACCCCGCGCACCAAGGTCATTGTGTTGGATGTCGATGAACCGTTCGAAAAAACCCTCGATCTCGCACTGCGCAGCAAGCACACGCGTTTCCCCCTCGTGAAGGGCCACCTCGACAACGCCATCGGCCTCATCCACATCAAGGATCTTTTCAAGCTCATCAACGATCCAGACCCTGACCTGATGCGCGTCAAACGCGATCTCAAGATCGTGCCGGACACCATGCCTCTGGACACGTTGCTCAAGTTCTTCCTGCGGGAGCACGCGCACCTTGCCATGGCTGTCGATGAATTCGGCACGCCTGTCGGCGTCGTCTTCCTCGATAATGTCATGGAGCAACTCGTCGGTGACATTCAGGACGAGTTCGACAACGAACGCTCCTCATTCACCCGCATCAACAGCATGGAGTTTGTGGTCGAGGGCACCGTGACACTCAACGACCTCGGAGGTTTTGAGCCTGCCTTGGAATTGGACAGTGGTGAAGTCACCACAGTGGGCGGTTACATCACCCAGCAACTCGGCCGCTTCCCTCTGGTGGGTGAAACGCTTAGCGTTCTCGGTTATGAAGCCCGCGTCACCAGCACGGATGGCCGCCGCGTCGGCCAGATACACTTCCGCAAATTACCCACCGTGCAGGAAGATGCTCAGGAAGGCATGGATATTTGAGGTGGGGGGGGATCTGAAATAAGGAGTCGCGACCTTATTGCCTCGTGATTCAGGATAGAGTGCTCGGCTATCTTGCTTCGTGCGCTTGTCCCGTCGTCCTCTTATCGCAAAAATGAGACGACTGCTAGGTCATCACCTTCAGCCTCCTTCCTCCATATCCCAACGGGATTTCGTAACATAGCGAGGGGTTGCCGAGAATCGGCTACCCTGGGTGGGCGGAACCTCCATGAATTTTACCCCGCAGGGGTTGCGTCCGGCGTGACGCGTTGCTAGCGGAGCAGGGAACCGCAGGTGATTGATGCGTCATTTCCTAAATTTGCTATGATTTCATCAATATGGATCTGTTCCCATTCTTCGTCAGTCCAATTGAGCCCGATACTTCGATACGCGGAAATCATCAAAGGGTTAGCTCTTGGATGATCGCTGGCATGAATCAGCCAGAACATGATTTTCCCGTCATTTCCGTAGTCTTTCATTGGGAAAGCGCGGGCGAATTCGTAGCCAAGTTCGTTTTTGAAACGACCCTCCATGAATGTAGCACGCTCGAAGCTTTTCATTCCGACGAAATGGTTCCAATTTGAATCACCCCACCAGGAGTCAATTTCACTTATCTTGGTAGGTTGGCTTGATGATTTGATTGACCTATTCATCCACCCTTGCGCCAGAAAATAGAATATTTCGACCTTGTTTCCGCCTGTCTTGTGGTTTGCCAGGGTCTTTACCAGATCCCATGAACATTCGTGGGTTCTTTGATCTAGTAGCGCGAAGGCTGCCTTTTTGGGTTTTATTTTATGTTGTTTCAAGTAGATGGGGATTTGCTTATTGCAATCACCTGGAAATACCATGACTTGGCGATTAGATAGGCGTCTGAAGCCTTGGCAGTATTTTGTTTTAAGTTCTTCCAGAAATGGAATTTTCGATGGGTCTTGTTCAAACAGGCATGCGCGGTTTAGAAAAATTGACTGTTTCTCCAAGAGGCGCAAAGCCGCCCAGGATTGTTCCCGGTCACCAACCGTCTGCGGGCCAGCAAAAGCATCAAGGTAGATTCCGTTTTTGGTAACGGAGAGGAAGGAATATAGATACCGTGCGATGAGTTGTGCTTTATGCCGCGTCCAGACATTGCCTTCGATAGAAGAAGGGCTTAGCGGTTTAGGGCTTTCGATGTCCTTGAGAGGGAACATCTCCTTAGTTGCATCTGCTTCTACATGTTTTTGTTTTGCCATATTCAGGAAGCTAATGGAAATCCGTCCCATGTATCACCATCAAGTTTTCGTCCTGCTTGTTTTTTGGATAGCCATGCCATTTCAATTCCTTCCAGTTCAATAACAGCTCGTTTCTGTTCTGCTGTGATGATTTCAGATGGCACCCAATGCCCCCACTGCTTAAAGTGGAAAGCCACATTTTTTTTTGCCGCTTGATCTCTCAGGCTCCTTGCCCAATTCGGGTGCATTGGGCGGGCGCCTGGTCCGCTCTCCCCGCCTGCAATAATCCAATCAATACCATGGATCTCTTGTGTTTTGTTAGCTTTAATCCAGGCACTCAGGTTGATTTCACCAAGCAGAGGTTCACAACTCAAAAAGCGGACTTTTGCGCGGTGTTTCAAAAGGTGGGGAAGCCTTGCTTCTGCAACCTTTTGATTTTCGACTGTGGTCCCCAGCCAGATGTTTGCGGGCCAGTGAGCGGACCAAGGAACCATTTTCTCGATGTTTTGGGGGCGTTTTGTGAGAAGCAACCAATCGAGCATAGGCGTTTCTTCAATGAGGTCCCAAAGTTTTTTGCGCCAAGGTGTCAGTTCTGGGCGTTTTTCGAAAACATCAGCCATTGAAGCGCAAAATACCCGTCTGCGCTCTCCTTCTGCGGTGGCTTCCGCGTTCCACCGAATGGGGTCATACCAGTGTTTGTCGGTAAAGAAACGTCTGGGGGCTTCTTTACCCCATACGGCTTGACCGACACGCTTAGCCCAAGTTTCGGCGTAACAGTGGTCACAGGCAGGGGATACTTTGGTACACCCCCACCATGGATTGAAAGTGTGGTGTGTCCATTCGATGGAAGAGTTCTTGGCCATGACGTTCTGTTTGTTAAGAAACATGAAGGATTTCAAATGTAAGTCGAGCGTGAAATTGAGCGCCACTCCAATTCCCGTCTATGGGGCCACTCTGGGGTCGATTCCGTTTGGCGATAACTTTAGGGTGTTTTCGAATTATGCCATGACATCGCTGATGTGGGAACCACGAGAGTGTTGCCTCTCGTAAACACCGGAGATTCAAGGCCCAATCTGAAACGTCTCTGGCGGTTTCCGAAGTGTCACATTTCGCTTCCGAGGGTCCAACTCCCTCCAAAATGGAATGCGCAATGTTTGTTATTTGGGAATGACTCCGGAGAATCCCGGGAGATGCCCATGCCGCCTGGTTGCGAGCACACAGTATTTGGGGTCGGTTCCCGCGGTGTAACATCTTGCCTCTGATCATCCGGTTCGACTCTCTCTAAAATCCACTCTCAGAACTGCAAGGCATTCCATTTTTTCGGGGTCTGTCGGACAAAGGGCTGTTATAAATGTATCACGGTGGATCGTGAGGTTGCTCTTGCAGCAGGTGTTATTCCTGCCGGAGACAGGCGCGCCTACGGGAGTGTCACATGCCCCACGCTGTCGGTAGAGAAGACCAGCGAACCATTGTCGGAGGCATGACTTGAACCGCCAGGGGTCAATGTGATAGTCCCTGCGGCGGCAGTGATCGTGTAGCCCGCAGCGGGAGGCAGGTCGAACACCAGATGGTGGGTGGCTATGGTGTCTATATGATAAGAGATGGTGCCCTCCACGGCTGCCCCGTCGTCATTGGCTGCGAACAACACCGCAGTATCCTGCCCCGAATGGTGAATCAAAACGCCGTTCATCGCCTGGCCGGCGCTGAGCGGTGAACTTGCGATCATGGTCGAGGTGGTGGCATCTGCTGTCTGTAGCAGGTGGAAGAACGTTTGGTGGGCGGGCGCGGTGCCGGTGACTTGGGTGCTGGTCCTGTAGCAGGAAGCCGTATCTGGCGTCTGAGTGCCGTCGTCTATCACCTCGCTGCTAACGATTGAAAAGTTTGAGGATGGCAGTAGGGTGCGCTGGAAGATTTCGCCGTCTCCGTTGATGGATCTGCGGTCGGTGGCTGAGAGAGTGGTCGGCTGGTAATGGGTGACTATTTGATAGCAAACCTGGGTCGAGGTGTCGGCAGGGCTTACGCGGTCATACAGCAGGATCACATCGGGACGCAGGTGGACGAACTCCCGTAGGTAGGTGGTCAGCAGCCGGGTCCCGCCCTGCCCGTAGCCATTGACGTCGGTGTAATACGCATCGGAGGCGTCGCCTACGGCATAGGTGTAGGCGGGCGTCGATTCGTATTTGATGATTTTTCCGCTGGGATTGACCGTGTCAGGGAAGCCGTTGCCGCCCGAGAGGTCGTTGGAATAGCGTTGTTCCGTGAACCCGTTGGCATCAGTCACCTGGATGTTGCTTTGGTATTTGGCTTTGCCCCAGGGGAACCCGTTTCCGGTCATGTAGGGGGCGGCCTTGGCGATCTGCCAGTCTTTGTAGAACACCAGAAAGGCGTTGGCGTCCTGATGTTGGTGACTTTGGATACGGTCGCAGCTCATGAACGAAACAGAAACGGCATCCGGATCGGCTAGTCCGCGTGGTGCGATCGATCGGCTGTTCACCCAGCCCGCTGCGGTAGCATGGTAATAGGGCGGTAATTGGGTTAGGTCTCCCAGGCTGGCGTCGGAGCTATCCAATAGAAAGTCGTAGCCGAACAGATCGCGGTAGTAGTTGCAGGAAGGATATTTGGCTTGAAGCCAGGACCTGATATAGCCTGCGGTTGCTTGGGTGGTGCCCAGAAAATGGGCTTCTTCTAGCAGGGAAACCCGGTCGGAATCTTTCAAGTACTGGCCGTAGTTAGGCGTGTCTCCAGTTAGCGCATTGAAGATGTTCACGGTGGGGCCGGCACCGTCGGGGGCGGGTTGGGCGGCGTAGAGGAAATAGAGTGCTGTGTCATTGATGAAAGCACTAGGGGGGCTGGTGGGGGTCGTCCCGAAGGCACTCGCTTGAACGAACAAGCCTTCCATCATGTGCGATTTGCAGAAATTGCCGTAGGAGTCGCCTTCGAACCACGCGCCGCCTTTTGCATAGGTATTTAAATAGGCCGCATCCCGGGTCTCGATCGCTGTCAGAATCGATGGGTAATCGTGGTAGGCAACACCCTGGTCGGGCACGCTGTAGGCAAACTTCGGATAGAGATAGAGGGTAGGCGGATTCGGGTTTTCAAGGGGATCGGAAACGGCTGCGGCGGCATAGATCAGCCCGGTGGTGTGGCCGTAGTGGAAGTTGTCCCCAGAATCGTTGAGTCCCCAGCCGCTCCACCCTGACCAGTCGGCTTGGCCGTTCTGGTTGAGTGGATCCCAGATTTCCCCTTCTATCCGGTTGATATAGGCGACGATCTGCTGGCGTTGGTTTGGCGTGAGTTCTGCATAAAGCCAGTCATAGATCAGGGCGGCGTCACGCAGGTATCCGGAGGAACCGATGTAATTGGTGAACCGCACGCTCTCCCCATAAGGATCCATGCAATAATCCAGCGGATCGGTGGCACCGTTGCCGGGGCCGAAAGCGCCGCTGTTGACCGCAGTCATGTTTTCCGTGAGGAAGGCCACGGCACGATCAAAATAGGCATGGTCCCGGGTGATCATATACATCAGGGCAAAGTGCCAGCCCCACATGCCGTAGTAGGTCCCCTCGGTTCGGTAGGGTTGCATCCAGTCGTTAAAGGTTGTCCATGAGGCAGCGGGTGTCGCGTCACTCAGCGGCACTCCCGGTGCGGAGTAGCCTGCCCGTTGCAGGAGGGCAGGCATTTGGGATGAGTTGAGAAACATCCGGGGATGTGGTGCCAGTGTAGGCACCATGTTGCGTGAAACCCGCAGGCGCAAAAAACGGTGCGGAAATGCACCCGCTGCCTGGAGATCGCGCACTGTGACCAATTCTACCCCAGATTGGAGGATGTTGGTGGCTATTTCTTCGGTAACGCCCGGTCCACCAGTCCACGTTTGCAGGTCATTGGAGGCTTCGACGCGATAGATTATGTCGGTGGCTGCGGTTGCTCGGCGGTATTGCAGCATGAGGTTATTTCCTGCCAATACGGTGCGCGGAGCAAGTGTGAGGGCATTGTCGCCAGGACTCAGTCCGTAGGCATATTTGAGCAGATTGGGCGTGGGATCGGTGTCGGTGGTCGCCAGCTCGTCTGCTAGGCCGGCAGCAATCTGTTCAGGTGTGAAATAGGTGCTCTGCCAGGTGGCCATCGGCACCAGAGGAGCTGCCGCAGCCACAGAGGCTAAGGCGCAGCCTATGCCAAGCCACTGAATGCCCGGAATACGGACCTTCACTCCGTAACTCCAATGAATCCACTGTCTCATCGTCATCACCATTCAGGGGGTATGTTGTGCTGCTTATCCTCTGGAAAAGGCCCCGACACGGAACCCTTTCGAGGAGATAACTGTTCTCTAATGGTCTCGTCGCGGCACGTCAATGAAAAACAGAGAATTATTTACAGATTGCGGTGAGTTATGGAGGGAAGACGTTAGAGAATAAATTTTTGGGGTCGATTTTTTGGGGTCTTTTTGGGGGCGGTCCCCGCAGTGTAACGTTCCGCCTCCTATCATCCGCCGTTCTCTTCCTCTATTATTTAACAGCATCCAGAGCCTCTGCGTAAGCCTCTCTTCCTTTTATCCACCTCAAAAACCTCTTCCCTCTGCGCGATTGATCCCGCCCTCCGGCGGTCCCCCTGCGGGGCTTTCGCTTCGCTCAATTCTATCTCGCTCTGTTCCGCGTTTTACCCTCTTCCTCTCTGATCTAACAATAAACAGAGGGTCGCGTAAGCTTCCCTTCAAGTTGCCTACGGCCATGCAAATCACGGCTTCGCCATTTTTTCCAAGTTCGTTAATACTCTCTCCGCGTTCAAAAATCGACAACCAACAATCACCAATCTATTCTCTATCTTCCCTCAATCACCGTCTAATAGTCAGCAACAGGTTCCCTTGCCACTGGTTGACTTCATAGCCTGAGCCAAACTCAAGCGGGCTTCTCGGATTCATGGCGTATGCCCGGCGCAGGTCGTCCTGCTGGTGCTTGGCAAAGAGAGCGATGGGCTGCTGATAGTTTCCATAAAACCGCAAGGCCCAGCCCTGGGCGAAATAGCGGAAGGGTATGCCCGAATCGTCCTGCAGAATTGCTCGGGACTGGGTCAGGAAAAAATCGCGCGCATGCGAAAAGCGATCGTCGTGCATCAAGTAAGACGCCGCCTTGAAATACGTGACGCTGCCGCCCAGACCGGCCAGGAACTGGCGATACCCGGTGTCGAACCCGCGGTTGGACAAATCACCGGCCAGATAGAGCGCGCTGTGTCGCAGGCCAGTGTCATCGCGGAACCTCATTTCCACTGCGGGCTTGCCGCCAGCGGCGGTGCCATTCACGGATTCGACATGACCGCCGATGAGCGCCACGGTTGCGAGCAGAATGGGAGTCACCCCGCGCAGCTCGCTGTGCTCCAATTCGGCATGCATGTCCTTGGTGATGAAATATCCCGCCATCATTTGCGTTTGCATCGCCTGCCGGAATGCCGCTAGCACGCCTAGCACCTCACCTGGCGGCATTTGTTCCAGCGGCGGGACGGCACCCACTGGTTCCAAGCCCATCAGCGCATAGCTCCTGGCTTGAGGGAACATGGCGCACACATGGAGCAGGTCCGGCCCGCCAAAGGGATAGAGCACTGTGCCACTGGCAGCGATGGCTGGCGTCACTTCTGCCTCAGACCAGGTGCGCATGGTGCGCATGCGTGTTCTGGCATACGGCCACAAGGCCTCCATTTCGCGGTGGTGCGTCTGGTATTCCATCGACTGCTGGAGCTTTGATAAGGCGGTGCCGTGGCGCACCGGCATTCCCGCAAGAAAAAGTCCGATGTCGTCGGGGCCTGCTGTGCCTCCCACCACTTGGAATTCGTCCGGCAGGTGATCGAAGTATTGGACATGCTCAGCAGGTGGCTTGGAGGGTCCGCAGGCGGCGAGACAGGCAAGGATCGGTAGAATGAGGAAGTGCAGTTTCATGGCGGCTAAGGGACTCCACGTGGGCGGTGATCATAACAAAACAGCGCGCGCAAGGCCCCAGTATACAGCCATCGCCCGGAAACAACAACCTGCCATTGAGAATGTCCCCCATCTGCGTTCATGATTCGTGATTCCCTACCACCACCTTCCTGGCCTTTTCTATCGCCATCAGGACCACATCCCGGTGTTCACGGGCTAGCTCTTCGGACGAGGTGCGCAGGCTGAGGTCCACTAGCTGGGCTGTGGATCCCGGTCCCTTGTCCACGGTGAAGTGCAAGCGCCAGTTTCCATTGGGCTCCCGGCGCATGTGGTGGCACGGGTCATTCTCTCTGGCGGAGGATGCCATGGGTTTAGCTGCGGGTTTGGAGGCGGGTGTGCTCTTGCGCGTGGAAGCGCGCGGGGGCGTGGCCCGTGGTTTGACCTTGGGGGATGGTTTCACGGGCCGCTTGGTTGATTCGATCCGTAGGAGCGCCATCTGCATGGCTCGGGTGATGAAGCCGGAATAGCTTTCCCCGTTTGTGAAAGCGGCCTTCTTGGCCGTGGTATCGAGCTGTGTTGGGACGCTTATGCTGATAACCCGGGTGCTTCTTCCCGTGGAGGGACGCCCGACTTTTCCTGTTTTTTCAACCGTTGCTCCGGATTCGACCTTTACGCCCATTCCGCCAGTGCTTGTAGAGTTCTGCTTGCTCATGACTTCATTACGGTGGAAATAGTATCCACCAACAAGAAAAATGACTAAAAGTGGATTTTTTTACCAAAAGAATTAGCCGTCCCACTCTTCTCTGCCCACCAAAAATCAACCCTTCGACTTCTCTCTGCACCCTTCGCGTAAGCCCCTCTTCCTCTTCATTCACTATTCCTAATTCTACCCCGCGCTCTCTCTGCGACCTCCGCGATTGATCCCGCCCTCCAGCGGTCCCCCCTGCGGGGCTTTCACTTCGCTCAAGTCTATCTCGCTCCGCTCGGTTCCGCGTTTCGCTCCCTCTTCTCTTCAACCTACCTTCATCTTCTCAGCGCCCTTCGCGAAACCTTCGCGTCCTCCGCGTAAGCCTCTCCCTCTTCAATTCATAATTTTATTACCCTGTGGCCCACTCGATTTGATTTCCAATAATCAATTCACCGCCAAAATGCGGTCACTATGAATAACAAACCAACCGACCACAGAAACCAATCTGTAGTAAAAAGCATCCGTATTTTCCGAATAGACAAAGAAGCGGCGTGGTTAAAAGCCCCCAGGCCCTTTGCGCCTTGGCGCCTTTGCGCGAGACAATCTTCACCATCCGAATCCAGATCCCGCGCAGCGGCTAGAATTCCCAACCCAGACGATCCCGTTTCGGCAATAACTTTTGCCAATCAGCATAACACCCACAAAAACCATCAACCGGAGGTGCTGAACTAATGAACCCCTCACGATTTATTGCCCTGTATTGCGGGGATGAGACAGAGGCGCTCGTCACAAGTCACCTGAATGCATTCCTCCTGCTACTGCAAATCGCCATGCGGGCCAAATGGAAGGATTGTCCCATCACCGGCCTTAAAGCGGGACAGGCCTTTATCGGGGATTGGAAGAAGGCGGGTATCCCTTCCGAGATGGCATATCGGCACGCCAAAAAGACATTGTTAGAGTGCCGATTTGCAACGTTCAGGGGAACGAGCAAGGGGACAGTCGCGACCCTTACAGATTCAAGGATTTTCAGCATCACTTCCAAATCAGGAACGGGCACTGCAACGACCCAACAACGAACAAGGAACGGACAAGGAACGACTAACCATACTGATATACAGAATGTACTGAGTACAATACACACACACAACAGAGCAACCCTCGAGGAGGTCACAGCCTTCTGCCGTGAGATAGGCCTCCCGGCCACTGACGGACATTTCATGTTCCACAAGTGGGAAAGCAACGGATGGACCAACAAAGGCGAACCCGTGAAGAACTGGAAAGCCCAAATCCGAAGCTGGAAGAGCGCGAAATACCTGCCCTCTCAATCATCCTCCAACCCCAACAAACCCACCAGCGCATATGACTTCGGAGCATTATAACCCACCACCTCTGCCGCAAGCGCATCTGTCTGAAGGATACGTGCTTTCCTGCCTGTTCACCAGTCCGGCACTCTATTTTCCCAAGTCCGGGCCCGATGGGATAGACCTCGACGCGTTCCACGACCCCAAACACCGGGCGGTGTTCCAGCACATGAAGGAGCACTATCAGGAATTTGGTTCATTGGACCTGGCCGTCTTTGTCCAACGCCGTATCCTCGATGGTACTCTATCCAGCTTGGGCGGAATTTCCACCCTCACGGATATTTGCAAATCATCATGGGATAAGGGCGGCCATTGGGCCGAACATGCCGTCATTCTGCGGGAACAAAAGGCACGGCGTCTGGCTATTTTTGGGTCATGGAAGATCGCAGACGCGGAAGACAGCGATAAGGCGATACTGGAAACCCAGAACGCCCTCCTGGCGATCACTGCCGCAGTCTCAGGCCCGAGGCGTGCATCCACCGGAAAGCAGGCCATCGATGAATTCTCCGGCAAGCTCACTGCGGATCATGCCGCAGGCGACTACCCCGGAAAACAAAGCGGAATTCTGGAATTGGATGAAATCTCAGGCGGCATGAGGCCGGGGGAGTTCTGGGTCGTGGGAGGCAAGCCTTCTGGCGGAAAATCCATGATGCTGCTGCAAATCGCCGCAGCATTCATCGAGCGTTCCGATCCCGTGGCAGTGTTCAGCCTGGAAATGATGAAACACGAGGTTGTCGGCAGGCTGGTTTCCCACATGGGAGAGGTGGACTACGGGGGAATCACCCAGCCCAAGAAACTGAGGGAGTCAGACTTGGTGCAGATCAAATCCACCACAGAACGCATCGCGGCTGCGCCCTTATGGATCGACGCCAGTGCGGCCCAGTCCATTGAATCGATCACCGCCGAGGCCCGGCGCATTCGTGATTCTCACGGGAGCCTGTCGCTGGTGGTGGTGGACTACCTGCAACTGATCCGTGGCGGGAGATCACGCAATGAGATGCGGGAGGAAGAGGTGGCGCGGGTGTCCGGTGGACTCAAACAGTTAGCCAAGGCGTTGAATTGCCCCGTCCTCTCTGCCAGCCAACTCAATGAGCAGGGACAGACGCGGGAATCCCGTGCCATCGCCCAGGACGCCGATGCCGTTCTAATCATCGCAGACGACGGGATCAGAATCGCGAAAATGCG
>Ga0118677_10009355_pt1 | contig 15328 bp, 7 predicted proteins | sample AliMusrvi5mmetaG_FD_86154 | JGI IMG/M metagenome (GOLD analysis project Ga0118677, IMG submission 86154)
CGTAACAGTTTAGCTGTTTTTGGGGCGAAATCGCAAGTTCGCGAAAACTTTTTCCCGCATCCTTGAAAAGAAGTGCTTGACACCGGGCCATATCAGGCGCAGTATCGCGCCTGCCATGTTTTCACCGCCATGACCGACAACATCTGGAACCTCAAACAGAAGAAGGAGCGCCTGCACAAGGAAGTGCTCGCCAACCTCGATTTCCTGATCGGCTCCGTCACGACGCAGGGGCCTCGCGGCGGATTGAGCCTCACCTCCGCGGAGCAAGGCAAGACCCGCACGAAATACATCCGCACCGGGATGGCGGAGGAGGTTCGGACAATGACCGGGCGACACCGCCAGCTCAAGGAGTTGCTCAAGGAACTCTCCGGGGTCAATTGGGCCTTGCTCAAGGCGAAGGACCCCCGCTGACATGGGACGACGCAAGACAGCCCCCGACGGCTTTGTCTGCCCTTGCCGCGACAACTGCCCGCATCTGGAAGGCTTGTCCGCTTTCTGGATGTTGGGGGAACACCGTCGCTCCAGGTCGCGGGAGCACGAACACCGGCAGGTCCGCGCGCAAATGGCCGGGGAAAACGCAAGCCTCCAGCGCGTGGTCTCGGAGCAGAAGCAGGAAATCGAGCGCCTGAAGGCGGAAAACAAACTCCTCCACCAACGCCGTTTCAAGGCTTCGAAACCCAAATCCCCCCGGCCCGGCGAGGCGGCCGGCAAGCGGTGTCCCGCAGCGCCGCCCGCCAAGCGCAGGGGACCGCCCGAAGGCCACCCGCCATGGACCAGGAAAACTCCCGAACGCATCGACCGCCACGTCCACGTCGAGGCCCCGCTCGTCTGCCCCCACTGCCAGGGTGCGACCGACACGGGCAACGGCGGCCAAACCTCCTATGTCCAGGAGGACATCGTGCTCGTCCCCCGGACTGTCGTCACTTCCTTCGTCCACGACACCGCCTTCTGCCCGTGCTGCCGGCGTCAGGTGATCCACCCGCTCGATGGCGAACTGCCCTTCGCGCCCATCGGCCCGAACGCGAAAAGCGCCGCCCTCTATTTGCGCCATACCCTGAAGGTGCCCTACCGGAAAATCACCGGGGCCATGGGGACCCTTTTCGGAATTGATTTCGTGCCGGCCAGCACCCTGGGCTTCGAGAAACGGGCCAAGATCAACGCCCGCCCCATCCACCGGGACCTCATCGAGAAAACACGCGCGGCCGACTTGATCCACGCCGATGAAACCCATTGGCGCCAGGACGGCACGAACTGCTGGCTCTGGTATGCCGGCAACGAATCGGTGGCCGTCTTCCGCATGGACCCGCACCGCAGTTCCGAAGCGGCCAAAAGCCTTCTTGGCGACAAACTCGACGGGCTGCTGGTGACGGACGCTTACGCCGCCTACAACGCCGTCGAGTGCGCCGGGGGCCGGCAAAGTTGCCTGGCCCACCTCCTGCGCAAAAGCAAGGAAGTCGGCGAGGAACTTGCCCTGATCCCGGGAGCCGACGCAGCCTCCGTGCGCTTCTGCCAATCGCTGGGCTCCCTTTTCAAGGATGCCTGCGCGGTGGTTGTTCCCGAACAAGCGGGGGCGCGGAAAAAACTCGCCGACCGGTTCCGCAAAAGGCTCGCGCCGATATGCCGCAAACCGCTGGCCTTCGCAAAAGCCGAAACCCTCCGCAAGCGGCTCATCCCGACATCGCGCGAATACGGCCAGCTCTTCGCCTTCATCGAACACGGCGGGCCACCCACCAACAACCACGCCGAACGTTCCCTGCGCCCGTTGGTCATCTTTCGGAAAGTCTGCATGGGAACCCGCAGCGCGGCCGGTTCGGACAACATCGCGATCTTCGGTTCACTTGTGCAGACCGCCGCCCTGCAGGGCGCAAAGCTGATAGACATGTTCCGGGCACTCTTCATGGCGTCTCCTGTCCACGCCCAGGATGTCATCTTCGGAAGCCCGCCAGAGGCGGACCAAACGGGCTAAACTGTTACGCCCAGGGACAAAATCCACCGCTGTCAAAACTTTTCTCGATCTTCGGTCGATCTTTCTTGGCAAGCGGACAGCGGACTGTACTCTCAGCCCAAGCTATTCGAGCTATTCGCGCCATGAATCTCGCCCACGCCCGCTGTACCCGGCCCGTTCCGCCTGGCGGAGGGTCTGCTTCGGTCCCTTCGGCGCTTCCGTGTCATTTGCCCTTTCAGCGACTCTTCCCCGGCCCTTCCCGCCTCGCCGAGCCGAAGTTTCGCAGCACTCTTGCTTTCCAAAATTTCACCTTTTCCTTTCTCCCCCCTATTTCCCGCCCTCCGGTCCGGCCGCCGGCTCTTCCAACGGCCTTCACCCCAAAAGCAGATTCCTAGCAGCCGGGTTCCTCGCCCGGATGAAGGGCCCCCGCCCCATCCATGTCCGCGTCGATTCCAACCACCTCCTGCACCAGCATTGGATTGCCGATGAAAACACCCCTCATCCCGTCTTCTGACCCAGCCTCACCCCTCAGGGCGGCTCCCACGGAGCAGCCCGCCCCGGATAAACCAAACCCCGCACCTCCACGAACATGAAAACATCCTTGATCGCACGAATCCAAGACACCTTGGTGTCCTTTTCCTCTTGCAAGCAGACCCCAAGGGCCGCCCATTGCCTGTCGGCTCTTTTCCTGCTGGCAAGTGCCGCAGCGCTCCGGGCTGACACGGCCTATTCCTGGACCAACTTCGTCGGCCATCCGGGAGGTTCGGGCACTGCGGACGGCACGGGCGGCTCAGCGCGGTTCAACATGCCTGGCGGCGTGGCGGTGGACGGCGCGGGCAACGTGTTCGTGGCGGATACCTACAACAAAACGATCCGCAAGGTGACGGCGGCCGGTGTGGTGACCACCCTGGCGGGCAGTGTGGCGATGCAAGGCAGCGCGGACGGCACGGGCAACGCGGCTCTATTCTACTCGCCCTCCGGAGTGACGGTGGACAGCGCGGGCAACTTGTTCGTGGCGGACTCCTTCAACGACACGATCCGCAAGGTGACGGCGGCGGGGGTGGTGACCACCCTGGCGGGCAGCGCGGAGAATTTCGGCAGTGCGGACGGCACGGGCGGCGCGGCACGGTTTTACCTGCCCTACGGCGTGGCGGTGGACGGGGCGGGCAACGTGTACGTGGCAGACACCGGCAACAACACGATCCGCAAGGTGACGGCGGCGGGGTTGGTGACGACGCTGGCGGGCAGCGCGGGGAATTCCGGCAGTGCGGACGGCACGGGCGGCGCGGCGCGGTTCGGCTATCCCCAAGGCGTTGCGGTGGACGGCGCGGGCAACGTGTTCGTGGCCGACGGCGACACAATCCGCAAGATTACGGCGGCGGGAGTGGTGACCACCCTGGCGGGCAGCGCCGGGATTTTCGGCAGTGCCGATGGCACGGGTGCTGCCGCGATGTTCAACAACCCCGTCGGCTTGATGGTGGACGGCGGCGGCAACCTGTTCGTGGCGGACACCTACAACAACACGATCCGCAAGGTGACGCCCGCCGGGGTGGTGACGACCATCGGTGGGCTGGCCGGCGTGGCGAGCAGTGCGGACGGCACGGGCGGCGCTGCACGGTTCAACAATCCCGAAAGCGTGGCGGTGGACGGCGGGGGCAATGTTTACGTGGCGGATTCTGGCAACAACCGAATCAGCATGGGCAGGCCCTTGCCTATCCCGACCCTGACCAGCAAGCCGACGGCCTCGGTGGCGATTACCTATGGCCAAACACTCTCTACCGCGACCTTGATCGGCGGCGTGGCATGGGATCACGTCGAGCATCCCGACAACTTCCGCAACCCGCCGGTCAATGACCGCCAGCGCAACGACGAGCAAGTCTCCGGCAAATTCGGATTCACTCTCTCGCCGTCCCGCTGGATCAACCTCCGCGGGGCCTATACCGAAGGTCTTGGCGGCGTCACCTTCGACGAGAGCGTGCGGCTGGAACCGTCGCAAGTGGCCGGTTTCAGCCAGGCATTTCGCACGATTCTTTCCGAATCGATCGCCGGCTCGGTGGAGGCCCCGCTGTTCAAGACCTGGGGCCTCGGCCTCGATGGCACCCTGCCGTCGCGGACTTGGTGGGGCACTACCGTCCAAATGATCGGGCAGGACGTCAATCGCACTCTGGGCGTCTTCAGCGGCTATGACCTTAGTGTCTTTCCTAACAGCCCTGCTTATTTCCCCGACGGCACCCCGCAGCAACTTGACTATCATGAGCTGGCCTTCACTACCACGCTCAATCAATTGCTCGGCGATGAATTCGCCGTGGGCCTGACCTATCAAGCAACCCGCTCGAAGTTGCGCACCACCTACCCGGAATTGCCGCCTAACGCGGTGATCGCCCCGGAGGTCGAGGACCAGGCGACGCTGCACGAAGTGTCGGTCTTCGGCGTCTGGAACTCACCCGGCGGGTTCTTCGCCAGGGCGGAAGCCAATTGGTTTTGTCAAAACCTCAAGGATGATCCGCGCGGACTGGCTGCGGGATCCATGCCCCGTTCGGGCGACACCTTCTGGCAGTTCAATGCCATGCTCGGCCACCGCTTCTGGAGCAATCAGGGTGAGGTGAGTCTCGGGGTTCTCAACATCGGCAACACCAACTATCAACTCAGCCCCCTGACTCCCTACGGTGAACTTGTTAGAGCGCGCACCGCCGTCCTGACCTGCCGCCTCAGTTTCTAGCTATCCCCGCCAAGCTCCAAACCCTGTCCCCACCATGCCAACCTCGAAAAAATTCTTGATTCCGGCTTTCCTGGTCGTGGTTGGACTGCTTGTGCTCTGGATTTGGAAAATCGAATCCACAGGGAAACCCGATTTGCGATGGCATGCAGGTAACGAGTCCCGGACGCCCCACGCCGTCGCACGGGCGACCAACCCTCTTCTATCCACCCTTGGCCGCCTGCGGGAAAAGCCTGACCGTGCGGGTGCCCTCCAAACCCTCAAGGAACTTCAGGCGACCCTTCAAACCATGCCCCGCGACGAGGCACTCGCCTGGATCCGCGCGTTCCTAGAAAGCGGCCAGGACCAGACCACCGGTCTGTCTTTCGAGATCGACAGCAGCGGCGCTCTAACTGAGTGGCCGACACTCCGCACTTTCCTCCTCGACGCCCTGCTCACCATCGATCCCGCGGCGGCGGCCACCCTCAGCCGCGCCATTCTCACCACTCCCACCAGCGCCGACGAATGGGCGCTGGCCTTGCGCAACGTCGGCCGCGCCGAAAGCTCCGCTGCCGCCAATGCCTATCTGATCGAGCGGACGGCGGCGCTCATCGCCAATCCCGCTTGGCAGGCTGATCCGTCCATCGGCTATCTCAACGCCTTTGATGTGCTGGTCCATACCCATGCCACCGACAGCACCCCGCTACTCTCCGGCCTGATCCAACAGAAAGACCGCCGCGACCTCGCCCACGCCGGCTTCCTCACCCTCGACCGCCTCGTCCAAAGTGATCCCGCCGCGGTCCTGCCACAACTGGCCGCCGATCGCGCCCTCCAACAAAGCCGCCCGGAAATGGTCGCCAACATGCTCGCCCGCGCCGACCTCCGCGACGCCACCCAACAACAACTCGTCCGCACCTACCTGCTCGAACCTACCCGCACTGCGGCCGAACTCAACGCCTTCGACGGCGTCTATCCGAGCGCCAACTTTGCCATCTCCAACAACCTGCTCACCGCCAATCCTACCCTGGCGCGCGACGAAATCGCCGCCCGCGACACCGCCGCCCTCGGCATTATCACAACCTGGCTCGACGACACCGCCTTCGCATCCATCAAACCCCACCTCGCCACGATCCACAACCGCCTCACTACCTTCGTCGGCCAAACCCGGAAGTAACAAGAGGGGCACGGGCGGCCCGCCCGTGTCAGTCTGAGACCAGAGAATTTCGCCTATCCCTCAAATCCGAACACTCAAATCCGCCCCCACACTCCCGATGATCGAATCCCTGCTCGCTTCCTCCGAGAGCAAGACTCTCGAATTCAAGCGTGACTTGTCCTCCCCAAAGCCGCTCCTGAAATCACTGGTGGCATTTGCCAACTCGGCGGGTGGCAGGCTCGTCATTGGCGTGGCCGACGACAAGCAGATCATTGGCGTCGATGATCCTCTAGCAGAGGAAGAGAGGCTGTGTAATCTCATCGCCGACTCCATCGCCCCACGGCTCGTGCCAAATATCGAATTGGTGACGGTCGAGAACAAGACCCTGCTGATCGCCGAGGATATCAAGTCGGGTGTCTCCCAGATCCGCAACCCGGTCATCGCCCGCGTTTTTCGCGAGCTGGACCTGATCGAACAATGGGGCAGCGGCATTCCAGGCATCTTCCGCCAGGTCGCGGCGGAGAAACTTCCGGAGCCCACCATCGAAGAACTGGCCGGACGCCTCCGATTCACCGTGCCCTTGCCGAAAATCCTTGCGCTCTCCCGCGAGCAGTCGCGAATGGGCGGCGGTAAAGAGCCCGAAGCCCGGTCAGCGGTAGAGTCGGGGCTAGAGTCGGGGCTAGAGTCGGGGCTAGAGTCGCTCGCGGCAAGAATCCTGGCTGCTCTGGAAGAATCCACTCTTTCGAAGGCGGGTTTGGCCCAGGCACTCGGGCGCGGCAGCATCTCCAGCAAACTCAACCTGCGGGTGAATCAGCTTCTTGAACTCGGCTTGATCGAGCGAACCCTCCCCGAAAAACCTAACAGCCGCCTCCAGAAATATCGCCTCACCCCCCAAGGCCGCACTCTCATACATCCATCCCAACTCCCATGATCATGCTGGATCTAACAAACATTGCCGCACTCTTCGTTTCAGCATCTCAGCTTCTCCCCGTCCAATCCGCCGAGCGCCGCCCGCAGCGGAAAACCTATCTAACACGACGACAACCATGAAAACTTCCAGAACATCCCGCATCACCCGAATGACCAATGGCCCGGGACGGATACTCCAGCGCTTGCGGCTTGGCTGGGCAAGCGGCTTGGCGGCGCTTTGTTTGCTGGCAGGCGCAATGGCGGCCAATGCCTCGGACACCGTTTATGCCTGGACCAACTTCGCAGGCTATGGTGGCCGGTCTGCGGATGGCGCGGGCAGCGCGGCGCGGTTTTACAATCCTAACGGCGTGGCGGTGGATAGCGCGGGCAACCTGTTCGTGGCGGACGCAGCTAATTACACGATTCGGAAGGTGACTGCGGCGGGGGTGGTGACGACACTGGCAGGCAAAGCGGGAAATTTTGGCAGTGTGGATGGCACAGGCAGCGCGGCGCGGTTTGGCTATCCTGCCGCCGTGGCGGTGGACAACGTAGGCAACGTGTATGTGGGGGATGGTAATAACACGATTCGGAAGGTGACTGCGGCGGGAGTGGTGACGACATTGGCGGGCAGCGCGGGGTCTGATGGCAGTGCGGATGGCACAGGCAGCGCGGCGCGGTTTTATGGACCTGCCGGCGTGGCGGTGGATAGCGCGGGCAACGTGTTTGTGGCGGACTGTGGTAATAACACAATTCGGAAGGTGACTGCGGCGGGGGTGGTGACGACGCTGGCAGGCAGCGCGGGGGTTCAAGGCAGTGCCGATGGCACGGGTAGCGCGGCGCGGTTTAGCGGTCCTTCCGGCGTAGCGGTGGACGGCGCGGGCAACGTGTTCGTTGCAGATTGTGGTAACTCTTTGATTCGGATGGTGACTGCGGCGGGAGTAGTGACCACTCTTGCTGGCGGCGGCGTTGGAAGCGGCTTTGGAAGCAGTTACGATGCTACGGGCAGCGAAGCACGGTTTAACGGTCCTTCCGGCGTGGCGGTTGATAGCGCGGGCAACCTGTTCGTGGCGGACAGAGGTAATAACACGATTCGGAAGGTGACTGCGGCGGGGGTGGTGACGACGTTGGTGGGCGAACCAAACGCCCAAATGTGGGAGTCTCGTAGTGCGGATGGCGCGGGCAGCGCGGCTCGGTTTTACGGTCCTTCCGGCGTGGCGGTGGATAGCGCGGGCAACCTGTTCGTGGCGGACAGTCAAAATAACACGATTCGGAAGGTGACTGCGGCGGGGGTGGTGACGACGCTGGCAGGCAGCGCGGAAGTTTTTGGCAGCGCGGATGGCACGGGCAACGCGGCTCGATTTTACTTCCCCACGGGCGTGGCTGTGGACGGTTTGGGCAACGTGTTCGTGGCGGACAGTAATAATTACACGATTCGGAAGGTGACTGCGGCGGGAGTGGTGACGACATTGGCGGGCAGCGCTGGGGCTTCTGGCAGTGCGGATGGCACAGGCAGCGCGGCGCGGTTTAGTGGGCCTAACGGCGTGGCAGTGGATAGTGCTGGCAACGTGTTCGTGGCGGACGTTTACACGATTCGGAAGGTGACTGCGGCGGGAGTGGTAACCACGCTGGCAGGCAGCGCGGAGGTTTCTGGCAGTGCCGATGGCACGGGCAGCGAGGCACGGTTTAACTTTCCTGCCGGCGTGGCGGTTGATGGCGCGGGCAATGTGTTCGTGGCTGACAGTCGTAATAACACGATTCGGAAGGTGACTGCGGCGGGGGTGGTGACGACTCTGGCGGGTTTAGCGGGGGTTGCTGGCAGTGCCGATGGCACAGGCAACGCGGCGCGGTTTTACTATCCTCGCGGCGTGGCGGTTGACAACATCGGTAACCTGTATGTGGCGGATGGCGTGGTCCGGAAGGTGACGGCGGCGGGGGTTGTGACGACGCTGGGAGGAACGTCGCAGTTGAATGCTAACGCCGTGGCGGTTGACAGTATGGGCAACGTGTTCGTGGTGGACTATTCTAATTTCCTGATTCTGAAGGTGACGGCGGCCGGGGTGGTGACGACGCTGGGGGGCAGCCTGGGGTATTCGGGCAGTACGGATGGCACTGGCAGCGAGGCGCGGTTTTACTACCCCTACGGCGTGGCGGTGGATAGTGCGGGCAACCTGTTCGTTGCGGATTCCGGTAACTCCAGAATCTCCAAAGGAACGCCAACCGGCTCGTTACAAGTGACACTTGTTCCGTCTGCGGCGGTGAATGCCGGTGCGCAGTGGCGGGTGGACGGCGACGCATGGCAAGACAGTGGCGCGATCATCACGGCGTTACCAGCGGGTAGTCACACCTTGGAGTACAGCACGGTCATAGGTTGGGCGACACCCGCAAGCCAAAACGTGGCGATCAACACAGACGCGACGAGCACCGTCAACGGCTTCTACCTGCCGCTCCCCCGGCTAGTCGTGGAACAACCAGCCGGAACGAGCTTGGCAAGTGGGTCGGGTCAGAACTTCGGCACCCTTCTCGTTGGCGCGACGCGGTTCCGGAGCTTCCTCATCAGGAACACCGGGGGGTCGATCCTGACAGGATTGTCGCTGAGCATCAGCGGCTCTGGTGCTTCGCACTATGCTGTGTCGGCCAGCCCCGCTGCTGCGGTGCTTCCCGGCGACTCGACATCCTTCACCTTGGCCTACACCCCCGGCAGCACCGGGCTCAAGACGGCCACGCTGCACATCGCCAGCAATACCGATCCTTTTGATATCAGTTTGACAGGAGTTGGCGGCACATCCCTCTCCGCAGGTTACACGACCGGCACCGAGATCCCTGCGGTGGCCAACGGGTTCACGGCGACGGGCAAGACGGTGAATTTTTCCCTGAACTACGCGCCGGCGACCGGCACCAACCTGATGGTGGTGAACAACACGGGGATTGGCTTCATCAACGGCACGTTCAACGGACTCGCGCAGGGCCAGGTGGTGGCTTTGCCTTTCAACGGCGCCACCTACCACTTCATTGCCAACTACTACGGCGGTAGTGGCAACGATCTGGTGCTGCAATGGGCGGGCACCCGGTTGCTGGCGTGGGGCGCGAATTTGGCGGGGACCTTGGGAAACGGCACCAAGAACGGCAGTCTTGCGCCGGTGCCGGTGACCATGTCCGGCGTGCTCGCCAACAAGACGATCCTCGCCGTGGCGGCTGCGGAAAAGCACAGTCTGGCCCTGTGTTCGGATGGCACCTTGGCCGCGTGGGGCGCGAACGGTTCCGGGCAACTGGGAACCGGCACGACGGCCGAGAGTTTGGTGCCGGTGCAGGTGAATGCGTTGCAAGGCTCGGCATTGTATAACAAGACCGTGGTGGCCATTGCTGCGGGCTGCGACTTCAGCGTGGCGCTGTGCTCGGACGGCAGCGTGGCGGCATGGGGACTCAACGGCAATTGCCAACTCGGCGATACGACGTGGTCGAATCGTACGCTGCCGGTGGCGGTCAATGCCGCGGGAGCTTCGGCCTTGGCCGGCACTGGCAAGGCGGTCGTTGCGGTGGCAGCAGGAAATGATTTTTGTTTGGCAGCGTGCGCGGATGGCAGCGTGGCCGCATGGGGAGCGAACAGTTGCGGCCAACTCGGCAATAACAGCACGAATGACAGCGCACTGCCGGTGGCAGTCAACATGTCCGGCATTCTTGCGGGCAAGACGGTGGCAGCGGTGGCAGCGGGGCATTACCACAGCCTGGCCCTTTGCACCGACGGCACGCTGGCCGGCTGGGGTGATAACAGTTTCGGCGAACTCGGCAACAACAACACCGACCCGAGTTTGGTGCCGGTGCTTGTCAGCAATACCGGCGCTCCTCTGTTAGGCAGGATGCCCGTCAGCGTGGGTGCCGGTCAATTTCACAGCATGGCCTTGTGTGCGGATGGCACGCTGGTCACCTGGGGCGACAACAGCACCGGTCAACTGGGACTAAACGGGCCGTCCGGCAGTCTCGTGCCGGTTTCGATCACTGCCTCGGGCACGCTCTCCGGCAAGACCGTGGCCGCCGTCGCCGCCGGCCAAACCCATAACCTCGCCCTGCTCGCGGATGGCACGCTGGCAGCCTGGGGAGAGAACACTTCGGGTCAATTAGGCAATGGCACCACAGACCACAGTTCCCTGCCTGTCGCCGTGAACACGACGACCCTCGCCGCAGGCGAACGCATGATGAAAGTGGCCGGCGGCCCGACGGCAGCGCACGGCATCGGCGTGGTGGCAACTCCGCTCGCCGCCTTGGCCGGACCGGTCGTCACCACCAGTCCGGCCACGGGACTCACGAAAACCGCGGCCACCGTGCAAGGGATCGCCAATCCCAACGGCCTGGCCACCACCGCATATTTCGAATACGGCCTCACCACGGGCTACGGCAACCAGACCACGTCGCAAAGCATCGGCAACGGAACCACCGCCGTGAATGTGCAGGCGGTGGTGTCAGGCCTGCAACCGAACACCACCTATCATTTCCGGATCAGGGCAAACAACAGCGGCGGCACGGCACTCGGAGAGGACGTGGGCTTCACCACTCAGGCGGACCCACCGCTGGCCGTCACCGAACCTGCAATTTCTCTCACCGCCACAGGCGCCACGCTCGCTGGCGTGGTCAACCCGAATGGCCGGATCACCAGCGTCCGGTTTGAATACGGGCTCACCACGAATTTCGGCAACACGATTGCGGCCCAGGATCTGCCAGCGGGTAACAGCAACGTCGAAATAATGGTTCCCGTCGCAGGATTGAGCCCCAATACCACCTATTACTTCAGGATCGTGGCAACAAACGCGGGTGGCAATGGCTACGGGGACGCCGTGTCTTTTGTCACCGCTCCGCCAGGTGGCACTCCCACCACTCCACCCTCAGTCACCACGGGCGGCTCCTCCGACATTGCCACCACCGTCGCGACTTTGTTAGGAATTGTCAATTCGAACGGCGGCATGACCAATGCCTGGTTCGAATACGGCACGACAAGCGGTTATGGCAACACGAGCAGCACCCTCGGGGCGGGCTATGGCGGCACTCCGGTCAATCTGTCGGCAATCACCGGCGTTTTGCAGCCGGGGACACTCTACCATTACCGCATGGTGGCAGAGAACACCTTGGGCCGAACCTATGGCATCGATGCTACTTTCACCACCCTATTCCTGCCCCCGGCAGTCACGACCATCGGCAGCGCGCCGGTCAGCGGCAGCACGACCAGCGTGCAAGTGAACGGCACGGTGCGCGCCCACAACGCCAGCACCCTGGTATATTTCGACTATGCCACGGACGGCGTGACCTTCACCAGCGTGAACGCCAATCCTGCGACCGCCACAGGCGATGCCGATACTGCCGTCAGCGCCGTCCTGCCTAATTTGTTACAAGGCATCACCTATTCCTATCGCGTCCGTGCCGTGAGCGTCGGCGGCACCACCACCGGGACCACCAAAACATTCCAGGTCGCGATCCTCTCCGGCCTGACGCAGCTATTTCCTACTGTGCCACCCGCCGCTCCCGGCAGCGTGACCGTGACACTGACGCCGGGCGGCATTGCCTCAGGCTGGCGCTTTGTCGGCGAGCAGCAGTGGCGCAGCTCGGGCGGCACGGCGACCGCATTGACCACCGGGGATCGTGAGATCGAATTCCGCCCGGTGCCCGGTTACATCCAACCACCGCGCGAAATCGTCAGCATCACCAACGGCACACCCGCGTCGGTAATCACGCGGGACTATTATGAAACCAACAGCTCCGGCAGCGGAGGGTTGATCGTAAACTTGAAACCCGATCCGATTGCCGCAGGCACGGTTGCCGTGGCGGATCGCGCACAGTGGCGATTGTTAGGTGAGGATGACGCGAAATGGCGCGACAGCGGTGCGACTCGCCCCGGGTTGATACCGGGCAACTATCTGATTGAATGCAAGCCGGTAGCCGGGCGCACCACGCCGGCCGCTGCTTCCGTGGTGGTGCACGACGGCCGGACAGCCGTGACGGCCATCACCTATTTCCTCGCCGATTCCCTCACCGGGACCCAGCCGAGCCCGGTGTCCTTTCAAGCGATCAGCAGTGATCAGACAAAACCGTATGCCTATGTCGGTCAGATCCGCAGCGATGTCGGGTCCAGTTCGGGCTTTGTGGTGAAGGCGCGGGTGGTGGCCACCGCCGGTCACGTGGTGTTCGACGATGGCACGTTTTCCGCCGTGACCGGCTTGCAATGGCTGTTCCAGCGTGATAGAGGCACCTATGAACCAACGCCGCAGATCCCTCGGGGATTCTATATCTTCGACGGATACGCGACACAACGCAGGGCGGAAAACACCCCGGGAACATCCTCTCCACAGTCGCAGAACCTCGACGCCGCTGCGCTCTACTTCATCGAGAACGCGGGTCGTGGCGGTTATGGCGGATTCCTCGCCAGCGATCTCGACAACAACGAGTTCATTCGTTCTGCCGCGCAAAAATTGTGGGTCGGCTATCCCGTCGATGGCATCGATCCATCGAATCAGGGCCGGATGCACGCCACGTCGCCTGCGAATGTGACATTCAACCCGGTCATTGGCTATAACCGGGTTTTCATCACCACGGACATCCGCAGCAGCGGCGGCGGTTCCGGTGGCCCGCTGTGCGTCCAGTATCAAGGCGGAAGTTATTATCCCGCCGCGATCTATCTGGGTGGCTCGGGCCAGACGGTGGTGCGCGCCATCGACAGCCAGGTCATCGACTTGTTTGGCCGCGCCGAGGTCAGCGGCAACGGTGGTTCGAACAACACCGGCGGCGGCATCACCCACACCAGCGTGACCGGCACCTTGAATGAGACCCAAGCTGGTTCGCTCCAAGTGCTCATCGAACCTGAAGCTGCCAGGACAGCGGGTGCGGGATGGCGACTGAAACCAGAAACCACAACCCGCCTCAGCGGGGCGCAGAAAAGCGGACTCAGCGCGGGAAGTTATGTGTTGGAATTTTTAACGGTTGCAGGATTTCCGACACCAACGGAACAATCGGTTATTGTCACCGGTGGTCAACTCGCCACCCTCACTTTCACCTACGGCCAGACACTCACCGCATTGGAGTCATGGCGGCTGACAAACTTCGGCACTGCCAACCCCGGCAATCCCACCGACTCCGCCGCCGACGACAAGGACCCCGACCACGACGGACAAAACAACCTGGCCGAATACGCCGCCGGCACCAATCCTAACAACGCGGCCGACGTGCTCAAAGTGCTCACCACCCAAAGATCGGGTGCCACTTTCGTTCTAACAGTAACTGGCAAGACAGGACGCACCTACGCTCTCCAGCGCCGCACCAGTCTAAGCACCGGCGACTGGACCACCGTCACCACCACCGGCCCGTTGGCCGCCGATGGGACGGTGCCACTCACCGACCCCGCCGCACCTGCGGGCAAGGCCTTCTATCGGATCCAGGTGTCCGCGCCATGATTTGATGGTAGGGCGGCGCTGGGACCGCGAGTCTCCAGACTCGCAGGTGAAAGAACAGACCAAGCGAAGGCGGCTGATGCCACTTATTTGAATTGGGCACATCCCCCGCAAGCGAGTCTGGAGACTCGCGGTCCCGGACTCGCCCGTCCATGGCACCTCGCCCTCAGGGGGACGTATGGGGCGGCCGAGGCCGTCCGCCCCTACCGGATATAAACCTAAAAACTGGCCGTATGTTCACGGGATTTGCCTTGCTGGTCTTCGCCGGAATTTCTAGAACATTCGGCTAATGCACCCTTGGACACGGCAAAATTTTCTGGTTGTCATGCTGCTTGCGGCAGGCGCGCTGCTTGTCGCGATCATTTTTTTCAATCGATCGCCGGATTCCCGCCATCCTGGCGATACCCATGCGGCGGGACGCCCACCGGCCACCGCACCCGAATCCGCCGCCACATCTGTTAGACCCGCTGCCCCGTCCCAACGCACCGGCGCGGCCACCCAAGCGGATGCGGACGGGTGCCTGCGCTCCGCCCTGGATGCCCTCAATGCCTCCTCCACCGCCGACGATGCCCGCAAAATCCTCGCCGACCTCCACGCGTATCTGACATCCCTGCCGCCCGGCCTCGCCGCCGCCGCCATCACCGGTTTCCTCGCCGATCCGGCCCGCGACGCCGCCACCCACATCGAATTCGCCATCGGCAAGGACGGTGCCCTGGCTGGCCAACCGTCGCTGCGGGTCGCCCTGCTCGATTGGTTGGGAAAAATCGACCCGCAACAGGCTGGTTTGTTAGCCAAACAAATCCTCGCCACCCCCACCGCGGCCGACGAATGGGCGGTGTGCCTGCGCAACTATGCCCGCGTCAACACGGATGCGGCCGCCAACGAATACCTCCGCATCAAGACCGAGGAGCTGATCGCAAATCCCAAGTGGCGCGACAACCCATCGGTGGGGTTCCTCGAATCCTTCGATGTGCTCGTCCACACGCACGCCACCGCCAGCACCCCGCTGCTCTCCTACCTGATCCAACAAAAAGACCGCCGCGACCTCGCCCACGCCGGCTTCCTCACCCTCGACCGCCTCGTCCAGAGCGACCCCGCCGCCGTCATGCCCCAACTCGCCGCCGACCGCGCCCTCCAACAAAGCCGCCCGGAAATGGTCGCCAACATGCTCGCCCGCGCCGACCTCCGCGCCACAACCC
>Ga0118677_10009356_pt1 | contig 15327 bp, 16 predicted proteins | sample AliMusrvi5mmetaG_FD_86154 | JGI IMG/M metagenome (GOLD analysis project Ga0118677, IMG submission 86154)
TTTACATATTCATAATAAATACATATTTTTCATATATTGTTAAGAATATTTGAAAAAACATAGATGAAATTAAAAAAAATCACATATATTTGTATCGAAAATCTAAGACAAATATTTTCGAAGGAGATCTTTCTATTTCATTCTTCAGTATAGACAACTGACAATTATTTAATTATTTCTATTTCAGAAATTATTTTTCAAATAACGATTCGTTAAAGATGAAAACTGTCAACATTAGTGTAATGTTTCAACACTATGTTTTATTTATTCACACATAAACCTATTAAATTATGAAAAATGTACAATTTGAAAATGAATTGGTAGCGCTGCAAAGTAACATGCGTAATTTCGCATTTTCATTAACACTTAACCGTGATGATGCAGAAGATTTACTGCAAGACACTACACTTAAGGTATTGGACAATCAGGAAAAATTTATTGACAATGTCAATTTCAAAGGATGGGTACTAACTATTATGAAGAATATCTTCATAAACAATTATCGCAAAATTGTACGTAACCAGACAGTAGTTGATAAAACTGAAGACTTGCATCATTTAAACTTACCACAGAATTCGGGTTTTGATAGCCCAGAAGGTTCGTATGCCATAGGCGAGATCACCAATAATATTTCATCGTTCACCGATGAATATCGTGTACCGTTTTCAATGCATATACAAGGGTTTAAATATGAAGAAATTGCTCAAACTATGAATCTGCCAATTGGAACTGTAAAAAGTCGTATATTCTTAGCTCGCAAAAGACTTCAGGAACAACTTAAAGATTACCGTTATTAATTTATATTTGCAAAATCATGAAAAAGCCGAAGAACAACACTTCGGCTTTTTTGTTTATTAATTAAAATGGTAATAATATTAACTGACACTTCAATCTGAAGAAATAATAAACTTTCAATTTATATGAATACCGCTATAATTATGTTGGGAAGCAATACCAACGCCGAACAAAATATTGATTTAGCCAAAGAAAAAATTTCTGAATTCTACGAAATTGTTTCGGTCAGTTCACCACTCATTACCAAGCCTCATGGCAAAAACTACAAATCAGATTTTCTGAATGAAGCTATAAAATTGCTTTCGGATGAAACAGCCGAAGAGACTAAAGCCACCTTCAAACAAATTGAGTTTGAACTTGGACGAACTCCGGAGAATAAAAAACATGGGAACATGCCCATTGATATAGATTTGATTTACTGGAATGAAACAATCGTAAACAATGATTATGACCGTTTTGATTTCGTTCGAAAATGTACAGACGAAATTGTGAATCACTAATTTCAAGTATCTTTATGCTTTTATTTAAATTTTCCTTTTTCCCTTCAATAAATATTTTAAGAATTATGCTCAGGTAATTTTAATTTATAAATTAAAAAAATAAGTATATTTGTGGTTTTTCCGCAAAAACGTAATTTTCTCTTTATAGTTTGATAAATAATCAATAATATTTATTGATATGTTTTCTAAAAGCATCATTCAGATAAACAGACTTGGAATAGAAGAAAAACGGAAATCCCGATTCATCGGGACTTGTAACAATATACTAGTAACTACTTGTTTATGAAATACTTTCCTCCATCCGAATTAATTATAAATAGTGATGGAAGCATTTTCCACCTACACTTAAAACCCGAGCAACTAGCTGATAATGTGATTTTAGTGGGTGATCCGGGGCGAGTTGAATTAATTGCTGGGTATTTTGACTCGCAGGAATGCTCCGTTTCAAGCCGAGAGTTCAACACAATAACAGGAAATTACAAAGGCAAACGAATCTCTGTAATTTCCACTGGGATTGGAACTGACAACATTGATATTGTGATGAATGAATTGGATGCATTGTCTAATATTGATTTTGAAACGCGTACCGAGAAACCGGAATTCCGACAATTGACCATAATTCGCATTGGCACTTCAGGTGCCATGCAACCAGATATTCCACTGGGAAGCTTTCTTATTTCAGAAAAATCAATCGGCTTTGATGGCATGTTGAATTTTTATGCCAGACGCGATTCTGTAAGCGATTTAGAATTTGAAAAAGCAATGAAGAAACACTTGGTATGGAATCCACAACTGGCCGCACCTTATGTGGTTGATGCCGATGAAGAACTCGTAAACCGTATTGGCAGAGGTGACATGTTGCATGGCGCAACTATTTCTGCAAATGGATTTTACGGGCCTCAGGGACGTTTATTACGCTTAGATTTGGCAGACAAGTACTTGAACGATAAAATAGAGAGTTTCCGTTTTGGGAAACATAAAATTACCAATTACGAAATGGAAGGCTCTGCCATTGCCGGACTATCAAAACTGATGGGTCACAAAGCCATGACTGTTTGTTGCATCATTGCAAACCGACGAGTAGAAGTCGCGAATACTGATTACAAACCTTATATTGAAAGACTTATACAAACTGTCCTGGAGAGAATTTAGGTAAATTGTTTGTAAAGAAAACCTGAATCTAATATACTTTTTAATCTAGCAACAAAATAATGATTACTGACAAAGCAACATACCAATATTATATTGAGCGTGACTTAAAAGCTTATCAACTTGATAAACTATCGTTTTATAATTATATATGGATGGACTGTTTACGATTTCAACGCAGATTGCGTAAAATAGAATACTTACATAATGTGCATAGAAATAATCTATTTTGCCGAATTCACTTATTTTTCCTAGAAGTAATTAATCATCAACTGGCAATTCGCTTAGGTGTATCAATACCTAAGAACGTATTTGGTGCAGGACTTTGTATTGTACATTACGGTACTATTGTTGTAAGTCCAAAAGCCAAAATAGGCGAGAACTGCAGGATTCATCCATCCACCTCCATTGGCGAGTATAATGGAGCTCCAACATTAGGAAACAACGTTTATATAGGTCCCGGAGCTAAACTATTTGGAAATATTACTATTGGAAATAATGTAGCTATTGGTGCCAACACGGTTGTGAATAAAAATTTCCCTGAGAATGTTACTATTGGTGGAATTCCTTCAAAAATAATTTCTAACAAGACTTCCATTGAAAGTGGAGTATATCCTGATAACTTCATAACACAACACTAAAATGAACGCTGCCACTACCATAACTGCCATATCAACTGCTCCAGGTATTGGAGGAATTGCCGTCATTCGTGTATCGGGAACTGATGCGTTGAAAAATTGCGACTCTATTTTTTCAGCCAAAAAAAATACTGCACAACTAGCGCAACAAGCTGCAAATACGGTTTGTTTTGGGAGAATAGTGAATGGAAAAAACGAAGTAATTGACGAAGTTTTAGCTACCGTTTTCAAAATGCCACATTCGTTCACGGGAGAAGATGTGGTGGAAATATCTTGCCATGGATCTTTATTCGTACAACAGCAGATATTGCAACTCTTATTGGAGAATGGATGTGTTTTAGCTCAACCAGGGGAATTTACCCAACGTGCTTTCCTGAATGGTAAAATGGACCTTTCGCAAGCTGAAGCGGTAGCCGATTTGATTGCATCTACTTCGGCTGCTTCACATCGAATGGCGTTGAACCAAATGCGCGGTGGCTTTTCGAATGAATTGATGAAACTGCGTGCTCAATTATTAAATTTTGTTTCGTTGGTGGAACTAGAACTGGATTTTAATGAAGAAGATGTTGAGTTTGCTGATCGTACTCTGCTAAAATCTTTGTCATCGGCCATAGAGCGTCTGATTTCAAGGCTTTCAGATTCATTCAGATTGGGAAATGCTATAAAAAATGGGGTTCCGGTAGCCTTAGTTGGTGAGACGAATGTGGGTAAATCAACTCTACTGAATGTATTATTGAACGAAGATAAAGCCATCGTTTCTGAAATTCACGGAACAACGCGCGATGTAATTGAAGACACTATTATTATCAATGGCATTTCATTTCGTTTTATCGATACAGCAGGGATTCGCGATACGAAAGATAAAATTGAAAATCTGGGAATTGAACGGACTTACCAGAAAATTGAGCAAGCCGCCATTGTACTCTGGATTTTGGACTGTACAAAGTTGAGTGAACATATTGAGTGGCTTACCGACCGAATTTCGAAACGCGCTGAAGGCAAAAAAGTCATTCTTGTTTTTAACAAAATTGACAAAATAGCTGAGGACGAACGCGAAGTACTCAATCAACTTTTTGAGCAATTTAACGGTGAACGGATTTATATTTCTGCACGTGAACGTATAAATACTGAAGGGCTTCAGAAAGCATTGGTTGCAGCGGCACAACTTCCTGACGTTAATCCAGGAGATGTGGTTGTGAGCAATATTCGTCATTATGAAGCATTACAAAACGCTCATACCGCCATCAGTCGTGTAATTGAAGGTATAGACTCAGGTATATCCGGCGACTTTCTTTCGCAAGACATTCGGGAATGCATGCATTTCCTAGGTGAAATAACCGGACAAATATCTAACGACGAGATTCTTAGAAATATATTCGGGAAATTCTGTATCGGAAAATAGAAACTCCCTGCTAGAGATTATATACTTAGTCCGACCTACGATTTGATTAATACCAAATTACATGTAGATGATAGTGATTTTGTTTAAGAAAAAGAGCTATTACTATAAAAAACAAAACTATTTGAATAAATAATAGACCTTAAAACCTGACTTTTGGAACACTTATAAAGTCAGTTTTTTACTCAAACTCCACCACTGTAATTCCGGCACCACCAAACTGAACATGCTCGTCGTGATAACTTTTCACCCCATGAATAGTTCCAAGATACTGGCGAATCATTTGACGCAGGGCACCTGTTCCCGTTCCGTGCAAAATACGTACAGAAGCTACACCTACCATCAATGCATCGTCGATAAAATACATTACTGCCTGCAGAGCTTCGTCAACACGCATACCTCGTACATCAATTTCAGATTTGAAAGTCAGTTTTCGCTGACGAACTTCGTCTGTTGAACCATTACTTAACGATTCAAATTTTTTAGCGTCCTTCTTTAACTGTGTATTGCTTATTGGTTCAAGTTTGGCTAATTTCACAGTAGATTTCATTTGCCCAAATGCCACAATAGCCTGCTCATCATGAATTTCAATAATTTTTCCCGTAGCAGTTTGACCTTTTAGACGAACATTTGCACCAATTTTCAAGGTTTCGGATTCAACATTTTGCGTAGGGACAAGTCGTGACTTGTCCGTTTTTATTGATGTTGGTTTTTCATTCAGGACAGGTCGCGACCTGTCCCTACCGGTTTCGAACTGATTTTCATTTCCAATCTTTGCTTTGAAATCTTCCAATTCCTTTCTTACCAACCGCGTCTTCTCTTTTTCTGCTTCGGCTTCTTTTATCTGACGAATTGTATTTTCAATCTTAGCATTGGCTTCGCTCAGCAAGTTTTTAGCCTCATCTTTTGCCTTGTTGGTAATTTCCTTTCGCTGACGGTCGATGCAGGTCATTTCAGATTCGTATTTTGCCAGAGTTTCTTCCAGTTTCTTTTCCTTTTGGCGGATTTGAATACGCTTGTTTTCCCAATAACGCTTATCACGAATAATGTCCTGCAAGTGCTTATCATAATCGAGATGCTCCACTCCTACTTTATTAGCAGCTTCGGCAATCAAATCTTCGGGCAAACCAATTTTGCGGGCAATTTCTACTGCAAATGAACTTCCTGGATTACCAATGCTTAGTTGAAACAGCGGTTGCAGGTGCTGACGGTCGTACAACATGGCACCATTTATAATACCTACAGCATCTTCGGCATAATGTTTTAGATTGGTGTAGTGCGTGGTGATTACACCAAACGCCAGATTCCGGTTGAAACGCTCTAACGTGGCTTCGGCTATAGCTCCGCCAATTATTGGTTCAGTTCCCGTTCCAAATTCGTCAATCAATAACAATGTTTTCGAGTTGCTGTTTTTGATAAAATATTTCATGTTCAGTAAATGCGAACTGTAAGTCGATAAATCGTTTTCAATGGATTGTTCGTCGCCTATATCAATAAACAGACGCTCGAAAATTCCGGCACGACTGCTATCGTGCAACGGCACAAGTAATCCGCTTTGAAGCATATATTGCAGCAACACCACCGTTTTCAGACATACCGATTTACCACCGGCATTAGGTCCGGAAATAAGCAAAATCCGTTGCTTTTCGTTCAGTGTAATATCCAATGGAACAATTGCTTTTCCCTGCTTTTTGAGTGAAAGAAACAGAATGGGGTGAATTGCCTTCGTCCATTCAAGTTGGCAACAATCATCTACTCGTGGTTTAATAGCATTTATTTCTAACGCAAAAAGCGCCTTCGCCCGCAGAAAGTCTATTTGTCCTAGGAAATATTGCGAAGCAAAGATTTCTTCGGTATGTGGCCGCACGAAGTTGGTGAATTCCAATAGAATGCGCATAATCTCACGTCGCTCTTCGCCTTCCAGTTCTCTCAGACGATTATTGGCTTCCACCACTTGCTGTGGTTCGATAAAAACTGTTTTTCCGGTAGCTGATTCATCGTGTACAATACCGTTAACCTTGCGCTTAAATGCAGGAGAAACAGGTATTACCAAACGACCTTCGCGCATGGTGGGTGCCACATCTTTTTCCACATAACCATCGGCTTGTGCCTGACGAAGAATAGTGTTCAGCGTGCGCGAAATAGAACTCTGCACCTGAAAAATATCTTTTCGAATACGCCCCAATTCTGTTGAGGCGTTGTCTTTTATCTTACCAAATTTATTTAGAATACTATCAATTCGATTGATTATCAATGGAAAAATATCAATGCCGTTGACTAATTCGTGTAGGTGCGGATAAACATCGGCTTCGTGCTTGGTGAGAAAAGCCACCAACCGACGCACCGCTTCTAATGCCCGGCGAAGGTCAAACACTTCGAGTTCGTCTAGAAAAAGTCCTTCGATACGTACCCGTGACAAAGCCGGACGCACATCATAGAAATCACCAATGGGCAATTCATCTGCATCGGTAGTAAGCACACGCAGCATCTCGTCGGTCTGACTGAGCAAGCGCATAACATCATTATAGTCCGACGAAAACTGAATTTCATCTACTTTTTCTTCGCCCAACGAGCTTACACACTTGTCTCTCAACAATTGTCGAATGCTGGTAAAAGCTATTTTTTGTTCGATGTGAGAAGGATAGTTCATTTTTTAGTTGACAGTAGATTTTTTATTCCCCGACATTTATACCGTTTTTTATGGGAGGGGTTAGAGGATTTCTCTCATTCTCTTTCGCTTCGTCCCAAATCACATCCATTTCGGCCAGTGACATTTGTTTCAGGTCTTTGCCAATGCTAATAGTTTTAGATTCAAGATAGTTGAAGCGACTGATAAATTTGCGGTTGGTACGTTCAAGGGCATTTTCCGGATTAATATCATACAAGCGAGCGGCATTAATCAAGCTAAAAATCAAGTCGCCAAATTCGGCTTCCATTTTATCTTTGTCCATAGCGGCAACTTCTACCTTAAACTCGTTTATTTCCTCCTGAACTTTGTCCCACACCTGCTCACTGTGCTCCCAGTCGAAGCCCACACTGCGGGCTTTATCCTGTATGCGGTGCGCTTTAATCATTGCCGGAAGTGAATTTGGAACGCCAGCCAATACCGATTTATTGCCTCCTTTTTCTTTTAGTTTCAGCGTTTCCCAGTTTTGCATCACGGCTTCGGAGTTTTCCGCTGTTACGTCGGCAAAAATATGTGGATGACGGTAAATCAACTTTTCACACAAGCCTCTACACACGTCGTAGATATCAAAATCAAAAGTTTCGCTACCCATTTCGGCATAAAATACAATGTGTAACAATATATCGCCCAGTTCTTTGCGTATTTCCTTTTTATCGTCGCGAATAATGGCATCGGCCAGTTCGTAAGTTTCTTCAATGGTGAGTGTTCGCAGACTTTCGAAGGTTTGCTCCTTGTCCCACGGACATTTAGTGCGCAGTTCGGTCATTATTTCGAGTAGTCGTTCGAATTCCTGTAGTTTCTCTTCTGTTGTATGCATTTTAAGCAGTTACGAGTTTTTAGTTACAAGTCCAAAGTCTTGGTTCTTGGCACTTTTGTCTATAATTAGCACAAAGGTAAGCATTTCTGGTGTTGGAATGACAATTTTCTATCTGGAGTTCTGTTTTCCGACAATACAAATAGCCATACAAATGGGAGTTCTGAAAATATTTTTAATCGATTAACTTTTTTTAATTATAAAACTATCTTTGAATTAAAATATTGCTATACATTTGCAGTGTACTATATCACTAATACACTAAATCAAATAATAACACTAAATAATTTACAATCATGGTAAATGTACAAAACGTAACATTTAGTTACACGAAAAAAACTGAATTACTTACCAATTTGAGTTTAAAGCTCGAAGCCGGGCGCATTCACGGTTTACTTGGTAAAAATGGCGAAGGTAAAAGCACCTTACTGAAACTAATTTCGGGATTGGATTTTCCTCAGCAAGGTTCAATTGACACCTTAGGTTTTAACCCTACAAAACGTTACCCGGAAATGCTTCGGGAAATCTATTTTATTCCCGAAGAATTACCACAACTTACTTTAAGTATTGAAAATTACGAGAAAGTCTATGCTCCTTTTTATCCGAATTTCAACGCTGAGCAATTCAACGGTTACCTGAAAGAGTTTGATATTGAAAACAAGAAATCAATGCTGACAAAGCTTTCACACGGTCAGAAAAAGAAGGTTTTTGTTGCATTCGGACTAGCTACAAACACCAAGTTGTTACTTATGGACGAACCGACCAACGGACTAGACATACCATCCAAAGGACAGTTTCGCCGCATGGTGGCTTCTGCCATTGACGAAAACCGCTGCCTAATTATTTCCACCCATCAGGTTCACGATTTAGATAGCCTGATCGATAGTATTATTGTTATGGAAAAACATAAAATTGAGTTTAATCAACCCATTGAAGAAATTACTAAAAAACTACTCTTCAGAGTGGTCGACCGCAACGAAAAAGACGAAAGCGTGATTTACAGTGAAGATACGCTTCGTGGACTGTATCAGGTTTGCGAAAACACAACCGGAGAAGAAAGCAAATTAGACATTGAACTCTTGTTCAACGCCATTTTGACTGAGAAAAACAAAATCGTAAAACTATTTTAATTCAACTACAAGAATATGAATACAACACTAAATATCAATCGGTTGGGACTATTACTCAAACGATATTTTACAGAAAACAAACAACGCGAACTGACATTTTGGGGAATTGCAACGGTCGTTTTTATGATTATGCATCAAAAAGGTTCTGTAGAATTGTTTATGTACATCGCCGGATTTATCTTTGCAGCACGTACATTTAAAATTTTCAACTATACTCCCTCTGGTATGCATTATTTGTTGATTCCTGCCACTCATGCCGAGAAGCTGACAATCAACATTATACTAAGCTCTTTCTACTTTTTTTGCATGATACTGATTACTTATGTAATTGGCACAGCCATTGGGACACAACTCGGAAATCTTATGTTTGGTATGGATAATACCATCACTTTTGAATTGTTTCAAACGAATCCAAATCAGATGAGCCTTATTAATCAGATGAACGTGACAGAATACTCTGGCCTATGGAATACGTTCGTAACTTTTGCGATTATCCAATCAATCTTTATGCTTGGCTCCATCTATTTCAAAGGAAATGCTATTGGAAAAACGTTCTTAACAGTTATTGGGATTTCAATTATATTGGTAATGATTGAACTTTTTTTACTGAAAGTTACTTTTGGCACCTATCATTTAAACGGACAAATGATTAATTTTAACATAAATTTCAATTCAGGTTATATGTTCGGTTCTCAAATTTCTCAAATATTAAGTGGTGTATTCAAATACGCCTTAATCCCGTTTTTCTGGGTAGTAACTTATTTACGTTTAACTGAAAAAGAAGTATAACACCATGGAATTCAAGGAAACACAAGCCATTTACCTGCAGATAGGCGACTACGTGTGCGAGCAGATTTTGCTTGGTCGCTGGAACGAAGGCGACCGCATTCTGTCGGTAAGGGAATTGGGAGTGGATTTGCAGGTAAATCCCAATACCGTAATGCGAACATTTGATTTTTTGCAAAACAACGAAATCATTTTCAACAAACGTGGTGTCGGATATTTCGTTGCAGAAGAAGCCAAAGTGAAAATAATCAACTACCGAAGAAATCAATTTATGGATCATGAACTTCCGGTATTTTTCAAGAACATAACTTTGCTCGGCATGAGCTTTGACGAATTAAAAGTTCGTTACGAAGAATATATCAAAAACAATCAATAAATTCAGTTACACATGAAAACAACACATAGAATACCAAAAGCCATAGTTATAATATTCCTTGTGGGTATCGGTTTGCTTCACAATATGAAATATAAAAGCATTGTTATGGAACCTTTTCGTGAAATGACAGCTGAATTTAAGAGAGACCAGATAAGGAGTGATACTACTCAAACGAACGAGCGCGAAAGCAAACTCTTTAACTACACTAAATCTATTATTAATACAAGTATTCAACATCTAATTTTGAATTTATGAAAACAAGCAATAAATTACTGCTCGGGCTGTTTGCCTTCATTGTAGTATGCATGATTATAGGCAATATTATTTTGAAAAACGAAGTCAAAAAAAATCCAACCTTTGAAAATCAGTTTGAAATCAAATCACAAACTGACTCTGTCTCAAGGGATAGTACAACATTTCACGTAAACATAAAATAATCAAAGCATTAGCAATGAAAAAACTATCAATTCATACTTTTATGCACGTTCCTTTCGAGGGATTAGGTTGCATGGAACAATGGATTTCAAAAAACAATCATGTAGTTTCATATACACGATTTTATGAAAATTACAAATTACCCGACATTGACGATATTGACTGGTTAATCGTTATGGGTGGACCAATGGGCGTATACGATGAAGCCGTATATCCTTGGCTGGCGGAAGAAAAAACTTTTATCAGGCAAGCCATTGAAAAAGGTAAAACAGTGATAGGTATTTGCCTTGGTTCACAGCTTATTGCCGAAGTACTTGGAGCTAAGGTTTATCCAAACAAGCAAAAAGAGATCGGTTGGTTTGATTTGCAATTGACAGACGCAGGCAAAAACGAAAAACTATTGTCCAACTTTGAAGATAAATTTCCGGTTTTTCACTGGCACGGCGACACGTATGATTTACCAGTGGGAAGTATCCGATTATTTAGCTCGAAAGTGTGCCAAAATCAAGCTTTTTTGTACAAAGACAATGTACTGGGACTTCAGTTTCATTTTGAAGCAACTTCAGAAACTTTAAAAGAAATGGTTACAAATGGAGCAAGTGAACTAATTGAGAATGAAACAATTCAATCGGTAGAGAAAATTCTCGCTCAAACAAATTACACTGAACTGAATAATATGAAGATGTTTTCTATTTTGGATTACCTGCAAAAAAAGAATCCCTAGCCCCTAAATGGGAACTAGAGGTTAGTCTATTTTTCTTAACACTTATCTATAAACGATACTAATATTATCCCGCTACAGGGGTTAGGAGTGATTAGCACTTAATATTCAGTTCATTCAGCACAACGCGTATCTTTTCATATGTTTTAATGGTGTTCGGAACCAATGGCAAACGTAGTTTATTTTCGATAAAACCCATTACTGCCAACATACTTTTCACTCCGGCCGGATTTCCTTCAACGAAAAGCAATTCAATCAATTCGGTAAAACGATGGTGAGTCTGACGCGCAGCGGCATAATCGCCTTGCAATGCCAACCGCACCATGCGACTGAACTCTTTTGGAAAAGCATTTCCGATAACTGAAATAACACCTACAGCACCCAATGTAATCAACGGAAAAGTAATTCCATCGTCACCTGAGATAACCATAAAATCAGCTGGTTTATTTTTGATAATATCGTCGATTTGCATAAAATTCCCCGAGGCTTCTTTTACAGCGCAAATAATCGGGAACTCTTTTGCCAAACGTAAAGTTGTTTCGGCAGTCATATTTACACCTGTTCGTCCGGGAACATTGTAAAGTACAACAGGAACCGGCGAAGCTTTAGCAATAGCTGCATAATGTTGATACAAACCTTCTTGCGATGGCTTATTGTAGTATGGAGTTACCGAAAGAATTGCATCAATTCCGGCATAATCGTAAGTATGAAGTTTCTCTACAACTGCTTTGGTGTTATTCCCACCCACACCAAGCACAATAGGCAACCGTCCGGCATTGCATTGCAACACAAAACGTGTAACATCCTCTTTTTCCTGTTCAGTAAGCGTTGGAGTTTCGGCAGTTGTGCCACACACCACGAGATAGTCGGTACCGTTTTTTATCTGATGCTCAACCAATCGTGCCAACGCATCAAAGTCAATCGATTCATCACTTTTAAAGGGTGTAATCAGCGCAACACCCATTCCTGTCAGTTTATTATTAATCATCTGTCAAAAAATACAAATTCTTTGCAAAAGTAACGTTTTAATCGTTAGTTTGTATGCTTTTCAAATAAAAAATTATCTTATCAAAAACGTAATTCTCATCAATAGGGCTATCGGCAGTTTCATCTGTTTCTAAAATCGTTGCCTGATTTTCAATATTAATAATAAAATCGAAAATTGGCAGATCCGTTTTACGTATGCCGGTTTTACAGGCAGCATTAGCGTACATGGCTATATATTCCAATGACACAATTGAATTCACCGACAGATCAATTAACAAATCAAATTCAAGCGTTTCGAGTTCGTTGATATACGAAATAAGCGGTTTTTGAAATAAGTCGGTTTGTTTATGATGTAAAATTCTGAAATCCGGCAAAATAGAGGTTACAACTTCCTTTTTGTCAATATATCCCCAAGCTGAAACCTTTTTACCATCCTGTTGCAACTGGTTAATCATCTTACGAATGTTCGGATTCTTTTCCGAATAATCACTTTCGAAAAGAATCAACACTGATTTTGCTTTTTGGTAACTTACAAAACGACGTTCGCGAGGCGTTTCTTTCAGATATTTCTGAGCACGCATCCTAAACAAAAAGTTATTTAATTTTTTCAACATAATTATTTTTTTAAAATAATAATCCAGTTTGAGTATCTTCTTTTATTTCAGCACTTATCATAGATAAAAAAGTTTTTTCATCTACTAATTTTACACCTAATTTCTCCGCTTTTTTCAGTTTTTCTGGTCCCATATTCTCACCTGCCAGAATGAACGAGGTTTTGGCAGAAACACTTCCTACATTTTTGCCACCATTCATTTCAATCATAGACTTATACTCGTCGCGCGAATGCAGGTTAAAAGTTCCGCTAATAACTATAGATAGACCCGCTAATGTATCACCATGAGCGTGTAACTTCTCATCAGACAAACTCATTTGTAATCCAAACGATTTCAAACGGTCAACCATCTCTACATTAGTGACATCAGAGAAATACAGCACCACACTTTGTGCAATTCTTACGCCAATCTCCTCTACAGCAACTAATTGATCCAACGTAGCACTTTCTAAAGTTTCAATATTCTTGAAAGAATATGCCAGTTTTTTCGCTATTGTTTCACCAACGAAACGAATTCCCAACGCAAAAACGACACGCTCAAACGGTACCTCTTTAGATTTTTCGGCACCGTCTTTTATATTGTAGGCCGACTTTGAGCCCAATCGTTCCAAACGTATTAAATCGGGAATTTTAAGTTCGTAAATATCGGCAATATTATGCAATAAGTCATTCTGGTAAAGCAAATTTATGGTTTCACTGCCTAGCCCATCAATGTTCATGGCTTTCCGGCTCACGAAATGCTCCATTTTACCTTTTATCTGAGGCGGACAAGCATTTTCATTCGGACAATAATGGGCAGCTTCACCTTCGAAACGAACTAAATCAGCTCCACATTCCGGGCAATTTCTAATAAATCTCACTTTATCGCCCATCATAATACGGGCATCTTTATCCACTGCTGTAATCTTGGGAATAATCTCGCCGCCTTTTTCCACAAAAACCATGTCGCCGATATGCAAATCGAGGGCTTCGATAATATCAGCATTATGCAACGATGCACGTTTTACAATAGTTCCCGAAAGTTGTACAGGATCCAGATTAGCAACCGGTGTTACTGCCCCTGTCCTACCCACTTGATATGAAACTGAATTAAGCCGCGTAACTGCCTTTTCGGCCTGAAACTTATAAGCAATAGCCCAACGAGGCGATTTGGCCGTAAAACCAAGATTCTTTTGTTGATTGAGCGAATTTACTTTGATTACAATTCCATCAGTAGCTACCGAGAGGTTTTTCCGTTCCACATCCCAATAATTTATGAATTCAGCAACTTCGTCGAGCGTTTTGCAAACACGCATTGCATCAGATATTTTAAACCCCCATGAATGGGCAGCCCGAAGGTTTTCAGAATGAAAATCAGATGGCAAACTTTCTCCAAGTAAATAATATAAATATGCATCGAGCTTACGACTTGCCACCATAGCAGAATTTTGCAGTTTCAAGGTTCCTGAAGCTGCATTGCGGGGATTGGCAAACAACTGTTCTTCCTGGGCTTCACGTTCGCGGTTCAGCTCATCGAACACCGACCACGGCATCAAAATCTCACCTCTAATTTCGAACGATTGTGGATAATTTCCCTGCAACCGCAACGGAATGCTGCGAATAGTTTTCACATTGGCGGTTACATCATCACCTTTTTCACCATCTCCACGCGTTACGGCACGTACCAAAACGCCATCCTCGTAAGTCAATGAAATGGAAGTGCCATCGTATTTCAGTTCGCAAACCAGTTCAAAATCTTCGTACAACGCTTTGCGCGTGCGCTCGTAAAATTCTTGCACTTCGCCAATTGAGTACGTATTTCCCAATGAAAGCATCGGGTACACATGCGCCACCTGTTCAAAACCACTGGCAATATCGCTTCCAACACGTTGAGTTGGCGAATTCGGATCCAAAAATTCGGGATATTGAGCTTCCAGTTCTTGCAATTGACGAAGCTTTGCATCAAACTCCAAATCGGAAATTGTAGGTGCAGACTTCACATAATAGTTGTAATTATGCTGCTCAAGTTCGCGTCGAAGTTTTTCTATTTGAGATTTCATTTTTTATCTTAAACTACATAGGTACTATAATTGATCTATGTTTTGATACTAGAATTTTGCAAAAATACAAAAAAATACTGAAGAATTAGTGACTCTATAAATCCAATAATTTATCAAACAAATTTGTTAAATATGAATTTTTAATCGAAAAACTTTTTAGAAAAAAAAATATGATTATCCGCAAAGAGTACAGTTGCAAGGAGTCTGTCAGTTGTAAGGATTGACCTCGTTCGGTGAGCCAAAAAACAAGTGAGAAAGG
>Ga0118677_10009358_pt1 | contig 15326 bp, 16 predicted proteins | sample AliMusrvi5mmetaG_FD_86154 | JGI IMG/M metagenome (GOLD analysis project Ga0118677, IMG submission 86154)
CTATCACTAGTGACAACCCCCCTCCCCTTAGGCTTGTTTAGAGCTTTAGTTTCAAAGCATAAGCTTGATTCATTTTTCAAGCTCGAGCTGGCTCAAACTCAACCTTTTTATTAATTTTTATATATTAAGAATACATAAAAAAGAAGTAACAGCAGGGTTACAGGAAGTGTGTGTTGATTGTCTTGTGTGCAGTATATTTTTTGAAAGAAATATGAGTACGATCGCGTAACAATCAGCAGATGGTTCATGTTTCCACTTTTCTAACAAATCAAACGACAAGCTCAAATGAGAAAAAATTTTATCGCCGGCATGATTGTTTCACTTGCTATGACAGGAGTGTTTGGTGGCGTTTCTTTCGCTGCTGACAATGCTGCAGAAGTTAAAGCTGACAAGAAAGCAGAGGTAAAAGCAGAGGTAAAAGCTGATAAGAAAGCAGAGAAAAAGGCAGACAAGAAGGAAGAGATCAACGCCAACTTGAAATCCGATATCAAAGCTGAAAAAAAGACTGAACAAAAGGAAGAGGTCAAAGCTGAGGAAAAAGCTGAAAAGAGATCTGTAAAAAGAGCTGAGTTGAGGGATGAGCAGAAAGCTGAAAGAAAGAAAGCGAAGAGAGAGCACAGAAAAGCCAGTAAACTAAGAAAAGCAAGGATAGCTGAAAAAAAGGTTGATGCAAAAGCTGCCGAAGCTAAAGCCGACGCTGGCAAATAAAATTGTCATTGCTCTTCAGATAAACAGCCAAAGTGATAGTAACTAAAAAAGCCCCTTCGCAAGTCGGGGCTTTTTTTAACTGTCTTGCCTGCTGTTGCATCATCATTTCATTACAGAATTCAGTAGCCGGAACACCAGGGAAAGGGGAGCTGATTGATAAAAAAATATTGACGTATTTCTGGGAAAAATCAACTTTTCACTGGAATTTTTTTGCAGCGGACAATAATATCAAAGTGTGTGGATCGTAGCATTTTTCACGAGCTTTAGTTTGAACAAGCATTCCGATATAGATCAGGTCAAAGAAAGAACAGAAGCCACCTATCACCAGAACCAACAAACTTGGGCCACTACCCTCACTGCCGAGAATGCCATAGGTAACAGTAGGGGCAAGAGTGCCCAGCCATTTACTGACCCCAATCGTCAAGCTTTGCCCTTCGCTGCTGCCACGAGTGACCAGCATGCCTATAAAAAGAACTGACATGAGAAGGTTTTGCAGAAATGCCGCATATTTGCGACCGATATAGAACCCGAATTCAGAGAGAAAAGCGTATTGCAGTATAAAAACCGTGATGAGAGCCAGAATACTCCAGGCAACAAACCAGCTCCTTACATATTGGGGGAAATATCTTTGCCCGAATCGAAAATAGGTGTAAATAATTGCGCAGTCGAGCAGTAACCAGACGTTTGTGATTCCAAGCTGAAAGCTAAATCCGGCCTTCTGATATTCAAGAACCGTCTGAAGGAGTTCCCATGCAATATTTAACGCAAGCGCCCAGAAAGGCATAGCATAGGTGGATTCCCTAAATCCGAGCCTGATGCAGTCGATATAGACAATCGTCCAGCAGAAACCACTGAAAGCGACAAGGAACCATAAAAACTGGGCAAGATTCATGTCACACACTCCTCTTTTGAGATTTTATGATATCAAATATAGGCAGCTCGGCAATGGATTTGTAACAATTGCAAATGGTCAAGGTGTCGGACAAGACTAAGCCGAAGCCATAAAATGGTTTCGCCGTGCCGCTGAGCAGGGAATAGTAGAGGCTAAAAATGCCTTACATGCTCTGCATGTTCAAGGATATTAGGTGGGTCAACAACATCAGTTTAAATCCCAAACCATGCAAGGAATCCAAAAACAATACCGACGCCGGCGCATGTCAAACTTGCATATTCAAGCCATCTACGGCGCGTAAGAATAGTTATAGCGGCAAGTGAAATGGCAATCTGCAGCATCGTTACTCCGGTTGCCCAGCGATGGTGGGAATGCATATACTTTTCTGAGCTTTCATCAGCCTCACGAGAAAGTTTCTCTGTTGCTTCGGCTTTCTTTTTAATCTCAATTTTTTCAGTGGAATAGCGTGCAATATCACTTTTTTTATCAGCCTGATCCTTACCGTTAGTCAGTATGGTTGCAAGTTCTGCAAGATTTTGCTTGTTGCTTTTCGCCTGATAAAAATTCCACTGATCAGCTGCTTCAGTTTTTTTGATCGCTGCTTCATTTTTTAAAAGGATGGCTTCACCCAGTGTAACGCTTGCCTGGTAAGAGAGGAGGGCGCCTATAGTTGCCATGATCGCAGTCATGACTGCAATCTGGTTATTGAAACCTCGATCTCCTTCTCCTCCTCCTCCTTCCAATACCTCTTCATGCGGTCCTTTTACTTCAAATTCCTCACTCATTACAGGCTCCTTTGCTTATGGTTCATATGGTGTAAAGAAAATAAGGATCGAACGGTAAATATGAAACATCATGTTTTGAACCCGCAACCATTTTATCGATGGTAATATGAAATAATAGATGCCTTTGCGATTGCATTCTGATTCAGCATGAATCCAATCATGGCGGGTGGTGTTTTTTCATCAACATCCAGTTTTTCTACGTTGAGAGCATATACCGTAAAGATGTAGCGATGAGGTTTATCGCCAACAGGAGGACAGGCTCCACCAAAACCGGTCTTCCCATAGTCCGTTATGCATTGGATGCTGCCTTTTGGTGCCAACGCTTTTTGTGGATTACCTGCATCTTTTTTAAGTTCATTGTTGTTTGATGGAATATTGACAATGATCCAATGCCACCACCCGCTTCCTGTTGGAGCATCAGGGTCATAGAGAGTTACTGCGAAGCTTTTTGTATTGTGAGGCGCATTGATCCATCTCAGGGATGGAGAAATATTTTTTCCTGTACAACCAAATCCCGAAAATACCTGTTCTTCAGTAAGCTGTCCCTTTAAGTCACTGCTTTGTAGGGTGAATTCCTCCCCATGTGCGTTACTGATACCTATAAAAGCAAGCATAAACACTAAAAAAGCCAGTTTTTTCATTTTGTTTCCTCCCTGATCTGTTTTGAATGATTGTTCGAAAAAGCGTTCTCAAAACTTCTCTTTACAAGGTAAGTAACTTACTCATAATGCTGTAAAATGAGCAATAAACTTTTTCTGCATTATCAAAAGACAGATATCGGTACAGTTGGTATAGCGGAGTGTGGAGGCTGTATAACCCATCTTTTTTTTGAGCCAGGCTCTCTTCTGCCTGATGCAGAGATTCTTGAAACAATGCTTATATCAGAAGCATTTCGGCAGTTGAACAGCTATCTTGCCGGAAAGCTGAAGCGATTTTCATTACCGCTCTCTCCTCCCGGAACACCGTTCATGCAGGATGTATGGAACGTCCTTTGTACGATTCCCTACGGGACAACGGTTACATATAAGGAAATTGCTGCTGCTGTTGGAAACCCGCTTGCTGTCCGGGCAGTCGGGATGGCGAACCACAGGAATACCATCCCACTCTTTATTCCCTGTCACAGAGTTATCGGCAGTGACGGCACACTAACCGGGTATCGAGGCGGACTTGCATTGAAAAAACACCTGCTCGAGCTTGAACAGAGCTTTCGGTAGACAGAGAGCAAGTCGGCAGTGAGCAGTGGCAGTTGGCAGTCGGCAGGGTTGAGGAGGGAAGGATCGATTCCTCTCGGAAGTTTGGGGATCTATGGCTGCAAAGTAAGCGATGGCATTCACCGCCGACTGCCGACTGCCAACTGCCACTGCCCACTCATCCCCCTCTTTCCTTATAGCCGCTTTATGGTATGCGACATGCCGTATAAGCGGGATTTGCATGGTGCTGTTTATTGCTAAATTTAATCACAAAAAATATCTGAGATGAATAACCGTTATGATGATAAATTATTTATGAAATTCTTATGTTATCGTTTGTTATAGCTGAATGTGGACAATAAAGTTATTGTGCTGAAAGAGTATTTGATTATTGCAACAAGTTCATAAAGAAGCCGATTCTTGCTGTCAAAGGATCGGCTTCTTTATGTCTTTGGATATTCGAATCTTCCCCGTTATCATCAAAAGACGCGTTGAAGAGGTTTTCTGCGGATAAATAAAATGATCTATGAATAAAAAACTGAGAAACAGGTTAATCAGGATGTCGTCAGTTATCGGAATGTGCATGCCGGTACTCTTGTATGGTTGCGGACCTGGAAATGACAGCAAAGATGCCGCGATGAAGCAAAAGCCCTCTTTGCCCGTTATGACGGTTAATCTTTCAGATGCTACGGTTACAACTTACTATTCAGCCCTTCTCGAAGGAAAAGTAAATGTTGAGATTCGTCCGCAGGTTGATGGTACGCTCCAGACTATATATGTTGATGAAGGTTCCTTTGTCAAAGCCGGGCAGACGCTTTTCAAAATCGACGATCGGGTTTACCGTGAGCAGTACAACAGTGCGTTGGCTTCTCAACATGCGGCAGACGCCAGGCTTGTCGTTGCAAAACTTGACGAGGAAAAACTTGTTCCCTTGGTGCAGAATAAAGTGATCTCCGAAATTCAGCTTAAAACCGCAACAGCCAACACTCATGCTGCACAAGCAGCCCTGGAACAGGCTAAAGCCGCCACCCGTTCTGCACAGGTTAATCTTGATTATACAGTCATTAAAGCGCCGGTAAGCGGCTATATCGGAAAAATCCCGTTACGGCTTGGCAGCCTGGTCAGTAAAAACCAGACCGAATGGCTCACTCTCCTCAGTGATGTCAGTGACGTCTATGCCTATTTCAGCATGAGTGAAAATGACTTTATGCGTTTTCGCCAGCAGTATCCTGGTGCAGCCATACAGGACAAGCTGAGTCAGCTTCCCCCGGTCTCATTGATTTTGTCAGACGGCACCCGGTATCCTGAAAAAGGGGTTATAGGCTCCATCAGCGGGCAGTTTGATCAAACAACCGCTTCGGTCAGGATAAGAGCTGTTTTCCATAATCCACATGGCCTTCTGCGTTCAGGCAATACAGGAAAGGTTGTTTTTCAGTCCCCGTTTCATGATGCACTTCTTGTTCCACAGGCAGCGACTGTTGAGTTGCAGGACAAGATCTTCGTTTTTCTCCTTGATAAAGGCAATAAGGTGGGGCAGCATCTTGTGACAGTTTCAGGAAAAAGCGGAAATAACTATATCGTGAGTGCCGGTCTCAAACCAGGGGACAGGATTGTTACTGCCGGTATAGAAAAATTAAAGGATGGAATGGTTATTAACCCCGAGAAAGGTGCTCCGGGACCTGAGGACTCCAAGGCATTGAAAGTCAAGTGAAATGAGCTGTTTTTTGTACAACGAACTGGCAGAGCTAAACGCACCTATTCATGTTTGAACGATTTATTTCAAGGCCGGTTCTTGCAACGGTCATATCGGTAATTCTTGTCATCCTCGGTACAGTTGGCATATTTCAGTTGCCGATTACCCGCTTTCCCGATATTGCTCCACCCAGTGTGGTCGTATCAGCCAGTTATCCGGGTGCCAGTGCGGAAACTGTTGGCCGTTCAGTCGCTCCTCCGCTTGAAGAGGCAATCAACGGGGTTGAAAACATGACCTACATGACCTCAACCTCCGCCAATGATGGTTCTCTTTCAATAACAGTATTCTTCAAACAGGGAACCAATGCCGATCAGGCATCTGTCAATGTTCAGAACAGGGTGGCCCAGGCCACAAGCCAGCTGCCTGCAGAGGTCAACCAGATAGGTATATCGACCGTCAAGCGCCAGAACAGCCAGATCATGCTCATCAATTTGGCGAGCGATGTAAAGGAACATGATCAGATATTTCTGCAGAACTATGCCAAAATCAATATTGTTGACGATCTCTCAAGGGTTCCGGGCGTTGGTCAGGTTTCTGTCTATGGGAATCTGGATTACTCCATGCGTATCTGGCTGAGACCTCAGCAGATGGCTGCCTATAAGGTGACACCGCAGGAGGTCTCAGCTGCTATTCGGAGCCAGAACCTTGAGGCAGCACCTGGCTCATTCGGAGAGAATAGCTCAGAGGCTATGCAGTATGTGATGAAGTACAAAGGAAAAAACCCTTATCCAGGTGATTATGAGCAGATCGTTATCCGGGCAAATCCGGATGGTACAGTGCTCAAACTCGGCGATATTGCCCGTGTTGAGTTCGGTGCATACCGATACACCGTCGATACCAGGGCAAACGCTCAGGATGCAGTTGTGCTTGCGGTCTATCAGTCTCCTGGATCTAATGCCAACGAAGTTGAAACGGGTCTTCGCAAAGCTCTTCAAAAAGCCTCAACATCATTTCCGACAGGTGTTAAATACTCCATACCATTCAGCTCCAAGAAGGTTGTGGACGAGTCGATACAGCAGGTTCAACACACACTTATTGAAGCATTTCTTCTGGTTTTCCTTGTAGTGTTTCTCTTTCTGCAGGACTTTCGTTCAACCCTCATCCCAGCAATTGCAGTTCCGGTAGCCATTGTCGGAACTTTCTTTTTTATGAATCTGTTCGGGTTTTCCATTAATGTCCTCACACTTTTCGGGCTGGTTCTCGCCATCGGTATTGTTGTAGATGATGCCATTGTTGTTGTAGAGGCGGTTCACTCAAAAATTGAACAAAAACACTATCCCGCCAAAGCAGCTACCGTTTCGGCTATGCGTGAAATCACGAAAGCCATCATTACCATTACCCTTGTGATGTCATCGGTGTTTCTTCCAGTAGGTTTTCTTCAAGGCTCAACCGGTGTTTTTTATCGTCAGTTCGCTTTTACTCTTGCCATTGCAATTCTTATCTCCGCAGTTAACGCCTTGACGCTCAGTCCTACTCTCTGTGCCCTTTTTCTCCAGGATCTGCATCAGGAAAGCAGCGGAGGTAAACACGAAAAGCTGAAAAAATTCGGAGCATTCGGTCATCGTTTTTTTGTAGCCTTCAATACAGGGTTTGAAGCGTTGAAAAAAAAATATATAGGCAGCCTGGTCTATTTGATTCGCAATAAACGCATTTCTTTTACTCTTTTAGCTGTGATGATAGGGCTTTCATTCTGGCTGTTCAAAACGCTGCCGACCGGATTTATCCCTGATGAAGATAACGGGTTTGTGATTGTCTCTGTCACGCTTCCACCCGGCGCGTCATTTGCCCGTACCAAGGAAACCATGGACCGTGCAGTAGTAACCCTGCGCAAAACCATGCCCGCACTCCAAAAGGTGATATCTGTTGCCGGTATTAACATCCTTTCTCGAAGTTCCTCTCCCTCTTCGGGTCTCCTTTTTATTCAGCTTAAAGACCATAAGGATCGTGGTCCTGATGGCAATATCAAAACGATTCTTGCCACGATAACCAAAAATCTGAGTAACAGGGAAGGATCGTTTTTTGCCCTTGCGCAGCCGACAGTTCCGGGTTTCAGTGCTGTTGGAGGTCTTGAATTTGTTCTGCAGGATCGAACCGGGGGGCGTCTCGACAAGTTCGGAAATGTGGCTGAGGGATTTCTCAGTGAATTGATGAAACGTCCGGAAATAGGATTTGCGTTCACAACGTTCAAGGCAACATTTCCCCAATATGAACTTCAGGTCGATAATATCAAGGCCGCCCAGCTTGGCGTTAACGTCAGCGATCTTCTGACGGTTCTTCAGGCCTACTACGGCAGCATACAGGCATCAGACTTCAACCGTTTCGGCAAGTACTACCGCGTTATCATGCAGTCCGAATCTAACGACCGTGCTGAGCCGGCATCCATGCAGGGTATCTTTGTAAAAAATTCTCGAGGCGAAATGGTGCCGGTCAGTTCAGTGATAACCTTGAAACGGGTCTATGGCACTGAATCAGTTGACCATTTTAACCTCTTTAATGCAATTTCAGTCAACGCTGTTGTAAAGCCGGGGTTCAGTACCGGTCAGGCAATCAAGGCGGTCGACGAGGTCTCAAAAACTCACCTTCCCCTAGGTTACAGCTATGACTGGAAAGGTCAGAGCCGTGAAGAAATTGAGTCGAGCGGGGGACTGATCCTTATCTTCATGCTCTCTATAGTTTTTGTCTATTTTCTCCTTTCAGGCCTTTTTGAAAGCTATCTGCTTCCTCTAGCCGTGATGCTCTCCATCCCGACAGGGTTACTTGGTGTTTTTTGCGGTATAAAACTGGCAGGGATAGCTAACAACATCTATGTCCAGGTTGCTGTTATCATGCTGATTGGTCTGCTGGCCAAAAACGCGATTCTGATTGTTGAGTTTGCACTTCAGCGAAGGATTGAAGGCATGTCCCTTTCTGCATCAGCTATTTCAGGCGCAAAGGCAAGACTAAGGCCTATTCTTATGACCTCGCTCGCTTTTATTGCGGGTCTTCTTCCTCTTCTTTTTGTTTCCGGTCCGACTGCACAGGGCAACCACTCTATCGGTGCAGCAGCTATTGGCGGTATGTTTATGGGTATGGTGCTTGGTGTTTTTATAGTGCCAGTGCTCTTTATCGTATTCCAGCATCTCCAGGAGCGTATTACCGGTCCGGCATCTCCCATTGTGGAAGCAGGGAATCTTCTTGAAGAGGTTCTACAACATGAACAAGATCGGTCCGTGACGGCATCGTGAAGAGAAATATTGTATTAAAGGTCTCCCTTATGAGAAAAAAAACGAACAGTTTTTTATTTGCTTGCATACGGTTTTTGATGATCAGTTCTCTCGGGGCATGCGGTGTCACCCATGAGTACAAAAAACCTGATGTAGCATTGCCAGACTCTTATCGAGGTGGTTTGCCTGCTTCAGCGTCTAATGCGGATACGGTTATGGCACTATTACCATATAGAAGTTTTTTTGCCGACCCCACACTTCGAGCACTTATCGACACTGCTGTGGTAAACAATATTGACCTGCAGGTAGGCCTGAAGAACATCGATATTGCTCGACAGACTCTTAATTCGGCAAAGCTTGGAAATCTTCCCGCTCTCAGCATTGGAGTTCAGGACACCCATACCACTCCATCCGATAACGGTGTTCAGACAACCCCTCAGGACTATGTCGCTTCGGCATCAGCTTCATGGGAAGCCGATATCTGGGGAAAAATAAGAAGCCGGAAAAAATCGGCTCTTGCCTCATACCTGAAGACGCAGGAAGCAACCAGGGCGGTTCGCACCAGACTTGTTGCGGATGTGGCATCCGGATATTACAATCTTCTTATGCTCGATTCGCAGCTTGATATTTCAAGAAAAAACCTTGCACTCGCAGATACCACACTGAAGATGATCGGGTTCCAGTATACCGCCGGTCAGCTAACCTCTCTTGGGGTTCAGCAGCAGGAGGCTTCACGTCAGTCCATAGCCCTGTCCATCCCGTTGCTTGAGCAGAAAATAGCACTGCAGGAAAATGCTCTCAGCACTCTTTGCGGTAGAATGCCCGGCACTATCAATCGTGATAAAACTTTTTTCAGTAGTAAGGTTAAAGATGACCTTCCTTTTGGCATTCCATCTGCGCTGCTACAGAACCGTCCGGACGTTCGAGCGGCAGAGCTTGCTGTCAGGGCCGCTCATGCCGATATGGGCGAAGCCAAAGCCAACCTCTACCCGACCTTTACCGTTATGGCTTCAGGGGGTTTAGACGCGCTTAAATCCAGTAACTGGTTTTCGACCCCGGGTTCACTGTTCGGTTATCTGCAGGGCGGGGTGCTTCAACCGGTTTTTCAGCGGGGTCAGTTGAAGGCAAAGTATGAGCAGTCTAAAATAAAACGTGACCAGTCGGAACTTGAATTCAAGCAGTCGCTGCTGAAAGCGGTCGAGGAGGTATCCAATGCCCTTGTGCAGCTCGAAAAGATAAAATCACAGGAAGGTATTGCTGAAGAGCGTGTCGCAACCCTTCAGCATGCTTTTGCCAATGCAGGAATGCTTTTCAGGAGTGGAATGGCCACCTATCTTGAAGTCATTGTCGCTGAGACCAATGCGCTGCAGGCAGAACTCACTCTTGCCGATATCCGCCGGCAGCATCTTTCCGTTATGGCAGAGCTTTACCGTTCATTAGGCGGGGGATGGAGGTAAAAGAGGAACTCACCATTCGATCTCGATATCGTACGTCGTCAATAAACCAGTAACACCCGGTATTGAAAACCGGGCTCCTCTGATACGGTTGATTTCCGGATTGATTGAGTAATGAGAGGCCGAACGGAAATCTGCTTTTTCAAGATTTGTCTTCATAAATGTAGTCTGCAGTAGATCACAGTTTTCAAATGCAGCGCCAGTCAGGTCCGCTTCTGAAAAATCAGCTTCTTGCAGATTACAGTTTTTAAACCGTGTATTTTTGAGTTTCAGCTTGTAAAAACCAGCGAGCTTTAACATGCAATTTTCAAAATCAACCCGTAACAGAAAACCATTGCACTGATTAAATTGGACACCGAGAAGTTTGCTGTTCAGAAACCGGACATCTTGCAGAATCGTGTTTTTGAGGGATGCCAGGCTGCAGTCACAGTTGTTGAATGAGCAGTTTCTGAATGTAATTCCTGCAAGCTGAGCGCCGTTAAAATTACAGGTATTAAACGTACACTCTTCATAGACACCTGCGGCCAGAATGTTTTCTCTAAAGGAGATTTTCTCAAAAACCTTGTTTTCAGTGAGCTGTGTGTTCATGGGTATAACATACTATCCGTAGCCTTTTGTGACAACAATTAAACTGGTTACACCATGGAAATGCAATCCGAAAAGATGGAAAATTGACAAGCAGGCATGAACGGTTATCTCGGCACAAATGTTCATTTATAAGGCTTTAAAGTATTAAAAACAGTTTCAGGATAAAGGAGTATGACCTTATGGATTCGTCGATATACAACGCAACAGTTATCGGTAAAATCATCGTCAATCCTGATCTCATGATTGTTCAGATTAGTACCGATGAACCAAACAATGAGTTTGAAGCAGGTCAACATACCTTGCTTGGTCTCTATGGCTTTGAGAAGCGATCTTCCAATTCGGCAATTGAGTCTTTTCCCGCTGGGCATGACCAGCTTATCAAGAGACCCTACTCAATCGCTTCCGCAAAGGATGAGACCCGGCATCTCGAGTTTTACATTTCACAGGTCAAATCCGGTCAGCTGACCCCAAGGTTGTTCAATCTCAATATTGGTGACAGGCTATATGTCGGAAAAAAGATTTCCGGAATGTTCCGGCTTGATGAAACACCCGATGGAACGGACATCATCATGGTTGCCACAGGAACCGGGATTGCGCCCTATATTAGTTTTTTACGCTCCAGTATCGTTGATCGGCCCGAAAGCAAAATGGTAGTTATCCAAGGGGCTGCCCGTCGCTGGGATCTTGGTTATTACAGTGAATTGACATTTCTCGAAAAGAGCTATGCTAATTTTTTTTACGTGCCGACACTGACCGATCCTGATGAACAATGGGAGGGCTATCAGTTATGTATCGAAGATTTGCTGAAAAAGGATATTCTGCAGAATGAATTCAACATAACGCCTGACCCTGAGCGGACTCGTTTTTTTGTAACAGGAAAGCCTGATATGGTAGGGCATGTGTCAGAATGGCTGCATGATTTTGGCTACAAAAAGCACCATCCAGACCATCCTGGAGAGATGTATGTCGAGGAATTCTGATCATGTAAAGAAAGGGATGAATCGGAGTATTCCGTTCATCCCTTTCTTTACGCTCTTACAAGGTTAGTAGTCGTCGGAAAAGGTGTCCATATCTCGGGCACCATACTTCTCCTCAAGTGCCTCAATCCAGAATCCACCCCCTGTGAATGAAACCATAGGCCCCCATATCAGATGTTCGTACAATCCGCAATCACCCGGTAATGTTCTCCCGTTCGACATGATTCCTCTGTTCAGGATGGAAGATACGAACATCTCATTCATGGATTCGTTCTCATACTCAACCCCGTCAGGGGCATAAGTGCCGATAATGTCCATTGCATTGTTCCAGTCTGCCCAACAAAAGGCATTAAGCTCATTGTTAGACTCTACACGCATAATAATCTCTTTCAGCGTTGTCATCGTTTTCTCTCCTTGAAGTCATCATCATTGAGGCTACAATAAAACATCAATGATAATCCTCTGCTGATCGTTCACTCGTGTTGATGTGTTACAGGAAAGTGAAATACTTTTTATGCAGCGGAACCTGGGGGAGGGTGGACAATAGTGGATTCGAAGCACTGACCTTTTTGCGACAGAGCGGAAACTTGATCAGCTTTTTGCATCTCCAGTCCGGAGTCAGCTGACGCGGAAAACCTTTCTTTTAAGCTGTCTTAACGGGATGCGGCATAGTGATAACAAAGTGCTTAAATGAAAAAGCGTGTTCGACAAGCCGGACGACACTTGTGAGTTGCGTTACTCCATGAAAAAGACAGTCAAGGATAATATTCTTCCGATCGGGAAATAATCACCGGCTACCTCAAGAAGAAAGGCAAAAAAATCGCCAAGCAGGTGGTGATACTATACTCAGCAATGGCCAAGGCTGACAGTCCGGATGATGGCCAGGTCGATATCGACTTTTCCGATTTATTGCCAGACATGGCAGACCAGCTCTCAGGCATAGCTAAAGAGGGTGTCTGGGCGGGTGCTGCTCAAATAACTTTGACGGAAACGGACGGCAAGCTGGCAAACGAAAGAGCCGAGGATTGGGCTGAGAACTGAGCTGTCGAGCTGGTAGAGAATCCGAATGCCGAGTGGAGCATCTGCGAATCAATCAGGGAGATGATCAGGGGAGATGGGGATGAGGCAATTACAGAAGGCAGGAGCAACCAAAAACTGAGTGACGCCCTGATCGAAAACAATGGTTACTCTTAAAGCCGGGCCATGATGATAACCAGGACAGAAACAGCATTCGCAGATGGGAACGGCAGGTTAGCCGCATACATAAGAAAAAGATAGATGGGTAGGAGTCAAAATGGAATAAATACGGGCGAATGGCGCAGACGATTGTGATATTTGTCAAGAAAACTCTGATGCTGGGCCTATTGAGCTTGATGAAGAGTTTCCTTCTGGCGATCAATGCGAGCCAGCGCACCCTCGATGCGAATGTTGTGTGGCTCCGGTTGTTGAGGATACAGGAGAATAGGTTGCATGTTTAGCAAAATTTGATTACGTTTTTTGCAGTGGGTTAGCACTGAAAACACAACTTTTGCCTTCACTGAAAGGGAGGTCTAACCGTCGAATGATTAGGTGGCGGCTTATTTACTTGGATTAAAATTATGGCATGGGTAGCTGTTGATGCGAGTGGTTGCGAACTAATTACTTCAACCGAACTAATAAGGACAGCGCACTGGATGCGCGCAGGTGGTGGGGGAGTGGAGGGAATATGGATGTTTGCCGGTAATTCATGGGCTCCTGCTGGTAATATGATTATGCTCCCGAAAGGGACTATTCGTAAAATACTTGGACGTGACATAACGTGGAAAGACGAACCAGTTGAGCTAAAGGATGGTGAGTGATGGACACCCCAATCATTTACTACTGATTCCGCTTAATTAAAGAAGAGCAACATATCTTGACTAAAGGACCCGGCCAACCACCGGGTTTCTTTATTGCAAGCAAGAAAACTCTCCTGTCGCTGTTTCTGAAAAAAATTATTCAACTTTATCCGGGTTCAGAACCACTTTCCGAAGAACTTTCCATTGCTTGATTGATCGAGATCCCCAACGTTCAGGATATTTAGCCTGAGCTTGTCTCATTATTGTGTTTCAGCTCCATACCTCTATCGACAATAAGAATATCATCCAGCTCAATTCCTGCTCCTATCATACTATCTCCTGTCACTTTGAGAGATAGGTCTCTTCACGGTATAGGAGTATCATGTGGGCTGTTCACTGTAAGTGCCTTAAAAATAAGAGGGTGGACAATAAAGGATTCGAACCTTTGACCTCTCGCGTGTGAGGCGAACGCTCTAACCAGCTGAGCTAATTGTCCTTACCACACAGCTTTTCATTTATTATGAAAGGAGTGTGCTGATTTTATTGCTTTGGAACGCTTAGGATACTATTTTTAAAAATATAGTTATTTTTCAATTTAAAGAACAGTCATCTCATGGATCAACCTAATCCGGATAATATGATTCCAAATTCAGTCAAAGTTGCTGCGCCCGTAATTCTTCTTGCTCCCATAGCTATGCCGATTATTCATGGTATTGCAGGTATCGCAGTAGTCGGGCTTGGTCTTTTTGCCGCAGGTTCTCTGGTAAGCAAAGCGGTAAATGTATTTTCAGGCAGTCCAAATTCGGAGCACAGGCAAGACGATTCCCCATCGCACTGACTGCTGCCGGAGTTCATTTCTTTCATCCAGAGTAGGTCCTCTTTTTTGAGTGCTTAGGGGGTTTTTTATACCTTCTCTTCCGAAGTTTTTACGGGTCATAAACATAAAAACAGCTATGCCCAATTATTGGTATCGTGCAAATGTATCGTTCATGATGCTGTTGCTTTGCCTCATTTTTTCTGATGCTGCAAGAGCCGCTGATGGTGTTGAGTCTACGGGCAACATTATCCAGCTTGTTTTACCTGCAAGCGCAGCCGGACTTACCTTTTTAAATCATGATCACGATGGCTTTACACAGCTTGCGGAATCCGGTATTCTCACCCTTGGTATAACGTACGGATTGAAATATACCATTTCCAGTACGCGTCCGAATGGTGGTGAAAACTCGTTTCCGTCCGCCCATAGCTCTATCTCATTTGCTTCTGCTGAGTTTATCCGGGAACGTTACGGCTGGAATTACGGAATTCCCGCTTACCTTGCAGCATCTTTTGTCGGTTACAGCCGGGTTGAATCAAAGGAGCACTACACGCGCGATGTCATAGCTGGAGCCCTCATTGGAATGGGAAGCAGCTGGCTGTTCACTACGTTAAGACCGAATGAAAAGAAATAGCATTGTTACCACTAAAGAATACTCCCAGCTTCAACAAAGTACGGTTCAATAATTCATGTTCTTCAGTTCCAGGTTTCCTGTAGATGTTTTCGTCTGCAGACACTTGAACCTTGATTACTGAACTGGAAGATATGACCTCCTGATCTCTCCTTAAAAAATATAGCAACTTACCCCTGAACATGATACAGGTGTTGAGACCTGTTTCATGTTAGGGGTTGAGTGGTAAGGGGTTTAGTGCTTGAACGGGATTAGTTGTAGAGGTATTTGTCGATCATTTTTTCGATATCGTTAGGCAGAGGGCTGAGCGATTTACCGTACTCTTTGGCGGTTCTGTAGGCAACCATTTCAGCGAAAAGTTCCTGGTCATTTGTACCGGCATAGGTGCTGATGGATTTAGTCTCTACATGTTTTCTTGCAGCTGTCCACTCGTTTGATTCTCTCGCGTTTTTTGCATGGTCTATGACGTGCCCCATCTCATGGCGGAGACAGTAATCAAGGAACTTCTCGTCGC
>Ga0118677_10009359_pt1 | contig 15325 bp, 6 predicted proteins | sample AliMusrvi5mmetaG_FD_86154 | JGI IMG/M metagenome (GOLD analysis project Ga0118677, IMG submission 86154)
GTATTGCCAGATGGCATGAGCTACCGGGTACAGGTTCTGCCGCCATGTTCCACCATGCCGGTGGAGGTTATTGCCAAACTCAAGGAGTTGGTGGCGGCCGGTATGACCGTGATTGGTCAGCGGCCGATACGGGATCCCGGATTGAGAGATTATCCGCATGGCGATCAGCAGGTCAAAGCAATGGCTGACCAACTGTGGGGCGATTGCGATGGGCGGGGCGTCACCATCCATAAGTTTGGCAAAGGCAGGATCATCAGCGGCAGAACCATCCGCGACGTTTTACAGGCAGATGGCGTAAGACCAGATTTCGAATGCGCAAAAAGTGAATCGTTCATTGATTGGATTCATCGTTCTGTGCCGGCAGATGGTGGGATGAAAAGATTCGTTGGCTTGGGTGAATCCGGCGCGGACATCTACTTCCTGGTCAATCGCACGAGCCGACCCGAACAGATTGACTGCACTTTCCGCGTCAGCGGGAAAGTGCCGGAAATTTGGGATGCAGTCTCCGGTTCAAAGCGCAAGCTTTCGGAGTTCATGGCGACCGTGGATGGGCGGACAACGGTGCCCTTGAAATTCGAAGCCGGGCAGTCTTGCTTTATTGTCTTCAAGCAAGCAGCACGGCAGGCAACTGCTGAAAAGCAGGGAATTGCGCGGAACTTTCCGGTGCCAAGATTCCGTCTAGCTACAAACCTGATGGCTTCTCGCTCGTATCATTTCTCAAAGGTGGCTCGGCCCCGCAGCGCGAGTATTTCTATTGGGAACTGCACGAGGATACACCTCTTCAGGCATTGCGCTGGGGCGATTGGAAGGCTGTCCGCAACGGTCCGTCGAAGTCAATCGAAATATATAACCTGAAGATTGACGCAGCCGAATCAAAGAATCTCGCCGCAGATCGCCCGGAACTCGTCGCCAAAGCCGAGGCCATGATGAAGTCTGCACGCATAGACGATCCGAATTGGCCATTGATTGATAGGAAACCTGCTGCTGCAAAGGCCAAGGCCGTGAATAAACCCATCAAGTAACTGATAAGTTGATATCGGTGAAATCTGCTACTTTTATTTTCCTTTCGACACTGCCTATATGAAAGGCAAACTTGCCCAGATAATGGGATGGCATCGAGCGAAAGAATTCTCGACACGGGTACACAAGCGTTCCCAAGTACCGCCTCATTGATCGCGGCTCGGCCGGGAATACGCTTTCCAAAGTGTTCCCGGCCACCCGGGACATTCTCGAATGAAGATACAAACATGAAAGAAAATTTGGTGATGAAAAGTATGGGGTATGCTTGTAGGTCGGCGTTCGCACTGGGCTGGGCTACGGCAGACATGTTAAAAATAAGAGTTATGCAAACCTTCACTCGGACTTTCCTCTGTCGCGCCGCCCTATCGCTGTTCGCCGCGCACGCTTGCGCCTTTCCGTTGCATGCCGCCGAGCGCAAACCCAATTTCCTCTTCATTTACACCGACGACCAGCGCTGGGACGCAATGGGCGCCGTCCAGCGCGAGCAGGGCGAGCAGGCGCGCTTCCCGTGGTTCAAGTCGCCCAACATGGATCGCTTGGCCGCTACGGGCGTGCGTTTCCGCAACGCTTTCGCCACTTGCTCGTTGTGCGCCCCCAGTCGTGCCGCGTTTCTAACTGGCCGCTACAACCACCTCAACGGTATCACTAACAATCACACGGAGTTTCCGGTGGACTCGGTCACTCATGCCACGCTGCTTCGCGCCGCCGGCTACAAGACAGCCTACATCGGCAAATGGCACATGGGCGAGCAGAGCGGCCAGCGCCCAGGCTTTGATTACTCGGCGAGCTTTATTGGTCACGGTCGCTACATCGATTGTCCGGTCGAAATCAACGGTGTGTCCACCCCCACCAAGGGTTGGATCGACGACGTTAGCACCGACTTTGCGATCGGGTGGATGAAACAGAACCGCGAGCGCCCGTTTTCCTTGGTCGTGGGTTTCAAGAGCCCGCACAGTCCTCGCGGCGGCAAGAATCTACCCGAGCGCCTGCGCAACCTCTACACCGGCGAAACCAGCCGCCCAACACCGAATTTTGGCGTGCCCGCCATCTTCCACCCGCCCGACCCGACCGCCGCCACACAGCCGCAAGGCCTCGCAGAGAACTCAATCCATCTCGACTACCTCCGTCACGTCACAGGGGCCGACGAAAATCTGGGGAGATTGTTAGACGCGCTTGACGCGCTCGGTCTAGCAGAGGACACGGTAGTTGTTTACACTAGCGACAACGGTTACTATCTCGGTGAACATTGCCTCGGCGACAAACGCTCGATCTATGAAGAGTCACTTCGCATCCCGATGCTCGTGCGTTACCCGCGTCTCTTCGGCAAGGGCAAGGTCCTCGATGAGATGGTGCTAAATATCGACCTCGCCCCGACGTTCCTCGACCTAGCCGGCGTGGCCGTGCCCCGCGAGATCCAGGGTGTGAGTTGGAAAGAACTCGCTGCGGGGCACACTCCGCCAAACTGGCGACAGTCGTTTTTAGCCGAGTATTTTTACGAAGACGGAGGAGGGGATACTCCGACCTTGGTTGGCGTCCGCAGCGCCAACGCCAAGCTCGTGACCTACCCCGGCCACCCCGAGTGGACGGAAGTCTTTGATCTAGCAGTGGATCCTTACGAGATCAAAAACCTCGCCGCCGATCCCGCCGCGAAGGCGAAACTCAGCGCCGAACTCGACACGCAGATGAAGGCAATGAACTACGCTGTTCCAGCGAATGCGGACAAACCCCGCCCTCCCGCCGATCCAACGCTCGCTGCCGTCAAGGACCAACCGGGATTGCCGCGGGTGCTGCTCATCGGCGACAGTATATCCATGGGCTACACGCTGCAAGTGCGCGAACTGCTGAAAAGCAAGGCGAACCTCCACCGCATCCCGACGAATGGCGGCTCTACGCAAGATGGCTTGGCCGGCATCGAGAGTTGGCTCGGCAACGGAAAATGGGACGTGATCCATTTCAACTGGGGTCTGCACGACTTGAAGCATTTGAAGGCTGGCAAACTCGACCTTTCCGGCCCACAGGTTTCCACAGTTGATGCATACGAAACCAACCTGCGCGCACTCGTCAAACGGATGCAGGCCACCGGCGCTAAACTCGTCTGGGCCACCACCACCCCCGTGCCGGAAGGTGCCGATGGGCGCATTGCCGGCGACGAGCTGAAATACAATGAGGTTGCAAGCCGCGTGATGAAGGATTTGGATGTTGCGACCGACGATCTCCACGCATTGTGCTTGCCAAAACTAACCGCCTGGCAACTTCGGAAAAACGTCCATTTCAAAGCTGTTGGCTGTGCCGGTCTCGCCGCCAAAGTAGCCATCGCGATCGAAACCGCACTGCATCCAGGTGAACGTTAACATGTCCAAGAAATGGGCTGGTTACGGATTAAAGAAACTATTCCCAATCGCCGTATTAGACAATACGAATCGACGAAACGAAGTGATACTACATATAATTGAAAGAGCAAATATGAACAGGAAAATATTTTTGGGCAAAAAGCGATCCATTTGGAATCTAGCGGCGTTTGTAATGGCTGGACTCGTCCTTCAGGTCGCAGCCAGCGATATTCCGGCAATGCTGCCCCGGCCAGACGGAAAACCGGGTGACGCCAGCAAACCGGTCAAGGTATATATCCTCGCTGGGCAATCCAACATGGTGGGCATGGGCGATATCACTGGTGCCCGGCCGCTCTATCCGAGTATTTTCCTGTCGGCCGATCCGCATGTCATTCCCGGCATCATGCCGATCGGAGGGTTTGGGCTCGCCGCTCATGGTATCTATCAGTCGGCTGACGCGAAGGCCCTGAAGGGAGCCTTGGTGGCGCTTTATAAGGGTGCTTATGACCCCAAGGCGGACTATGCGAAGCTGCCGCCCGTCAAGACCACCACGATTCCCTTGGGAACGGTATCCGAGAATTTGCCCGCAATGGATGGTCCGCATACGGTTGTGGTGAGTGCTTTCATCGATGTGCCGGTCGCCGGAACGTACACGATTCACGCGGGATTTGAAGACAGCAGCTACAATGTCGTCGTCAAGGAAGGCAAGGAAGTGTACCGCAAGGAACCGGGTGGTAAGCTGAGGGTTGCCAAGGTGCACCTTGAACAGGGCTTGAGGTATCCGCTCACAATCACCTATTTCAAGGGAGGTTCAGCGGCGTTCTGGTTGGAGCAGGTTGACTTGGAGGGCAAAGGCGACCTCGAAACAGTGACGAAGAAGGACCATAAATTTACTTATCTGCTAGATGACGCGGGCAAATGGACCGTGCGAAACGACGTGTTCTACAAGGAAGCCCGGCTTCATCCGGAAGGTGCTGGTTCTCCGCTTTCAGCAACATCTAACAATGGAAAATCAATTGGCCCGGAGTTGGGATTCGGATATGTCATGGGCACCTTCCATGACGAACAGGTATTGTTGATCAAGACGGCGCAAGGAAACCGCTCATTGGGTTTTGATTTCCGGCCGCCATCGAGTGGGCGTGCTGAAGCTGCGGATGAGAACGAAGGGCTAGAATATCGCCTGATGGTCAAGGGTGTTCGTGAGACGCTCGATAATATTGACAAGATAGTGCCGAATTACAAGGGACAGGGATATGAGATTGCCGGCTTTGGATGGTTTCAAGGGCACAAGGATAGCGGATCGACGAAGGAAGAGTATGAGAAGAACTTAGTCAACCTCATCAACGATTTGCGCAAGGAGTTCAAGGTGCCGAGGATGCCAGTGGTTGTGGCCACGGTGGGATTCCACGGGTACCAACTGGGTGAGGGGCCATGGAAGGGTGTTTGGGAAGCGCAACTGGCGGTAGGCGATCCCAAGCAGCATCCGGAGTTTGCCGGCACGGTGGCATCAGTGGACACCCGTGATTTCTGGTTTGAGGTGGGTGATTCGCCACGCGAACAGGACTATCACTACAATCGCAATGCCGAGACATATTTGTGGGTGGGCGAATCTATGGGACGGGCAATGGTGCGTATGCAGGGCGGCAAGGCCGAGGCGATTCCTAAGTCGGATCGGGAAGCGCAGACGATTGCCCGCGTGGCTGCGGAGGCTGCAAAGACTGTGCCGACGGAAGAGCAAATAGCAACCTCTCTGGTTGCCCTCAAACCCTTGATCCTGGACGGGGCGTTGGTGACATTCGTGAACAGCGAGCGGTATCAACCGTTATTGGAAGAGGCAATCAAGGGGAAAAAGCCCGATAGAGTGTCGCCGTATCTGGATGATACCTTGGATGAAGCGGCGAACTATTACCGCGTGGTCGGCATTCGGAACTACGATTGGAAACCCATCGGTGGTGACCTCAATGGCATGATGTGGGATTACTATAGCTGCGACTTGCCGGCAAGCGTGGATAAGCAGAAGGGGATTAGCGACCTCAAGTTGATCTATCCGGCCGGGATGGAGAACTGGTTTGCGCCAGACTTTGATGCAAAACGGGCGGGTTGGAAGAGCGGCGGGGCACCGTTTGGAGTGCAAGGCGACGAACCGCCGGTTCCCACCCCGGAATGGTACAAAGGCATCAAGCGCGATGAGCCCAAAACTGCATTCAAGGGAGATGCGTTGCTGATGCGCCACAGCTTCGATTTGCCTCCGTTGAAAGATGGGTACCGTTACCGCATCAGGATCGCGGGCAGCGTGCATGCGAATTTGGGCGAGGGGTTCGCTATCTATATTAACGGCAAGCTGCTAGCCGAGTCGAAAGCCGGTGTCGCCGCCTGGCGGAGAGAGGGGAAGAAGCCACGCGGTTCACATGTCTGGTCGGATTTTCGTGATGAATTCAAAGGTGGCAAGGTGACCCTTGCGGTGTGCAATTTTCCGATGAACAACCGGACAGCCGGTGCTTTCATCCCGGTTGGCCCTCCCTTGAGTGTCTGGTTGGAAGAGATGAAGATTCCTTCACTGGGAGGGGAAAAGTAAGCCACTTCAATCCGTGGCAACATACTCCGCTACATCCCTATCCATCTCCCGTTTTGGGATGAAACTTTCATTCATCAATACCCTAGCCGCGGCCGTAGTTCTGACTATCGCCGGCCACGCTCAGGCCGCCGGTTTCTACGCCTATTTCACCAAGCTGAACTACACCCAACCGCCCCCGTCTGAGACGCTCGCGAAGATTCCCGTTAATGCCGCCAATGTGTTTGCCGGCAGCAAGCCGGACAAGGCCGATGAAGCTCCCCGGCCGCCCAAGCCGGGACAGATCCGCTGGGGGAAGTACGCCGACCTAGTCGTCAATATCGCCGAGGGAAGGTGCTTGGTTTTCAGCCGGGCCACGGGCTATCTGCCGTATTATCAGACGGCCACGGGCAGGTTCCCGTTCAAGTCGCTGGCCGAGTGCCATGAGGATTTGATGTGCGTTTGTTCTTACGTCCGCGTGGTCGAGGACCGGCCCGAGCGGATTGTCGTTCACTGGCGCCACGTGCCGGACCCAGCCAGCGTGGTGATGACGGAGGAAATTCACGAATACTTCATCGTCACCCCGGACGGGAAGGTGCGCCGCGAGGTTCGCATCGGCACAGACAGACTGGACGACTTCACCAACCCGGCTAACACCACGGTTCAGGAGCTTTCCCTAACGGCGGATGGAATCGCCGAGTTATCACTAACGAAATCTCGGCCTGCGGGTGCGCCGTCCCCGGTTGTTGCTGGCACACCGCTGCGCAATGCCGACGTTGGCGTGCCGGCGGCATGGTGGAAGTTTGATGACGGGCTAACACCCAGCTACGACCAGACCCTCGAGGCTGTTCATGGCACAGCCTGCCCCGTTGCCGGTAACAAAACCCTGTGGAAGAAGGGAGTTTCGGGGACTGCCCTGGCATTCGACGGCTATTTCTCGAAGGTCACGTTGCCCAAGGATAAGGCACCGGCCATCAAGGACGAGTTGACGCTTGAAGCTTGGGTAGTTCTGGGGGCATATCCGTGGAACGACGCTGGCATTGTCCACCAGTCGGCCGGCGAGCCAATCAGCCCAGAGGATTACAAGCACGGCTATCGTGACCCTTATGTTTACCGGCCATGGAAAATGGAAGGATATATGCTTGGCGTGGACCCATACGGGCGACCGATCTTCAAGGTCAACGGCCAGCAGGTCGGTGGCGGTGTGTTAGAAGCGAAGGATACGGTTCGCAAGGAGGATGCCCTGCCGACCTATCGGTGGACGCACCTGGCGGCCACCTATGGCCGGGGCCGGATGTGCTTGTATGTTGATGGTCGGCTTCTCGCCTCCAAGGAAGCAACCGGCCCCATTGCATTGCCTGACCGGGATGTATTCATTGGCCTGAACGGCGATGCCCAGCGCGTGTCAGATCCAGTTTCTCACAGCAAAATGGCCGCCAGAAATAACATGCCGCTCGTTTACGGTATTGAGGGACTCATTGATGAGGTGCTCATTTACGACCGGGCTCTGACGGCCGAGGAGATTAACAAGTCGTTTCAACCTTTCTGTCCGGCGGCGGCGGATCTGACTCAGCCTGACTTGGACCGGAGGATCTTACCAGGCCAGGTGGACGGATCGCCAGCGCGGAAATTTGGCGCTACCTTCCAAACGCTGAAGTATCATGAGCTTTGGGATAACCTTTGGCGGCCATGCGCGTATCGCGACCTCGTCGTTAGGTTCGATAACCAGCCCGGCCGGGTGGTGTTCTGGCAGGGAACGGGATTCGGCTCAGGCTGGGTGACGGACAATAACAAGTGGATGTCTGACCAGAGTTGGGAGATCGGCGGGCCACACGGCTGTGCCGAACACATGGCCGACAAACGAGGACGCTACAATTATTATCAATTGATAGAAAATACGGACGCCAGGGTGGTCGTTCATTGGCGCTACCCGGCGATAGACGTTGGGTATGTGTTTCCGGGAACAAATATCTGGGCCGACGAATACTACACAATCTATCCGGATGGAGTGGGGGTCCGTTTCGTGGATTGCCCCGGCGGAGAGTGGCAAGATACCCAGTTCCTGTCCCAGCCGGGCACGACCTGCCTGGATAATATGGAGCTGACAGCCCTCAGCGTCGCAAATCTTGATGGTAAGAGCGCGGACCTGACGTGGGCCCCGCCCAACCATGTGCCCGACAATCCGATCAAAGACGCCTGCATCAAGCGCATCAACTTTAAGTCCACTTGGAAAATCTTCGCGATCTATCAGGAAGGGGCTGAAATCGGTACCTGGGGCGCTAACGAGCAATCCAAGCACACGCCCGATCCGTTCGCCGGCCCCTGGAACCATTGGCCCGTGGGGCTCAACCCGTCGGACGGCCGCTACGCCGTCTCCGACGATCGCGTGACACACGCGGCTCTGGGCGGGGCGAGTAAGACCGGCAATCTTATCATGCATGGCTTCACCGACCAATCGGTAACGAAACTCGTGCCCCTGGCAAAATCGTGGCAGCATCCCCCGACAATCACCCGTGCAACCGGCTGCGAAAGCAAAGGATACGACCCGTCGCAGCGGGCATACGCGCTGGTGGCAACGGATGGACCTATTTCATTCACGTTGCAGGGTTCGACTGACACTCCGGTACATAACCCGTGTTTCGTCATTGAACACTGGGGTGCTGATATGGCGGCTCGAGTCTCTATCAACGGCAAGGCAGTTCCGCCTGGCACGGCATTCCGGCAGGGAATCGTCCGCGACACAGACGGACGGCAGAACCTTATCATCTGGCTAGAACTGGATTGCGCCTCGGTCGTTCAACTGGAGATCAGCCGCAGTTGATTAGTATTTCCATGAGAAACAACAAAAACAGAGTATGAAGAGTGTAATAATGAACGCAGCAATTGTCGGCTTACTGTTTGGTATCGCCAGCCAGGCGGCAGCCAAGCCGTTGAAAGTATTCATCCTGGCTGGGCAATCTAACATGGAAGGGCACGCCGCAGTCAGCACTTTTGACCATATAGGCATGGACCCCAAGACCGCGCCACTGCTCAAGGATATGCGCAATGCCGACGGAACCCCGCGCGTGTGCGATGACGTCCATATCGCTTTTTTTACTTCCAAGGGTAACGGGGACAAGGCTCCGACTCCTATATTTAAGCAGGGCAAGCTGACGACAGACTTTGGAGCTCAGGGACACGGCCCGCAAATCGGCCCGGAATTCACTTTCGGCATCTATATGCAAAAACAGCTCAACGAGCCGATCCTGATTATCAAGACCGCCTGGGGTGGAAAGAGCCTGAACACCGATTTCAGGTCTCCAAGTGCAGGCCCGTTCCAGTGGAATGCGTTGACGGCTGATAAGATCACTGCGGAAAACAAGGAGAAAAAGAAGCTGGCTACAGGCCAGTTCTACCGCGAGATGATCGAAGATGTGAAAAAGGTGCTTTCTGACCCCGGAAAGGTATGCCCAGCGTATAACAAAAGCGAGGGATGCGAGTTGGCCGGCTTCGTCTGGTTTCAGGGGTTCAATGACATGGTGTCCAGCGAGGTCTATCCTGACAGGAACAAGCCCGGCGGCTACGACCTCTACAGCGACCTTCTTTGTCACTTCATCCGTGACGTTCGCAAAGATCTCAATGCGCCCAAAATGCCATTCGTCATTGGCGTATTGGGAATCGATGGACCTGTCACTGAAGCATCCGAAGCTAGCAAGCCGGATCGCACACGGGGAGTCATGCCGAACTTCCGCAAAGCGATGGCCGCTCCCGCCGCGATGCCTGAATTCAAGGGCAATGTCGTGGCCGTGCTAACTGAGAAATACTGGGATTCCCAACTGGGTGCATTGGTCGCTAGATCGGAAAAAGTCAAGGGATTGTCGAAGAAGCTGGCGAAAGAGGGCAAGCTCAGCGCCGAGGAACAGCGGGCGGCTGTGGAAAAATACAGCGCGGAGATTTTCACGCCCAAGGAGCAGGAAATTCTGGCGAAGGGCAAATCCAACCAGGCATTTCACTACCTGGGCTCCTCTAAGATTATAGCGCAGATTGGCAAGGCATTCGCCGACGCCATGGCGGAATTGATGAAGCAACCGGGAGTGCCGGGTAGCAGCACGGGGGCTGCAAAGGTCCAGTAATCCATAGCTGAAATCTGATAGGTAACGAAAGAAAATAACCGAGAATGCATCATCCATGAAAATCCCGTTCTTAGTGTCAACTGTTGTGGCGTCGCTATCCATTGTGCCCATAGCCTGCGGGGCACCAAAATCGCACGAGAAGATACCGATCCCTGATTTCACCCAGGGCGGCAAAATTCCAGAGGGGACCCTTGACGTGACCCATGACTGGACCCTCGGTGCCACCGGAGCACGCGGCTGGGTCTATGGTTCGAATGGCCAAACGGCCGAGGCGCGGCAAATCCTTGTGACCAAAGTGGCCAAGGATTCACCCGCTGACGGGGTTCTGGATACCGGTGATGTGATTCTTGGAGTCGGCGGGCATCTTTTTGACAGTGATGCCCGAATCAGGATTGCCAATGCAATCACAACTGCCGAGCAAGAAAAAGACGGCGGCCACCTCAAGTTGATGCGCTGGCGCTCGGGCAAGACCGATAATGTCGATATCAAACTGACGGTTATGGGGACCTACAGTAACACCGCTCCCTATAACTGCCAGAAGTCCGCCAAAATCTTTGAACGCGGGTGCCAGGCCATCGCAAAAAAAGGCTTAGGTAGTGTCTCGATTCCTAACGATCTCAACGCCTTGGCTCTGCTGGCCAGCGGCAAACAGGAGTACCGGCCCATGCTCGCCGCCTATGCCAAAAGTGTGGCAAGTTACCAGACGACCAGCATGGCGACCTGGCTTTATGGTTACGCGAATATGTTCCTTGCCGAATATGTGATTGCGACGCATGACACCTCCGTGCTCGGTGGCGTCAAACGCCTGGCCATGGAAGCGGCCAACGGCCAGAGCAGCGTGGGCACCTGGGGCCACAAGTTCGCCAGACCCGATGGCAATTTGAATGGCTACGGCTGCATGAATCAACCCGGACTCAGTTTGACTATCTCGATGCTGCTGGCCCGCGAGGCGGGTGTTCATGATCCGGTATTGGACCGGGCGATCACCAAGGCGGCTGGTTTCCTGCACTGGTATGTTAACAAGGGGGGCATCCCATACGGGGATCACGGGCCCTGGCCGTCGCATGAGGATAATGGTAAATGCTCCAGCGCGGCAGTGATGTTTGACCTCCTCGACGATCGTGAGGCATCGTCGTTCTTCTCCCGGATGGGCACCGCTGCCTACGACGAGCGAGAGAGAGGGCACACCGGCAATTTCTTCAACGTGCTATGGGCTATGCCGGGTGTCTCCCGCAGTGGTCCACTGGCTACCGGCGCTTATATGAAAGAGCAGTCATGGTATTATGACTTGTCCCGTGGTTGCGATGGCAGCTTCGAGTATCAGGGTGAACCCGCCGGTGGACAGGAGCATGGCAAGTACACGCATTGGGACTGTACCGGTGCCTATCTGCTTGCTTATGCGCTGCCGTTGAAAAGTCTTTATCTAACAGGAAAAAGGCCGTGTTCGGTACCCGCTTTGAATGCGAAGGAGGTTGAGATGGTCGTTGCTGCGGGGCGAGATCTCTTCCCTGTGAATGGCAAGGACGGATACGATGCTCGCAAACCCGAGGAGTTGCTTAGCGGTTTGTCTAGTTGGTCCACGGCGGTGCGTCATCGCTCGGCTCTAGCGCTGGGCCGGCGGGAGGGGGATTTTGTTCCGACTCTGACGAAGATGTTGGCCGGCACTGACCGGAATGCTCGCTACGGTGTCTGCGAAGCTCTTGGCGCTTTGGGGACGCGCGCCGACGCTGCGGCACCGCAATTGCGAGCTTTGATCAAGGAATCGGACCCGTGGTTGCAAGGCTTGGCCAGCAAAGCTCTGATGTGCCTGAGCCCTGCGGCTCGCAATGCCAGCGTGAATGACCTGCTAGCCATGATGGTGCGCCCGAATCCGGCTGACCCGCGGCGGATGCTCCAACGCGATGCCAGTGTCGTGCTTTTTGCACGCTCCCCCGGCGTTCACTCTGGACCCCAAAGCATGCTCGCCGATTCGCTGGAGGGCGTGAATCGCCAGTTGCTCTATCCGGCAATTCAATCAGGCTTACAGAATGAAGACAGCGTCGTCCGCTCAGCGATCGGAAAGTGTGTATATGACAAGTTGAGTGACCAGGATCTGGCCAAGTTGCTGCCGGACATCCTCAAGGCGACCGAGAAACTGGCACCCAGCGACGAGATGTTTGGCGATGGCGTTCGGTTGGCAGGCCTCGATCTTCTCGCACGCCTGCACATACGCGAGGGTATTCCTCTATGCGTGTCGGTGATGGAGATGGAGCGTTGGGGCAGTGGAAAGCGAGTACCAGGCTGCATGAATTCTCTGCGCAAGTATGGCATGCACGCCAAAGAGGTTCTACCGCAGTTGAAGAAAATGAGTCAGGACGCGGACGGTGGGAACAAGGATATCAATAAGCTTATCACTGACATCGAAGCGAGTACGGATGCACCGACGTTAGTTTCCATGAAAGATTTCATAGCACATGCATCCGCGAGTGGGGGGGCACCGGCAAAAACAAAGAAAGGAACACCATGAAAAACATAGAACAGAGTGTGAAGATGATGATAGCGGGAGTTATCGGCCTGATGTTGGGAATTGGCGGCCAGGCGGCAGCCAAGCCTCTTAAAGTCTATATCCTGGCCGGCCAGTCGAACATGCAGGGGCAGGGCAATATCCGCACCTTCCCGCATATCGGCATGGACCCGGAAACCGCTCCAATGCTCAAGAAAATGGTCGATGAGAATGATAAACCGCGCGTCATCGAGAATGTCTGGATTTCCTCACTTGGCACCGGCAGGGAGGAGAAATTTGGGAAGTTGACGGTGGGTTTCGGTTCGGAGCGTGCTGGCGTCAAGATTGGTCCCGAAATGACGTTTGGCATATACATGCAGGAGCATCTTGGCGAGCCGATTTTGCTCATTAAGACATCCTGGGGGGGGACGAGCTTGTGCTACGATTTCCGTCCGCCAAGTGCAGGTTTGCATTCGGCCCAGGCTCAGCGTCTCGAGGAACTGCGGAAGAACAACGAGGATACCCACCAGGCCGAGGATGAATACGCCAAACGGGCTGGGAATTGCTACCGCCAGATGATCGAGCATGCCAAGTCGGTGCTGGCAAATATCAAGCGCGTCGATCCCGAGTATGACCCGGCCCAAGGATACGAAGTTGCCGGCTTCGTGTGGCTTCAGGGCTGCAGTGATTTCGGTGCGAAGGACACCTATCCGAACCCCGGACAGCCCGGAGGATATGACGAATACAGCCGCCTGTTGTCATGTCTGATCCGTGACATACGCAAGGAGTTTAATGCGCCGGAGATGCGTGCCGTCATCGGAGTGTTAGGCATCAACGGGGAGTTGGAGACGCAACGCGTTCGGGAGATTGAGCCGGAGCACATCCCTTGGCTGCGCGAATTCCGCAAGGCCATGGCTGCACCCGCCGCAATGCCGGAATTCAAGGGTAAGGTGGCTGCCGTCCAACTCGAGAAGTTCTGGGAGCCAAAGTTGGAAGAGCTGCAAAGCCGCTGGATCAAGGTGAAGGAAAAATCGCGTGAACTCAAGGGCTCCAAACTGGGGAAAGATGAACAAAAGGCAATCATCGACGCGTTTCTCAAGACCGTCTATACTCCCGAGGAAATGAAACTGATGGAGATCGGCGTGTCCAATGCGACCTATCATTATCTAGGTTCAGCGAAGATCATGGCCCGCATGGGCAAGGCCTTTGCCGATGCTATGAACAGCATGTCCAACTGAATACCAGATGTACCTCAACAGAAAATCATTATTATCATCATTGCTACTGCTGTTGGTTTCAGTGGGCGCATGGGCCTTTGCAGGTGAGAGCGGCGTTCCCGTAAAACGCGTGATATGGTCGGATACGCCAGTGACCATTGAGCCGGACGCCCCCAACCCCATGAGGAATTTCAAGAAAATCTGGGGTTCTTCGGTTTACCCCATCGGCAATGGCCGGTTGGGTGCAACGATCTTCGGAGGAATCGCCGAGGAGCATATCCAGTTCAACGAAGACACGTTGTGGACTGGTGACGAGGACGATACCGGGGCCTTTCAGAACTTCGGAGATATGCTCATCACGCTCGATGGCCACGCGGGTGCATCGTCGGGCACCGTCAAATACCGGCGCGAACTGGATATCGAAACGGCACGGCACACGATCAGCTATGAACTGGCAGGCGTCAGTTACCGGCGTGAGTATTTCGCCAGTCATCCGGCCAATGTGCTTGTCTTCCGACTCTCCGCAGACAAGAAAGGCACCTACACCGGAGTGATCTCGCTCAAGGACGCCCATCAGGGGGAGATGAAAGCGGAAGGTAACTCGATCACATTTACCGGCACACTCGGAGGCAAGATCGGTTTGCACTATGAAGCCCAAGCGATGGTTCTGAACACGGGTGGATCCGTCAGCTCGGCTAACGGGACATTGTCCTTCAAGGGGTGTGATAGCTTGGTTATCCTGCTAGATGCCGGAACCGACTATCTCAACCGGCGCGATAAGAGCTGGAAACAGGAACCGCCCCACCGGCACATCACAGAACGACTTGCAAAGGCATCGAAAAAATCTTTTGATGATATGTTAGTTGAGCATGTCAAGGACTACCGGCAGATGTACGGCCGTGTGATGCTGGATTTAGGCACGACCGATGCCGAAACATCCAGCCTCACGACGGAGGCCCGTCTGGCGTCATACCGGCAGAACAAGCCGGACCCCGACCTTGAGGAAACCCTGTTCCAGCACGCGCGTTACCTGATGATCAGCAGTTCGCGGCCCGGCGATATGCCTGCCACCTTGCAGGGCGGGTGGAACCCATACAACAGTCCCCCGTGGCGCAGTGATTATCATACCGATGTGAACGTGGAGATGAACTACTGGTTTGTTGACCAGGCCAATCTATCGGAATGCTTCCAGCCACTCGCTGAATGGGTGAACTCCATTCGTGAGGTGCGCCGCGAGGCCACCCACAAGGAGTTCAATGTCCGGGGTTGGGCGACACGTTCCGAAAACGGAATCTTCGGCGGAGCCACGTACAAATGGGTTCCTGGCGATGCCTCATGGGTGGCACAGAACCTATGGGATCACTATGCTTTCACACAGGATAAAGAATATCTGCGCAACCGTGCCTACCCCGTGCTGAAAGAGCTTTGCGAATACTGGGAGGACTCACTGAAGGCGGATTCAAACGGCCGACTGCTCAGTCCCAAGAGTCAATCGCCCGAACACGGGCCGGTTTCCGAAGGTAATTCCTATGACCAGCAACTGGCGTGGGACCTCTTCACAAACTACATCGAGGCATCCAAGGCGCTGGACGTTGACAGCGAGTACCGCGCGA
>Ga0118677_10009360_pt1 | contig 15325 bp, 12 predicted proteins | sample AliMusrvi5mmetaG_FD_86154 | JGI IMG/M metagenome (GOLD analysis project Ga0118677, IMG submission 86154)
TTTCTTGTCCCATTGTATCTTCCTCCATAATGTTTGGTTTTGTCACTTAACATTATATCAGAGGTTCTTACTCTGGGACTTCTCTTTATCTCTTTGGACATTTTATTTTACAACTTGCCATTTTTACAATTATTTTCTTGAATGATTGATTATTATAGTTAAAAGAACAGGACGGTTCTGTGGTTGTTTTTTCAATCACAAAACCGTCCCCAACAGGCAAAATATTTATTAAATCAAGTCTTTGAAGGACGTTTTGCTCAGGTACTTGCGCAATATCTTTTCGCCCGGCATTTTCCCTTCCGGATACATCGTCTTCATCGCTCCCATAATGTAGCGAAGGTCATATTTTGTCGGATACACCTCAGGCACTTTCCGCTCAAGGCCAAGCAGGGTATAAACGCCGGTCATCGCGGAGCGGACGGAATACTCGACGGTAAACACGCAGTCGCCCGCCTGCTCCACAAACTGCCCCATAAAGGCGAGGTTGGTGCTGCCTTTTGGTACAACTGCCGGCCTGTCGCTTGTGACGCGGGGCATAAACTGGCTGGTAATATATGGCATCATGCAGGGGATAACATTGACCGTTTTCAAAATTTCCGGTATTTGGTCTTTTAATCCCAAATGATAAAGCAACTCCGTCATCAGCTCCGCGCCGGTGCAGTCGCTCATTTTCTTTTTCACAAAGTCGCCGATGTTATCCGGGAAGAGCCCGTAAGCCCACAGCACAAGAACGTTGCCGGGCTGTGTGCTGAAATGCGGTTGCCTGCTGCACGTTACGCTCATCAGCCAGCTTGAATCGCTGATTGTCACGATGCCGCCGGTAACCGCCCTGCCGGAGTAAGGGTCTCTTCCGGTCAGTTTTCTGAGGTAGTCCGCTATCGGGGAATCCGTGCAGGTGATGGTAAACGATTCCCACTTGCTCTGGTCAATATTGCCGCAGAAAACCTCGGGTTTACCAAAGTCGGGGGATATTTTGGCGATATTCTTCCAAAGTTTCCAGCAGGTTCCTTCGTCGCGGTTGAGTGCCGGCGCTTCGTTCATGCTGCCCAATGCCGAGTTTTCTGTCATGGAACCGAGTGTAACAAACACCAGGTCTTTCTCTCCCACGGGTATTGTCTCGGCTGTTCCGGAACGGTTCAGCCGGATGGCCGTAACGGTTTTTTTGCCGCCTGTGATGTCAATATCCAGCGACTCCGCCTGCGCGCTGTAAACAAAGTTCACTTCCTTTGACAGCAGCATTTTTTTCAGCGGAAGGATGAAAGATTCATACTGGTTATATTTTGAGAACAAGATGCCCTCGAGTTTGCTCATGCCGGGCATAAGGTGAATAAAGCGTTCCATATATCGCTTCATTTCCACTGCGCTGTGCCATTCCTCAAACGCAAACATAGACCGCCAGAAACACCACATGTTTGTTTCAAAAAAGGACGGATTAAAATACTCCTTCACGGTCTTCGCGCCAAGTTCCTCTTCCGTAACCAGCAGCAGTTTCCTTAAAGCCTTGATGCTGGCTTTATCCAAGCCGAGCGACTCCATATGCGCGTTCTCCCCGCGGTTATGAATTACCCTGCATGCGGCTATATTCGGGTCCCAAAGATTCAGCTCCCTGAATTCATCCAAAACCGTTCTTTCCGGTTCGATTAACGAAGGGATTCTGCCGAACAGGTCCCAGGCGCACTCATAGTGTTCCTCCATTTCCCTGCCGCCCCGAATGATATAACCGTCTTTGGCGTTGCCCGCTCCGTCCAAAGCACCTCCGATAATCTCCGATTTTTCAAGGATGGTGATATTTTTGCCTTCCACGTGCCCGTCAAGAATCAGAAACGCGGCCGCCGAAAGAGAGCCGATACCTCCGCCGATTAAGTACGCTTTCCTGTTCTCGATATCCGCCGGTTTTAATGTCCCGATATTCTGGTAATTGCCCATCTTTCAACCCGCCTTTCATTTAATCCTGATTGCTTTAACGCTTTTAATCAATAAAGTATTTAGTACTAAAAGTATATACCGTTACTTTTTTAAAGTCAATATATCAACCGGACGATTTTATTCAAGCTGATAAACGAATTTTTTGTTGAAAAAGCCCCGGTATTGATAACCTCAATACCAGGGCTTTTGGAGCGCAGAGAATTTATTCCGCCGCGGTTTTAAACGATGCAGTCAGCGGTGCCTTCGTTTGATTCATATAGGTGTCATAGGCGTTGATTTCCACGGTATATTTAGTGTTGGGGTAAAGGTCTTTAAAAGTCCAGGACATCGCGGCAGGCATAGGCTCCATGTAGAAATCGGACCAGAACTTGTAAATGCCGGCGACAATCCCTTGAATTTTCAGGGTAACGGTATAACTGTGGACTTCCTCCCCGTCAAGCGCCTGGGTGAACGTCACCGTCGCTCCGGTTGAAGTGACGCCGGACATTTCGGTTTTGGCGTCTTTCGGCCATACGGGTATATCCGCAGTTAAGTATCTCGCGTTTGTGTAGGTGAACCCGGAGCGGTCGGACGGGTTGGTGATGTAATAAATCAGTTGCTTGTCGGAAGTTGACGACGGAACCTTGAAGAAATCATCCGTCATGATATTGAAAGGCTTCACAGCCACGCTGTTGTCGGCATACACTTCCACAATGTAGAACTGTGCGGCTCCTTCCGCGTCGGGCGGTACGGTGCCGTAGCTCATGCCCGCTTCAAGCTCCGCATAGGAAAGGGTTCCGCAGTTGAAGCTGGTGAAAAAGTACTGGCTGCAGGAGCGCGGGTCATTGATAGGATAGTGGGAATGGCCGGAAAAATCGATAATCTGCGGGAAAAAGTTGAGCACCGGGGAAAGCTCGAACGTTCCCCAGTCCGTGCTGCCGTAAACCGTTCCCTCTATATTGCGGTGGTTGAATACAAAGATTGGTTTCTTCGGGTCTTCTTTTTTGGCGTCGTTCAGCTGCTTATAAAGGCTCGGCAGCCTGGTGGCATAGGAACGGCTGCTGCCGTCATAGCTCGCGGTGATAAAATGGAAGCCGTTGATTACACGGTCCTCGTTGGCGGGCACGCCGAACCATTTTTCACATTGGGCAATGGTCGTTGAGCCGTCCCCGATATCATGGTTGTCATAGACGCACATCAGCGGCGTGCCGGCCTTTTTATACTTGTTGACAATCGCGTTGACATTATCGGCCTGCGCTTTTGTGCCGTAATTGATGATATCGCCTACAAAAACGAAAGCGTCAATGGCTTTATATGGCTGGCTTGCTGCATATTTGTACGAATCCGTAAAAAGTTTTTCCAGCCGGCCGTACTGTCTGCAGGAGGGGCTGTCTTCCATGTGAATATCGCTGCACACCACAAACCGCATCACCGGTTTTTGCGTCTCGCTGACTGTTCCCGTGTTTCCCGCGATGTTTTTCGGGTAAAGATTCAGACTCATCAGAAGAGACACCAAAAAGCAAATAGGTTTTCTCAGAAAAAACATAAAACGCCTCCGTTATTTATCAGTATTGAACTTGAATTTCTGTGCCGGCGGTCACGTTTTTCACCGCGTACCAGGTGTTCGCGCCGTCGGTGAAATAACCGGCCTGCATGGTTACAAGTTTAGCCATTGAAGAAGCTTTTTGCAGCGCCGTGCCGGTGCCGGCCTTCACCGACTGCGGGGCCGGTTCGCCGTAAACCTTGAACAGAAGCGACCTTGCTGTGGCTGTGCATTTTAATTCGAGTGAATTTGTGTCTTTGCTGTAAGAAATCATTGAGCCTTTTACTTTTTCTTCATACAGCCCGAATTTCTTTTCGCCCGGTTGCGGGTAAACCAAAACCGTGGTGTAGTTTTTCGAAAGTTCGCTTCCGTGGCCGGTCTCGTTATTGACAACGTTCATCGGAATAATAGCGCCTTTGCGGATGAACACGGGATATTCGTCAAGCGGAAAGCTGAGCGTTTTAATGCCTCCGGTATACTGTTTTGTTTGGTCAAACATGTATATCCAATCACCCTTCGGGAAGGTTACCGCTCGTGTGTTCCCTTCCTCAAAGATCGGCGCGACAAGAAGGTCGTCGCCGAGCAGGTATTCGTATGTCCCCAGCTGCGGGCGCATGGTTGGTTTAACAAGCTCATAGGAATAGGCCGCCTGGCTGTAAATATACGGGAGCAGCTCATCGTGCAGATAGACGAATTTTCTGTAAACATTCAGCGTTTCATTGTCAAACATCCAGGGCCGGTGTTCCCCACCTCCGCCGTTTTCCATCACCGGGCAGAGGGCGCCGAGCTGTGCCCATCGGATAAAGACATCCTTGTATTGGGTTCCGTCAGACCGGAATCCGCCGATATCCGAGCCGTAGCTGACATAGTTGAAACGCGAAGAAGAGAGCATATCATTGAGCGCGGCCCGCATACCGCCCCAGTCATTGTCATCATCTCCCACCCAGCCGGCGAAATTAACATCGCGGGTGGCAAAACGAATCGGAAGGCCAATCCGGAACGGCAGGTCGTTAACGGGCCTGACGGATATAACCCTGTCATTCCCCAGCTTTTCGCGGGTATATTCAAAAAAGTCACGGTAGAAAGCTTCCCTGTATGTCTTCCAGGATAAAAGTTTGTTGCCGTATCCCACCGCGGGAATCAGCGTCATGATATACGGGTCCGCTCCGTCCACCTTCCAACCGTCGATGCCCATGTCTAGCACGACATCCATCTGTTTATGCCACCATTTAACAGCGTCCGGGTTTGTAAAATCTACGAAAGCACCCGTGCCTAACCACCATTTAACTGTAGCGCCGTGGCTTAAGAAATATCCTTTGTCTTTGCCTTCCTGAAAATTCGGCGAATCAGTGTTTACCATGCATGTCGCCCAGAGGAATACCTTGATACCCATGCTGTGGTATTTTTGAATCTGTTCTTTCAGGTCAGGATATAATTTTGGATCCGGCGTGAAGTCGCCTACTGCCGTTGCCCAGGGGTAGTCAATATTAACGGCGCCGACAGGGATGCCATGGGCGATATAGTCCTTCACATAGCTCATCGCGGAAGCCGATGTTCCGTTATGTTCCCAAACCCACTGCGTATGAACCCACATCGGCCACGCGGGCGGGTTGAGGGTCGGGTCCGGATTGTTTTTGCCGACCGAAAACCCGCTTGTTGATGAAAAGAAAAATAGCAAAGCAAGTGCCAGCGATACAATTCTGGACGTATACCTGTCGTTCATTGTTCTGTCTCCTTATTCATTCAGTTGAAGCGAAAAGAAATTTACCGGTACTTTGCAACATCTAATTTTTTAATACTGAACCTGAATATCCGTGCCGGCTGTTACGTCTTTCACCGCGTACCAGGTTACCGCGCCGTCTATGAAATAACCGGACTGCAGGGTTACCAGCTCGGCCATGGAAGAAGCTTTCTGCAGCGCCGTGCCGGAAGCAAACTTCACCGCCTGCGGAGCGGCTTCGCCGCAAACCTTGAACAGCATGGATCTCGCCGTCGAGGTGCATTTGATGTCGAGCGAATTTGCGTCTTTTACGTAAGATATCATCGAGCCTTTAACTTTTTCTTCATATAAGCCGAACTTCTTCTCGCCTTTCTGCGGGTACATCAGCACGGTTGTATAGTTTTTGCAAAGTTCGCTGCCGAAGCCGGTTATGCCGTTGGTTATGTTCATCGGAATAATGGCGCCTTTGCGGATGAACACGGGATATTCATTCAGACCGAAAGTGAGCGTTTTAATGCCTGCCGAATATTGCTTCGTCTGGTCAAACATATAAATCCAGTCGCCCTTCGGGAAAACGACGGTGCGCGAATTGCCTTCCTCAAAGAACGGAGCGACAAGAAGGTCGTCGCCGAGCATATATTCGTATGTCCCCGGCTGCGGGCGCATGGTCGGCTTGACAAGTTCATAGGAGTAGGCACCCTGACTGTAGATATACGGTATCAGTTCCGTGTGCAGCGTTGCGAATTTCAGGTATATGTCCGCGGTTTCCTGGTCATAGCTCCAAGGCCGGTTCCCGCCGACGCTGCCGTTTTCCATTATCGAGCAGAAGGTGTCCAGCTGCGTCCACCGGATATAGAGATTCTTATCTTTTTTATCGCCGCCCCGGAATCCGTAAATATCCGTGCCGTAGCTGACATAGTTAAACCGCGCGGATGACATCATATCATTCAGCGCTGACCGCATGCCGCCCCAGTCACTGTCCTCGTCCCCGACCCAGCCCGCGAAATTATTGTCGCGCGTGGCAAAAGTAATCGGCAAGCCTACCCTGAACGGAAGGTCGTCAACGGGTCTTGTGAAAATTACTCTGTCATTCCCCAGTTTTTCGCGGGTATACTGAAAGAAGTCCTGATAAAACAAATTCTGGTATTCTTTCCAGGTGACATACTTGCCGTTATGTCCTGCCGCCGGAATCAGCGTCATGATATACGGGTCCGCTCCGTCCACCTTCCAGCCGTCAATGCCCATGTCGAGCACGACATCCAGCTGTTTATGCCACCATTTAACTGCTTCGGGGTTCGTATAATCAACAAAAGCGCCCGTGCCGCCCCACCATTTTACGGTCATACCATGGCTTAAAAAATACCCCTTGTCTTTGCCCTCCTGAAAATTGGGAGACCCGACGTTTACCATGCAGGTGCACCACATTAAAACCTTGATGCCCATGGCATGATATCTCTTTATCTCGCTGGCCAGGTTGGGATACAGTTTGGGGTCGGGTATAAAGGAGCCCACATCCACCGACCAGGGGCGGTCGATGATAATGGCGCCCACCGGAACGTTATGCGCCTGATAGTCCGCCACAAGCGCGGCGATTGAATCCTGATTGCCCGAATTTTCCCATACCCAGTGCTCATGCACCCAGTCCGGCCATTTGGGCGGTGCAAGGGTCGGGTCGGGATTTTTGCTGCCGGTTGAAAAACCGGTGGCAGAGGAAAAGAAAAACAGCATAGCAAGTATCCAGGAAACAATTCTGGAAGTAACGACGTCGTTCATTGATAAGCCTCCTCGTTTATTAAAATGAAGTGAAATCAAAGCAACTATATATTATCATACAACATTACCGTTATCAATCACAAATATGCACTTGACTTTGCTTTTTTAAATGTTACTATAAAGCAGTAACAATAAAACAGGAGGCGGCATTTATGAGATTACCGGCATATCCGCTGATTACCATTGACCCGTTTATGAGCATTTGGAGCATGAGCGACAAGTTAACCGATATTGGCACGCAGCTTTGGTGCGGGCTGGATAAGACGCTGAAAGGAACCGTTTCGGTTGACGGGAAAGTTTTCAGGTTTATGGGGAAAAGCCCCGAAAAAGCCCTTCAGCAGTCAGAGCTCATCGTCACCCCGCTGATTACGGCTTATATTTTCGCAAACAGTGAAATCGAGCTGAAGGTTGATTTTTGGTCGCCGCTTTTCCTTGACGATATCTGCCTGATGTCAACCCCCTGCAGCTTTATCGATTACCGCGTCACAGCGCTTGACGGAAAGAAGCACAGCGTTGAAATCACCCTGACAATGGACGAAAACTTCTGTTACAACGGCAAAAAGAAACCCGTTGCCGGCGGCGTTAAAACCGAAAGCGGCTGCAAAACGGCGTTCATGGCCAGAGATAGTCAAATCCCGCTGGAATACACCGGTGACGGCGTCGGGATTGACTGGGGAGAGTTTTACCTCGCCGGGGATGATGTTTCTTTTGAAAGCGAAGAGTCGGGCTCGTCAATAAAATCCGTCCATATCGCTGAAGTTGAAGCATCTTTTTTTGCCTCGGATATCCTCGCATATGACGATTTTTACAGCATCGAGTATATGGGCAAAAAGCTGAAAGGAATTTGGACAGAAAAATTCGCTAATATTTTTGAAGCCGTTAAATACTGCGGCGAAAACAGAGCTGCGCTGTATGAAAAAGCTCTTTCATGGAACAGCAGAATTCTTAGCGACGCGTCCGGCTTCGGCGCCGATTATCGGACTATTTTAACAGCCGCCTACCGGCAGGTGCTTGCCGCGCATAAACTGGTGCGGGATTCTTCCGGCAAGCTCTTGTATATGTCCAAGGAGTGCCATTCGAACGGATGCATCAACACGGTTGATGTTTCCTACCCGTCCGTGCCGTTGTTCCTTTTATACAACCCCGTTCTTGTGCAGGGCATGATGAACGGCATTTTCGAATTCGCAAGGCTCCCGGTGTGGAAGGGTGATTTTGCCCCGCACGATTTGGGGCAGTACCCTGTCGCCAACGGCCAGGTTTACGCCGTGACGGTTAAGAGCCCGGAGGCGCGCAGAGATATTTATAACATGACGGAAGACGTGTTTGACTTTAAGCACCAGATGCCGGTTGAGGAATGCGGGAATATGCTCATCATGGCCTACGCGTACGCCGCGGCGGGCAATGACCCCGGCTTTTTAAAAGAGAACATGGATTTGCTGCAAAAATGGGCGGATTACCTTGTCAAAACCGGCAACGAGCTTGAATTCCAGCTTTGCACCGACGATTTCGCGGGCGCGCTCGCGAAGAATGTCAACCTCGCCGTCAAATCCTGCATCGGTATCGCGTGTTTCGGCAAAATTCTTGAAATGGCCGGCGCGCCGGGCGCCGAAAAATACCTCGCCGTCGCCAAGGAGAACGCCGCCGATATCGTCAAAAGAGCCACCGCCGGCGGAAAACTGGTTTTGGCTTTCGATAAAAAGTCAAGCTGGAGCTTAAAATACAACATGGTTTGGGATTATATCTTCGGCTTCGGCCTCTTTGACGAAACCGTTGCGACAAACGAAATCAAGCATTACTACTCGAAGGAAAACAAGTACGGCGTGCCTTTGGACAGCCGGAAAGCTTTCACAAAGTCCGACTGGCTCATGTGGGCAAGCGCCCTCGATAAAACCGGCGAGGCCACCGCCCGTTTCGCGAAAGATTTGGCGAATATGCTGGCCTTTACCAAAAACAGGGTTCCGTTTACCGACTGGTATCAGACGACAAACGCGAAGCTTTGCTGGATGTGGCACCGGACAGTGCTCGGCGGGCTGTGGATGCCCTCGCTGCGCGCGAAATGGAATGATATCACAGAAAAGTAGGCGGTGTTACCCATATCAATTATTAGGAGGCAAAAAATGTGGAAATGATCGTCACGAAGGATTTATGCAAAACATTTAAACACGGCAAGAACACTGTTGAAGCGGTCAATAAAATTAATCTCTCTGTTCATGAAGGTGAAATATTCGGATTCTTGGGCCCGAACGGTGCCGGAAAAACAACAACCATGCGGATGCTGACGACTTTGATGACACCGAGTGCCGGCTCTGCTGCCGTTGTGGGCTCGGACTTGTTCAAGGCGCCCAAAAAAATCCGGCAGAAAATCGGTTATGTAAGCCAAAAAGGCGGCTGCTATGAGTTTGCAACAGGTTATGAAAACCTTGTTTTGCAGGGCAGGCTTTACGGTCTTTCAAAAGCGACGGCTAAGAAAAACGCGGAGGAAATAATCCGGGCGTTTAATATGGATGATTATTGCCGCCGCAAAGTGGTAACCTATTCGGGCGGCGAGCGCCGCCATGTTGATTTGGGCTTAGGCATTATGCACAACCCGAAACTTCTTTTTCTGGATGAGCCGACTACGGGCCTTGACCCGACATCTCGCGCCGATTTCTGGGCAACCATAAAGAATTTGCGCAGTAACGGTGTCACTATCTTCCTGACCACACACTATTTGGACGAGGCGGATTCCTTGTGCGATACGATTTGCATTATGGTTCATGGTTCTGTGGCTGCGCAAGGAACATCTCAGGAACTGAAAAAGCACATTGCCGGCGATGTTATTAAAATCGGCATGAGTTCCGAATACTATGAACAAGCAAAGATGCTTTTACAGCCGCGCGGAGACATTCATGAGATTCAAATAACAGATAAAGCTTTAAAGTTGTATATTGAAACCGGAGAAAAAGCACTCCCGGAGATTCTGCCGCTGCTTGTTGAAGCAGACATTCCTATGACATCTATTGAAATGAGCAGACCTTCGCTGGAAGAGGTTTTTCTGAAAATAACAGGATATACGCTTGAAAATCCGACGGAAATGAGGCTTAACAAATGAAAACAATCAGGGAAACTTTGATTTTGTTCATCCACTACGAAAAACTGCTTATCAGAAATCCATATTGGATCTTGGCGGCATTGTTTCAGCCGATCTGCTATCTGTATTTGTTCGCGCCGCTTCTGAAAAATGTGATGGGAGGCGCCGGGGCAGGTTCCGTAAGCTCCATCAACATGTTTACACCCGGCCTGCTTGTCATGGTAAGTTTGTTCGGCGTGATGTTTGTGGGGTACGGGATGATTGATTACCTGCGTGAAGGTGTTATTGAACGCCTGCGCGTCACAACAGCAAGCAGGCTCGCGCTTTTGCTGGGCCTTGTGCTGCGCGATGTTGTAACCTTGCTGGTTCAAACGATGATTGTTATCGTCCTTGCCCTCCCGCTGGGTCTTAAAATATCCCCGTTTGGCATCGTGCTTTCGGCTGTCATGATGATCTTAGTCGGCTGCTGCATGTCGCCCGTTTCGTATGCCTTGGCACTCACCGTAAAATCGGAGGATGCGTTAGGGCCTATTTTAAACTTTTTTTCACAGCCGCTGCTTTTGTTATCGGGTGTTTTATTGCCCCTCACTTTGGCACCGGTTTGGTTAAAACATATCAGCACATTCAATCCGCTGAAATATGTGGTGGATGCTTCACGCGATATTTTTAACGGGCATCTATCCAATCCGACAGTCTGGCACGGGTTTGTGCTGCTTGGTGTTTTTGTAGTTCTTTCGTTCTGGTGGAGTCTGAGCTGTATGAGAAAGGCAACAGAATAACATGCGGAAGAACGGCTTTATAAGGGTTTAAAATGACGCAGCATGCAAGGCCGGCGCCGGCAGGATAAAAAATCAAGAGACAGTTCCGTGATTATTATTTAATCACCGAACTGCCTTTTTGTTTTGCCTTTTTGTTTTTTAAAAACATATTGACATTCATTTATTTAGTGATAAAATTAATATTATAAAAAATAATTTAGAACACAAAAAGGAAACAGCGGCACGTTAAAATTGGAATTACGAATCCCCCCACCGCCGCGGGAGGTCCCCCTCCCTTTAACAAAGGAGGTAAGGGTGATGAAACAAACTTATGAATTTTGAAAGGAATGGTAATAATCATGAAAAAAAGACTGCTCTCGGTTTCCCTCGCCTTTGTCCTTGCGTTCAGCTTTGTATCGCCCGCTCTGGCGGTTGATGCAGCCACGCCGGCAGTTGATGTTCAATTCTTTAGTCTGGTCGGGCAGGAAGGTCAAATTAACATTGAGACGGCAATCGTTGTCCAGGATAACTACTACAACAGTAATATCACGGAATACCCGTCACTTTATATTCAGAAAGACGGCGCGCTCACTCTGCTGCGCAGTTTCACGGCTGCCGATTGTGGCTGCAGCGAAATCAGGGATTATGACGCAAATGGCAATGCTTTGCCTTTGCATGCATATATCAATCTTTTTTATACCGATGAGGGGTACCTTGCTTTCGATTTCACAGCCGAATATGTGCTCAAAATCCCGGCGGGTATTTATAAGGACGCAAGCGGCACCCCGATTGGGCAGCAGTATGTTTCCTTCAGCGGGTCGGATATCAAGAATGACCGCAATGAAATTACCCTCTTTGGCAGGTATTTTGACAAGTTTGCAAGTTACCTTTATTCGGTTTTTCATGGGACACCCTTTATGAACATTATCTACGTGCCGTTTCTCAACATCACGAATTATCTTTTCGGGATACTGAATATACATCTTACAAAACCGGTGACGGTGGGATAAATACTGAGGATTAGAGCCCCGCTTCGTTTGAAGCAGGGCTCCCGTTCAATCAGTTGCCGCCGCTTTTGACCATGCTCCGGCAAAAAACGGATTTGGTTGGTTTCGGCATCTTCGAATGTACCCCGTCCGGCGAAAAATGCGGTGCGCTGGAACAGCTAGTGCGCTTCGGGCTGGATTTCTGACTGGCGCCTTGACATCAATATCGCAAAACTTTTGATGACTGTGTCGCGGGGACAGAATTTTTGACAACCATAAAACTCTAAGGGGATTAATCTTTCAAACAACCAACCGGAACCACATAGACGCCATCCGGTCTTTTATATGCATATTGCCCGCATTATATACCAATTCCCATTTATGTCAACATTTCATTCCCAATAATGCAATCGTTTTGTTCCCAATAATGCAACGCATAAGAATCATCTTCTTTTGTTCACCCAGGCCGTCGCGAAGGAGTTTTACCGTTGCCACGTCCGACGCAGTGTGATAAAATGAGATAATCATACAAATCTACAGGTAATCCAAACAAATCATAAAGGAGAGAACCGTCATGCCGCATATCGTCATTAAAACCATCAGCGGGCCTTCCAAAGCACAGCTCCAGCAGGCTGCCGAGCAAATTGCCGCAGTAGTCAACAAGACCATGGGCAAACCGAACAAGTACATTTCCGTTTCCGTGGAGGAGTATTCCTTCGGCGAGTGGGAGGGTGTGTACAACGAGTGCGTCAAGGGCAAAGACAATGTGCTCGTAAAGCCCGGCTACACCAACCCGAAGACCTTTGAATAATTCCGAAAGAACCCTGCTGTTCATCATTATTTGGCTTGCCGCCGTGAGCGGTTTGGCTATTGTACTGACCTTGCACGATAAACGCGCCGCCCGCCGCGGGTCCCGGCGCGTCCCTGAGCGCACGCTTTTACTTGTGTGCGCCCTCGGCGGATCGGCGGCTATGCTGGCAACCATGCGTATCATCCGGCATAAGACCAAACACGCGAAATTTATGGTTGGCATCCCCGTGATGATCGCTGCGCAAATCGCCGTCGGCGTGTTTGTGTGGTGGCGGTTCTATGGCGGTTGAACGGTTGAGACTGTAACCCGGATAAGCAGAGATAAAAGTGAGGCCCGCTTCGTTTGAAGCGGGTCTTGTTGATTTTATGGTTATTTATTTTTTATTGCTCTTCCCGTTTTTTATATCTGTCTACTGTTTCCATAATTCTTGCCATATTCCGCTCGGTGAAAGGATTTGGCGGGGTATGTCCGCATTTTCTGCATTTCATATCATAGGTGGGGTTGATAGTCCCGCATTCCTCACAGCTGTAATCCTTTTTCATTTTTTCGCGCCAGCAGTCGTATCCGTTCTCTTTCAAATACGCAAGGGAATCGAAAAGCTCGGCGCGGTGAGGCATCAGCGCCTGAAATTCCGTTAACATGGCGCATGGGTATTCATCGCACTCAACGCAGAAATCGAGCCCTTTTGCGCGGATGCAGGTCTTAATCTTGCAGGTGCCGCAATAGAAAGACAGCACATCGGAGCGGCAGCCGCGGCAGTGCACTTCGCCCACAGTTTTTCCGTACCTTTTGGCTAACTGCACAAAGCGCTCCGGTTCTTCCTGTGTGGCTACATAGAGCGAGCAGCTTTCGCAGAACAACCCGCAGTAAGCGGCAGTTTGTGACGGTTTACTCATTAATAACAACACCTTTCATAATAAATGGATGGTACTGCTTTCATCTAAATCCTAGCTGCACTATTAAATTTAACCACCATTTCCCAATCAATTGTTCCGTCATCCTTACAAAAATTATTCAAAAATTCCTTCGTTAATAAATTTACAATTTTAGCATATTCTTCAACAAACATTTTGTTTTTTTCTTTTGCTTCTTTTTCAAGCGGTTTTAAGATTTTTAAATAAAAATCTTGTTCGCCTGATACGAAATACCAAAATACCTCACCGCAATATTTCAAATATTCACCTTTATCCGGGCAATTATCCTTACCATAGCAACACCCATTAACACATCTTATATTAATTCCTTGGTTTTGTGTTCGTAGGGTTTTAATAGCTTTTTTAAAGTTGTCTATCATCTTTTTAACTTGACTGCTATTACCCCAATTCGGGCCTGATTTCAGTGAAACTAAATACCTGATATTATTTTCAGTAAACTCAATGTCTATACCTTCACATGAAGATTTATAGCCATTCTTCTCACTTTCACAAATAAAACGTGCGAGGTTTTCTGAAAAATCTCCAAACAGTGTTTCTTCGGACGATGAAATGTATGCATCTATTACTGCACGAACGAACTGTTCCGCTGTTTCAATACCTTTTGCCTTAAACATATATGGGTTTTTTCTTCTAATTACATCGTTTAACTTAATATTTTTTATCTTTTCAATGCGTTTCAGGTGAAATTCCGTTATTGACTTACCTATATAATCAGTTAATTCGGTAGAGGTTAATTTCAAAGTTTTTTCCTTCTTTCTTCAGCTATTACATTAAATTCAGATAAAACGCAATATTCTTTAACATTATCGATGCCTATATAATCTCTGTCTAAACGAACGGCTGCAACAGCAGATGTGCCTGAGCCAAGAAAAGGATCTAGGACAACATCACCTTTTTTACTAAATAATTTTATAAACCATAACGGCAGTTCAACAGGAAATGCAGCACTGTGATTTTTATTGTTACATTCTGTTGCGAGGTGTAATACGTTCGTAGGATAAACTTTGTCTCGGCCAACCCAATTACTGACATTTTTTCCAAAACCACTCTCTGTTTTAGCATTATCTCTTCTTAAATCAGTTTCACTTAAATTATTCAATCTTGATTTTGCCCAGTTGCCAACAGGCACCATAACTTCGTTTTGATACATGTTGAATTTTTTGCTTTTATTGAATTGTAAACACCGTTCCCAAGCATCACGAAATCTGTTCGGCCATTTCCCCGGAAAACAATTTTTTTTATGCCAAACAAATTCTTCTGTCCAGAACCAGCCTTGCTTTCTCATTGCTAAAATCAATTCTAATACATAGGTGCTTCTTTCACCATCTTCAATTTTTTCTTTTATATTTAGTATAAAAGTACCTGTTGGTTTCAAAACGCGAAGTAACTCCTTTGAAATAGGAAGAAACCAACCTACGTAATCATCTGTTTTTATTCCACCATATGTATTTTTACGGTTATCTGCGTATGGCGGAGAAGTGATGACAAAGTCTATCGAATCATTTGGCAGCTTTTTTAAAGCTAATAACGCATCATCACAAATAATTCTATTTGTTGGTAATGTAAAATCTAACTCATAAATATTTTCGCCATGATTCCTTTGCTTTTCTGTTTCCTCGGTTCCATAATCAAAATCGTTGTAAGATTTCATGAACACGTCAAAACTAATCTGTAATTCTTTACAGATTTTCATTACTTCGTTTTTATCACTTAAAATCAACTGTTGAGAGACTGCATTAGCTGAACACGAATTGACGTTTTTTTGATCGAAAATAAATTTTACTTTATCCCTTAAACTATATTTTTTTAGGTAAAACAATATTA
>Ga0118677_10009361_pt1 | contig 15322 bp, 16 predicted proteins | sample AliMusrvi5mmetaG_FD_86154 | JGI IMG/M metagenome (GOLD analysis project Ga0118677, IMG submission 86154)
GAGTTTGCGGGTTGGGTGATGATTTTTGCCGAAGATGGCGCGGATGGGTTGCATGCGATCTGGTGGAGGGGAAAATTAGCGGAGCGAGGGCAAGGGGAAAGCGGGGAGAGGGAGGAGATTTTGAATTTTAAATTGGAAGAGAACTGCGTGCTGAGCTGCGCCCGATTCATGGGGAAAGGCGAACATTGAACATCGAACGCCGAACGTCCAACGTTGAACCGAAGAGAACCAAGAGAGAAAGATGCGCCACTCTGGCTGTTACTTTCGCCTCTTATGTTCGACGTTGGACGTTCGATGTTGGACGTTCGATGTTGGACGTTCGATGTTGGATGTTCGATGTTGGATGTTCGATGTTCGATGTTCGATGTTGGACGTTCGATGTTGGATGTTCGGCGCGCGATTTTGGATGGTGGATTGGAAGAGTGCGTGCGGAGCTGGGGCGGGTCATGGTCATGCTTGATTGCGTTTGGTTTTGGCGCTCGCTTGCTTCGCTGTTACCTTTTTCGCAGGGGCAGGTGCCTCCCCGGGTGCCTCCCCGGGTGCCTTGGCGGGCGCTTCGAGCGGAGGCAGGTCGGCGAGGAAGTTGGTGGAAGGAATGATGACGGCGGGCCACGGGCCGCGACCGGTGGCGGCGCGGATGATTTCGCGAGCGGCACCGAAAAGCATGGCTGGACCGTTGGCGTGCATGGCGCGCTGGAGTCTCGCACCGGAGAGGTGGGGTGGAATGGAAGAAATGCGGCGAGACGCCGCAATCACGGCCTGCCGCGGGACGCGTCAGCAACACTGGAAGAGAGGACGTTGCACGGGCGGTGGCGGCACAGACGCCCCAATAACCAATTTCAAATACGTCAAACCCGTCTCAGACGTCTGGAGCTTCGCCGCCTCCATCTACCAACTTCTCACCGGAAAATTCCCCTACCGCTTCGACCCCAAGCGCGACCCCATCGACATTATCCTCAACGAAAACCCCGTTCACATCGGCGAACGCATGCCAGGTCTAGCAAAAGACATCGCCGCCGTCATCGACCAGGCGCTGGTTAGAAATCCCAAAGACCGCTTCCCCGACGCCGGGAAACTGCTAGCCTCAGCCCCGAGTTCAAGCTCTACCACATCAAGGAATTCCAGCGCCTCAAGGACGACGAAAATGACCGCCTGAAGCTCGATTGGAACCTCCAGCGCACCCTCGCCAAGATCAACTACCGCAATCATACCGACGCCATCAAGGACACTCTCATCCCACCGTCCATCACCAAGGCGCAGGCCACTGCCGTCTATGCCAGCGAAGCGGACCTGCTCAATCGCCATCAAGGAGTGTGGGAGTCCCGCCCACATTCTTCCTCTTCATTTCAGCGTTTCAGTTTTTAGCATTTCAGCTTTTATCTCACGCCCACCCTCAGCTTCATCGACAACAAAGCTGCCGCCGCTCTTGAAAATTGACAAATGCCAGAAAACCAGCAAACTTCCCGCATGAAAACGACTTTCGACCTTCCACCCGACCTCGTGCGCGAGGTGAAATTGCGGGCCATACAGGAGGGGCGCAAGCTCAAGGACATGGTGGCTGAGGTGCTGCAACGCGGGCTGGCTGATCCGGTCAAGCCCGCGAAACCACGCATCGAGATCCAAGCCAACGGTTTGCCCGTGATTCGCTGTGGCAAGGATGCCCCAGCCAGCCGGATGACCACTGAAGAATTGCTCGCTCTCGAACAAGAAACCCTACTCCGAGAGGATCTCCAACGTGTCGGCCTTGCTCTATGATTCGAATCTGTGGGTGGCGCTGACCTTCTCCGCACACCCGCACCATGGCCGCGCAGTTGAGACATTCGCCTCGACTACGGCTGAAAGCCCGGCCTGCTTTTGCCGGGCAACCCAGCAGAGCTTTCTGCGCCTCGCCACCACTCCCGCCTTGCTGCGTGCCTACCGGGCCGATGGTTTCACCAATCGCGACGCGGTGGATCTCCACGCCACTCTCATCCGACAGCCCAACATTCGGGTTCTTCCAGAGCCACCTGAGTTGGAAACCCTCTGGCATCGCCTCGCCGCCATCCCCTCCGCCTCGCCCAAACTCTGGATGGACGCCTACCTCGCCGCCTTCGCCATCCGCCATGAGGTCGAGTTCGTGACTCTGGACAGCGATTTCAAAAACTTCGTGAAGGACGGGCTGAACCTCCGGCTATTGGCTCCATAACAAGCCCAGCCGGGCCCAAGGACACCACACTGTCCTCACGCGACACCCAAGTTCAGAAGAAAACATTATCCACCCGGCACTTGCCTTGCCCTCGGGTTTCCCGATAGGTTCGCAACGTCATGGAAGCACGGGCAAACGAACTCCTCCCCCTCTCGGCAAAGATCGCCAGGGAGTTCGACAACATCCCGAGGCTCTCCCATGCCGCCATCACCACCCTCCGCGAGAAACTCGAGACCATGGGTTTCAATGGCCTAGACACCCTCGGCCTGCTGAAATCAGCGTCCTGCGGCATTCCAGAGGGGCACGGGCGGCTCGCCCGTCATCTTCTTCCCGCATCCCCCTAAGTTCACGCTTTCCCGCCTCCTCCACAAGGCCCTGGCTTCCCCTATAACCAATACAATCGCTCCATATGACAAGTTATTGGAATCCATCGGCCCGGGCGAAGGTCCTGATTGCCGGCACCTCCATTCCGATGCCGAAAGGCGTTCATTCGATTCAACATGTGGCATGCAATACCGGTTCCACGGAAGAATGAAGAATGGCCCCACCCCACCGCGATGAGCTATCCCAACGAGGAACAGCAAGCCGTGCTCAGGCAGCTTTATGGCACGCTGCTGGTGCTGGCGCCGGCAGGCACCGGCAAGACGCGGATTATGGCCAACCGCCTGTCTGCGGTGATTGCTGATGGCTTGCCGCCTGGCAGCACCCTTGGCGTCACCTTCACCAATCGAGCTGCGGAGCAGATGCGCAGGGCCGTTAGGGATGTATGTGGTTCCGCCGCCACAGACTGCCGCATCCAGACGTTTCACAGCCTATGCGCATGGATGCTGCGCATGGAAGCCCGCGACCTCGGGCTGCCTGCCGATTTCGTAATATACGACGAACAGGACAGCATCGACTTGCTGCGGGATTGCCTCACCGGCACCAGCGTCAGCCCGGACTCCGCCTTCTGGCAACTTTCGCAAATCAAATCCGACTGCCCAGCCGAATGCCTGAGCCTAGCAGAAATCCCAACGCTGGATCTGACCGGCCTCGCCGAGCCCTACCGCAAGGCGCTGCGCACCTATCACGAACATCTCGCCGAAAGGCACGCGCTCGACTTTCCCGATCTGTTATATCGCACCCGGGCGATGCTTGCCACCTTGCCAGACAAGAGGGAAAAGTGGTCCAACCGATTTCAGTGGATCCAGATGGACGAGGTGCAGGACACGCATCTTTCCGAATATGAAGTCCTGGGAGAATTCGAGGAGCGGGTGGAGGCGTTGGTACGCGAGGCGTCGCAGGGCTCTGCCCTTCGTAGCCTTGGCGAAGAACGGGAGCCGAAGCCGATTCTTTTCATCGACGAGATTCACTTGTTGCTGGGGGCGGGCAGGGCAGGCGGGAGCATGGACGCGGCAAACATCCTCAAGCCCGCGCTGGCCCGTGGGGCGATCCGGGTGATCGGGGCAACCACGATCAAGGAATACCGCCAGAGCATTGAGAAAGACGGGGCGGGTAGGGCGGATCCGGCCCGGTCCGCCCACTTGTCCGCCGAATGGCGGTGCGATTGGGTGGTGAACAAAAAAGAGGAAGCAATTCGCGTTCCGATGACTATTGCATTCACATCGCTCCCTCAGGGGAAGTCTGGGCGGGGCGAGGCCGCCCCAGCCCTACCATGGCGCTCGACGACGCGGCGCTGCGGGCGGCGGTGGAATGGTCGATCCGCTATCTGCCGGATTTCCGCTTGCCGGACAAGGCGCTGGATTTGGTGGATCAGGCCTGCGCGGCGGCGAGGTTTCAGACGTTGACGCCTCAGGTTGAAGAAGAGAATTGCGGCGGGACGCCGCAAGCACGGCCTGCCGCGGGACGCGGCAGCCACGTCCGCGGTGTGACGGTGGAACTGGACGAGAGCACCGAGGAATTGATCCCGCAGGGAGGCTTCAGCGAAGAATTCGGTGCAAGGAATCTGGAGCGCGTGATGGGCCGCTTGCTGGGCACGCCGATAGCAGAGGCATTGCTGAGTGGGAAATTCACTGCCGGGCAAACGATACGAGCCGCAGCGAATGGAAATCAGATTCAACTTCGATAGCAATAGGGCACCGAGAGAAGCACGCAGCTACGATCCGCAATCCATCTTCAATTTTCCTGCCCATAATTTTCCTGCCTGAACTCTCTGTTGGGGGACCGCCAAAATTTCATGCTTCCGCTCAGATCAAATTGAGTATAGTCTGGTGTTGCGCAATTCTCACTCCCAACTGCCAACTGCCAGCTGCAACCCCAACCAACAACCCCATGAACCCTCGAATCCATCGACACGCCGCCTGCGGGGCCGTGCTGGCGGGCACACTTGCTCTGGCAGGGGCAGTGTGCGCTGAGGAGGCCCCTGCAGCGCCAGTCGCAGGACAGGTTCGATTTGACTTCGAGACAGGCGATCTCCAGGGCTGGAAGGTCGTCGAGGGAAAGCTTGCGCGCGTGGTGACTGATCGCCCGGAGTATCACAACAAGGGCGCCTACACCTCGCGCCAGGGCAGATTCCATCTGTCCACCGTCGAGGGCGTCAATGACGCTCCCGCCGACACCCAGCGGGGTGTGATCGAGTCACCGGTGTTTCTGCTGGATGCACCCGAAGTGTCCTTCCTCATCGGAGGCGGCTCGCACCCGGACACCTATGTCGCCCTGTGTACGCTCGACGGCAAGGAGCAGGCCCAAGCCCGCGGCAAAATGAGCGAAGTGATGTCCCGCGCCCAATGGAACCTGCCCCAACTGGTCGGCCAACCGGTGTTTCTGCGGGTCTTCGACGCCAACACCGGCGGCTGGGGCCACGTGACCCTTGATGATGTCGTCGCCACCGGACGCATCGACCCGGTGGCCAGCACCGAGCATTTCGCCAAGCGCAAGCGGGTCCTGCCAGCGGGCGTTGCCGACCCGGTGCCCATCGACGCGCTGCGGCTGGCAATCGAGGATCTGATCGCGACCTTCGGCCAGCGCTACCCCGACGGTGGGACGTTCCTCAAGGAACTCGACACATTGCAAAAACTCACCGACAGCGACGCGGCCGACCCAGTCGATTTGGCCGCCAAACTCGCCGAACTGCGACAGCGGGCCTTGTTAGCCAATCCGCTGGTCAGCGGCCGCCCGCTCGTGTTCGTGGCCAGACCCCAGTATGCCGCCATCTATCATGCCATCGACACCTTGTTCCAGGCCGGCGAGGCCACCGAGGGCAAGTACGCCCCCGGCGGCGCGCTCAAGTTGCTAGACATCGCCACCGGCACAACCCGCACCCTCGTGGATGCCCCGCAGGGCACCGTGCGCAGCCCCTGCGTGCACTTCGACGCCAACAAAATCCTCTTCGCCATGCGTCGCGGTGCCAAGGAGAATTTCCACATCTTCGAGATCAACGCCGACGGCACCAACCTCAAACAACTGACCTTCGCGCCGGGCGTGAGCGACTTCGATCCGATCTATCTGCCAGACGGCGGCATCGTCTTCTCCTCGACCCGCGAGCCGAAGTTCAACATGTGCAGCCAGGACATCGGCGCCAATCTCTTCCGCATGGATGCCGACGGCGCCAACATCCTCCAGATCACCAAGAGCACCTTGTTCGAAAACCAGGCCGGACTGATGCCCGACGGGCGCATCGTGTACAAGCGCTGGGAATACGTGGACCGGAATTTCGGCGACGCACACGGGTTCTGGACCGTCTATCCGGACGGCACCCAACAGTCGATCCTGTGGGGCAACAACAAGGCCGACCCCGGCGCCGTGTACTATCCGCGGGTCATTCCGGACACCTGGCAACTGCTCTGCATCCTCAGCACCCACCACGGCAACATGTGGGGCGCGCTGGCCATCATCGATCCTAACATCGACACCGACCGCAACGCCTCCATCCTTCGCACCTGGCCGGCCAGCGTCCGCGCCAGTCTCAGGGACAGCGACAATTTCGATTGCGACCGCCTCGGCGGTGTGAATCCCAAGTATGAGGATCCCTGGCCGCTGAGCAGCAAGTACTTCCTCTGCTCGCGCACCGATCCGCAAAATCGGATGGGTATCTATCTTCTCGACATTTTCGGCAACGAGTTGTTAGTTCACAGCGAGGCTCCCGGTTGCTTCAGTGCCATGCCGCTGGCCGCCTCGCCCCGTCCGCCGCCCACCCCGCCGCGCCGCGACTTCGACAACGCCCGCGGCCTGATGTTCGTTACCGACGTCTATCAGGGAACCCACATGCAAGGCGTCGTGCGCGGATCGGTGAGGAAACTGCGCATTGTCGAGTCGCCGGAAAAACGCGCCTGGAGCGATGGCAAGTGGTTCGGCCAGGGCTTCCAGGCGCCGGGCATGAACTGGCACGACTTCACCGCCAAACGCATCCTCGGCACGGTGCCGGTGGAGGCCGACGGCAGCGCGTATTTCTCGGTGCCGGCGGACACCTTCATCTTTTTCCAACTGCTCGATGAGAACGACATGATGATCCAGTCGATGCGCAGCGGTACCGTCGTTCAATCGGGCGAACGCACCGGCTGTGTCGGATGCCACGACAACCGCCTGGCCGCTCCGCCGCCGACGCGGGTGGTGCCGCTGGCGCTGCGCCGCGAGCCGAGCCTGCCGGAACCGTGGTATGGACCGCCGCGGAGTTTCAGCTTCATGGCCGAGGTGCAGCCGGTGTTCGACAAGCATTGTGTGGCCTGTCATGATTTCGACAAACCCGCCGGTAAAAAACTCGTGCTGGCCGGCGACCGCGACGCGTTTTTCAACGCCGCCTACACCGAGTTGTGGCGCACGAAATATATCAGGCCCATCGGCGCGGGATCGGCGGGCATTCAACAGGCCTACTCGTGGGGCTCGCATCCCAGCCCGCTGGTGAAGGTCCTGCGTGAGGGCCACCCGGCGGACGGCAAGGGTCCGGGCCGCGACAAGCTCAAGCTCGACAAGGAGAGTTTCGACCGCATCGTCACTTGGATCGACATCAACGCGCCCTACTACCCGACCTACGACAGCGCCTATCCGAACAACCCCGCCGGCCGCTCCCCGCTCACGGGCGCCGAACTCGCCCGACTCAGCGCTCTAACCGGTGTGAATTGCGCGCAGGACAACTTCGCATCCAGCACCGGACCGGCGCTGAGCTTCGATCGCCCCGAATTCTCGCCCGCCCTCGCGAAACTCGCCAGAGATTCGCCGCAATACGCCGAGGCACTCGCCCTGCTCCAAGCCGGCAAGGACGCCCTCGCCCGCCAACCGCGCGGCGACACGCTCGACTTCACCCCCTGCGCCAAGGACCGCCAGCGCGAGGACTTCTATCAACAACGTCGCCGGATCGAAGCATCTAACCGAGAAGCCATCCGCGACGGCAGGAAACTCCGCGAGACGGCGGAATGACAGGCACCGGCCCCGCCGGCGTCGGCCGACTTTGATGAGCGCAAGGCGGCCGGCGGCCACTGTGACAGGCCGGGGAGCTTGCAAAAGACGTTGCTAGGGAAGATGCGCGTCGATCATCATGGGCGTGCCGCCTGCAGGCTCAGACATCCTGAACTCAGCCGGATATTGGCATTCAGCCGGGAAATCATGTGAGACCATTTGACTCCGGGCAGGATGCCCGGACCACGGTGGAGCGGGCATCCTGCCCGCCGCCCTTCTTCACAAGGTCTCATCCATTTTCCCCCGAGTTCAGGATGTCTGAGGCCCGGCATGTGGACTCACGGCGCAGGCTTCCACTCGCGGGTGACGGCCACCGCCACCTTGCCCTGAATGTGGGTGGAATGACCGCTGCGTGCGCCAGCGACGATGGTTTGGACGGTCTCGAGTTGTTCGCGGATGACGATGGGATGAATCAGCGACAGCCAGACTTTGCCGGAGGTGATGGAAACCTCCTGGTCAGACAGCTCGCCGTCCGGACCTGGCACCGCGGTCGCACGATAACTGCCAGTCACCGAAAACAGCCCGCACGGGTGCCCGCCGCTTGCCTCGAAGGACTCAAGCTTGAGCACCAGGGCACCGCTGGCGCCATCCCCTAACAACATCGCCAGCGCCGCGCCGCTCAGCGGGACGGTATCCCCCGGCTTGAGGCGGCGAGTCCCAAACCACTGGCCGCGCGGCATGACTCCGGCATCGGTGCAATTGGCTGCCAGATGCGGTGCCAGATTACCACCCCAGACGGCGAGCTTGAAGTCGTTGGAGTGCTCCGCCTTCCACCCCTTGCCCTTGCGTGCAAAGGCGACCTTGCAAGCTGTTAGCTCCTTGATCGCGGTCAGTTCATCCGGCACTGCGGCGGCATTAGCGGCCGCCGCCGCCGCTTGGTCCTGCTTCGCTTGTTCCAGTTTCGAGTTGGCCACCCTCAATTGCGCCGCCGCTTGGGCCGCCTTGATCTGGGCGGCCTTGGCTTGGGCGTCCGTAACCTTGGAACCCTTGGCTTTGTCCTCCTTGGCTTTGGTTCCTTGGGCGTCGGCCGCCTCGGGCTGGGAAAATCCCGCGCTTTCCATGGTGACATCAATCCGGTCCCCCGCGCGCCCATAGAGCATGGTGAAAAACCGCGTGCCGGAAAAGGCCACCACCCGGTTGCCGATGGCGGATTTCACCACAAGTCGCGCGTCGTCAAAGGTCAGGCGGCGTTCCTCCCTCACCTGAAGTTTCTCGGGAAAGGGCAAATCCTTGCGAAAAACCACCCCCTCCGGCGTTTGATCAACCAGCGCCTGAAGCCGCGGGTCGGGCGGCTTTTCCGCCGACTTGGAGGAACCGAGTGCGGAGGAGACGCCCGACTCGGCGGCACGTTTCGCCTTGCCGGCAAGCTCGCGAACCTTGCCGCACGACACGACGGTTAGACCGATGGCGGCAATACATAGAAATCGATGGGTGATCATTTTGCTAGGTGGGTGACGGTAATTTCCATGGGCGACAATCGAGTTGCTGGTTCATTTCGCTGGCCGGATTCTCCTCGCCGGCCTCGCCGACGACGACGGCCGGCACGCCCGCCACCGTCGTGTGCGGCGGCACGTCCGCCAGCACGACACTGCCCGCCCCGACCTTCGCGCCGACGCCGATTTCAACCCGGCCAAGGATTTTGGCGCCGGCCCCGAGCAGCACGCCCGAACGCACGATCGGATGGCGCTCGCCGCTTTCCTTGCCGGTGCCACCCAAGGTCACCTCATGCAGAATGGAAACATCGTCTTCAATGACCGCCGTTTCCCCGACCACAAAGGAGGTCGCGTGATCTAACATGATTCCGCAGCCGATGCGGGCCGCCGGATGGATGTCCACCGCGAAGGATTCGCTGGCAATGCTCTGGATATAGAGCGCCAGCCAGCGCCGTCCGTCCAGCCATAGCTGATGGGATAGGCGGTAGGTGCTCAGTGCCAGGAAACCTTTGAAAAACAGCAGCGGTTCCAACGGCGAGAAGCAGGCCGGGTCGCGCTCATACATCGCCGCCAAATCGCGGGCGGCGCTGTGTACCAGCGGCGGCTGGCTCTCGAACAGCCCGGTGAACAGCGGCTCCAAGCTTTGCCGCGGCATGTCCTCGCGGGCAAGCCGGCGGCCGAGCCGGGTGCCGAGCGCGGCGGCCAAGGAGCCGCGGGAAAGGATCACATCCTCCACCAATTGCTTGAGCGAGGGCTCTTCCGCCACGACTCGCCGGGCTTCGGCACGCAGGGTTTGCCAGACACTGCCGACATCGATCCCGCCGTGGCAAAGGTTGAACGCGTTCTTGCTCGCCGGCTTGCCGCCGATATGTTGCATTTTGCCCATGAAGATTTCGCAGAAGTTGGAATACGCGTGCCGGGCTCTCACCCAGCTCGCCAAGCACCATGACGGCAGAACTCTTACACGACTCGACGATCTTGCGCAACGAGAAGACATCTCCAGAAGCTTTTTACTGCAAATCCTCAACGACTTGCGCCGTGCCGGGCTCGTCGACAGTTGCCGCGGCGCCGCCGGCGGCTACCTCCTGGCACGTCCCGCCGATGCCATCACCTTGCGCCAGGTGGTCGAAGCCGTCGATCCCGCACTGCTGCAACACTCGGTGTCGGCGGCCGGCGAATCCGGTCCCGCCATCCAAACCGCCTGGGAAAAAATTTCCCTCGCCCTGCACGAGGCGCTGGAGCAGGTCACACTGGAAAGCATCTGCGCCGGCCAGAGCCCGCCGATGTTTTTCATCTGAAACCGGGGTGTGATCCGCCGCGGTCGACCACCGCCAACCGGGGCGGCAACCGGGTCCGGCAAAATAATTAACATTTCCGGAATATTTTGCTGGCCAAACCACGCGGATTCGGGTACTTCCGCAGGCGACCCAGCAACACCCCACCAGTCATGTCTGCCACCAGCGACCACACCCAGCACATCAAGTTGCGTTCGACCCAGATGGAAATGCCCACGCGCCCGGGGGCTTCGTCCGAGGAGGACTACGATGACAAACTCAAAGCGGCGCAAGACGAACTGGACCGCATCCAGGTGCAACGCGAGGAACTGGAGCGCAAGAAACGCGTGCTGGAGGAACTCACCGCCCGCAAGCGCACCTTCCTTTCCCAGCAGGTCGAGATGTCCGAGAAGCTCAGCACGGCGGTCACCTTGATCGAACGCGAGTTATATGCACTCCGGCAGGAAACCGAGGATCTTGAGCAATGCCGGGTCTGCTTCGTCTCCCACCTGGACAAACTCGAGAAAATCAATCCGGAAAACTGGACCCGCGACAATCTCTCGGAAAAACTGGATCGTGCCACCATGACCGTGGACGTCGCTTCGGACGAATACGATCAAGCCGCCGCCCACTTTGAAGGCGGCCGCAGCGGTGCCATTTTCGGCCGCGCCTCGTCCACCAAACGGGGCCGCAGCCGCAGCCAGCCCGGCCACGCATCGGAATTCGTGCTCAACCTGCGCAACGGCCTTGCCTTCAATCTGCCGCTGTGCGCGCTGGGCGGCGCGGCCCTCGTCATCTATCTGCTCAAATAGCAAACCCGCGATTCATGAGAGCGACCCCGATGCTACAGGAGGAACTGGAACTGCAACTCTGCGAACAAGAGGCGCAGCGCCTGGCCAGGGAATTGGAGGCAGCCCGCGAACTGCCGCAACGCATCGTCCGCGAAAAGCAGGATCGCGAGAACACCATGCCCCCGCTCGAACGCGTCAACGAAATCATCCGCCTCAAACGCCACGAGCAGGAAATGGCCACCCGCGCCGCTACCCGCAATCTGCGCAAGGTCCAAACCCACAGCCTGCTGTTGCTCGTCACCCTGAGCGCCGCCGCCACCGCCCTCATCGCCTGGGCCATCCGTTTGATGAACGGCTGAGCCAGCGGCATCTGGCGGCCGTCTGTGACCGTCGCACTTGTTCCGCGGTCTAACCGGAGATCCGATTGGAGAAGCCGTTGAGCCTCACGCCCGCTTGCGCGGCGGCTTTTTCAAGCGCTTCTCCAACTCCCGCCATTGCTGGCGGCCCACGATGTAACCCATGCAATTGGGTGACCCGCAGAGGCAGGGATGATCCTCGTAACAATCCACGTCGAAGCCGTAGTCAAACGTCAGTTCCTCGCCGGCCTGGATGTCATGCAAGGCGTGGATGATGATCTTGCGACCCACGATCCATGCCTCGCAATTCGGGTTGCACGAATGATTGATCAAGCGCGCCGTGTTCCACGGAAAGTTGCCGTCAATGTCATAGCGTTTGGACAGGGTGAAAATATACACGGCCGCATCGCCGGTCTTGCGGGCTCTGGCGGCTTGCAACAACGCCCGGCGCTCGCTTTCCCGCTTGTCGATTCTCTCGCCGAGATACTCAATGATGGGGGCATCCTTGGCGATGAAACACGCCGCATAAACCCCGCGCCCGTGGATCTCGGAGCCGCGGACATCACACTTGTCACTTTGGCCGCTTTGCCACAGGCGCAGCAGCTTGCGGTATAGGACTTGCTGGTCTGAAACAACTGGTTTTCTTGCGGACATGATGACGATATCAACGGGTTTCAGCAGCCTTGCGCTCTTCGATGAGAGGCAGTTCCATGTCCGGCGGCAGGGTGACGTAGAGCCGCCGCAAGATGCTCATCGTAAGCCCGGAACCATCGATGAAGGTCCAATCGTTCCTGCCCTTGTCGGAAACCGCCACCTGATAGCCGACCTTCTCGATGACCACCGGCTTGGGATCGCCCTTGAGCAGCAGGCGATATTTTGTTAGAGTAGGGACGAACACCATCCACTTGGTGAAAATCTGCACCTCCACTTTCTCCATCTTATCGCTGTTGTCGGCCTTCACCTCTTCAACTTTCGTGCCGGGGCCGACCTCAAACGAGCGCGGCGTGCCTTGTGGAACCGAGGAAATGATGCTCACACCCTCCTGCGTCATGCGCTTGGAAGCACCTTCAATCTGCTTGACGACCTCGTCCATGCCGCCCTTGGTTTGTTTCGCCAGGCGCTCCTTCCACAGCGGATTCATCCGCTCGATAGCCACCGCATAGTTGCCACGGGCCACCTCGTTGCCGAGTTTCTCCACTGCCGCCACCGCCGCGGCCACCACCTCCGGCGGCGCGGTTCCCACCGGGGTCACCGACGCGTCCTCGGCCCGCGGGGCGGACCCCCTGGGCGCGACCGCCGGCTTTTTTTCCGCCAGCGCCTCACCCCACAGCAGTGCCCCAAGCGGCACGGCAAGCATCAAATGGTACGTTTTCACGCCCGATGATTGCCTTGCAAACACCAATCCGTCAAGCCCGCTGCAATTCCGCTTGGATTTCTCGGTGCCTTTTGCTAAGGCTTCCCGCCCATGGCTAAACCCGCACAGGCACTCGGCAAAGGACTTGCAGCTCTCATCAGGAAAAACCCCGGCGCAACCGTGGTGGACGGACTTGTTTCCGCGGATGATTTGCAGCGCGTGCGGGAGGTTCCGCACCAACAGGTGATTCCAAGCCCGCTGCAACCCCGCACCCAGTTCTTTGAGGCTCCCCTCGACGACCTGGTGGAATCCATCCGCCAACACGGTATCATCCAACCACTCATCGTCCGCCCCGTCAACGGCAAGCTCGAAATCATCGCCGGCGAACGCCGCTGGCGTGCCGCCCAAAAACTCGGCCTCGCCACCGTCCCGGTCATCGAACGCGAAGCCTCCGACCGCGATGTGCTCGAAATGGCGCTCATCGAGAACATCCAACGCGAAGACCTCAACCCGATGGAAGAAGCCGCCGGCTATGTTCGCCTTGCCAAGGAGTACTTCCTCAAACAGGAGGAAATCGCCGCCCGTGTCGGCAAGAACCGCGCCAGCATCGCCAATGCCATGCGCTTGCTCGACCTCCACCCCGACATCCAGATCCTCGTCGCCAAGAAAAGCCTTTCGGTGGGCCACGCCAAGGTTGTGCTTTCCCTCAAGGATCGCGAAGTGCAACTCCTGGCTTCCACTCAAATCCTGCGCCGCCAACTCACCGTCCGCGCCACCGAGAAACTCGTCCAATCCCTCCTCGCCACCGACGAAACCCTGCCTGGTGACTCCCAAAAGTCCCCTTCCCTCCGCGAAGCCGATGTCCACGTCCGCGCCATCACCAACCGCCTGCGCGCCCACCTCGCCACCCACGTCGCCATCCAGCACTCGCCAAAAAAAGGCCGTATCGAAATCGAGTACTACGGCAACGACGACCTCCAGCGCCTGTTGGAATTGTTAGGCCTCCCGCCCGGCGAGTGAGGAACCCAGCCGTCCCGGCTGTGAGGGAAAACAGTCGTCTCGACTGTTAGGGAAGACGGCCGTCCCGGCTGTCGCGAGTGTCTCCGTGCATGACGCGCCGATATTTCAAGACCGTGGTTGGTCATATTCCGTTCCCGCACAATCGGGTCGCACGACGAACCTCTGGAGCGATCCAGACCAATGACGAATTCAGGCTTGAAAATTCCCAAGAAATCGGAATAATCGCCCGCGTTACCTCCTCCTAACATCGTCATGGGAATGAAGACCATCATCACCTTGCTCCTCGGGCTGGCATTCCAGTTGGCCCAAGTGCTGCCGGGTGGCGTCATGCCTCCGCCCTGTGCCACGTCGGTGGAATCGTGCGCGTGCTGCGCGGCAGGCAAGTCCTGCTGCTGCGCGACGCACGAGCAACCCGACCCCAAGCAATCGCCGCAGCCGCTGCCTAACTTGGGGTTACTCAAAGGCATGGCCATGAAGACCGCGGAAACCAGGGTTTGCGCGGAAACCTGGCTGGGAGCCGGGCTGCCAGCCAGCCTGGTGGCAGCCCTGCCATCCGCGCCCCTCGCCGGCTTCGAGGGCGTTCCGCTGGCGGTGGCCTTTTGCAGTTTCGTCATCTGAGTCGCCGCCTTGACAGGCGTATTGTGCCCGCTCATCTCCACCGTTTGGCTCGCGCGATGATCCGGCACGGAAATCCAACCGTGTTTTCTAACAATGACTCCCTTGACTTATGTATGCGTATTTCCTTGCCGGTTTGGCTGTGGCCGGCGGCCTGCTGCACGCAGGCGAATCCCAGCTCTTGAATGATGCCTTTCTCTCTCAACTGCGAGTGGAAGCCGCCCGCAATTACCCGTCGGCCGCCGCCGGCAGACACCGCGCCGATGCCGCAGCACAGGACGTGCGTGCCATTCGCCTGTGGGACGATCCGACGGTCGGCCTCGGCTTGATGGCGGCGCAAAAGTCGATGCGTGCCGATCTGGGTGACATCATCGTCGGGATCGAACAGGCGCTGCCTAGGCCCGGGTTGTTCGATGCCAAACGTCGCAAAGCGGAGGCCATCCACCGCGCGGAGATTGAGAACACCAGCGCCGCCGCTCTCACTGCCTGTGCCAGCGCCGCACGCGATGCCATCGAACTCGCCCTCGCCGACGAGTCGATCACGCTCCAACAAGCGCAGGTCGCCTGGCTCTCCGCGATGGCGGAAAACGCTCGTCAACGGGTGGCCGACCCGGCGGGATCGAGCATCGACGCGCTGCGCATGGAAACCGAGTTGGCCAAGGAAACCCAGTTGCTCGACGCCGCCCGTCGAAGCCGTGATGGGTTTGCTAGAAAACTCAATCTAACGCTCGGTAGATCGTTGGACTCGGGGTGGCCCGAGCTAAGACTTCCCGCGACGCCGCCGGCGGTGCCGCTCGCCCAAGCCGAGATCGCGCGCATTCCTCATGCCAATCCGCAAGCCCGCTCGATGCGGGAATTGGCCGGGGCCGTCAACCAGCCGCCCCGCATCGCCGCCAGCGAGCG
>Ga0118677_10009363_pt1 | contig 15319 bp, 16 predicted proteins | sample AliMusrvi5mmetaG_FD_86154 | JGI IMG/M metagenome (GOLD analysis project Ga0118677, IMG submission 86154)
AACCCGGTCGTGCGCGCGCATGGACACGTAATCCAAACCGATGCGGCGATGGCGCTGGCGTTTCCGCTGGCGGCGTGGATGTTCGGCAGCTTTCTGGAGACGCGCACCACGAAGAGCGCATTGCTTGCTGGTCTGGCGGCCGGTATTGCATTGACTGTCAAGTATACCGCCATCATCCTATTACCAACCTTCGTCGTGTTGTGGGCCGTGTGGCACTGGCGGCATCGCGACGCGAAAACGCAACGCCCGTGGCGCGGATATCTCATCGTGGCGGCGGCGGCGTGGGGTTTCGTGCTGCTGCTGTATTTTCCAAATTGGTCGCCCGCACCGCCAGTGGATGCGCGAACGGCGGCATTGCTCCGCGTACCCGATTGGTTTCTGTCGTTCCGATCTCTGCTCATCCCGCGCGAGTATTTCAAGGGGCTGGCAATCACGTTGATGCACGCCTTGGGAGGACATGACTCGTACTTGAATGGCCAATGGTCGCACAATGGCTGGTGGTATTACTTCCCCGTGGCGCTCGCAATGAAATCGCCGCTGCCGTTCCTGCTGTTTGCGGTGGCCGGCCTCGCGCTGGCGCTGAAGCGCTGGCGCGAGTTGAGTTTTGCGGAGCTAATCGTATGGCTGTCAGCCGCGGTATATTTCAGTTGTGCGATGCGCAGCAAAGCCAACCTCGGCTTACGCCATGTACTGACAGTATTTCCGCTGATCTGCGTCGGGGCGTCCGTCGCCATCACGTGCTGGCTGCGCACAACCAAATTGCCGCGCAACGCTGTCGCCTTATTCCCGGCCTGGAGCTTGATCGTCGCTGTCATCACGTATCCGTTGTACATTTCGTACTTCAATGAACTGGCCGGCGGTCCCGACAATGGCTACCTGCATTTGGTGGATTCAAACTTCGATTGGGGTCAGGACGGCATCCGCTTGAAGCGTTATCTCGACACCCAAGGGATCAAAGGCATCTACCTCGATTACTACGGCACGCAGGCAGCCATCGAGTATTACAAGATCCCCAATCGGCGCGTGAACGGTGAGGTAGCGAAGCAAATCAAGAACGGCTATCTCGTCGTCAGCACCTCGCAGTTGATGCGCCACGAGTGGGACTGGCTGCGCGATTCCCGGCAACCTGTTGCGCGCGTGGCCTACACATTGTTCGTCTATCAATTCCCGTGACGTCATTGCCTTGGGATTCTATCATTGATCGCTCACCGCTGGAGCCGATGTGCGCACGATGGCTGAACGTTTCAGCGATGACAGGGAACATGCCTTGAAATACTCTCGTGATGAAGGCAATTTCGCAGTGGAGCAGAAGTGTGCTATGCTAGAGCCCATGTGCGAATCAAGATATTTAAAGTGGTGATAATATGTCGAAAATTATCCTCGTTAATCCCAACTATTTTGAACAGATATACGGCCATGCAATGGTCCGCGCGGGAACTACCCGGGGACTGTTTAACTTGGGATTGCTCTGCATTGCGGCGCCTCTCTTGAAGGCGGGGCATTCTGTAAAGTTGGTCGATCTCAACGTGGATAACAAGAGTAATGACTATCTGGCGGACGTTCTCAGGGAATTTCATGCGGATTTCGTGGGAATTACTGCAACCACGCCCCTCATTAAGAGCGCATATGCGATTGCGTCAGTGGTTAAGTCTTTCGATCCCAGCATCAAGGTGATTACTGGCGGCCCGCATTCCACGGCGATGCCCGAGGCTGTCTTGAACGAAAGCGTCGTAGACTGCGTTGTTACCGGCGAAGGGGATTTGATACTCAAACAGGTCGTTGAAGAGGGCTTTTCACCGTCGATACCCAACCTCTATTATAAAGATGGCTGTAAGATTATCGCATCCAAAGACCAAGGGCACTTCATTGCCAATCTGAATGACCTTCCTTTCCCGTCGTATGATCTATTGGATAGTTCCAAGTACAGCCAGTCCCCGCTGCTGGTAGAGAAAAACCCGGTCGCTTATCTGGAGACATCCCGCGGTTGTTACGCTAAATGCAGCTTCTGCAACAAGAATATCCACGGGTACAAAATGCGGATGAAAACCCCGGGGAGGGTTGTTGATGAAATTGAACATTTCCTCGGAAACGGGTTCCGGGAAATCCATTTCATTGACGATAATTTCACTGCCGACCTTCGCCGGGCCGGCGCGATTTGCGAAGAGATTCTTCGCAGGGGACTCCGATTTCCCTGGGTACCCCGCGGCGGGTTGAGAGTCGACCGGGTCACTCCAGAACTACTTTCGTTGATGAAAAAAGCGGGCTGCCACAGGGCGCCGTTCGGCGTGGAATCTGGGAGTCAGAGGATCATTGACTCCTTCGGGAAAATGACCACACTGGATCAAGCCCGCAACGCGGTGAAGTGGGCCAAGCAGGCCGGCCTGGAGACGGAAGCCTACTTCATGATCGGCCTACCGGGAGAGACTGAGCAGGATTTGGAAAAGACCATCCAGTTCGCGGTCGAACTGGATCCTGATTTTGTGAAATTCGCGACGGCCATACCTTTGCCCGGTACAACCATGTTTGAGACGATGGAAAAGAACGGGCATATCAAAACGCGCGACTGGGAAAAATACGATTTTGCTGCTTCGCCGCGGGAACTGTACACGCACGATTCGCTTTCCTGGGAGGTGTTGGATTCATATTCAAAGAAGGCATACAAGGCTTTTTACTTCCGGCCTTTGTATATTCTGAAAACGATCTGGAAGACGACTTGGAACGGTCATATTTTCGATCACATAAGAGGTTTTATGAGTACCAATTGGAGAGGATAATGAGAGTGCATTCTGCACAGACCGTTGTGTGGTTCCCAATTAGAGATTATACCAAATGACAGACGCTTCTAAGACGTCACACGAAGTAACCTTGTCCATCGTCGTTCCCGCGTTGAATGAGGAACTGACCATTGCCGAGTTCGTCGAATGGTGCCAGGAAGGCCTCCGGCAGGCCGGCGTCAGTGGGGAAATCCTGATTATTGACAGTTCCACTGATCGGACGCCAGAAATCGCTCAGGCCAAAGGCGCCAGGGTGTTGCGCGTGCCCAAGAAAGGCTTAGGCCGGGCGTATATCGACGCCATCCCACACATCCGCGGCAAGTACGTGCTCATGGGCGACTGTGACCTGACCTATGACTTCCGCGAAATCAGTCAATTCGTGGAGGCGTTGGAAAGCGGTAACGAATTCGTCATGGGAACGCGGATGAAGGGATATATCCAGGCTGGGGCCATGCCGACCCTCCATCGCTACTTCGGCACGCCGCTGACCACTTGGATCCTGAACCGCATGTATGGCACGCGGTATAGCGACATTCACTGCGGCATGCGCGCGATGACGCTGGAGGCGCTAAAGCGGATCGACTTGCAGTCGCAGTCTTGGGAGTACGCTTCGGAGATGGTCCTGAAGGCCGGCCGGCTGCGCCTAAAGATGTCCGAAGTGCCTATTCACTTTTACAAAGACCGTCCGGGCCGGTTGAGCCATCTCAAACGCTCGGGCTGGTTTTCGCCGTGGCAAGCCGGTTGGATCAATCTGCGAGTGATGTTTCTCTATGCTCCCGATTTCTTCCTTTTCAGGCCGGGTGCGGTCATGCTCGCCCTGGGCTTGTCTTTGACGGTCTTGCTGGTCAGAGGTCCCGTGAAACTCGGGCCTGCCATCCTGAGTCTGAACTCCATGCTCTTGGGAGTGACGCTTTCGGCTATCGGCTACATGGCTGTCTGGCTAGGACTCTTGGCAAGAGTGTATCACGATTTTAATCCCCGGTACACGCAGCAAGTCCTACGAGGGTGGTCCTACAACCGGGGAATGGTATTGGCAGGCGCATTGTCCGCCGTGGGAGTGATAGCGGAAACCTGGCTGCTGATCACATGGTTGAAAAGCCATCTTCAGCTCACTGCTATTTCTTTCCCCGGCGTTCTGGGCTTGCTAATGATTATTCTGGGGTTCGAGACATTCGCTTTCACGCTTATTCTGCATATGATTGCCGGTACCCAGCCGCACGTACAGAAATGACGCACCGATGAAACCAGATAAATGGCCCAAGAGGATTGAACCACTTTCCCCCGAGCTCATGGACAAGTTTATGAAGTGGGAAGCTTACTGGTTGGGCTGTTATCACACCAAATACTTTTTTGTCAAAGAGTTCAACGCGGCATTTCTTCGCAGGTTTTCAAATTATCATCAACAGGGAGGGAAACTGTTGGAAGTCGGACCCGGTGTTTCTGCCCAAGTGCGATCCATCTTTCCCAACGCCGACTACTACGGCCTTGATCGTCGCAAGGATTTCTGCCAAGTGCTGGCTTCTCAACTCCCAGCCAACCACGTCTATCAAGGCGATATTCAAAAAGCCACAGACATGCCGGGACAATTCTTCGACACCGTTGTTCTCTTGCATGTTTTGGAACATCTGGCCGATCTTCCTGCTGCCCTACGGGAAATCAGGCGAATTCTCATTCCGCAAGGGCGCATGTTGGCGGTCATACCCTGTGAGGGAAGCCTGCTGTATAAACTTGGAAGGAAGTTTTCCTCGGCCAGAGTTTTTCGTCGCGAGTTCGGGGAGGGTTTTGAAGAAATCATGCGTTGCGAACACGTGAACACTGCTCGTGAAATCGTGGAGGAAATCCAAAAGGAATTTGTGATCGAGCAATCTATTTTCCACCCCATTAATGCGAGCATCATCGGGGTTAGGTTTAATCTTCTGGCTGGATTCCATTGCCGTGCGAAATAGCCAGATCAAGGATGTTCGTGTACGCACACCTGACGGGTGAACCTAACGTCAGTACCACAAACACTGGAAGATCTAGGCATTCGCTTTCACGCTTATCCTGCACATAATTGCCGGTACCCAGCCGCACGTACAGAAATGACGCACCTATGAAACTAGATAAATAGCCCATGAGGATTGAACCGCTTTCCCTCACATGCAACTTCTAACTGGAATTGCCCGTGAGCCTGCCTCCCCGGCGTTGGGGTTTGACTGCGTTGTAGAACGAGCTGGAAGCGCGTTCCACGTTTTTCAAAACGTGCGCTACTGAATATCTGGCTCCCATTGTTTCCAGTGCATCGTCCGCTATCACGCCAGCAGCACTCGTTATAGTACCGGTAGCACTTGCTATGGCAACCATAGCATCCTCTACGACGGTGATAGCACCCTCTATGGTAACCGTAGCACCCGCTACCATGGATTTACGAGGTGCGGGAACTGCGAAAACATTGGCAAATTGCACTTCTGTCATCCAAACGCCGTGATTGCTCTTCAACTTCTAAATGCGTTCACCATGGGGTTGCCGCCAGATTTGCCATAAATCGTCAAGGCATTTGGCCAACACCAACCACAACGGGACAAGCATAGTTAGCATGTACCGTTCGAAGCCGGACTCTACCGCTCCAAGCGAAATGGGCACGTTTGTTGCGAGAAAGAAAATAGACATTACACTAAAATGAACTGCAAAGACGACCAAGAGATAGACCCACGGATGTCGCCATACAGGCTTGGAAGCAACCAAACAAGCCGCCAAAATTACCCAGAGGATATGCCACTTAGCCAACTGATACTGATTGCGCCAGTGGATGGCGCAGCCAACCCATGCCTGTATTATGTCAGGTAGCAACATCCAGCGCACTGTGCCAAGACTGAAGGCTGAATAAAAGTATCCCCAATCCTTGATGCCGGTTTGAAACACCAACCACGGCAACGTCCATCCTAGTGCCACCATCACGAATACGGCAATCTGACCGAATCCTCGCAAGCGTTTGCCGAAGGGAACAGCAACCCAGATTAATAAGACAGCAGCCACTACCTCGGCAATAAGCTGAATTTTTCCCTCCTGCTTTGTGAACAACGCCCCACTCATCAATATCGCAGACAAAAGTAACACATCCCAGCGGCGGTGCTGCATCCAGTCGAACAGGCAGAACAAACCTGCCCCACTGATCAACATCAGCGGCACGTCAGCTTGACCACATTCGGTATACCACTGGATTGTTGGCAGTGAGACCATGATGGCTGTCACACTCAGTGCAACCACTCGCACAGCGAACTTGCGCAGGGTGAAATACAACAGGCCAGAAAACACGATCAGGTTGATGGAGTTGAGCACCATCATGCCTAGGTCGTCCCAATGTCCCAACCAGCAGCACATCCAAGCGTACATAAACGGCAGCATAAGTGGATACGGCTGATTCGTCTGGGCAAAGTTAGGATTATGAAAGTAATCTGTCGTTCGTATCGTATTGTAGTACAACACTTTTGCTTTCAGTGCCCACATAACGGTGCCATCCCAATCATTAAGGGGTGCCAGAAGACAGCCAACAAAGCGCGCGCCAAGGCAGGTGATGATCGCCAAAACGAGAAACCATTCGAACTCACTTAGCCTAGTACGTGGCGCGTTGAGCGGGCCAGGGGCCAGCCAAAACTCGCGTAGCGCATTCTTACGAAGGATGCCGACGATAATCGCACCGGCAATGCTGAGCCAGAGCACAATCCATGATGCCGTAGGCATCGGCACACCGGCCCACGACAGCACAAACAACGGCATTCCAAGTACGCTCAGGCCAAGCGGATAAGAGTACGCCAATCGTTCGAGTCGAAAATACCGTCGCGGTTCGCGAACAATAGCTGTGAACAACACCACCCCCGGCAGCAAGATTCCCAAGACCGCGATCAAACTGGTGCCCACGTTATCGATTAGCATGCGAACTTTCCCTATCCGTAATCTCTCGGACCACCCCGGGCTGAACTGACCATGCATGGCCCCCGTTCCTGAAGGAGAGTACGTGTGTGTAACGATTGGTAATTAGCCACTGGTCATCCGGCATCTCGACCCACTGGTCATATTCCTCAACGAGCCTGTAAGCCGAGTTAGTCTTACTCACCGAGATAAACCGGGGATAGAAGTAATAGTTCACGACGTCGTGTACATGCTGCTCCGGATAAATTAGATAGATGCGCGCAGCCATAGGAAATCTATCAGCGATGGATTTAAACACCCCCCAAGGTTGACTCAGCATCGCCCGCCGTTCTTCTAAGTTCCTACCCCACACGGCCGCGATCCGTCGCGTTGTTTGAATCAGGCCGACATAGAACAACAGAATTTGGACAAGACACATCAGAAGTATCAGGCCAGCGACAATGCGGCGCAATGGCGAGACTGAAAATGAAATAGAGGCAGTATTCATCGGTCAGCAGTCAGTTTGACAGCATTTGCAACGCCAATTCTTTTTACGAGCCATCGATTGCAATGGGTGGAATGTTTCGCAAATAGGTATTGATAGCTCGTGTTTGTACAATTCATTTTAGTGTAACTTCCGGAGCAATGGCTCGTCGCTGGTATATCGAATGGGTGTTATCTGAGACGGCGGGATCGGCTCCTTTCGATGGAACACAAAGATATTGTCCTGCGCAAACACCAGTTGATAATTCAAGTTTGTGCCATAGGCCATGAGTTGTTCCCGGGGCACGTACTCGCCAAGAATCGGGGTTTGATGGTTCATGTCGAAGAAAACCCAGTTATAGAAAAACATCTGGTCAGGATTCGCGGCAATCATCTTGCAATCAGCTAGCAGCTTTCTGTGAGTCAGGTGTGCCAGCACCTGTCCCGGTCCGGCCACCAGTGAGTCATCGTCGGGAACCAGCTTGAATGCCCGGTGACGGGATTCATAAGCGTAGTCATAGATAAATTCCTGCGGTGAGAACCACTGCCACCAATTCGAGAGGCTGAGCATAGCCACACACCCAGCGAGGATGACTCCGTATCGTCCAGCACCCAGACGATCATTTAAAAGCCTCTGCATCTTTGTGATTCCATAAACCACCGCCACGATTAGGAAAGCGCCGACATTGACGTTATACATGTATCGGATGGTTTTCATCCCGCTGCTGACCGAGAGCAGGTTTAGCGACAACTCTGGCAGCGCAAATATTACTTCCGGTGCAAGGAACGGCAGAAACGCCCCAACAGGTACAAGAAGGAGCGCTAAGTAGAATGTATTTTCGATTGTAAACACCCGTTGCATGACCAAGTCGGGACGGAGAATCAGGTTCCGTGCAAGCTCGGGCAATGAGTTCCCGAAACCCGGAAAATAGCTGAGCCCCATATAGCTTTCTCCGTGGGAAAAATGCGGACGGATTAAACCCAGGCTGATAAATAAAGCTGCGGCAGGGATGATCAGGCTAGCAATAACCCAGCGTCTGCCGCGACGTTTACACATGGCATAGGGGGCGAACATGAAGATAGTAGCCGGTGCCATCTCCTTGCCGAATGAGGCAATTATCGCCATCACCACGAATGGCACGAACCGCTCCTCCGTAAAAAAATAATAAGCAAACATCAGGAACGGTAACGCAAATAAAGGCGTGTGAACTTGTCCGACATGTTGAGAAACGATGGATGGAAACAAGAGAAACGCCAATGCCATCAACACCCCACCAGCTTCGTGATCGAGCATACGTCGGCCAATCAAGTATACGGGAATACCGGCCACGGCAATGCACAGGCACTGTATAGCAATCAACGTCTTAACAGTGGGGAAAATAAAATAAACCGGCACGAACAAATAGAGCAGTGGCTCGGGGTGAGATTCAAAATAAGAGTTGTTATAACCGAAATTCCAGAATGCCTCTCCTCTCAATGTTGAGTAATACGCGCAATCGAGGATCAAGGTGTCGCCAGACTGAGTTCGGCACGCCTCATGTCTGCGAATCCCAAGCCAGAGAAAAAACGAAGTATAAATAACAAGAATGAGCGCCATCACGCGCGCGCCCTTTGAGATGACAAGTCGTCCCTCCATCTTTGCCCTAGACTGTGGGGGGAAGTTGGCGATGGTTGCTGAAAATCTTAAAACGCGCCAAGTTCGACTTCTGTAGCCGAAACTTTACCGAGGCAAACAACGCACCCAAACTGTACTTAATCGTACCCCAAAGCGGACAGGAAGAGGCTTCTCTGTAATACCGCGAAAACGCAGGAATCTCTTCCACCCCGTAACCGTAGTAGACGGATTGCGCAATGATCTCGAAGCTGAAAAGATAATCGTCGGAGTTGTTCTGGTAAGGGATATTGCGGACAAGTTCCGCACTGTAGACCCGGTAGCCCGTATGAAATTCACTCAGCCAAGTGCCGAGCAATAAGCTATTGAGGAATGTTAGACACCGGTTGCCGACGAACTTCCACATCGGCATATTGCCTTCTAACGCTCGCTTGGCAGGGATGAACCGGGAACCCATTACGATGCCAACGCCAGTCTCCTTCGCTTTCGCAATCAGGTCCGGCACGAGTTCTGTATTGTACTGGCCATCGGGGTGCAGTTCGACAATCAAATCTGCGCCTGCCTCCATTGCCGCACTCAAGCAGGATTTCAAACTTCCACCGTAGCCGCGGTCGATCGGGTGCCGCACAACCTTGATGCCGAGGTCCTCAGCGATTTTCACGGTTTCGTCGCGGCTCTTATTGTCGACGAGAATCACCTCATCGATGCAACCACGGGGGATTGCGTTGTAAGTGGCCAGCAAAGTCTTGGCGGCATTCCGTGCGGGCATGACAACCACGACTTTGGGCTTTTGTGTGCTTGATTCGTTCACCGGCAAGAAATGTTATTCGATTCGTCTATTTTTGTAAAGTGGCATTATCGAGATTGACCCACTTGCCGCCACTGTGTTATTAACGCTGTTGTGAAGTTTGTCATTTTGTGTGGCGGTTTGGGGACACGCCTCTCCGAAGAAACCGAGTTGAAGCCGAAGCCGATGGTCGAGATCGGAGGTCGGCCGATTCTCTGGCATATTCTAAAATATTTTGCGCATTTCGGTTGCAAGGAGTCCATCCTCGCCCTCGGCTACAAAGGGGATGCGATTAAACGCTTTTTCCTAGAGTATTATCACCTCGATAGCAATCTGACCGTCAACCTCAACAGAGGCCACATCAACGCTTATGATCGAGAGCGCGAAGATTGGGTCGTCCATATGGTTGACACGGGTATCCAGACTCAGACCGGTGGTCGCATCAAACGATGCACTCCGTGGTTGGATCCGGATGCTCCGTTCATGCTGACCTATGGCGACGGTGTTTCGAATGTTAATTTGACACGGCTATTGGAATTTCATCGTGCCCATGGCAAACTTGCGACCGTCACCGCCGTCCGCCCGCCCGCCCGCTTTGGTGGTCTGGTTTTCGAAAACGATCTCATTACGGAATTCACTGAGAAACCGCAAATCGGCGAAGGCTGGATCAACGGCGGGTTTTTTGTCCTCGAACCGCAGGTGCTTGACTACATCGAGGGCGACCACACCACCTTCGAGCGCGAACCTCTCGAACGGCTCGCGCGCGATCGCCAACTCGTCGCTTACCGGCACACAGATTTTTGGCAGTGCATGGATACGCTACGTGATACGCGTCTGCTCGAATCGCTCTGGCAAAGTGGCGCGGCTCCGTGGAAAGTCTGGCCATGAGCGCTCCGCCCTCCACACCAGTAGGATTTTGGATAGACCGGCGCGTGTTGGTCACGGGGGCGACGGGGCTGGTAGGTTCGTGGTTGGTCAAACGGTTGCTCGCCGAACAGTCCCAAGTGGTCGCACTGGTGCTTGATGCCGATCCGCAATCCGAACTAATCCGCAGTGGCGACATCAACCGCGTCACGGTCGTGAACGGCGCTCTGGAAGATTTCGCTGCCGTTGAGCGCGCGATCAACCTGCACGATGTGGATACCGTTTTTCATCTTGGTGCCCAAACGCTCGTTGGCACAGCACTCCGCTATCCGCTGGCCACGTTCGAGGCCAATGTTCGCGGCACATATCACGTACTAGAGGCGTGTCGCCTCCATCGTTCACTCGTACAGCGTGTCATCATCGCTTCCACTGACAAATCCTACGGTGAGGCGGAACGGCTTCCGTACACCGAGGACATGCCCCTCGCCGGTCGGCATCCTTATGATGTTTCCAAAAGTTGCACTGATTTGCTGACACAAGGCTATCACCGCACATATGACTTGCCGGTGGCCATTTCCCGGTGTGGCAACATCTACGGTGGCGGCGACCTGCATTGGAGCCGGATCGTGCCCGGTACAATCCGATCGCTATGGCGCGGCGAACGGCCCATGATTCGCAGCGACGGCACCTTTGTTCGTGACTACATATACATCACTGATGTCGTGGAAGCTTACCTGCAACTTGGACAACAACTCGACCGGCCCGGCGTTCGCGGCGAAGCCTTCAACTTCAGCACCGAATCCTACATGACCGTGACCGAGATTGTCGCCGCCATCCAGAAACTTATGAATCGTCAAGATCTCGCCCCAGTTGTGCTCAACGAAGCCAAGGCGGAGATTCGCAAACAAACACTGTCCGCTCAGAAAGCCCGTCGGCTCCTTGGCTGGCAGCATCAGTTCGACCTCGAATCCGGGCTGAGAGAAACCGTGGCGTGGTATCGCAGCTATCTCGATTCCACACGATGAACGTTTTTCTCCCGAGTTGTCGTTCTTGCGGTCAAAACCATCTGCAATTGGTCTTGGCGTTAGGGAAAACTCCGTTGGCCAATTCGCTGCTGACCGCGGAACGGCTGACAATCCCTGAGCCGACTCACCAGCTTGACCTTGCTTTTTGTCCCGACTGCGCGCTGGTGCAAATTACCGAGACCGTGCCGCCGGAAATCCTGTTCCGTGACTACTTGTACTTTTCGTCAACGTCCGACGCCATGCTGGAGCATGCCCAAGGAATTGCCGCACGCCTGATTCAGGCGCGCCACCTCGGGTCGCAAAGCCTAGTGGTCGAAATCGCCAGCAATGACGGTTATCTGCTTCAATATTTCCAACGGGCAGGTGTACCTGTCTTGGGAATCGAGCCGGCACGCAATATCGCCCAAACCGCAGAACAGCGTGGTATTCGTACGCTAGCTGAATTCTTCGATGAGACTCTCTCCTGCAGACTTCGCAAGGAAGGCACATTGGCTGACGTCATCATCGGTAACAACGTCCTCGCTCACGTTGCTGATCTCAATGGGTTCATCCACGGAATTGCGCTGTTGTTAAAGGATGACGGCATAGCCCAATTTGAAGTCCCATACGTCAAAGACTTGGTTGATCATTGCGAGTTCGACACCATCTATCACGAGCATCTGTGCTACTACTCGCTCACCGCGCTTGTGCGGCTTTTCCAGCGCCACGGTCTGCATTGCGTCGGCGTCGAGCGAATCCCGATTCACGGTGGCTCGCTGCGGGTACAAGTGGCGCTTTCACCGGTCCCATCTCTTGCGGTGGACGAGCTTATGCGGGAGGAAGCGGCGGGGCGGGTGGACGATTTCGAATACTATGGTGACTTCGCGCAATGTGTCAAATCTCTGCGCAACGAACTTCTTGCAATGCTGACGGACTTAAAGCGACAAGGCAAACGCATCGCGGCCTATGGCGCCGCCGCCAAAGGCAGCACACTTCTGAACTATTTCCGTATTGGTACCGAGACAATTGATTTTGTCGTGGATCGTAACCCAAACAAGCAGAACCGTTTTATGCCGGGCGTGCACATCCCGATCTTCGCGCCGACTGAACTGCTAAAGCGGCAACCGGATTACGCGCTGATGTTGACGTGGAATTTTGCTGACGAGATTCTGAAGCAGCAGGCTGAATACTTACGGCGCGGCGGCCGGTTCATCATTCCGGTACCCAAACCGCGCATCGTTTGAGACACCATGAAGTTTCATAGCACAACACTGTCTGGCGTCTGGCGAATCGAATTAGAACGGCGTGGAGACGAGCGCGGGTTTCTGGTCCGCACTTTTTGCGAACGCGAGTTTGCCGAGCACGGTCTAAACACGCGCTGGCTCCAGTCTAACGCCACGCAGACCCAGCGACGTGGGATTATCCGCGGCTTGCATTACCAAGCCGAGCCACAGCCCGAAATCAAACTCGTCCGCTGCACCGCCGGCCGCATCTGGGATATCGTGGTCGACATCCGACCAAACTCGCCACTGTTCGGCAAATGGGAAGCTTTTGAACTGGGGGGAGAGTCGTTGTCGCAACTCTACGTGCCGGCCGGTTTCGCACACGGGTTTCAATGTCTCACCGACAACTGCGACTTGGTGTATCAAATGTCCGAATTTTACCAGCCTGACCTGCAGCGTGGCGTGCGCTGGGATGACCCAATGCTCGCCATTCCGTGGCCTATTGTGCCTGCCGAATTGTCCGAGCGCGATCGGAGCTTCCCATTGTTATGAAGATCCTTCTCACGGGTGCGAGTGGCTTCATCGGCTCGCACGTCGCCCGCGCGCTCGCCGGTCATGAGGTGCAGACACTCGTTCGCCCGCAATGCGATCTGCTTGCCGCGGATTTCCGGCTACCATCTTCGCGTTTCGATGCCTGCATTCATCTTGCGTGGTATGTCGAATCTGGTAAGTATCTGGACTCTCCACTCAATATAGATTGGGTTGCAGCCAGCCTGCGATTGGCCCGGCAACTGCACGCTGCCGGTTGTCGCCGTTTCGTTGTCGCCGGCACTTGTTTCGAGTACACGATGAGCACTGCGGCGTTGAGGGAATCCAGCCCGACTGAGCCAAACACGTTGTACGGGCAATCCAAGCTTGATTTGCTCCACGCTTTGCAAGCGCTGGACCTAGATCTGGTGTGGGCGCGCATTTTTTACCAGTATGGCCCGCGCGAAGATTCGCGACGCCTTGTTCCGAATATCATCCGCGCACTCCTTCGCAACGAACCGGCCGCGCTAACGCCCGGCGAACAAATCCGCGATTTCCTTCACATCGCAGACGTGGCCGACGCCATCGCGTCGGTCGCGTCTGGTTCACTGACCGGCATCATCAACATCGGCTCCGGCGCCGGGGTAACCGTGCGCGAGATTGCATTGACGATCGGTGACATTATGGGGCGTCGCGAGTTAATCCAGCTTGGCGACAAACCGTATGCGTGCACTGAAGCGATGCACGTTGTCGCAGATAACACGAAGTTACGTGCCACCGGATGGAAACCGCGATACGATCTGGTTACCGGTTTGCGCCACACGATTGACTGGTGGAGAACACGCGTATGACCCGCTGTTTGATTTGCGATGGCGCTGACACGGCTTGTGAACTCAATGTTCGCGATTACATTACCGGCCAGATCTTTGCGCTCCAACGCTGTCCTGCGTGCGGTTTCATGTTCACGTGGCCGCAGCCCGGCAACCTCGATGGCTTTTACCCGCGGTCCTACCGGGCTTATGGTCCGGCAATCCTCGCACTGTTCCGCGTGGTGCACCGGCGGCGCGTCCGGTCATGGACGCGCGCGCGTGGCGCGGTGGGACGCGCGCTGGAAATCGGGTGTGGCCATGGATGGATGTTGGCAGCATTGCGCGAAGCCGGCTGGCAGACTGTCGGCTTGGAACGAACAGTTGAGAGCGGCCGGCACGCACGCACAACGCTGGGGTTGGATGTGCGAATTGGCGAGTTGGATGTTTTCGGCGCGGGCGAGCAGTTTGATCTGATCATCATGAATCAAGTGCTCGAACATCTCGCCGACCCGATGCCGCGTCTGCGCGCCTGTGCCAAGTTGCTGAAGCCCGGGGGCTGGTTGATTATCGGCGTGCCAAATCTAGATAGCTGGCAATTCCACTTTGTCCGGCAACACTGGGTGCATCTCGACGTGCCCCGTCATCTTGGCCATTTCACGCGTGCGGCGCTACGCGCGGCATTGAAGCGCGCGGGCTTGCGGATGACGGAAATTCGGACGACGAACTTCGAGTACGATCCGTTTGGTTGGCCTCAGGCGATATTGAACGCGCTGGGGGTCGAGCAAAATCTTCTATTGAGTTGGCTAACTGGCCAGAAGCGCAACCGGCTGTATACACCGGTGGGTTGGATGGCGGTACTGCTGACAGTGTTGCTGGCCGTACCGAGTTTATTGCTGTCCGTCGCCAGTTGGCTTGCAGGCGCAGGCGCGATCATGGAAGTGCGCGCAGTGCGCAGTGACTGACTCAGCCAGAATAATTTCGCCAGATCTAACTGGCAATAATTGCGATCTACCGCGTTTGTGAGCTGTACCGACAGTCAGTCAGAACTTAACAGGCACTCAGCTTGCACTGGCGGCTAGTTGATTGAAAGCTAGTTTCCCTTCGGCCACGGTCACCTCAACAACCTCGTTGGGCTTAATGTTGCCGCGCAGGATTTCCTCGGCTAGCGGGTCTTGTAAATATTTCTCAACCGCCCGTCGCAATGGACGCGCACCAAACTGCGGGTCGTAACCTTTTTCGATGAGCAAATCAGTCGCGGCCTGGGTGAGGTGGATCTCGACATCCTTGCACTTCAACCGGTCTTTGACTTTGGTTACTTCGATGTGCACGATCTGCGCCATATCCGCC
>Ga0118677_10009364_pt1 | contig 15318 bp, 10 predicted proteins | sample AliMusrvi5mmetaG_FD_86154 | JGI IMG/M metagenome (GOLD analysis project Ga0118677, IMG submission 86154)
ATATATAGTATTATAGATTTAAAGCCTGGAGGAATACATGTCAAAATATATCGTTATAGGTGGTGTTGCGGCAGGCATGTCAGCGGCAGCACGCCTGAGGCGTCTCGATGAATCGGCTGAAATAGTGGTATTTGAAAAAGGAGAACACGTTTCCTATGCCAACTGCGGGCTTCCCTATTACGTGGGAGACGTGATAAGCGAACGAAGCAAACTGTTGCTGCAAACTCCGGAATCCTTCAAGCAGCGCTTCAATGTCGACGTGCGCGTCCGCAACGAAGTGCTTGCCATCGATACAACCGGACACATGGTCCATGTGAAGGAACTGGAATCCGGCAGAGAGTACGACGAAACCTATGACCGTCTGCTGCTGGCGCCGGGCGGTTCGCCGGTCAAACCTCCCATTCCGGGAGCTGAACACCCGGCGGTACGGACACTCTGGACGATACCGGACACCGACACGATTCGTGCCATGGTCGATCACGGCAATGTAAAAACGGCATTATTGGCAGGCGCGGGTTTCATTGGGCTGGAAATGGCGGAAAATCTACGCGCCCGCGGCATCAGGGTGATAATTGTGGAGATGGCTAATCAGGCCATGAGTGTTCTTGACTACGAGATGGCAACGCTGGTTCACCGCGAATTACGCATGAAACAGATCGAGTTTTATCTGGAGGACGCCGTCACCTCCTTTGAATCTGCCGAATCCGGCGCGGTAACGGCCCGACTGAAAAGCGGCGTATCCATTACTGCCGATCTCGTCATGCTTTCAATCGGCGTCACGCCGAATACCGGATTCCTCGCCGGTTCCGGCATTGAACTCGGTTCGCGCGGGCACATCGTCGTGGACAGCCGGCTTAGAACCAGCAATGAGCACGTATATGCGGCAGGCGATGCCATTGAAGTGGTCAATGGCATTTCCGGTAAAAAGACCGCCATACCGTTGGCCGGACCGGCCAACAAGCAAGGACGGATTGCCGCCGGGAATATGAGTGAAAAAGCGTCAGGAGCATATAACCGGACATTGGGAACCGCCATTGCCAAGGTTTTTGACCTTGATGTCGGCATGACCGGCGCCACCGAAAAATTGTGCAGGGCTGAAGGGATCCGATGCGAATCGGTGATTGTCCATCCCAACGATCACGCCGGGTACTATCCCGGCGCCACGATGTTGACACTCAAGCTGGTTTTTTCCCCGGAGACGCGGCGGGTGCTCGGCGCTCAAGCCATCGGCTACAGCGGTGTGGACAAGCGTATCGATGTGATCGCAACCGCCATCATGGGGGGGATGACCATCGACGATCTGGCCGAATTCGAACATGCCTACGCCCCACCCTATTCGTCGGCAAAGGACCCGGTCAATATGGCCGGCTTCACCGCCCAGAACATGCTTGACGGACTGGTCGCCATGACCACCTGGGACACCGTACAGAGTGCCGAACCGGCGCATCACCTCTTGCTTGATGTACGTACGCCGGAAGAGTTCGCCGGTGGCAGCATCGCCGGAGCGATAAACGTACCACTGGACAGCTTGAGAGAGCGGATCCGTGAAATCCCTGTCGACAAGAAGGTTATCGTCTTCTGCCGGGTCGGCGTGCGCGGCTACATTGCCTGCCGCATTCTCATGTCCGGGGGAATCAACTGCGTTAATCTCTCCGGAGGGTATGAAACCTACCAACTGGCAACAGCGCCGCAGGTGAATCAAAGACATATAGTATCAGACCGTCAAGGAGAAGAAAGAACCATGTCCGACTCAATCAAAACACCGGCACGGATAATCAGGGTTGATGCCTGTGGGCTGCAATGCCCCGGACCGGTGATGCGCCTCAAACAGGAAATGGATGCTCTTGCCTCAGGAGAAGTGATTTCAATCACGGCCAGTGATCCCGGTTTCTACAGCGACGCTCCCTCCTGGGCCAGAGCCACCGGGAATATTCTGAAGAACATCACTGTCGACAAGGGGATCGTAACTGCTGTCATCGAAAGGGGGAGTCATCCGCAACCATCGCTGCCGACGGCAGGCAACGACAAAACGATCATCGTATTCTCCGGCGATCTGGACAAGGCCATTGCCGGCTTCATCATCGCCAACGGAGCGCTGGCCATGGGCCGCACGGTAACGATGTTTTTCACTTTCTGGGGATTGAATGCCCTGCGTAAACCGCAAAAGATCTCAGGTCTGGGTAAAAATATGATCGAGTGGGCCTTCGGCATGATGATGCCACGCGGCAGCAGGCGCCTGACCCTGTCACGCATGAACATGGGGGGTATTGGCGGTATGTTGATCCGCGGCATCATGAAGAACAAGAACGTTCCTGCGCTGGAAGAGATGATGGCAGCGGCCATCCGGGGGGAGTAAAGATCGTGGCCTGCCAGATGTCCATGGACCTGATGGGAATCAGGCGTGAAGAGCTGATCGACGGTATCGAGGTCGGCGGTGTCGCTTCCTATCTGGAAGCCTCGGAGCACGCCGACAACAACTTGTTTATCTGACAAAAAAATGTTACTTTAAGACATGGCTTGCCAAGACTTTCTGCACTTCATACACATTTGTATCCTTGTTGAACTTTTTCTCCAGCGGAATGGTGTCACTGCCGATCCAGATCTTCAGTTCGGCGTTCCGGTCGAAGCTTTCCCCCGTCTGTACGCTGAATTTCGTGATTTTGTTGTACGGTATTGAAAGATACTCAATCTGCCTGCCGGAAATCCCTTGAATATCTATAAGAATCAGCCTCTTGTTGGTGAACAGAAATGTGTCGCGGAGGACAACAAAACCGACTTCAATAATTTCGCCATCAACCAGCAACTGTCCATAATCCGAATGATATTTCTTCGCCTCTGACGCGTCCGATTTGTTTGCAGTACTTGTAAAAAGCCCCATGAATTACTCCACTAATCATAAACCCGATGCGGTGAGATATAGCGTATCATCCCGTCCGTTACAACCACTTTTTCATACCGGAAGTGTGGCGCCCGCTCAACCCGACGCTCTTACAATCCCGATCCTTACCCCGGTTCCTGACGCCATTTTGATTTGGTTGTGCTTTTTGACAATTTGACGTACATGTAAACGGAGAGAGGAAAACGGTTCCAATGACTATAGTTCCTGAAAAATCGGGCAGCAGACCTGCCGAACTGCACAAGGGGAGCACATCCCCTCTCGGCGCAACCGTTTGTCATGGCGGAGTGAATTTCAGCGTCTTTTCGAGAGACTGCACGGGCATGGAGCTGCTTCTCTTCGACCATGTGGATGATACGGCGCCATCCCGAATTATACCGCTTGATCCGATGCGAAACCGTACCTATCACTACTGGCATACCTTTGTTCCCGGCATCGACTCCGGCCAGCTGTACGGCTATCGGGTGGCCGGTCCCTTTGACCCGGAACGGGGTCTCCGTTTCGCCCCGGACAAGCTTTTGATCGACCCCTATGGACGAGCGGTGGCGATACCCGACGCTTATGACCGCGCAGCCGCATGTGTGACGGGCGACAACGTGCCCCTGTCAATGAAAAGCGTTGTGGCAGACCCCCAGGGTTACGACTGGGAGGACGACCTGCCGCTCAAACGTCTCTATTCGCAGACCGTTATCTATGAAATGCACGTAGCAGGATTCACCAAACATCCCTCCTCCGGGGTTTTACCGGAAAAGCGCGGCACCTATGCCGGGCTGATCGAGAAGATACCCTATCTGAAGGATCTGGGAATCACCGCCGTCGAACTGCTGCCGATCTTCCAGTTCGACCCGCACGACGCACCCTTCGGCCTCTGCAACTATTGGGGTTACAGTCCGATTTCGTTTTTTGCGCCCCACGCTGGGTACAGCTCCCGCAAAGACCCGCTCGGCCCCCTGAACGAATTCCGCGATATGGTCAAGGCTCTGCACCGTGCAGATATTGAGGTAATTCTCGATGTCGTATTCAATCACACCTCCGAAGGGGACCATAAAGGCCCGACGTTTTGTTTTCGCGGATTTGCCAACGACGTTTATTACAGTCTCGCACCGGACGGAACCTATGTCGACCACTCCGGCTGCGGCAACACGGTAAACGCCAATCATCACGTGGTCCGCAGGCTCATCATCGACAGTCTCAACTACTGGGCCAATGAGATGCATGTTGACGGTTTCCGCTTCGATCTGGCATCCATACTGTCACGGGATGGTCAGGGGCATCCGCTTAAAAACCCGCCCATCATCTGGGATATCGAATCGGACCCGGCACTGGCGGGAATCAAGCTTATCGCAGAGGCGTGGGACGCAGGAGGACTGTACCAGGTCGGCAGCTTCATCGGCGACAGCTGGAAAGAATTGAACGGGGAGTTCCGCGATGATGTACGCAGGTTCATGAAGGGGGACAACGGACTTGTTTCCCGCTTCGTCGCCCGCCTTCTGGCCAGTCCCGACATCTACGGGCACCAGGAGCGCGAACCCGAACAGAGCGTAAACTTTATTACCTGCCACGACGGGTTCACGTTGAACGATCTGGTTTCCTATAACCGTAAACATAATGAGGCAAACGGCGAGGAAAACCGGGATGGAGCCGATGCAAACGCCAGTTGGAACTGCGGCTTTGAAGGCCCCACCGACGCCCCCGGCATCGAAGCACTCCGTAACCGGCAGGTAAAAAACTTCCTGGCAGTAACCATTCTCGCCCTCGGCACCCCAATGATCCTGATGGGAGATGAGGCGCGGCGAACTCAGCGGGGAAACAGCAACGCCTACTGCCAGGACAACGAAATCGGGTGGTTTGACTGGAGAACGCTTGAGCGTCATGGAGACATCCACCGTTTTACCAAACTGCTCATTGCCGGACGGCTCATGCACGACGGCAGCACCGTGGAGTTAACCCTGAACCAGCTTCTGAGACATGCACGGCTGGAGTGGCATGGTGTAAAGCTCGGCTCACCGGACTGGAGCCACGAAAGTCACAGCATCGCCCTGACGGCCCGAAGCAGGACAAAGGGGGTTGTCTTTCATTTCATGGTCAACGCCTACTGGAAACCGCTTACCTTTTCTCTTCCATCGCCGAAAAAGCTCCCTGGGGGAACGTGGTCCCGCTGGATAGATACCTCGCAAGATTCCCCCGAAGACATCGTGCCATGGGATTCAATGCCATACATAACCGCACACAGCTACCGGCTGCCGGCGCGTTCTCTCGTGGTCCTGATTGCCAGGGGCGAACAGAAAACAGCATCCGGTTTATCCTGTTGACATAGATGCAAGAATTGTATACATAGTCCGTGCAATTACTGGTCTCTCTTGTAATTTATAATTAACTATAATTAATTACCTTGGTTTCATCACACTCTTGCCGCATACATCAATCCAAGGAGGATACCGATCATGAAACGCAGTACAAGTCCCCCGCTCCGGCGGGCACACAAGGCAATTGCCGTAGTTGCCACCTGCACAACGCTCTTTGTTCCATCTCTCTCTTTTGCTGCCACTACCTCCGTATATTTTGGTTTTAGCGGGGGAACGCCCGTATCAGCAGCTGCCGTGGTTGCTCCACCCCAGGCCGGTTCAACTGTCGCCACGGCTCCATCTTCTGTCTTTAATACTGTGCAGAAAACGACGGAATTAGACTCCACCCGCAACACCGCACCAACTCAGCCAGCCGAATCAACGCCCGCCGTTGCGCAACCGGTGGAAACCACGCCGAGCTCTACTCCGCAGCAGGCTGCTCCGGCTGCTCCGGCTGCCAAACCGGCTCCAAAAATCGGCATCGGCGTAGATGCCGTCATGAGTGACAACCTCAAGGTCTATACCATTCCGGTAAGCTATGCGATCAACCGGAATTTTGCCGTACAGATGAATATTCCTGTTGTCACCGCCAAGTTTGATGATGCTACCGGCTCCGCCACCACCAATACCGGAATTGGTGACGTCAGTTTGACTCTGAAACACCGCATCGGAAGCGAACATGGCCTCGGCGCGCTCTTCTCGCTTGTTACCGCCAAGTTTCCCAGCGGGGATGCGGACAAGGGACTCGGCACCGGCACGTATGATATTACCCTTACCGAAAAAGTCATCAAGAGATTCGGCGACTTCCGTGGCACTCTCATGGCCGGCGTTACCCAACCGCTGAACAAGCCGACCATTCTCGGAAGCAGCGTTGAGTACGGAACCACCGTATCCTACATGGCTGCAGTTGAGCACACGCTGGTACTTTCCGACCTCTGGTTCGGGGTTCGCGCGGAAGGTCTGCACTCCTTCGAAACCAAGATTGACGGTCTTGCCCAGAACAACGCCCTTACCACTCTGGATCTTGCACCGGAATTCAAATACTACTTCAAGAAGAATGCCTCGGCAAACCTGGGGGTCAACGTACCGGTCTACACCGACTATGCCGTGCAGGGTGGTTCCACAACCCGCCAGGTGTCAGCCAGCTTCGGCGTATCCATGCTGTTCTAAGGGGAAATGACATGAAAATAATACAATTAACCATATCAATCATAGTATTGGCGATGCTGGCGCTCCTTACCGGATGCTCCGGCGGTGGCAGCACTCCGGCTCAATCAAAGGTCGGGCTGAAAGTTGTTTTTTCAAACACGTCGTCCGTGGTCAACCCTACTATCAAGAGCCTTGGCGCCGAGAGCATCGTTCTTGATATTATTCCGGCAAACCCTGCACTAGGCACCGTATATAAAGACCTGTCAGTGGCAAGCGCCTTAAACACAACAATTTTTCTGCCCGATCCGGTTTCACCGGCGACATCCGAGCCGTACCTGTTCCGGATAACCGCCTGGACCAGCTCGGGCACGTCAGGAAGTAAAATATTCTACTGCGGCCAGAAACTCGTGAATATCGTGGCAGGGGTCAATCCCCCCATTGATTTGACCGCGTTTTCACTCAACGGATTTGATCCGGTTGCCGGCAAATATACCGTAAACGGCTCCGATGGGACCATCATACCTCTTTCCATTGACGTTTATGGCAGAGGCTCGGGGATATCCAGTGCCGGCAGTTTTGTAACAACGTATCTTGCTCCCACAGCAACCGGTTTATACGACGTCGCCGTAGTTGCTGTAAATTCCGGTACGTTAGCCGCTCATGGAAGCGGCAGCCTGAATGCCGGAACGGGTACGGGAAGCGGTTCGGTTACGGATAACACCGGGTTGCAGCCAACCTGGACGGTAACAAAAAACAAAGTATTTACTTCTGCGCAGATCAGCGGAAAAATTTACAATTTTTCAACCAGTGGTGGTCAAACCGGCACCATTACCTGCAATGCCGACGGAACCTATTCACAGAACAACGGAACTGCCGGAACGTGGAGTATCAACACTGCCGGTCAATTACTGTTTACGTCGTCCACCAATATTGCCACATTAACACTGAACAGCTATACGGCCACCACATTCACCGCAACCGAATCCGACACAAGCCCGCCCGGAGCGCTGTCCACCGTGACCTGTACACTTGTCCCGAATCTTGTATCCATAGCGGTTTCTCCAGCCAATCAGAGCGTAGCTGCCGGCTCTTCCCAACAATTCACCGCTACCGGGACGTATTCAGACGCTTCAACCGGCAACCTTACCTCCTCGGCAATCTGGAGTTCATCAAATACATCTGTCGCCACTATCGCAAGTGGCGGACTGGCTCAAATGATTGGGACAGGATCCTCAACAATTACAGCAAGATACGGATCGATTACCGGAACTGCGACGATTACATCGTCGACCGGGTCAGTTACAGCCACATGGTAAGCAGAGATATGACAAACCCAACTAACAGAGCGTCCATATTACGGAGGAAAACCAAATGTTAACAAAAGTATGCACACAGTTTGTGGCCATTCTTATTTCAGCTTCGCTCTTCATCCTGGCAGGCTGTAGCGGCAGCGGCACTTCGGCGTCAACACAGGGGCAGGGTTCCATTTCAGCAAAGCTGACCTGGGACAAGGTTACCGCCAAAAGCGTTGCCTCTGCACCGTCTGACGTGGTAACCGTCCGGATTTCAATATCAGGCACAGGAATGACCACCATGCAGCAGACCTTCCCGGCTTCTGCCGGTAGCGGTACGATCTCCGGCGTACCGGCCGGAACCGGCAGGACGGTCACCGCTTCTGCACTCGGTTCTACAAACAATCTCCTCTATCAAGGGGTGGTGAGCAATGTGACCGTCGTGGCCGGGCAGACGACGGATGTGGTGACGGTTATCATGATGCCGGCACCGGTGCTTAGTGCTGATCAGGCAGTCTATGAACAGTTTGTATTGTCACCAAAAACATCTTACAAATTATATTGGAACTTGCCGGTATCAGGCCTGCCGGTGTCCGGTTCAAATTATTTTGTAACAAATTACTTCTCGCTCCCCGCATCCCCACTCATTAATGGCACTCAAAGGATGACCAATTCACCGTTGACGTCGATTTCAAGCACGTTAACTATACCTGCTGCAGCTTCAGCGCCTGTTCGATATCTCGTCAGCGGGCAGATTGTTGTCGGCTCGAATCCGATTTACATTAATGACATCAGCTACCAGGGAACTGCCATCAAAGAAGATATGTTTGCAGTAGACGGCACGACCGTTGTGGAACGGTATCTTCGTACCAACTACTCAACAGTTCCTTTAACCGGCGCGGTGATTTCCGCTCCAACCGATTTCGCACAGTTTTTTGGCGCTCTGTATTACAATTCCTCACTTCTCAGTTCTACTGCAACGTGGGGAGCAGGAGCAGCGTATACGAAATTCACCCAGACAAACCTTGGCGATACGTATCAGGTTTTTGACTACGGCACTACCACTACTACCGGCAACACCCCGGCACCGGTAGCCACGAGCAGCACGCTTTCGGTGCTTATGAGTTCCGTAGGAATTGCCGCTGACGGGACAACCTACACCTTGTCTAACGGAATTGTTTCTACCATCAACGGGATCAAGACCTATGTGGCATCAAACCCGATGCCCAACAGGACGACAACGCAATACCGTACCTTTTTTGAGCTGAATGGCAACGTCTACACCGGATCACTGATAAAGGATGGTACCGTTATAGGCGGAAGTGCGTACCCGGTTGCCGTACCGGGAACAAGTTTGGGATACGCATGGAATTACAGCAACCGGTATCAGATCAGGTTGAATGCCGCAGCCGTTACCACTCTTCAGTCTGCGGTCACAACTGCAACCGCGTCACCTGCTCAAGTAGCCATGCAAGCAGGAATATACAGTACGGATATGAGTACATACCAAAGCGGGGCAACGAGCGTCGCTGCCTATGCTGTTGAGCGGGTTGGCCTGGCGACTGACGGCATAACACTAACCGATACCTATACCTATTACGATCCGACTCTGCCTGGCTGGACGAGCACCCGGCCGACGGCTTTCCCCACCAACATTTTTTCCAACGGCGGCGCAAAATATTTCCTGAGTACGTCCGGAACCTGGGTGAGCGGCTCTGACGGTCCCCAGTATTATTCCTCAACCTTCAACAGCGACGGTACCGTTACGGTTACCAACAACTCGGCAGGAACCAGCGGCAATAGCGGCAATATTACCATTACACCCACCGATGTATCGGGACAGGCCACCATCACTGCGGCTACCAGTCTCAGTTGGCCTGTCAACAGCACGGCGATTTTCCCTTCCGGATCGATCCGTTACAACATGGTCTGGACGAGTGTGAAAGACACGTATTCTCTGAACAGCTCCAATATCATCTCTTCATCCATAACGAACCTTAACCAGGTACCTGCGACCGTTTCGCAGGTATACATCGACCACAATGGCAGCGTTAGCTACTATGCGCAATTTACCGGTGGGACGACAGTTACTCTATTCCAGGGAGCCGGCATCAGTATCGGCACCTCCAGCTACGCAATAAACACCGTTAACGGCCAACAGATACTGGAAATAACCATACCGGACAGCCTGCGCAGTCAGTATCTGCTGGGTGGAAATCCCATATGTGCCATCGTGGGGGGAAATCTGTACGGGGGCAAACACAATGCGGCGGGTTCGATCGACTACAGCAACGGCGGTGAAAGCTGGAACCTCACAGCAATCCAGTTCCTGGAGAACAATAAACTGTAATACGGGATCGGTTATTTCCACATAATAACGGTTCACAGCGGACCGGCAGCAAACAAAAAGCGAGGGAAGAGCAATCTTCCCCCGCTTTTTGTTTATTTTCATGAGTAGAATTCTCCATTAACACTTGACATTATCCCCAAATGCCGGAGTATAGGGTTAATGTGGCACCCGGAAAAAAATCCGGCCGCTGCAACAGAAGCTGACTGACCGGAGCACGTTAAATAACCGGAATTACTTTCAGGCACACACCGTGACAAACCCCGAATCCGCTGCTCCACAAATCCGCCACACCCGCAAAGGGGGCCTGCGTCACTGGTTGCCCGGACTGGCAATGCTTTCCCGCTACAACCGTACCCTGGTTTTGCAGGATCTGGGCGCCGGGGTGGCACTGACGGCACTTCTGGCGCCGGTCGGCATGGGGTATGCCGAAGCAGCGGGACTCCCGGCCATTTACGGCCTGTACGCAACGATAATCCCGCTCCTCGCATACGCCGTATTTGGGCCGAGCAGGATTCTTGTACTGGGTCCTGACTCCGCTCTGACCGCCCTGATCGCTGCTTCGATACTGCCGCTGGCACACGGTGATGCCGGACGGGCTGCGGCGCTTGCCGCCATGCTTGCCATTATAGCCGGCATTCTCTGTATCCTAGCAGGAGTAGCAAAGTTCGGCTTTGTAACGGACCTGCTCTCCAAGCCGATACGTTACGGCTACCTGAATGGCATTGCCTTCACGCTGTTGATCAGCCAACTGCCAAAACTGCTCGGCTTTACGGTTCCTGCGGGGAGTCTGACGGAGTCGGCAGCTGATCTCGTGCGCGGCGTCATGGAAGGGGAGGTCAATTGGGTTGCGAGCGGCATCGGCATCTCGTGCCTGCTCATCATCTTTGCCTGCAGACGATGGACTCCGTGTCTGCCCGGCGTACTGGTCGCGGTGATCGGAAGCACTCTGGCCGTCGTACTGTTCGACCTGGACGCCCACATGCAGCTTGCGGTAGTCGGAACACTGCCGCAGGGGCTTCCGGCGCTCCGCATTCCGAATGTCACCATCACCGAATGCACCTCACTGGTAAGTGGCGCATTGGCAATTGCGCTGGTTTCCATCGCGGACATGAGCGTCCTCTCCCGCATCTACGCCTTGAGGGGAGGCTACTATGTGGATGAAAACCAGGAACTGATCGCCCTTGGCATCGCAAATGTCGCCACCGGCTTTTTTCAGGGATTTTCCGTCAGCAGCAGTGCCTCACGCACTCCGGTAGCCGAGTCCGCCGGAGCCAGAACACAGATAACCGGCGTGGTCGGAGCCGTCTGTATCGCCTTGCTGCTTTTTTTTGCTCCCGGATTGATGGCACATGTGCCCGTTGCCGCGCTCAGTGCAACGGTTGTCTCCGTCTGCTATAACCTGGTTGAGATCATGGCGGTCCGGCGTCTCTACGATCTGAGGCGGGGAGAGTTCGCCTTGTCGATCATCTGTTTCCTGGGGGTTGCTCTGCTGGGAGTTGTCCACGGTATCTTCATAGCCGTCGGGTTTGCGCTGCTGGCCTTCATCTGGCGCGCCTGGCGCCCCTACTGCGCTGTACTGGGGCGCATCGACAACGTGAAGGGGTACCACGACATCACCCGTCACCCCGAGGCACGCCGGATTCCCGGACTGGTACTTTTCCGGTGGGATGCCCCCCTGTTCTTCGCCAATGCGGAAATGTTCCGTGAACACGTCCTGCGGGCAATTTCAGAAGCTCCGACTCCGGCACGGTGGGTTGTGGTGGCGGCCGAACCGGTCACCGACATCGATATCACGGCAGCAGATGTTCTGGCTGAACTGAATGAAGAACTCCAGAACGCGGGAATTGAACTCTGTTTCGCCCAGATGAAGGGCCCTGTCAAGGACCATCTCAAACGGTACGGTCTGTTTGGCAAACTCGGTATCGAAAACTTCTTTCCTACCATCGGACAAGCGGTCGATCTCTACCTGCTCAAACACCCGATCGTATGGCATGACTGGGAAGAAGACAAAAAGATCGAGGCATTCGGAGAATGATTGATACCAATGCAATTTCTACAAAATCGTTATATATCTGCAACATGATTGTAACAAATATATGTTACAAATGATCATGTAGCAATCTGAACTGTCTGAACTATCGTGAATAAATGGCAGGAGCATGGCATGAAAAAAGTATTGATTATCGAGGACGAGAAAGACCTCGCGGAACTTCTGGCCTTCAACCTTGAGAAGGATGGATATACCGCTACCTGCGTTCACGATGGCAAGCAAGGCCTTGCGCAGGCTGCCGTGGATATTCCCGACCTGATCCTTCTTGATCTGATGTTGCCGGGGTTACTAGGGACCGAGGTCTGTAAGGCGCTGCGCAAGGATCAACGTACTGCCCATATCCCGATTATCATGATTACGGCAAAAGGTGACGAAATTGATCGCGTCGTCGGTTTTGAGGTCGGGGCCGACGATTATATCGTCAAACCGTTCTCCATGCGGGAAGTGGCATTGCGGGTCAAAGCAGTAACGAGGCGCTTCGAGCATGAAGGTCAAACCATGGCGCCCGACCTTTTCACCATCGGCGAGATCGTCATCGACAAACAACGTCATACCGTAACAAGCGCCGACATCGAAATAGATCTTACCAGCACCGAGTTCAAACTGCTGCTCTATCTGGCGGAAAAAAAGGGATGCGTTCACAGCCGTGAGAAGCTGCTTCAGAATGTCTGGAGTTATAACAACGCCGGCGACACCAGAACCGTCGATACCCACGTGACACGCTTGCGCGGCAAACTGGGAGTTCCGGGAGATATCATCAAGACCGTCCGCGGATTCGGCTACAAGATCGAGGAGTAACTAATGGGATTCAGGACAAAGCTGGTACTCTCCTATATCGTTCTGATCGCATTGATCACCGGGAGCTTCTATCTGTATTTCAATCATTCCCTGCAACAAGGTATGATTGAGGAGAGCCGGACCAACCTGGGCAACCAGGCACAGTTGGCACGTTTGCTGGTTATGCGCGACAGACATGTTACTCCACCACAGCAACTTGCCGAATCGATAGGAACCGTCATCAAAGCCAGGGTTACGTTGATTGCGCCGGATGGTACGGTTACCGGAGATTCGGATGTGGGGCAAACACGGTTAACGCAACTGGAAAATCATCTGCAGCGTCCCGAGGTGCAGGAAGCTCTCAAGAGCGGGAGCGGAAGCGCTCTGCGCTACTCGGACACGTTGCGGACCTCGATGCTCTATTCGGCCGCGAGGTATGGCAGCGGCGCCACCGATGGCATCGTACGACTGGCAATGCCGCTTGAATACGTGGCTTCTGCAAAAGATGCGTTTCATGGCATGGTCGGTGGAGCAACAGCCGTAACGATATTTATTGCGCTCCTGTTCAGCTATGCCCTCTCCAATCTGACTTCCAAGCCGCTTCGTGACATGGCTGATGCCGCCGCCCGCATCGGCCAGGGAGGACGCAAGGCTAAAATCCCGGTCCACTCCAAAGATGAAATAGGAACGCTGGGTATGGTACTTAATGACATGTCGGAGCGGATCGAAGATCAGGTACAGCGTCTTTCCGCTGAAAAACAGCGGCTCAACACCATCCTGCGCAGCATGGGTGAAGGAGTCATGGTAACGACTCCTGATGGTGTCGTGACCCTTGTCAATCCCGCCTTCCGCCGCCTCTTTTCAATTACCGGTGAAGTGGAAGGAAAAAAACTGGTGGAGATATCACGGCACCCTGACCTGTTGGAGGCATTTAACGACCTCTGTTCCCCGGATGTGAACGAGCTTATCCGGGAGATTTCCATCCAGCCGAACGATATTACCCTCTTTACGCATTGGGTGCCGCTCAATGTTGATGGCGCCAGACAGGGGGTTGTCGCGGTTTTCCATGACATCAGCGATCTGAAAAGAGCGGAGAATATGCGCCGGGATTTCGTCGCCAATGTCTCCCATGAGCTGCGAACACCGGTAACAGTCATTAAGGGGTACGCCGAAACCTTGCTGGAGGGAACTCTCAAGACCGACCCGGCCCGTGCCGTCAGGTTCGTGGAGATCATCTCCAGCCACTCGGACCGACTGACCAACCTGATAAACGATATCCTCACCCTTTCGAGTCTTGAGACAAAAGATGCACTCATAGAACTTCATCCGCTTGATGTTTCAGGAACGATAACCAAAGCCTGCACGCTGCTCCAGGAACGTGCCTCACTGAAAAACATAACCATTACCAGCGAAGTGACAGAGAACACCGTACCACGCGTACAGGCTGATCAGGGGCGCCTCGAACAGGTTGTTGTCAATTTACTGGAGAACGCAATCAAATACACTCCGAATGGTGGCACTATCCGTTTGTTTACCGAAGATGATGATGAACATATCAGGGTATCGGTTGCAGACACCGGTATCGGCATCCCCTTCAAAGATCTGCCGCGAATTTTTGAGCGTTTCTACCGGGTGGATGAAGCCAGAACTCGCGACCAGGGGGGAACAGGGCTTGGGTTGGCTATTGTGAAACATATCGTGCAACTGCACGGCGGCGCCGTTTCCGTAACAAGCGAACCGGGACGTGGTTCACTCTTTTCGTTCACGTTGCGCAAAGCCTGAAGAGTTCTTTTTTGGTACTCCTGTAACATTTAACCAATTTTTTTCCTCCCTGTAACATCGCTGTAACAATAATCTGTTATGGTAGTTTCTAGGAGTTTGTCGGACTTGGAATTAGGGCCAAACTGACCCTGTCTGCGATATTCCTCCATCTGGAGGAAATCGGACGCTCAATATTTTCTGTCTTGCCAAATGAAGTGGCTCTGTTCCGTTTCAATACACTTTGAAAGACCTTATTTTTACAATATATAGGGTTGTTTTAGTGCTTTATTAAGCTGTTTTTAATACATGCATCCTTTTGATGTTATACGCCATACAGGCAAGGTTCCATTCGCCCGCTGCTGCTTCTTTACCACGCAGCATGAAGCCCCGGAATCCCATGACCGCTTTTATGATTCCGAATACCGGCTCAGAGGTTACCTTGCGGAGTGCATAGACGGCCTTGCCTGCCTTGGTTTTTAGCCGATGTTTCATCGTGGCCACTGAATCTGCATCATCGGGTAGTGGCGGCGGTTCTTTGAAACGATCATACGGTGATTGGTTGTGGCTTTGCCGGTCGACTGCGATGTATGGCGTTATCCCTGCAACTTCGCAAGCGTTTACGTTGGTTTCACTGTAATAGCCGCTGTCGGCAAGAAATCCCGTGGCGGAGCCAAGTTCCTTGGGTAAAGCGGCCAGAT
>Ga0118677_10009365_pt1 | contig 15317 bp, 9 predicted proteins | sample AliMusrvi5mmetaG_FD_86154 | JGI IMG/M metagenome (GOLD analysis project Ga0118677, IMG submission 86154)
GGATGGCTTTATATATTTGTCAACAAATGCTGTAAGATCCTTACCCGTCAATCCTTTAGCCTGGCCTTCCTTAGTGTATTTGACGATCAGAGCCTTTGTTTCGGGTTTTTGGTACTGACCTTCGGGCTTTCCGGTGGAAGCCGGATAATATTTATCGGATTTTTTGAAATATGGAATGCTCCAGGATGGTTTGTCGAAGTCGTCGTCCACGCAGCGTGAATCGAAAATTTTACCAATTCCCGCAGTCTGGTATCCATTCGAAATAAAGTATTGTGGTAGAGAGAGAATATCCGGATTGACATCGCGCATCTTTGTTTTCAGGTCCCAGACACGGGTATAGTCGGGGCGCATCCCGGTCATCAGGCTGGCGCGTGTCGGTCCGCAGACTGCCTGTTGACAGTAGTTTTGCAGGAAGACTGTCCCATGTGAAGCAAGCTTGTCGATGTTGGGACTTTTAACTAGTTTATCTCCATAACAACCCAGTACCGGTTTTAAATCGTCCACCGCAATGAAAAGAACATTCATTTTCTTTTCCTGAGCGGAGAGCTGAGTCAAGGTCAATCCGACCTGCGCTAAAATGCCTATTGACGTCAATAAATTTTTCATGCAATGCTAATTATACTAATTCAACTCTTTTATTTTATTCTGGATGCCTTTCAGATCGGCGTTCTTATCTGCCGGGTAGGAGTAATTAAAAAGATACCAGTATTCTGTAAATGAAACCTCTTTCCCTGGAGCAATTGTTTCCATCGGACCGATGGGTTCAATTTCGCACATCAGTTCCTTGTAAAAAACGCAGGCTGTACTTGCTGCAATTTCGCCATAATTTCTAAGCGGAAACACCGGGTATTTTTTAACGAAAAGCTGATTGTCCCTTGTGATATATGCCAACCAACCTGCATAGCTATCCGTTACAATTTTAGGTTGTGATGGTATTCCGGTTACTTCAAGGATTCCCTCCCTGATCCGGATATTTACCTCCTTTTCAGGGATAAAATTAAGTGTTCTTCCCGGTCCATAGATTAAATAGCCCAACGGATATCTGCTTTCAGGATTAAGTGGCGACAATGAAATACCGTTTCCTTTAACGAAGGTACGGCTCCAGTGGCAATATTTTTTCATTGATTTACTTGTATTCCTGATGGTCTGGGTAAATTCGAGACGACTGCCGTTTTTGGCAAGTTTGAATTTTCGTTTCAGTTGAACACCGGTGGCTGTATCTTCCTGACTGATCATTTCTGCTTCCCGCTCACCTGTTACACGGGCATCCCACTTCCCCAGAAAAAGTGCCGGATGCGCTGGAATGGTTCTCTCAGGTCCGATATCTGACCTTCCGCCGGAAGGATGGATGAACTTTCCGGGTTCATATACATTACCATCCTGTGCATCATCTACATACAATACATTTTTGCCATTGAGTTCATATGCAAGAACTCTTCCGCCCAAATTAGGTTCCAACACGACCCGAACCGAATCATTGGACAATTCGATTGAGCCGGGATATTGTCGTTCGGTAATTATCCTTGATCCTTGAGACTGAGCTATGCTCCGGTTGCAAAGAAATGCCAGGACGATCATTATCACCAGATGAATGTTTTTTCTATGGAGGAGTATTGTTTGCAATTCAGACAATTATTGAGATTGTTGGATAAATTCGCTGATAGTTGGCTTTCCTTTCAGGTAACCAAGTGATTCAAGAAAAAGATCAGTTTGATTGACAGTTTCACTGAAATATCGGCTCCCCTCTTTGGTTGCATCATGGTAGTTGAAAAATCCATGTTTTTGACCTTCATACAAAAACAGATCGCAACGGCAACCTGCCTCCTCCATTTTTTGTTTGTAGCGCCTTGCCGTCTCGACGGGGACCAAATCATCTTTGGTACCCAGAAAGACGATGGTTGGTGGGGTTCCTTTCCGGATGTTGTGAAAGGGTGATATTTCAGGATATCTTTCACCGATTCTGTCGTAACCGTACCCGGAAGGTCCGTTGTCGAATACCGGGTTGAACAATACGAGTGCATTGGGCAGGCAGCTAACTTTCAGGTTGTCATTGGCATCATTGAGACCTGGGATCGTCGCAGTCCCTGCGGCAAGATGACCCCCTGCAGAACCTCCTGAGGCTACAATTTTAGCGGTGTCGATGTGCAAAAGTGCCGCATTCCCGCGCAGGTATCTGATGACAGATTTCGCATCAGCCACTGCATCAAAAGGGGTCGTCTGATGACGGCTTTTTACCCGGTAATCGGCTAATGCGGTTATTATTCCGCGTGTAGAGAAATAATTGGCATGCGTTTCGAATTGCGAAACCTTGCCTGTATTCCAACCCCCTCCGAAGAAAAAAACGATTAGCGGATAACTGATTTTGTTGTTGAAATCAGTAGGATTCTTCACATATAACTTCAAAGCAATGGTGTCGATCTGCTTGTAGGTATACTCCCGAAATCCTGGTAAGAGTTGAGCTTGAACGGGAAGTTTAAATTCTATCACCACGTTGAAAAGAGGGGTGTCCTTGCTTAAATTCTTTACAACATGCACCATTGGTTCGGCAAATTTGACCGTATTAGGAACCTGGATTCCTCCTCCCGGAGTTCCGTTGGGTTTGGTTCTTGGGTCAGTTAGCTGTACGTTGTTGAGACGCACAACCAACCGTTGGGCATGGCTGTGCAATTCACGTGTATCGCCAGGGGCAAGTCTTTCTTCGAATACACGGATCTGGTCATCTTCATACACGATTTTGTTTTTTAATGGCTCGATCCATTTATCAGGTGATTTAAGCGGAGGATGGTTGGTCTTGAAAGCTACTTCAAAGTAAGCCCCGTCGGGTGTGCTATAGGATTCGCCTGACAGAAAGGCTGCCACATTTCCCCGTTCCAACCTGATAATCCCCTTACTGCTTTGGATTGTCAATTTGCCAAGTGCGACGATGACCCTGGTTCCAAAACCCGGTGTCAGGGCATTGTGGCAGGCGGCAGAATTGAACATGACCTTTACGTAATCGTTTTCTAAGGCCACCGAATCCTGAGGATTCATCACACTTTTTGCCTTTGCCCCGAACACGGAATGACCGGATTCAGGCTCATTTGAAAATGTAATTCCAAAGGAAAATACTGAGATTATCAGGAAGAAATAGAGAGATTTCACTTTTTTTTGTACGTTTTTATCAGTCGAATCCTAAATCCTCTATTCAGATGAAAAAATTTTAATTCTTGAAAAGTTTTGCACCTATTTTCCCGTTAAGACCTGAAAGATTAATCAGATACATTCCTTTATTGGAACTTTTACCGGTATAGTCACTACCATCCCAGGTTACTCTATAATTACCTTCCTCTTGAAAGGTATTTACGAGTGTATTAACTCTCTGACCTATAATGTTGTAAACACTAACCTCCATCTTTTGTGCCTTTGTGACAGTATAAGAGATTTCGGTTTGATTTACAAATGGGTTAGGATAGCTGGTTTCCATCACAAATCCAAATTCTTTTGGTGCTCCAATTGGTGCATTTTTTTGAATAATTCCCTGAGCCCATTGAGTTTTAAGTGCCGGCCAGGCATTTAAATCACCCACAGGATAACCATTGTCACCAGCCTTGTAAGATTTCGAAGCAGTCGAATAACTGACATCCCACTCATAAGGATATAGTTCAGAGAAATTATTGGGGAAAACCGATGCTTTGGGGTGCGTAATCCAATAGGTCAAGTAGTTATATAGTGCCATCCACGGAGAGGCATTCTTGAATACTAACTCTTCGGCATAATAGGCCTGTGGCAAGGAGGCACCCAAAAAGCCAATGATGGCATTGTTGATGGGCCTTACCATACCAATGGAGTCGTTGGGAGGTGTCTGATTGAAGAAGTCCACAAACTTCTTATCAAAATAGATGTTGTTGTTTCTCATTTCAACAGATGCCACCGGTAAAGCTTTTGAAAGACTGTCATGTGTGATGACTGCAAAGGCCTTGTCGGGCTGCATCTGCTCGGTTCTCCACCGGGCGGGGAAACGGTCTCCGAAGGTAAGCGGATCGGCAAAAATATTGTTGGTAATGATAGCTTTTTTCGTTTTTCCCAGCTGAACACAACCGTGATACCCCTGGATGTTCACAATGGTATTGTGATCCATCTTGAAATAATTGATAATGGGAGCCATGTTGCGGAATACCCGGTCTGTCATATTGTACAAGGTACAGTTCTGTATCACTACGGTATCCACTGTTCCTGTATTTCGGAGATCAACGGCCCTTCCGTTTCCTCCGATTGAAATCTGATGGCCCAGGTTGCCCATGATGCAGTCAATGTAATAAAGTTTGACCCCATCAACCTGAACCGCGAGTGCACCTCCACGGTCATTGGTGATCCGGCAGCCCTTGAAAGTACACCTGTAATTTTTCCCGTACATGTTCAGGATTCTGTTTCCCAGGGTACCGTTGGAATGCTTTCCGTCGATCTCGATATTTTCCAGGGTGAAATTCTGCCTGGCGGTTATCATATTGGCAGAGGCGCCGGCACTGTTCAGCGTGTGAAAAATGATAGGCATTGTTCCTGTCCCGGCCTCAGAACGGATATAGAGATCAAAGTCTGCGCTGTTGATGGTGGAGGTTTCAAGGTAAACCTGTCCTCTTTTTAGTTCATAAACAACATTTTTGTTGGTCAGGCGGTTGGTGGCGTCCGCATTGATCGCATTAAAGATCTGATCATAAACCAGGGGTTGGCCGGGAATGATACCCTGAATGGTGACCACCCGTTGCTGTGAAAAGGCCACATGCATGAGGAGGATAAGACCACCCAGCAAAATTGATTTTTTATATATTGTTTTCATCTTCTAATTTTTTATGACATTTTGAATAATGAAAGGATTTCCTCAAAAATTAATTTCTACACCCAAATCAGCCGAAAACCCGTACATGTTCTCGTAGGTTGGATAGGCAGAGGTATACCTGAACCCTTTTTCTGTCGCGTTGGTCAGGTTGTTTAAATTCAGCAGGACACTGATGTATTTGTTGATCTTCTGCTTGGCAGTTACATCGAATCTTAAATAAGAATCTGTGTATTGATAATATCCTGACTGATCCGTATTTGGGTTAATACCAGTCAGTCTGTTTCCCTGGTAGCTCATCGATACCCGTGTTGAAAATCCCTTGAAGTCATAACCAATAAAACTATTTGCTGTGAAGTCAACCTGCGAAGGCATTCTGCTTTCAGTCAGCTTAAAATAGGACTTGGAGAAATCCACTACAAGTGTAGGCCTCACATTGTTATACATCACAATATCTTCGACCTTATTCCAAACTAAATAATAAGTTCTTGACCATAACCGGGTAAAATTGGCCCCAAAAGCAAACCGGTTGAACGGTTGCGGAAGAAAGTTGAAGTGCGTTTTGTAATCAAATTCAATACCCTTCACATAAGAGTTATCCAGATTAGTGTAATCTTCGTTCAGGTCAAATGACTGTGGTGGAAGTCCGTTTTTTACGGCATCTTCCGGCGAAAGGGTACCACTGATGGCATAAAACATGTTTTTGATTTGTTTGCTGTAACCGCCTATGGACAACAATCCGAATTTTCCTGTATAAAATGTAACGGAAAGATCATAGTTCCAGGCTGTAGCATGTTTCAGATCGGGATTTGCCTTGCTTACACTATAGTTACCTGCATTGTACCTGAACCGGGGAATGATCCACATGTAATTCGGACGGGTAAGTGTTTTTGCTGCAGAAAGTCTGATATCCATCCATTTTGTCGGCGTGATTTTCAGGTGGGCGCTGGGTAACCATTCACTGTATTTCTGCGAAGTGGTATCCGGTTCATAATAGCCGCTCAAACCCATGGCTCCATTAATTGACGAATATATTCCGTGGTAGGTATTGTTGGAATTTTCGTATCGGATCCCCGGTATAAAGGTAATCAGGTCGCCGTAGTTTAATTTCAGCATGACATAACCGGCTGCTAATCTTTCGTCGGTGTCGTAATTTAGCTCTGCATTACTAGGATCGCTTACATATTCTGACATATGGTAAGTATGCCAGTCCCGGATCTGACTTTCGAGAATATTGGGAAACATATTGTAGGCTCCATTCAGGATAGGAACATTCGTCTGCTCGTTGAAGTTAGACATTTGAATATTTCGGTTCGTAGTAACCGCGAGCGTACCACGAGGGTCATTCTTGATGGCCAGATCTGTTAGTGCCGGTTTAAGATAGTACTGCTGGTCTGAATAAAGGATACCGCTTCGTTTGCGCTTTTCAGTCTGGTATTTTCCTCCGAATTTTAAATATCCTGCTATTTTATCTCCCAGTTTTAGCGGGACTTCAAAATCAAGTTTGGCTGTATAGTTGGTTTGAGTCAGCGTGTCGGGGGTCCAGGTTGAGGCCCTTAAGAATGAAAGTGTATCCTTTTTCATGTTAACACTATTGAAAACAAGGCTGTCAGAGAACATCTTCGGATCGGAAATATTTTTGCCGACAGCTCCGGGTTTCAGGCCATAAGGCGCCCCCAGATCAAAGGTTAGGCTCATGTCGTAAGGATTGAAGTTCGTGGTCTTTACCCTTGTTAAACTCCAGTCAATCTTTAGTTTTTTAAGGTTCACCACACCACCAAGAGTACTGTTGATAGAGCTGGTTACACTTTCATTGACATTTGCAGTGTGAATTAACTCACCATTTCTGTTTACATTTATTGTTTGCGTAAAACTTTTTCTGGGTGACGAGTTGTAGATGTTTGTCAGATAGATACCACCAAAATCAAACTGATAATCTATCAATGCCAGTCCGCCATAGCGCACGGTCTTTTGCTTCTTCTCTGTGAGGGTGGTATTGTCGATGTAAAATGAGTCTGCTTTTTCCGCATTCGGGTTAAAATAAGCAATATTCTGACTTTGGGAGCTGCGGTCGCGACTTTCGTAGTTGACTTGTGCCATTACTCCCAGTTTTTTATTTAAAAAACGGGAAGAATAGTCCCAGGAGGCCCTGTAATTGCCAAACGACTGGTAAAGGTTATTGTACCCGCCGTAGAGCCTGACTTGATTGACAGGTATGTCTGATGCCTTTGAGATCACCAGGTTGATTGTCCCTGCAATAGCGTCTGCATCCATGTCTGCGGTAGGTGATTTGAAGACTTCGATCCCCGAAAGCAATTCTGGTGAAATATTGCTCAAATCCACAGAACGATCCCCATTGGTGCTATTATCCGTTGAAGGCTGTTGAATCCCATTGATTGTGACATTGCTGAATTTTGGATCCAGACCTCGCAAAACGACTTTTGATCCTTCACCATTGCTTCTTTCCAGGGAAACACCCGGCAGACGTCCGATTGCTTCGGCGGCATTCACATCCGGCAATTCACGGATCGCATCCTTGGAAACTACATTGACCAATGCATTGGATTTTAGCTGCTGATTGATTGCTGCGTTCTGACCCCTGCGCTGGCTGCTTACAACAACTTCACCAAGGGTTACAAGAGGCTGGTCGAGTTCTACAAGTAATTTTTTTCGTTCTCCCGCTTTAATCGTCACGGGAACCTCTTTTGCACTATACCCTATGTAAGATATGACCAATGTATAGTCACCTGGCTGAAGGTTGGCCAAACGGAAAAGGCCATCCAAATCGGTGACAATACCGTTTACAGTACCTTTTATCACAACCGTTGCAAAAGGTAGAACTTCTTTGGAGGACTGGTCTTTTACTACTCCCGAGATTTCACCGGGCGCAGATTTCTGAGCATACAAGGCGTTCTGTTGCGAGAATGCCATAATGCACGTTAGTAGCATTAAGCAAAACATCCATCGTTTCCATTTCATAGTTTGGGATTTTAGTTGGTTATATACGGATAAATTTTATATGATATTTATAATCAATGAATTAGACAAATTGCAGATCAATTGAATCGAAAGATTGACAAGTATCTATTATGCCAATCAGAAATCTCTATGCAGATTACAAATGAATTCCTTGCTGTCAAAAAAGCTACTAAAAGGCAGAAAAATTTCAAATGACAAAGAGATATTCTGATTGGGCATAATTGGCTTTATTCGCTTATTTTCAGAAAGATAAAAGAAAAATTCCTCCGATCAATCCTCTCCTTTTGGTTTCCCTTTTTTCCCTTTTTTGGTATCTGAACCTACCGGGATTGGCGCTTTGAAATCGGCTAATTTGCCATATTCGACAGAGCTCTTGTATTCACGCTGCATACTTTCCATGAAAAGCTTTTCCATTTTCTGCTGATCCTGTTTGTATTCAGGTTTGTCGATGACACTCACTTTTTCCAACGGATCCTTTTCATAATCGTACATTTCACGGGCCATCACGTATTTCTTGTCGTATGGAATGTATGTCCTGTAACTGTCTTTCATCCATTCTGTATAGCGGAAACGGCCGGTGCGGATGGTGTATCCCATTACCTTTGCCCCTTCTCGGGGATACTGGCTGAAAGCATATTCACGCAATTGTGAATCCGGATTTTTAATGGCCGGAACGAGACTGATTCCGTCCAGATATTTAGGGGCCGGAATATTCATCAAATCACAGAGGGTAGGGTACACATCCGTGAATTCACACAGTGTAACGGGTCTGATCCCTGGTTTTGTACCCGGAATACTCATCAGAAGCAGGGTATGGGTAGCATTCTCGAAATCGGTGTGTTTGTTCCACAAACCGTGATCGCCCAAATGCCAGCCATGGTCGCCCCAAACCACAATAATTGTATTTTCCCGGATTTTAAGTTTGTCGAGTTCATTGAGAAGTTGAAGAATCTGAGCATCGGTATAGGACATGGCCGCGTAATAACCATGTATCAATTCTCTTTGTTTGTCGGCAGGTAGGTGATCCAGATCTTTTTCCGAATAACTGTCGAATTGGGGAATATCGGTATAACTTTTCAACTCTCCGGATACGTGGTAGGCGATATCCGGGCTATTGGCCGCTTTTTTCTGGAAGGGTGCGAGTTCAAATTTGCTCCGGTCGTATAAATCCCAGTATTTTTTCGGGGATACAAATGGAAGGTGGGGCTTGTGAAAGCCAACTGCAAGGAAGAACGGCTTGTCCACTTTGCTTAATTTCTCGAGTGATTTGATTGCCATTTTTGTCAAAGCTCCATCCGCATACGTTTCATCCGGTACATCAGCACATTCAGTGGCTTTCCCTTTTCCTCTTGCGTTGATCGAATTTGGCAAGACATAAGTCGGACATTTTGCATCCTCGTAGGGAACGCTCCAGGAAGGTGCATCATGACCGGGACCGGCACTCCCCATGTGGTAGATTTTACCCATGGCTGCTGTTTCATAACCCATTGATTTGAAATACTGTGGCATAGAAATGGCATTAGGGTTCACCTGCCTGAAGTCGGTGATCAAATCCCAGACCCTGGTTCTGTCGGGGCGCATTCCTGTCATGATACTCGCTCTGGTGGCGGCACAGATTGCCTGCTGGCAATAGCTTCTCTCAAAAACTATTCCCTCATTGGCCAGACGATCCATTCCCGGGGTTTTTGCAAGTCGATCACCGTAGGCTCCGGTATTTGGCTTTAGGTCATCCACCGCAATAAAAAGAATGTTGGGTCTTGTATTCTTGGCCTTGGGACTTTCTGCAAAAGAATGCAGGGAAGTAAGTCCAAGTATGGCCATTGAAAGCGCTGTCTTCGGAATCCTGTACTTTGTCGTCATTGAAAATAAAGTTTTGATATGATTTGTAATGGTTGAATGTGCCACGGCGGGAGTAAGTCCGACCATGGCACCTATTTTACTACTTGATGATTGCAGCCTTGAAGGCATTGGTAGCATCGCTCAGTTTTGTGATTGCCTCTGAAACCTGACGGTCTATAGTCGTAGTTGCGGCATCCCTGGTTGTCACAGCAGCAGCAATTGCTGTAACGTAGGAGGTTTTGGCAACTGCCGGTACTGTTCCCGTGGTTGTTCCGGCCGGAGTACTTGAATTCAGTACATTGGCTGCAACAATAGCATCGTTGAGCGGACGTTTGTCACACATATTAATACCGGTCCAGAATACTTTTCCAGGAGTGCCAAGGGTCATGTTTCCTGCAATGAGTTGAGGAATAGTGACGGTTGGTGAAACTATCAATGCTGAATCAGCTTTTAATGCTGCCAAATAGGCTACTTTGACTGCAGGCAGGGCTGTTGCCGCAACTGCATTCAAAGAGACTGAATAGTTGTTTTTGTCGTATCCGACCATGCAGGTTCTGACAATGGGTAATTCTGAATTGACAAAAGGACCCATTTGGGCAACATACTCTGGAAGTGTTTTGGGGGTCACCTCAATAGTTCCTTCCTTGGCACAGGAGCTGAGTCCAGCCGCAAAAACAAGCAACAGAAGAAATAGTTGTAAAATTTTTCCTATGAATTTCATATATCAGTTTTTAGAAATTAATAATCAGCATTTTGTTTAATTTTCAACTTGTCATTGGCGTCTATTTCTTGTTGAGGAATTGGCAGCAACAAACGACCGGTTGTGAAATAATTCTGTGTAGGAGGTACAATCGGGTTGTACAGAGAATACAAGACAGCCCAGTCGGTGACAAATACGCTTGTTTTCAAAATGGTAATCGCTTTTTCAGGATCGCCATAGGAGGTATTCATGCGCAATAGATCGAACCATCTATGGTCTTCAAAAGCGAATTCGAGTCGTCTTTCCTTGTACACGGCATCCAAAGCAACTGTTGGTGAGGTAAACGCGACAACCGGTGCAACTCCTGCCCTTACCCTGATTTTATTTACATCGTTGTGGGCAATGGCAAAATTGCCGTCCTGTGCCAATATTTCAGCATGCATTAATACGATATCGGCATAACGGAGTACAATCCAGTCATTTTCGGATTGATTCGCCTGTGTCATATTGGGATCAATGTATTTGGACGGGTAGTAAATAGTGGTCGTTTTATTTTTGACATAGACTCTAAAGCATGAACTGGTGCGGGTGTCAAGAGGATTAGAGTTGAAAAGATTCACCAATTCAGGCGTGGGATTGAAGTGCCCTCCAGGTGTTCCGACTTTCAGAAATAAATTGGCCGTACCATCGGGAGCAAACAGTGTCCAGAACGGAGATCCTATTCCTGTTGTTCCGCCTAAGTAACGAACTGCAAAAATAATTTCTTTGTTCATTTCATTGGAAACATCAAATATACTGGCATAAGGGCTGAGTACGGTGCCAGCTACAGAAATCCCTGTGGTCAGCAGGTTGTACTGATTCGAATTGATGATCTCTTCCAGCAGCCCTTTTGCCAGGGCTAAATTTGCAGTTCCTCCAAGTGTCATGTATGCTTTCGCCAGGAGACCTTTTGCAGCCCATTTGGTTACTCTGCCCAGATCACTTGCTGAAGAATAGGAGGATGGCAACTGTGCAGCAGCTTTCGTTAAATCCGGAATAATGATGTCTCTGTAAATTTCGGCAACGGGCACCCGATCATAGGTTTTTGCCTCATCCAGGCTAACCACTTTGGTTATTTTAAACATATCTCCCCAAAGGCTGACCAGTGTAAAATAGTGGTATCCTCGCATCAACAACAATTCGCCTTCGTATTGGGCGCGTTGTGATTCAGTTGTTACATAGGGTTGGCCCGGGGCAACTGATGGAAGGATCGAATTGACATTCATGATGTTCTGGAAGTATTTATACCATTGGGTGTATAAAAGTGGCTGGCTTGTCGGAGTCCTGAAAAATTTAATATCCGTGAGATCCACACGTGGCTGAGATCCGGTACCTATGCTGTTTACACAACCATTATCACTCCTGTTCTCCGTAAACCTCCATTCGTCCATCATGATGTTCGCCATTCCGGCATAACAGCCGATAATTCCTTCGTTAATGGTCATCTGACTATTGTAGAAACCATCCTGAATCAACTTCGATTCAGGTTGGTCTGTGATCATATCCTTACAGGCAGAGAATAATATCATCACAGATATTGAGAGGATGATTCCAATTTTATTTTTCATTTTCATTTTCATTTTCAATTAAAAGTTCACATCAATTCCGAGCGTAAATGCCTTTGTAAGCGGATATGTACCGCGCTGATAACCGGCGACCAGAGGGAAAGCTTTGGAGTAAGGACCCGTAGTGAACCGTGCCTCAGGATTTACTCCCTTGTAATCTGAACCCATGATATAGAATAGATTGGTTGCTGTACAATAGGCTCTTATGCTGCTTAACTTTAGACTTTTTGCTATTCTGACAGGAACCTGATAACCCAGCGTGAAATCGCGGAAAGCGATGTAGGAAGCATCCTGCATGACGTAGTCTGTCAACTCAAGGTCACCACCGGATGTAGTCTTATCAAAAGTTGTCTTTCCGTCTCCAGGGAAGGAAGGGCTTACCCAGCGGTTGGCAACATAAGCTGCCACGGTGCGCAATGTTTCATTGTAATTCATGTTGCCATCGATGATTTTGCCTCCCTGAACTCCTTGAATCAGGAAACTGAAATCAAAACCCTTGTAAGAAAATGTATTGGTCATTCCCCAGGTGAAATCCGGGAAAGGTGTTCCCAGAACGACACGGTCGTCAGGATTGATTGCATTGTCACCATTCGTATTGACGACCTTTAAACCACCAGCAAGGGGAGGAAACTTGGTGTAAACGAATGGTTTTCCACTCGGATCGGTTACTGCCTTTGCTGCAGCTACTTCATCGAATGTTTTCCAGACTCCGTCGCTTTTATAACCAAAATATTGGATTGCAGGCTGGCCAACTATGGCTCTGTAAACCTCACTTCTTTCTCCGAAGTTATCCTGATAGGTTTTGTCGCCGTAACTTAACAGGGTGTTTTTATTGGTAGAGAAATTAGCGGTTGTTTTCCAGGTAAATCCGCCTGAATTGATGTTGGTTGTGCTCAACTCGATTTCAATACCCTTGTTGTTTACCTTGCCGATGTTGTTCCAGAATGTCTGATGCCCTGTTATGTACATTGCAGGCTGCTGAAGAAGCAACTGAATGGTATTTGCGGTATAATACTCCACTGTCAGGTTGATCCTGCTCTTGAACAGACCCAGGTCAATACCGAAGTTCTCTTCCTGCGTTTGTTCCCAGGTTATGTTAGGATTTCCAATGAAAGCATCCGATGCAGCCATACCGGGTACCAATGATCCGTTTCCTGAACCTGTCACATAATTGGAGGTATTAAGACCATTCAGGTAGGAATATTGCGGAATATTGTTGTTGCCTGTTAATCCGTAGCTTGCACGTAATTTTAGGTTGGAAAGCCAGTCATATTTTTTGAGGAATTTTTCCTCGGAAGCGCGCCAGCCCAATGAGGCCGCCGGGAAGGTGCCCCATTTGTTGCCTTCCGCGAATTTTGAACTACCGTCAGCGCGTAAACTCGCTGAAAGAAGATATTTTCCTTTGAAAGCATAGGTTAAACGACCAATGTAGGACATCAGGGCTTCTGAGTAATAGAAGGATGTAGTTCCACTGGCAGCAGGGCTATCCAGAATCAATGCCGAAGCCAGGTTGAACGACAACATATCATCATTGGGGAAATTGGTTCCTACCATTTGATTGAATTTATTGTTAGTCTTCTGGTAGGTAAAACCCAATACTCCGGCGAATTCGTGATCGCCAATCTTTTTGTTGTAGTTCAGCATGTTTTCAGTCAACATCTCTGTATGGAAAGTCAGTTGTCTCGTAAGCGTGTTCGGATTTCCAGATTTTTGTGCAGAAGTTTTTTGCTCCATGTTGTATTCCTTGTAATCGGCGAAGGCGCCACCTGTGGTCTTGAACTGCAGTCCGGGCAAAATATTGATCGTAACATATGCGTTGCTCTGCAACTTGTAATCGTCAGTCTGAATGTGGGTCCGCTCATTAATTGAAGTGGGATTCTGGGCTGAGGAGCCAGAGAGGCTGGCACTTGGAATATCCCATGTAGTTCCGTCCAATCCAATGCCTGAAATGTTAACGGCGCTGAAATCACCCGCCATGGCATAATCACCTTCAATTTTTCCGGTCAGAGCCGCAGTGGCAGCATTGTGCCGTACAGGTAACCAGGAGGAACTGCGTGAAACTTCGGAGATACCAACAGCAGGAACTGTTTGCTTGCTATAGGTAGGGGACAGGTTAAACCCGACAGTCACCATTTTGGACAAATTGATATCTACTTTTGCAAGGAAATTGAACTTGTCAAAATTGTTGAATTTGGCAATTCCCTGATCCTTGTAATAGTTTCCTGAAATAAAGTATTTGATGTCCTTGTTTCCGCCCGTAGCGCTGAGCTGGTAATTCTGGACTGAACCCTGGTCCCTCATAACCTCCTTGACCCAATCGGTAGGCTGATCAATGTAATAGTGTGTCAACAGCCACGCTGCCTTGTCAGCATCAGTTGACAAGTTGAACTTCATGGTAGCCGTTGTGCCGTCCACTTTTGGATCCTGCATACGCATGGCTGCTTCATCGTACTGAAGCTGAACATACTGGTCATTGTTCAGAATCGTAGGAAGTTTCAATGCTGTTTTTGGACCGGCATACATCTTAAAGTTGTATTTTGGTTTGTTGCTGTTGCCGCTTTTGGTCGTTACCAGGATTACGCCACCGGAGGCACGTGAACCGTACATGGCCGCTGATGCGGCATCTTTGAGGACTTCGATGGATTCGACGTTTCCCATACTAACTGAAGACAAACCATCAGGGATCGGGAATCCGTCAACCACAACCAATGGTTGGACTGCGGCACTGATGGAACCAAAACCACGTACCCGGATTTCGGCGGATTGTCCTGCCATTGGATCAGTTTGCTGAACCGTTACACCAGCCATTTTTCCCTGCAGTGCCTGACTGACGTCTGAAATGGGAATCTCATCCAGACCTTCGGTCTTTAATGAGGCAACAGATCCTGTGAGATGCGATTTTTTTTGAGTGCCATAACCAACGACAACTACCTCGTCAATACCTACATTGCTTTCCTTCATTGAGATATCGAAATTGGTTTTTCCGGCAACTGGCACTTCCTGAGTTTCCATTCCAAGGAATGAAAATACCAGTGATTTTGTACTGGCAGGAATTCTAAGCGTAAAATTGCCTTCCAAATCAGTCGTTACTCCGTTTGTGGTGCCTTTAGCGATCACAGATACTCCGGGTAAAGGTGACTTATCGGCGACTGCAACAACTTTCCCGCGTATTGATTTATCCTGGGCTTTTACATTGAATGCAAGCAGAACGATAACCAATACTAGGAATGGCATGAACTGCCTCTTAAAATGAGGGTACTTCATAAGTTGTATTTAATTAGTTTAGGAACGAAAATTACTCCACAGTGAACTGATTTTCTATCAATTTTGGTTCAATATTTTGAACCATCGTTTCAAATTTGAACAAACCGTTTACCACTGATGA